>Ga0105245_10001152_pt1 | contig 23906 bp, 22 predicted proteins | sample KBSM54metaG_FD_81523 | JGI IMG/M metagenome (GOLD analysis project Ga0105245, IMG submission 81523) | Miscanthus rhizosphere microbial communities from Kellogg Biological Station, Michigan, USA - KBS M5-4 metaG | ecosystem: Host-associated > Plants > Roots > Rhizosphere > Soil | place...
CCTCGGCGCGTACTTGTTCGGATGGGATGTCACGCCCGGCATCTACTCACACGACGGAACGTACTCGGTGGTCACGAAGGACAATCACTACGGCGACGTCGGCTCGTACTGCAATGTCGACGCGATCTGCCCACCGGACCGCACGGCGAGCTTCCCGTCGTATCCGGAGGCGTACTTCGTCACGCAGCTCAACAAGAACTTCAAAGTCGAGTGGACGTACCAGAATACGAACACGCTCAGCTGCTCGCGCGACGCGAACGGCAACGTGACGTGCGTCAGCGATCACCCGGCAGGATTCGAGTGGTGCGTCAACGCGTTCGTCATCGACTCCAACGGCGTCGTCTATGCGAATAGCGAAGACGGATTCCTGCACGCGCTCAATCAGGGCGGCACGCTGCGGCAGAAAATCTTCCAGCAGCTGGCGCTCGGCGCCGCATACACGCCGACGTCGATCGACAGCACCGGACGAATCTACTCGCAGAATGCCGGACACCTGTTCGTCGCCGGCAACTGACGATTCCGCGCTCAGTCTCGGTGCCGGTGTCTCGCCGGCACCGAGACGTGACCCTTCACGCCGTCGTATCCGATCGAGCCGCTTCCCTTTTCGCTGATGAGGAAGTCGCCGCCGACGTCGCTCACGTTGACCGATCCCGAACCATCGTCATCAATCGTCACGTTGCCGCGCACGCGGCGAATGTCGATCGAGCCTGACGAATCGGACGGGATGCGCACGTTGCCGCCAACATCCTCGATGTCGATCTCGCCCGAGGTGTCTCGCACGGTGACGTCGCCGGTGACGTGGCGGATCTCGATGCTGCCGGAGGTGTCGTTCACGTTCGCGCTGCCGACGTCGGAGATCGTCATCTCGCCTGATGTGTCGACGACGTCGACCGCGACCCCGGCGGGAACCGTGACGGTGAAGTCGAGCTTCGGAGACGACGCGAAGAACGCCGCTTCATGATTCGGCACCACCGCCTCGATCCGGACCTCGGAGCCCGATCGCGACGCTTCGAGTCGGATACCGACGAGCTCTTCTTCGATCGCAGCGCAGGCGGTGCCGTTGGCGTGGATGGCCGTGGCGCCGGAGTGTCCTTCGATGTGAAGGAATCCGGCGCGGCCGACGATCACGACTTTCGTGACGCCGGCGGCCGATTGCGTGGCCGATCGCTCGGCCTGTTCCTGACAATCGGTGCCGAACCAGCTCGCGTGTGCGGAGGCGGCCGTGAGAGTGGCGAGGGTGAGAATCAGTGCGCGCATACAACTCACTACGGAGCTAGTGCGGCGAGGTTGCACCGACCTTCACGACGGCCGCCGTTTTGCCGTCGAGCGCCATCTCGACGGAGACGCGGGTGCCGGTGGTGACGTCGGAGCGCTTGCCGCGCTCGAACACCGTTTCCTTCGAGACGAGGAAGGTCACGTCCTTGCCGTCGGTCGTGTGAATCGAGACCTGATCGTCGTGCAGCGCGGTGACGGTGCCGAGGTAGTGATGGTGGTGGCCGGCGTGAGCGAAGGCGGCGGTCGCAACGAGAAAAAGGAATGCGGCGAACAGTTTTCGAGTCATCGTGTCGACGTGAACAACGCACTCGTCGCGTTTCTTCGCCCGTTGTATCAGGACCTCGACGGGGTCTCGCACCTGGGCGAGGTCGAGCGAGTCGGCGCGATCGCGAGAACGCTTCATCGCGACGATGATCCCGCCTTCGAGCGCCTCATCCTTTTCCACCGCCTCGGCCGCTGGCTCGACAAAGTCGGCAATCTCTCGCGCGCGTCGCTCGCGACGGGAATCAGCGAAGCGGACCTGCGACGTACGGCCGCTTCGATCGCGCGTCTCGACGCGCCGGAGACGGAAGCGGAGCGCGCCGTTGCAGCTGCGATTCTGATCGACGCGTCCGGTCCGCGCGGACTCGCCGAGCGCTTCGCGCACTCGCGCCGGGAAGGGAAAAGCGTGATCGACGTCGCGAACTTGGCGATGAGCGAGAACGACGTTCCGGCTTGGATGAGCGAAGAGGCGCGCGCGATGTTGGCGGAGCGGCGCCGCAAGCGCGATGAGGTGTGCGAGGCGGTGCTAGGTTCGTAGCACGCCAGCGCGCTGGTAGACCTTCGCTTCGACGAACACGTTGACGAGATCGCGATCGAGCAGACCGTCGTTCGTCTCCATGTTCAGGATGTCGAGCGCGCGCTCGGTCGGCACCGCGCGCTTGTACGGACGATCGCTCGCCGTCAGCGCGTCGTAGATGTCGGCGATCGTCATCATGCGCGACTGCAGCGGAATCTCGGCCGCCGACAGTTTGCGCGGATAACCGCGTCCGTTGAGCTTCTCGTGATGCGCGTACGCGATGTTCGCGACGCCGGCGAGATCTTTCGTCCACGGAATCTTCTGGAGGAAGTGGAACGTGTGCGTGACGTGGCTCTCGATCTCGCCGCGCTCGGTCGCATCGAGGTTGCCTTTGCGGATCGAGAGAATGCGCGCCTCTTCGTGATCGAGGAGCAGACGGGTGTCGCCGCGCAGATCGGTGAAGTCGCGCGTGGCCAGCTGCTGCAGGTATTGGAAGTCGCCGTCCGGAAGCACGGTCGGCTCATTCGACTTCGCAATGAAGGCGAAGTCTTTGTGCAGCCGCTCGATCTCCGCCTGAATCTCTTCGTCGAGCTGCGAGGCGAACGACTGGTATCCCTCGCGCCCGTGCGCGACGAGGTAGTCGATCTTCTTCTTGTTCGTATCGTTCTCGAGCGACTTGATGACGAAGTCGAAGCGCGCCCGAATCGTGTCGAGCTGCAGCGGATACAACTTCTTCTCTTTGACGAGCACCTGTTCGCGCACGCCGACTTTGCCGAAATCGTGCAGCAACGACGCGTAGCGGATCTCGCGGATCTGATCGATGCTGAACCGCACCGGCTCGTACAAGCCGCTGTCGATGCGATCGACGACGCGCGCCAGTTCGACGGTGAGGTCGGCGACGCGGAACGAGTGACCCGACGTCGTCGGATCTCGCTGTTCGATCGCCGTGACCGCCGCGGTGACGAATCCTTCGAACAGCCGCTCGATCGATTCATAGAGCAGGTTGTTCTCGACCGCGACCGCTGCCTGTCCGGCCAGCGCGCGCATCATCTCCAGCGTTTCGTCGTCGAACGGAATGACTTCGTTCGGCACGTTCTCCGCGGTCAGCTTCGCCGGCGCGCCGCTCTTCTTGCGATTGATCAACTGCAGCACGCCGATGATGTCGCCGACGTGATTCGTCATCGGGAAAACGAGCAGCGACCGCGTGAGGTAGTGGTTCTGCGTGTCGAACGACGTGTTGATCGAGTATTCGGCGTCGGCCGGGAGGTTGTAGGCGTCGTCGATGACGAGCGTTTCGCCGGTCATCGCGACGTAGCCCGCGAGGCTCTTGCGCGTGATCGGCAGAATCTTTTCTTCGAACGTTCCGACGTCGATCGAGTTGCTCTGCGCGAGCTTCCAGCGCAGCACGCGCTGTCCGTTGACTTCGTCGAGGAGGTAGAGCGATCCGGCGTCAGCGCGAGAGAGCTCGCGTGCCTTGCTCAGGATCATCGTGAGCAGAACCTGGTGATCGCGCACGGTCGACAGCGCGATGCCGACTTCGCTCACTTCTTTCAGCTCGCGCGTGCGATCGCTGAGCTGCCGCTCGAGCTGGTCGGCGCGCATCTTCTGATAGAGAAACTGATACGCGCGCTTGACCGCGTTGAGGAGCACCGGCGTCGACGGATCGCCCGACAGATGAAAATAGACGCTGTCATCGGCGAGCCACTTCGGCTGCTCATCGAGTCCGACGCCGACGACGGCCGTGCGCGCGTCGAGCGTCGTCACGGCGTGCCCGTTCGTGATGGCCGGATCAACCAGAATCACGCGAAGAGAGGTGCCGTCGCTGCCGAGCTGATCGAGGTTGGGAACCGCACGAGAAGCGATCGACTCGCGGAGAAAAGCATCGGCGTACCGCCCGATGGGGAACGAGTCGGAATGAAGAAGCGTCAGAGTCTGCATGTCAGGTCGGAGCACTCAAGGAACGACGCTCGCAATCCGCTTCTTCCAAAGCGCTGAACCCGCTTACAATGCGCCGCGCCTCGGCCCGCCATTATCGCACCGTGTCGAGAGAATGTTGTTTGCGGGCCTCGCGTTTGTGCCCACCTGAGGAGGATCCGTGGCAGCCTACACGACCGAAACGATCACGCCGAAGTACCACGAGCGACTGGTAGCGTGGCAGAAGAAGAACTTCCCCGAGATGAAGTTCCTCGAGGACAACTGGTCGAAGTACTACGCGGCTCAGACTCCGTTTCAGCTCGTCGCGAAGGTCGGAAAGCTCAACTCCGAGGCGATCAACTTCGGGAGGATGGCGGGACAGCCGCGATTCGAGAAAGCCGGCGACATGGTCGGCAACATGTTCTATTCAGCGCGCGACATCATCCGCGCCCAGGCCTCGACCGAGCTCGGATCGATTCAACAGCATCGCCTCACGCTCGAAGAAGCGCCGAGCGATCAGATGAAGATGGCCATCCTCCGCATCATGTCGGAGGAGCTGCGCCACGGATATCAGATGTTCTGGGTTCTCGATCACGACACGTCGTGGAAGAAGCCGGGACATCCCGACATCGCGCACGAGACGATGGAAGAGCTGCTCACGATGGAGCTCGGCGACCACGTCCTCGATGCGTTCAACATCCCGTTCCACAACTTCCTCGACAACGTCATCTTTGCCACGATCATCGATCTCGTCGGGAAGTATCAGCTCGAGATGCAGAAGGTCTTCTCGTACGCGCCGATGGCGCGGTCGATGGGACCGATGCTCTCCGAAGAAGGCTTCCACATCGGATCGGGCCGCGGATTTCTGAAGGAGCTCGCGGTCGCCGCAACGACGCAGAGCGGCCGTTACTCGATGGATGACATCCAGCGCTCGATCAACGCGTGGGCGCCGCGCGGCGTGGAGATGTTCGGCAATGAGCGCGGCGGCGAAACGGCGATTGCGTTCGGATTCAAGGACCGCAACAACGGCACCGCCCAATCGGAGTACTACAACGAAGTGCGCGAAGTGCTCGAGCTCGTGAACGTCGAGGTCGTGCGCACGAAGGTCAAGGACATCACCGCACCCGACGCGCGCTCGATCGTGCGCGAGGTGCAGGACACCGGAGAGACCGTTCGCGGCATCGCGCCGGGCGACCTCCTCTTCGTTCCCGATCTGAAGTTCTTCCGCAAGCGCGGTCTCGAGGACATCGCGCTGATGCCGTACGACCTGTACGGAAATTTGATGACGGAAGACGGAAAACCGATCAGCGCCGAGCGCTACCTTCAGTACTTGAGCACGGTTCTTCCGGATTACTACCTGAAGACCGACGAGTTCGCGAAGTACCGCGAGGCCTTGCTGGGACATGAGGCTCCGCGGCCTGGTTCGTACGGCTGGTAGGTTAACGGGCTAGCGGCCAGCGGCTTGCGGGACGTTCTCGCCTCAATGTCCCGCCGCCGCTGGCCGCTAGCCATTTTCCAACTCGCTTGTTGTCACACGCTTTGCTAGGCTGTCGCGCGAAATGCGAAGGCTGGCATTCCTCGCCCCTCTCCTCTTCATAGCGTGCGGAAGATTGAAGGAGCCGACGGCGCCTCTCAGCGGCGGCGGTGATCCGATCGATCCGACGGCGACTTTCACGCGAGTGCAGAACGAGATCTTCACGCCGACGTGCTCGCGCATCGGCTGTCACGATCGGCTCGTCCATCAGGAAGACCAGATCCTCGTTGCTGGACAGGCGTACGCGCAGACCGTGAACCATCCGAGCATCGAGATGCCGAACCTCGTGCGCGTCGCGCCCGGCGATCCCGCGAATTCGTATCTCTATCGCAAGATCGTCGGCGTAGGCATCACGGGCGATCGCATGCCGCAGACTCTGCCGCCGCTCGAAGACGCCCAAATCAAACTGATTCGCGACTGGATCCGAAGAGGAGCGCCGAATGACTAAGCGGATTCTCTGCTGCCTACTTTTCGCGAGCGCAGCGTTCGCCCAGGACGCTCAATACGTACCCACCGCCCCGATCCCGCTCGGCGACTCGCTCCTCTCTCTTCCGACATCGCACATCCCGTCGACCGGAACGTGGGAGATCAAGTTCACGCATCGCTTCAATCAGTCGATCGATCAAGGCAACGCGAGCGATCGCATTCACTCGCTCTTCGGTCTCGACAGCAATGCCGACGTCGGCATCGGCCTCTCCTACTCCCCGCATCGCGACCTGCAGTTTTCGTTCGTGCGCAGCAATGTGCTCGATGACATCGAGCTCGCCGCAAAGTACGTCGTCGTGCAGCAGGCGCCTTCGTTTCCGTTCTCCGTGACGATTCGCGGCGGCGGCGACATCCGGACGGAAAAGGGCCTCGACGATCGCAACTCCATCTTCGGCCAGCTGATCCTCTCGCATCAGTTCGGGCACAAAGCAGAGATCTTCGTGATTCCGACGTACGCAACGAACGCCGGCCGCGATCCGAACACGAACGGCGCGCTGTTCAAGCACGCATTCAACGTTCCGATCGGCGCCGCCATCATGATCCGCCCCGCGCTCAGCGTCATCGCGGAAGTGATCCCGAAGAATCGCGATCTGCCCGAGCTGATCCACTCCGACATCGGCTGGGCGATCGGCCTCAAACGCGCCGTCGGCGGCCACTACTTCGAGATTCTCCTGACGGACAACAACGCCACGCACGTCGATCAATACGTGACGAGCACCTATCAGGCCACAGGCCTGAATCGCGGCGACCTGCACCTCGGCTTCAACATCGAGCGCAGGTGGGGGAAGTAGCGCGCCTCACAACTTCCGCAACGGATCCCGTCTTCGTTCGCCAGGCGCGGGCTCGTCCTCGTCGAAGAAGAACTCGTCGAGATCGGTGTCGGCCTTAGACGTTTCTTCTTCTTCGTCTTCGCGGAGCTCGCGATCGTCCACATCGCGTTTCGTCGTCACCATGCGGGCGAACGAGTGCAGAAGTCAGGCCGGGACGTCGCCGGGCGGGAAGCCGAAGCTCATCCGTATCGCGGCGTATTCGGGATGCACGGAACCGTCGAGCCTGCGAATCGTCAGAGGCGACTCCACGAACGCCTCGCGCGGCGGAACGTCACCGATTCGTACCGCCGCGAAGAGCGAGATGAGCGGTGGCTCGCCTTCTTTGAAAAGGATGTCGCGGCGGCGCAGAAGCATCAGTCCGGCTGCTCGCAGCGCATCCTCAACGCGCGACAACTGCAGCGTCGGAAACACGAACGCGAATACACCGCCGGGCGCGAGCACGCGTGACGCGGCGAGCGCGTAGTCGGTGACACTTCCGCGAACTTCGATGCGCGCCGGAACGGCTTGCGAGTGATCCGCTTCCGTCGCGGTTCCCGGCGGAAAGTACGGTGGAGATCCCAAGACGAGATCGAAGGGAGTGTCGGAGGTGAAGTCGCGGAGATCCGAGTGGATGAGAGTGAAGCGTTCCGATAGCCCGTTGTACGCGACGCTCTTTCTTGCGAGGCGAATCGATTGCTCTTGCGCCTCCACAGTCACGACTCGCGCCGCAGGCAATCGCCACGCGGCGATGATCGCGACCGATCCGATGCCGGAGCCGAGGTCGGCGAGGCGCTCGACGCGAGGGGCGCAGATCGTGCCGTACCACGCCGTCAGCACATCGTCGGTCGAATAGCGGTGCCCTTTCTCGTATTGAAAAATGCGGAAGTGGCCGCAGATGTAGTCGCGCGACTCGCCTTCCTCAGGCTCGACGCCGCCGGGCGGGACAGGTCCCGGCCGCCGCCAACCTCTGTAGAATGCGTCGTTCCAGTTTTGCATTCTGCACTTAGCATTCTCATTCAATCCAAGGAGGATCCATGCAATCAGTTGTGAGACGGGCTTGCCTTGTCGCAATGCTCGTGTTGACAGCCAGCGTGTGGGCGCAGGATCTCGCTTCGATCGAGAAGCGGGTCACCGTCAAGAAGCTCGACAACGGTCTGACGCTCATCGTCTATGAACGCCCGGAAGCGCCGGTCTTCTCCTACGCGACCGTCGCCAACGTCGGCGCGGCGCAGGAAGTGCCTGGGATCACCGGACTCGCGCACATGTTCGAGCACATGGCGTTCAAGGGAACGACGAACATCGGCACTTCGGACGCAGTGGCGGAAGCCACCGCGTTGCAGAAAGTCGAAGAGGCGTACGCCGCGTATGACGCCGAGCGCCGCAGGCCCGTCGGACGTGACGAAGCGAAAGTCACTTCGCTCGAGAAAGCGTGGAAAGACGCGCTCGACGCCGCGCAGAAATTCGTCGTGCCGAACGAATTCGCGAAGGTCGCCGACCAGGCTGGCGCCGTCGGCATGAACGCGTTCACGCAGCCCGATCAGACGGTGTACTTTTTCTCGCTGCCGTCGAATCGCCTCGAGCTGTGGGCGTACCTCGAGTCGGAGCGCTTCCTCCATCCCGTCTTCCGCGAGTTCTACAAAGAGCGCGACGTCGTGATGGAAGAGCGACGCATGCGCACCGAGAGCGCACCGATCGGACGACTGCTCGAGCAGTTCGTCTCGACCGCGTTCCTCGCGCATCCGTACCACAACGGCGTCATCGGATGGCCGAGCGATCTGAATTCGTTCTCCGCCACCGACGCCGCCGCGTTCTTCAAGAAATACTACGTGCCGTCGAATCTCGTCGTGGCCGTCGTCGGCGATGTGAAAGCCGCCGACACGATGCCGCTTCTCGAGAAGTACTTCGGCCGTCTGCCGAAAGCGCCGGCGCCCGAGCCGCTGCGCACCATCGAGCCGCAGCAGAAAGCAGAGCGCACGGTCGTGCTGCACGAGTCGGCGCAGCCGGTTTACCTCGAGGGCTATCACCGTCCGGCGATCACCGATCCCGATGACGCGGTGTACGACGTGATGGAAGTGATCCTGTCCGAAGGCCGCACGTCGCGCATGTATCGCTCACTCGTTCGCGACAAGAAGATCGCGGTCAACGCCGCGGGCGGCAGCGGATTGCCCGGCAACAAATACCCGAGTCTCTTCACCTTCTTCGCGTTCACGACGCCCGGACACACCGGACCGGAAGTGCGCGCCGCGATCGAAGAGCAGCTGACGCGGATGAAGAACGAAGACGTGTCCGCGGAAGACCTGCAGTCGGTGAAGACGCGCGTGAAAGCGGGACTCCTTCGCCAGCTCGAGAGCAACCAGCAACTGGCGCTGCAGCTCGCGGTCACGCAGACGCTCTTCGGCGATTGGCGTGAGTTGTTCCGCAGCGTCGATCGCATCGACAAGGTGACCGCGGCCGACATTCGCCGCGTCGCCAACGCCACGTTCACTCCGCAGAACCGCACGGTCGCCTACATCGACAACAGCAAGCCCGCCGCACCGACGGCGACGGGAGCCACGAAATGAAAACGCTCAAACATCTAACGATCGCCGCGGCGACGATGCTGTCCCTCGGCGCCACCGCACAAGTCACCGATTACCGTCAGATTCAAACGCCGCCGCTGCGCACCTTCACCGTCGCACAGCCGAAGCGCATCGTCCTCGCAAACGGCCTGGTCATCTTCCTTCAGGAAGATCATGAACTTCCGCTGATTCGCGGCAGCGCGCAGATTCACGGCGGCGGCCGTGACGTTCCGGCTTCGAAAGCGGGATTGATCGGCGTTCTCCAGTCGTCGTGGCGCACCGGCGGCACGCAGTCGAAGACCGGCGATGAGCTCGACGACTTCCTCGAAGCGCGCGCGGCGCGCATCGAGACCGGCGCCGACGTCGACTCGATGTCGGTGTCGATGAACGTCCTCAAAGGCGACTTCGACGCGGTCTTTCCGCTCTTCGTCGATCTGATGAAGAACCCGGCGTTCCGCCAGGAGAAGATCGATCTCGCCAAGACGCAGGCGCGCTCCGGAATCTCGCGGCGCAACGACGATCCGCTCACCATCACGCCGCGCGAAGCGGCGAAACTCGGCTACGGCGCCGACTCTCCGTACGCGCGCCAGTCTGAGTACGCGACGATCGCATCGATCACGCGCGATGACCTCGTCGCGTTTCACAATCGCTTCGTTCATCCAAACAACACGATCATCGGATTCGTCGGCGACTTCGACTCCGCCGCGATGGAGAAGAAACTTCGAGACGCCTTCGGCTCATGGAAGAAGGGTGAACAAGCGGTGAAGCCGGCCGCCACCGGCACGCCGGCGAAGCCGGGCTACTACCTCATCACGAAAGATGACGTGACGCAGTCGAACATCGGCGTCGTCTCTCCCGGCGGTCCGATGCGCAACGATCCCGACTACTACGCGATCGTCGTCATGAACGAAATTCTCAGCGGCGGATTCTCCGGCCGTCTGATGAACAACATCCGCTCGAAGGCCGGACTCGCGTACGGCGTCGGCGGCGGACTCGGTGCGGGATGGGATCATCCGACGCTCTTCAACGTCGCGATGGGCACGAAGAGCGGCACAACCATCGAAGCGGTCAATCTGCTTCGACAGGAAGTGAGCGATCTCCGCACGAAGCCGTTCACCGATCAAGAGCTGAAGCAGGCGAAGGACACGATCCTCAACGGCTACGTCTTCACGATGGACTCGAAGGCGAAGATTCTCAATCAGCGCATGCTCCTCGATTTCTACGGCTATCCCGCCGATTACTGGCAGAAGTATCAGAAGGGCATCGAGAGCGTCAGCGCCGCCGACGTCGCGCGCGCCGCGAACAAGTGGATTCACCCCGATCAACTCGCGGTGCTAGTCATCGGCAATCCCAAAGATTTCGACAAGCCTCTCGCCTCCCTCGGCAGCGTCACGCCGATCGACATCACGATTCCCGAGCCGGGCGACAAGCCGAAGAACGCAGCGCCCACGGTGACCACGACGCCGTCCGCGCCGGCAACGAACAGCGCCGATGCGATCGCGCTCCTGAAGAAGACGCAGCAATTCGTCGGCGGCAAAGCGGCGCTCGACAGCGTCAAGTCGATGCGTCAGGTCGCCGATGTCACGATGAAAACGCCGCAGGGCGACATGCAGATGGAGATGGAGACGACGACGCGTTACCCAGACGCGCAGCGCCGTGTGATGAAGACGCCGATGGGCGACATCACGATGGTCGTCACTCCCGCCGCCGCGTTCCAGGCCGGTCCGATGGGCGCGCGCGATCTGCCCGCGTCACAGCGCGACACGACGCTCAAGGGTCTGAAGATGGACCTGCTCACCGTTCTGCGCAACGTCGACCAGCCGGGCTACACGTTCGAGTCGAGCGGCACCGAGAAAGTCGGCGACATCAACGCGCAGGTCATCACGGTCAACGGACCGGATGGCGGCATGGTGAAGTGGGACGTCGATCCGGCGACCGGCCGCATCCTTCGTTCGACGCGCTCCGGCGCGAGCGGCACGGAAGTGACGGAGTACGGTGATTGGAAACCGTTCGGCGCGCTCACGCTGCCGACGTCGTTCACGATCATGGTCAACGGCGAGAAGAACGCGAGCGGCTCGATGAAGTCGGCGGAAGTGAATCCGGCGATCGATGCGGCGGCGTTCGAGAAACCGAAACAGTAGGTTGCGAGGTTGCGGGAAGTTGCGCGGTTGCGGGGTCAAACCACCTCGTAACCGCGCAACCTCGCAACCGCGCAACTACGTCTTCGATCCCTGCACTTCCTTCACCAGCCGCACCATCACCATCGTCAGCTCGTGAATCGAGTGAATCACGCCGACTTCGAACGCGCTCGGCGCTTCGCCGGCGGCGCACGCGCAGTGATTGCATGGCGCGCCGCGCCCTCCGTCGTGTTGATCGAGCAGATGTCCGCAGGCGCAGGCGTCTTTCGCGAGTTGCATGGGGAAGAGCATATTCGAATGTTTGTTATGAGCGGCAATGCGGCGCTTCCTCGTCTCCGTCCTCGTGCTGACCCTCGCCTGCTCGCATCGCGCGCCGCGCGAGATCGAGCGATTCGATCAGCCTGACGAGGCCGCCGCCTTCTACGCGATGCGCCACGCCGCGCCGGCGGGAGTCGATCCGCAGGAGCGTTACGCGACGGCGCGCGCGCAGATCCGCGCGATGCATTCGCGCGTCGCCGCCGAAGCCGCCGGCACATTCCTCGGGCCGTGGGAGTTTCTCGGACCGGGCAACATCGGTGGACGCACCCGCGCGCTCGTCTTCGATCCGACGAACGACAACGTCATGTACGCCGGCGGCATCTCCGGCGGCATCTGGAAGTCGCTCAACGGCGGCGCGTCGTGGAGCGCGATCGGCGACATGCTCGTCAACCTCGACGTCAGCTCGATCGTCATCGATCGCAACGATCCGAACACGCTCTTCGCCGGAACCGGTGAAGGCTACTTTCGCGAAGACGTTCGCGGCACGGCGCTTCCGCTGCGCGGCAACGGCATCTTCGTCACGCACGACGCCGGCGCGACGTGGACGCAGATCGCGTCGACGGCGAACAACGACGACTTTCACTGGGTCAACAGCATGGTGATGAGTCCGACCGACTCGCATCGCCTCTACGCCGCGACGCGCGCGGGAGTCTTTCGCTCGACCGACTCCGGCGAAACGTGGACGCGCGTTCTGCCGACGACGGTCAAAGGCGGCGCGCTGCAACTCGTCATTCGTCCCGATCTCGCCGATGACATGGTCTTCGCGTCGTGCGGCGTCTTCGAGCAGGCCACCGTCTATCGCAACTCCGCCGCGCAAAAGGACGGCAGTGAGTGGAAGCCGGTGCTCAGCGAAAACGGCATGTCGCGCACCTCGCTCGCGATCGCGCCGTCGAATCCGTCGATCATCTACGCGCTCTCCGCGAGCAATCTCGACGGTCCGGCGTCGACGACGCAGAACATGCTCGCCGTCTTTCGCTCCACGCAGAACGGCGACGCCGGCACGTGGACCACGCGCGTCACCGCAAACGATTCCGACAAGCTCAATCGCGTTCTGCTCACGAATCCGATTTCCGCGATCTCGCCGCAGTGCAATCACGAAAACGGGATCGGCAACTGGGTGCCGATGGGCTGGCACTGCAACGTGATCGCCGTCGATCCGACGAATCCCGACCGCGTGTTCGCCGCGGGCGTCGACGTCTTTCGCTCCGATGACGGTGGCAAGACCTGGGGCGTCACGTCGTACTGGTGGCCCGACTCCACGCAACAGGGATGGCTTCACGCCGATCAACACGTCTTCGCGTTTCATCCGAAGTGGAACGGGACGACGAATCAAACGCTCTTCGCCACCAACGATGGCGGCATCTTCCGCACCGACAACGCTCTCGGCACGGTCGGCCGCGGCGTCGATGGCGCGTGCAATGTCTCCAGCAACATCGTGTGGAAGTCGCTCAATCACGACTACGGCGTCACGCAGTTCTACGCGGGCGCGGTGTGGCCCGACGGAACGCGTTTCGTCGGCGGCGCGCAGGACAACGGCACGCTCGTCGGCAGCATCGCCGGCGGCACGAATCAATGGTCGATGCTCTTCGGCGGCGACGGCGGATACGTGATCGTCGATCCGATCGCACCGAACAACATCTATTTACAGGCGCAGTACGCGAACGTGTGGCGGTCGGACGACGGCGGCACGACCTTCCGCCCGAACAACCCGCCGCGAGCGGGCGATGACGACACGTTCCTGTTCGTCGCGCCGATCGTCATCGATCCCAACGATCACACGCGCCTTTGGCTCGGCGGATTGCAGATGTGGCGCGAGTCGTCGACGTTAGGCTTCTGGACCGCGTCGAGCGACGTCGTCGACGGAAAAGTGAGCGCGATCGCGGTCGCGCCGGGCCGCAGCGATCGCGTCATCGCCGGCACGAGCAACGGCTCGATCATCCGCAGCGACGTCGCCACGGCGACGGGACCATCGACGCGATGGTTGTCTGTGAAACCGCGCGACGGATACGTCTCATCGATCACGTTCGACCCGACGAACATCGACACGGTCTACGCGACGTACGCGGGATTCGGCGGCACGCACATCTGGCGCTCGCTCGATCACGGCGAGACGTGGTCGCCGTTCGACGAAGGCATCCCCGATCTTCCGGTGCATTCGCTCGTCGTCGATCCGACCACGCGCGGCCGCATGTTCGTCAGCACAGACCTCGGCATCTTCGTCTCGCTCGACTCCGGCGCCCACTGGATCGCCGAAGGCGGACCACTATCCGTCGTCACCGAGCAGCTCGTCATCGGAAAAGGCGCGCGCGGTCCCACGCTCTACGCGTTCACGCATGGCCGCGGCGCCTGGCGCGCGGAGCTCACCGCGCCCGTTCCGCATCGGCGCGCCGTCGCGCACTAAAGAGAGTCGGCAATCCGCCGCGCGATCAGCGCGTATCCCTCGTCGTTCGGATGAAACCGATCGAACGAAAGACGATCGCGGTGCGTGAACAAATCCGAAGTCTCGACCAACGTGAAGTTCGGATCATTCGCGAATCGCTCCGTGACCGTCGCGTTCCAGTGATTCACCAGCGCCGACAAACGCAATCCGAACGGCGCCTTCACGAACGGGTTGTACAAGCCGATCAGAAAAATGCGCGCGGTCGGATTGTAGTGACGCACCGTCGTCACGACGTTCGCGACGCGATCGAGCACCTGACTCATGACCAGATTCGGGTCGCGCATCTGCACGACACGTCCATCCGTCGAGCCCCACAGATCGTTGCCGCCGACCGAGACGATGATCACGTTCGACTGCGCGATGAGCACCTGCACGTTGTGGCTCTTCAGCTGCTCCTCGACGTCCTTCGTGCGTGATCCATTGACGGCGATGTTGACCGACTTCCTGATCTTCGGCCGCGTCTTCTGCAGCTCTTCGACGACACGGCCGCCGATGCCGAGGCCGGAGGAGTCGCCGGTGCCACGAGCGAGGGAGTCACCGATGACGAGAGAAACGATCTCGCCGCGCGGTGCCGTCTCCGTGACGCGCGACGCCGTAACGACCGGATGACCGATGTCGCCGCGAACGAACGAGTAGAATCCCGACGCGAAAATGCCGGTGGCGAGCAACGCAACGCCGGCCGGCACGTACCACACGAGAGCTCGCCGCATGACCGCCGAACCTAACACGAAACCGACGCTCGTCGCGCGCGACCTCACGAAGGTGATCGGCAAACGCACGATCGTCGACGGCGTCTCGTTCGAGCTCACCGCCGGCGAAGTCTTCGGCTTCCTCGGCCCCAACGGCGCGGGCAAGACGACGACGATCCGCATGCTCGTCGGCCTCATCAAACCGACGCGCGGCAGCGTCACGATCTGCGATCACGATATCCAACGTCACTTCGAAGCGGCCATGCGCTGCGTCGGCTGCATCGTCGAGACTCCCGATCTCTATCGCTTCATGACCGGACGCGAGAACCTCGAGCACTTCGCGCGCATGCTCGGCGCGACGGACGAAGACATCGAGCGCGTCGCCACGCAAGTCGCGCTCTCGCATCGCCTCGATCAACGCGTCGGCACCTACTCCCTCGGCATGCGCCAGCGACTCGGCATCGCGCAAGCGCTCCTCGGACATCCGCGCGTGCTGATCCTCGACGAGCCGGCGAACGGCCTCGATCCCGCCGGCATTCGCGAGATCCGCGAACTGCTGCGCAATCTCGCGGCAGGCGGCATGAGCGTGTTCGTATCGAGCCACCAGCTCGCCGAGATCGAGCTGATGTGCGACCGCGTCGCGATCATTCACAAAGGACAGTTGCTCCGCATCGGCAACGTCCACGAGCTGATCTCGAGTCGTCGCACGCTCGAATTGCGCGTCGGAGATGCCGATCGCGCCGCCGCGATCCTCGGCGAGCGCGGAGTCGCCTTCGAGCGCGACACCGACCGCCTCTTCGTGCAAGTCGAAGACAACGATGCGCCACCGCTGATTACGGCGCTGGCGACGAACGGCGTTGAGATTTACTCCGCGCGTCCGCGGACTCAGACGTTGGAGGAGATGTTCATCGACGTAACCGGCGGCGAGACGGTGGACTGAGGGTAGGGATTTCCCTCCGTGCGCCACTCCTCGAATGAGGAGAGTGCCAATGAACGGTCTGGACGCATCGAGCACGTGCGACGAGTCATCGCTGCAGTGCCTCCAATCGCAGGGCTTGCAGTTCATCGGCCGCTACTACAGCCGAACGACGCAAATCGCGGGCAAGAAACTCACACCGGCGGAAGCGCAACTCATCTCGTTGGCTGGAATCGCCATCGTCGCGGTGTACGAAGACGGACCGACGAACGCAGCGTACTTCAGCGCCTCGCGAGGAGCGGCGGACGCAGGCGGCGCGTTGGAACAGGCCGCGGCGGTCGGGCAACCACAAGGATCGGCGATCTACTTCACCGTTGATTACGACGCCTCGTCGTCGGACATCGCCGGCAACATCGCCGCTTACTTCGCCGCGATCGCGTCAACGATCGGAGGCCAGTATCGAGTCGGCGTCTACGGATCCGGCGACGTGTGCGAGGCGATGTTGAACGGCGGATACGCATCGCTCGCGTGGCTCGCGCAGTCCACCGGCTGGAGCGGTTACTCGCAGTTCGCGAACTGGGCGATCAAGCAAGGGGCGGAGCAAACGATCTGCGGACTCAACGCCGATGCGGACGTTGCTCAAGGCGATTTCGGATCGTTCATCGTGATGCCGCCAACGCCTTTCCTCGTGGCACCGCCGCTCGATCTCACGTCCATGTGAACGATTCGTTTACGATGACGCGCGATGCTCGCGCTCATTCGTAACGAGACCATGAAAGTCATCCGCCGCAAGCGATTCGCGATCGTGATCGCGATCCTCGTCTCGATCCTGAGCGTCGTCACGTACGCGCAGTACCGGCAGTTGAAGAATCGCCCCGAGCGAAACTGGCGCGCCGATCTGCAGCAGCGCATCGCCGGCGGTCAGAATTTTCTTCGGCGCAGCGTGAAGAGTCCGTGGACGGCGTCCGTTCGCGCGGAGATCAACCGGCTGCAGTTCTATCTCGATCACGACATCGAGCCGAACAAACCGACGGCGCCGATTTTCGTGCGCGGATTTGCGAACGTCGCCGGCATTCTCCTGCTCCCGCTTCTCGTCGCCGTTCTCGGCAGCGACATCGTCTCCGCCGAGCACGCGGAAGGAACGGACAAACTTCTTCTGACGCGGCCGGTGCGGCGATGGAAAGTGCTCGCGTCGAAACTCATCACGCTGTGGATGTTCGCGACGCTGACGCTGCTGTGCGGCGGCGTCCTCGCTTACCTCGTCTCCGCGCCGTTCCTGAATCCGCACGGCTGGACGGCGCCGATGCTCAACGGATTCGCGACGAATGCGACGGCCGAGTTCCGGCCCGACAGCATTCGCGAACTGCCGCTCTGGCGCGACACGCTCATCGTCTACGGCCTCGATTGGTACGCGATGCTCGCCGTCGCATCGATCGCGTTGCTTCTCTCCGTGCTCTTTCGCTCGAGCGCCGCAGCAATCGGAACGATGCTCGCGTCGCTGATCACCGGCACGATCCTGACGCGCTTCAGTCCCGACTGGACGTCGGCGAAATATCTCTTCGTGAGCGGACTCCCGCTCGCCGACTACTACACCGGCGAGCCGCCGCCGTACGAAGGGATGACGATGACGTTCTGTCTCGTGCTGCTCGCCGTCTGGGCGGCCGGCGCGATCGCGACCGCGTTTGTGATATTCACGAGGCGGGACGTTTTCGGATGAAACGAATTTCCTTGCTCCTCCTCGTTGCCCTCGCCTGCCAGCGCGAAGCCCCTGTCACCGGAACGGTCGACACGCGCTCTCCGATCGAGACCGGCTACGTCGGCGCGCCGGAGATGCAAGTACACGCGAAAGCCGACGACGCGTCGCGCGTGCAGACGACCTTTCTCAACGGCGAGAGCGTCTCCATCCTCGCGAAGAACGGCGACTGGGTCGAAGTGCGCACGGCGGCCGGCAGCGGATGGGTTCATGCGAGCGACCTGACGAACGCGGAGAACGCGAAGAAGGAAGAGGACAACCCGACGCCGCGATTCCAGTCGCCGCCGTCGCCGGTCGTGCAGCCGGGCGCGCACGGGACGATCTTCATCGAGGCGAACGTCAACCAACAGGGCGAAGTCACGTCGACCAAAGTCATCGCCAACGAAACCGGATCGGCGGCGCTCGCCGCGCAAAACGAAGCGGCGCTGAAGCAGGCGCGCTTCTACCCCATTGTCAAGAAAGGGCAGCGCGTACCGTTCGTGTACGACTACAGCGTCACGTACTGATGCAGAACCGCTGGACGGAAACCCCTCCCAACGAAATCGAGCAGCTCGTCCATCAATCGCGCCTCGTCGGCATGGAGGAGGCGCTCGTGTTGTGGGGCGGCGGCAACAACAGCATCAAGTCCTACGCCTCCGACCTCCTCGGCAATCGCATGCCGGTGATGCTGATCAAGAGCAGCGGCAGCGACATGAAGACGATCGTGCCGAAGCAGTTCCCTGCCGTGCGGCTCGACTACATCGCGCCGCTTCGCCATCGCGAAGGCGACATGACGGACGAAGAGATGGTCGACTACCTCGCGCGATGCCTCGTCGATCCCGCGAGCGCGCGGCCGTCGATCGAGACGCTGCTGCACGCGTTCCTTCCCGCGAACGCGGTGCTGCACACGCACGCCGACGCGATCCTCGCGCTCACGAACACACGCGGACGCGAAGCAACGGTGCGCGAATGTTTCGGACGCTCGGTGATCATCGTCCCGTACAAGCGTCCCGGATTCTCGCTGAGTCGCGACGTCGCCGAACGCTTCGAAAAGCAGCCTGACGCCAAAGGCCTCGTGCTGATGAACCACGGCCTGATCACGTGGGGCGCGAATGCGCGTCAGGCGTACGAGAAACACATCGAGCTCGTGACGTGCGCGGAAGAATTCCTGCGCGCCCAACCACACCCCACTGTCATCCTGAGCCGCGAAGACGGCGAAGGACCCGTATCCAAAGCCCCCAAACTCCGCGGCGCGCTCTCCAAGAAAACGCCGGTCGTCTTCGAATTCGACGGCAGCGACGAAGTCCTCCGCTTCCTCTCGCGCCCACGCACCTTCGGCGCCGCAACGCCCGATCATTTGCTCCACACCAAGCGCTTCCCACTCGTGATCGAAGGCGACATCGACGCCGCGTTGAGGAGCTACGTCGAACAGTACGAATCGTACTATCGCGCCCATCCGAGCGAGTTCGAGATGCTCGACCCTATGCCGCGCGTGATTCTCGCACCGGGCATCGGCATGTGGACCGCGGGCAAAGACGCGCGCGCCGCGCGCATCGTGCGCGACATCTATCGCCACACGATGCGCATCATCGAAGACGCCGAGGCGGCGGGCGGATACGAGACGCTGAACGATGACGATGCGTTTCACGCCGAGTACTGGCCGCTCGAGTTGTACAAGCTCACGCTGCTGCCGAAACCGAAAGAGCTCGCGGGACGTGTCGCGCTCATCACCGGTGCGGGCAGCGGGATCGGACGCGCGATCGCGGAGCGCTTCGCTGCGGAAGGAGCGCATGTCGTCGTCACCGACGTGAATGCGCCGGTCGACGTCGCGAAGGCGATCGAAGAGAAGAACGGACTGCGTCGCGCGATCGCGGCGAAGCTCGACGTCACGTCCGAAGACGACGTCGACGCCGCATTCGACGCGGCCGTTCTCGCGTATGGCGGCATCGACATCGTCGTGAGCAACGCCGGCATTTCGTCGTTCGGCCGTCTCGAGTCGCTCGAGACCAGCGAATGGGACCGCAGCTTCGCCGTCAACGCGCGCGGCCACTTCCTCGTCTCGCGCGCCGCGCTGCGCGTGATGATCGCGCAAGGCATCGGCGGGAGCATCGTCTTCAACGCGTCGAAGAACGTCACGGCACCGGGCAAGGAGTTCGGCGCGTACAGCGTGAGCAAGGCGGCCGAGGCGCAGTTGTGTCGCATCGTTGCGCTCGAGGGCGGCGAGCACGGGATTCGCGCGAACATGCTCAACCCCGATGCGATCTTCGGCGCGTCGCGATTCTGGAGCGATGAAATGCGCGAGATGCGCGCGAGCGCGTACGGCGTCGACGCGTCGAAGCTTCCCGACTTCTATCGCAAGCGCACGCTGCTCAACGTCGAAGTGACTGCTGATGATGTCGCCGAGGCTGCCCTGTTTCTCGCGGGTCCGCGATCGGCGAAGACGACGGGCGCGATGTTCCCGGTCGACGGCGGCGTGAAGGAAGCGTTTCCGCGCTGACGACTACGTCGCTTCGACGACGGTGCCGAGCAACTGAGGGACGTCGTCGTCGCCGGGAATCAGCGCGACGTTGACCAGACCGGTGATCACGGTCCCATCCTTCTTCTTCAACTCGAGTCGAACGTTCGTCATCGCCGAGTTGCGGTCGAGCGTCTCGAGGAAGCGATCGCGGTCGCCGCGCTGCGGGTAGAACTCCCACGACGCGCGAGCGAGCACTTCTTCCTTCGAACCGTAGCCGAGCGTGCCGACGAATGCGTCGTTGCAGTCGAGCATGCGGCCGTCGCGCGTCGTGCGGAACACGCCGGCGATGTTGCGCTCGAACAGCAAGCGATAGCGCGCTTCCGATTCCTGTTTCTCACGAAATGCGCGCGCCATGATGAGCGCGGCCGACGACATGCCGGCGAGAAGCTGGATCGTGTAGGCGTCGAGATCGTCGAACGCTTTCGCGCGCGTTGCGTACGCGGCGATGAGTCCGACCACGAGTCCGTCGCGAATGAGCGGGACGGTGATCGCGGAGACGATCGTCGCGCCGCTCGGCATCGCGATCATGCGCAGGTCGTCCTGGCGGATGAGATTCTCCTGCGCCGTGGCAAGACTGCCGGAGAGCGACGAACGCTCGCCCTTTTCCGCAGGCGCGGTGCCGGCAATCGCGGCGACGACGAGATCGTCGCCGTCGACAAGCTCGATCATCGCGCCGTCCGCATTCGTCACGCTCGAAACGCGACTGACGATCAGCTCTGCGACGCGGTCGATGTCCGCCGACGCGGCGAGCGTCTCCTGCTGCAGTTCGACGACTGCGGCCAGACGGGCTGCGAGCTCGATCGAGGATGGCATGTTCCGGTGCAGTGAATGTCGTCTCGCGAGGAGGCGATGTCAAGCTCCCCGCGCTAGAACTTCACCAGCAACGCCGCGAAAAGCGCGCTGTCGCCTTTCTTCGCGCCGAGCGACGGCCGCGTCTTGTAGTCGTACACGTAGGCGAACTTCAGCTCCACGCGCGTCGTCACGGTCGTCGTCGTGCCGGCGTCGAAGTGGTAGAACGCGTCGCCGAAGTCGTCCGTCTTCCAGATGCCGGTGAGCTTCTGCGTGATCTTGCTCGTCGGCGAGAGCGTCCAGTCGAAGTCTTCGCCGCTCTTGACCGCGCCGCCGCTGGTGCGGCCGAGGCCCGCGACGCTCTCGAGCTCCGCGCCGGCGGCGCCATCGACGCTGAGATTGCGCGTGTCGCTCTTGATGATCCTGTAGCCGGCGCCGACGAGCGGCGCGACGAAGTAGCTCACGCCTTTGAACGGATCGCGGAGGTAGTTCACCTCGCCGAACGTGAACGTGCGATCGGAGAGCGACCATTCGCCGCGCGCGTCGGCCGTCGCTTTGTCGACCTGCTTCACGCCGTTCGACGATCCGCGCAGATAAAGCGCGTCCGCTTTGAAGATGAACCGCGTCTTCGGGTCGTACTTCGTGTTGTAGGAGACGTTGATGTTCTTCGTGTCGGTGTTGCCGCTGGTGACGGCGAGTCCGGCGCCGAAGCTGCTCGCCCACAGTTTCGGAGGCGGCGGCGCGTCCGCGGCGATGACGGGAAGCGACGAAAAAAGCGCGATCGCAAGAACGACTTTCTGCATGCGATCGCGCTTAGCAAACGTCGAGCCCGGTGCGTTACTGAATCGCGCCTTCTTTTCCGAGGAGGCGGCGCGCCATGCCGATCTGGCCGGCGTGATAGCTCTCGTGGATCACGAGTTTGCCGAGGAGCGAGCCGACGGTTTCATTCGGATTGCCGCCCGGCGAGAACGGCGCTTTCGATGCGAGCGTCGCCTCGTCGAAGTCCGAGATGGCGGCGACGAGCGCGTCGTGCGATTGGGCGAGCATCTCGCGGATCGCGGTGAGCGTTTCCGGCATCGCGTCGCCCGGCTTGCTGCCGCGGTTGTACGCCGGCTGACTCGTGGCGCTGAGAAATCCAGGCTTGCCGAACGCCTTGAGGAATCCCTGACGCGGCGTGATGACGTGGCCCGCGATCCAGTTGATGGAGTTGCCGCCCGGCTTGGGCTGGGAGAGCGCTTCTTCGTCCGTAATTCCCTCGAGGTTGCGCAGGAGCGCCCACTGCGAGAATTCGAACTGCGCGACGAGCGACGCGACGATGGCGGGAGCGGTGACGGTCTCGGGCATGGTCTTCGATCTCCTTCGACTTCGTATATTTCGATTTCGTAATATTCGTCAATGTAGTATCATTCGATTCGCCTGTCAATGCCGAAACCACTTCGTTACCTCTCGCCCATTCACAAAGCGGCCCGCCAGATCGGCGTCCACATGGAGCGCCAGATGGAGGGCACCGGCCTCGCGCCGCAGGAAGGGCACCTCCTCTCCTATCTGCGCAGCTACGCGCCATGCCCGATCGCCGAGGTGGTGACGGTGTTCGGACTGCGCGGCTCGACCGCGACCGCGGTGCTCGATCGTATGGAAGAGCGCGGCCTCGTCGTCCGCCGCCCGAACCCCGACGATCGCCGCTCCTTCCTCCTCGACCTCACCGCGGAAGGAAAAAGAATCGCCGAGGATGTTCAGGAGGACGTGGAGAAACTAGAGAACGCGATCGCGCGCCGCGTCACGCGCGACGACGAAGAGGGGTTTCGAAACGTGATGAGGGCGATCGAGGCGGTGACGAACGTGACGCTGGTCGATCGAAAAAAGTCCTGAGTGGATAGTGCTGAGTGCTGAGTGGCGAAGCCTCATGACTCAGCACTCAGGACTCAGCACTCGAGTCCGGCGGAATGATTCCGCGCCGCTCGCGTTAGAGAGCGCGCATGCAGTTTCGATACGACATCCGCAACGTTGCGATCATCGCGCACGTCGACCACGGCAAGACCACCCTCGTCGACGCTCTCCTCAAGCAGGCTGGCGCCATCCGCGCCAATCAGCAGGTCGACGACCGCGTCATGGACTCGAATGATCTCGAGAAAGAACGCGGCATCACCATCCTCGCCAAGAACACGTCGATCCGTTACTTCGTCGACGATCCCGACGCCCTCGGCCATCCCGTGCACCACGAGGCCACGCACACGGCGTCCGGACACGACCTCCCCGCGAACTTCATCCATCCGAAGGAAGTGAAGATCAACATCGTCGACACGCCCGGCCACGCCGACTTCGGCGGCGAAGTCGAGCGCGTCCTCTCGATGGTCGACGGCGTCATTCTGCTCGTCGACGCCGCCGAGGGTCCGATGCCGCAGACCCGCTTCGTCCTTCGCAAAGCCCTCGGCCTCGGCCTTCTGCCGATCGTCGTCATCAACAAGATCGATCGTAGCGACGCGCGTCCGCACGAAGTGCTCGACGAAGTGTTCGACCTGATGGTGGAGCTCGGCGCGTCCGACGAACAACTCGACTTCCCTGTCCTCTACGCCATCGGCCGCGCCGGCATCGTGCGCAACGATCTCGAAGAGACGAACGAAGACTGCCGCCCGCTCTTCGACGCCGTCCTCAAGCGCATTCCGCCGCCGGTGGGTTACGCCGAAGGCGCGCTGCAACTCCTCGTCTCCGCCATCGACTACAACGACTACGTCGGCCGCCTCGGCATTGGCCGCGTGCAGCGCGGCAAAGTGCGCCAGGCCGAAGATGTGATTCTGATTCTTCGCGACGGGACCCACAAGAAAGGCCGCGTCACGAAGTTGACGGTGTTCGAAGGACTCAAGCGAGTGGAAGTCGATGAAGCGGCCGCGGGCGAGATCGTCGCCGTCGCCGGCTTCGCCGACATCGAGATCGGCGAAACGATCGCCGCCGCCGATGCACCGGAGCGCCTCGATCCGATCGCCATCGACGAGCCGACCGTCTCGATGTTCTGGA
>Ga0105245_10001153_pt1 | contig 23903 bp, 22 predicted proteins | sample KBSM54metaG_FD_81523 | JGI IMG/M metagenome (GOLD analysis project Ga0105245, IMG submission 81523) | Miscanthus rhizosphere microbial communities from Kellogg Biological Station, Michigan, USA - KBS M5-4 metaG | ecosystem: Host-associated > Plants > Roots > Rhizosphere > Soil | place...
CAGCGAGCCCGTGCGGTCGCTCTGGGGTAGCCGATCGAGCCGCGCGAAGACGTAATCGAGGCTTTCGAGGTCATCACCGCGCAGAGCGACGTCGACCAGACGACTCAGCGCGCGACCGACGTAGTCGGCGTAGGCCTGCTGCGTGCCCTTATCCAGGATCTCCCGGTAGTGACGGCGCGAGGATAAGTACTGCTTGGACTGAAAATAAGCCTCGGCCAACAAGAACGACGCGTCAGCGTAGTCCCCCTCCGAAGCCTTCCCCTGGCGGTTGAGCTCCAAGACTTTGCTCAGCGAGTCGATCGCTCGGTCGTAGTCCTTGGTCTGCAGCAGCATCTCGCCCGCGGCGATGCGCTCGGCCGGCGTGGCCGGCCGTTGCAGGAACTTGGGAGCCGGCGCGGGTTTTCCCGCATCGGCTTCGACCCCCTGAAGCGCCGTGGTCGCGCGCCCCATGGCCTCCGAGGAGTCGAGCGCCGCAGCGTGCTTGGCCAGGAACGACGCAAACACCGCTGCGACGAGAGCGCCGCTTTGGAGCCGCCGCATTCGCATCACTTAGCTCCCGTGCCAACCGAAACGCCGACGCTGGCACTAGCCGGAACCGCTGGAGACGAAGCCGGTGCGGCCGGTGGGGGCGGCGCGGAGTCTGATGCGATACCAGAGCGGATGTTTTCCATGAAGCGGACCGCGGGGCGATCCGTGAGGTCAGTCGTGACGTCACCCTTCTCCCACGCGATCACTTCGAGCTTGAGCGTCTTGCCCTCGGTGATGGTGAACGAATGGCTCGAGGGCACCTTGAACTTGTAACCGCGGAGGTAGGAGAACACGCCGTACCCGTTGCCGCGGAGCTGCAACACGATCTGCACCGTGTGATCACCCGGCGGGATGGAACCGGTGAACACCGGGATCTCTTTCTGTGCAGCGAGCGCGCTGTCGTCCGACTCGTCCTGCTTGTTGTACTGAACCGCGCCGTCGAGCACGAACAGCGCGCCCGTGAGGCGGAAGGCGCTGCTCAGGTCGTTCTTGAAGGTGATTTCGGCGCGCGCGCCGCCGGCTCCGCCGGACAAGATCGTATCGCTCAGCAGGCTGAGACGCGTGTGACTCCGGCGAATCTGCTCTTTCAGTTCGTCGACGTGCTCCTCGAGATCGCGGAGGCGAACGATGTAAGTCGAGCCGTCCATCGTCGTGGGCGTGGCCGCCGTGGTGGATGCGGTGCTCGTCGGCGCCGCAGTGGCTGGTGCAGCGGTCGTTGCTGCGGGCGGCGCAGCGGCGGTCGCTGTCGTCGTTGCCGAAGCAGTCGGTGTTGCAGTGCTCGTCGCCGTTGCAGTTGCCGTCGTTGCGGCAGCGGCAGGCGTTTTATCGTCTTTCTTTACAGAGACCGCGGCGGCTGCGCCCTTGGTCGTGGCCGTCGCCGCGGGCGTCTGAGCGCGACTCGCGGGAGCGAAGGAAATCAGTGCCGCGAAGGCGGTAAACCACAAGGCATTGCTAAGGCGCATCACTACCCTCTCCAGATTGAGGATCGGCAGGGGTACATACCCTGCCTCCAAGAATCGACCGACCAACGGAGCCCCAAGCTCCAGCGCGGCATCTTCCTCTGATGCAGCCTTCTCGCCAAGTCGGATTTTCATTCGGCTTTTTCGGCTGCGGGGGGCTCAGGCCCCAGTCACGCCAACTGGTCACAGCTCGAGTGCAAGCCGGCCACGGGGCGGTGTCGCCTCGGGGCACGTAAGCAGTTCGCTAAACGGTCGCCAGCCAGGGCGGGCCGAGGGCGGGTGCGACGCCGCCGCGACACTCGGCCGGCGGTTCGATTGCGAACCAGAAATGATCGCGAACGCGCGGAAGAAATCGGCGAAGTCTTGCGGAAAACAGCCCTCGAGAGCTACGGTTCCCAAACCGGAACGGACCGCAGATCGAACGCCGCGTTGGGACGTAATTAGGTGGGCAACCGCCCTGGCTTCAAGTCGAAGCCGCATCCCAAGCAACGAGCGCGCTGCCGTCCGCCGGCGAGAGTGAAAATCACGAATGGCGGCCGTGCAGGGCGATGCAACGGACGAAATGCTCATGGTGCGCTACCAGCGAGGCGAGCGCGAAGCGTTCGCGGAACTTTTGCGCCGACACAACCGACCTATCTACAACTTCGTGTTGCGTCAGCTACGCACGCCCGCAGTGGCCGAAGATGTGACGCAAGACGTGTTCATGCGCTTGGTTCAAAACGCCGCCGAGTTCAAACACGAGGCGCGCTTTCTGACCTGGCTCTACACGATCGCGCGCAACCTGTGCATCGACCAGCTCCGCAAGCTCTCGCATCGGCGGCACGCCTCGCTCGATCAGCCCATCGGCGATGCCACCGAAGCGCGCGCGCTGGGTGAGTCGCTCGCCGACCCGAATCCGCAAGCGAGCGCCGAGCGCGCGGCTGTCTCGTCGGAGGTTCGCTCATCCATCGTCAAAGCGGTGGACTCGCTGCCAGACGACCAGCGCGAGGTCTTCCTGTTGCGTGAGGTGGCGAACCTTCCCTTCAAGGACATCGCCGAGATCACCGGGGTGGGCGAGAATACCGTGAAGAGCCGAATGCGCTACGCTTTGGACCGGCTCAAGGACGCCCTGAGCGAATTCGAGGAGTACGCCCGCGCACTGCGTTAGGGCCGTATTTTCAAGGTTTTCCGTGGATTGCGAGAAGTTCGACCGAATCGTGCTCGACCTGCTCTACGACGAGCTGGACGAGCTCACGAGCGCCGCCGCCAAGCGGCACATGGAGCACTGCGCACGCTGCCGCGCGATCGGCTCGGGTCTGCGCGCCACGCGTGAGGTCGGAGCGATGCCGCTCGTCGAAGTGCCCGATGGGCTCGAGCTCCGCATCCTCGCAGCCGAGCGACGCGCGACCGAGCTCCTGCCCCTCGGCAAGCGGCTGGGGCGTGGCTTGTCTCTACTCGCTGGCTACGCCATGCGCCCACAGCTGGCCATGGCGGCACTCCTCATGTTGATGATCGGTTCGAGCCTGTTGTTCCTCCGAGGGCAACCCGGCGATCGCGAGCATGTGCTCGTCACCGAGCGCGGCGTGCCGGAGAGCGACAACGATCCGGTCGCCGTCGTCGCCAAGAAAGACGACGGCCCGAGCGGCGATCTCAAACTCGGCGGCGCGCGCCCACGCGCGGACGAAAGTTCGACTCGCCGCGAGCGCGCGACGAACGAGGGCAAGGCCGAAGCGCATGCTGCCTCTCCGGCGCCCGCGGCAGCAGCACCCAACGTCGCCGCGCGCGGTGGCGACCTCGACGCGCTCTCCGACAAAGCAGAAGGCGCGCTCGAAGAAGCGCCAACGGACGCAGAAACGAGCTACGACGCCGCGATGTCGGCGTACCGCGACGGGCGGTATTCCGAAGCCCAGCGGCGCTTCGCGGAACTGGCGAGTCGCGGCGGCGAACACGCGCCAAGTGCCGCCCTGTACGAGGTTCAGGCGCTGAGAATGGTTTCCGGCTGCCCGGCCGCAGCGCCCCGTTTCGAAGACGTGCACTCGCGCTATCCGGGCAGCATCGGCAGCGACGCCGCCTGGCAAGCCGCCGACTGCTACCGCTCCCTGGGCGAACTCACCCGCGCCCGCCAAAACTACAATGAGCTCCTCACCGACGCGAACTACAAGACCCGAGCCCAAGACGCACTGAGCGAGTTGGATTTACAGGGTCAGGAAGTGGCCGCGAGGAAGAGTGCGGGGGTTGGGGCGGGGGCCGGGACGAGTGGAGCGAAAGGCAAGGCTGCGGCCGCAGCAGCCCGTCCACCAGCCGCAACCGCGCCGGCCGCAAAGCCATAAGCCGTTCTCTCTCCCTCTCGCTCCCCTCTCGCGCGCGAAGCTGCGCTCGCGCCGCAGCGCGCGGGAAGCGCCCCAGCCGAATGCCCGGAAATGAGAGGGCGTTACTGTCTCTGGCACGACAGATCTCGATCGGCATCCAAGGCGCAGACCTACGAGAGCCGGCGAGACCGGCGCCCGTTTGTTTCAACAGAATGGAGCAGTCGCCCCAGCCTGCAAGCGCAGGTTGCACGCCAAAAACCTAGAAGCGCACGTTGTACGCTCAAGAATTCAGAAACCCTTCAAGAAACCATCTGCGCGTTGGTACCCGCTTCACCGACGTCAACATCGGCTGAGGTCACGTTCACGGGCCCACCGTCTGGCGCGTCGAACGGCGCTCGGCCGATTTGCTTCGAGCCCAAGCTAGGAATGAACGGGGCGAGGAAGTATTCGCGTGTCCAGTACCAGGCGAGGCTGTGCTCGATTAGGGCGGGGTCGATGTGGGGTGCGATGGCGGCGTGCACTTCGGGCAGTTTGCTCCAGTGCGTACCGGGGTTTTCGTGGTGCGCGCAGTGGAGGCCGTTGTTGAACAGCAAGAAATTCAGCAACTTTCCATCCCAGCTGCGGGAGTGGTTGTGCCGCGACCAGGGGTCGGTGTGCACGTGCTGGTCGTAGTTGAAGAGCATGATCGTCCACAGCGCGAAGAACGCGGGGATGCCGAGCGTCATCACGTACACGTAGAGACCGGTGCGGAGCCCGTGTAGCGCGATGGAAAGGGCCATCAAGCTCAGGTGCGCGCCACCCCAAATCGAGTACTGCAGCAGGATTCGGCGGTACAGCGAGGGGTTCTGATCCTTCGCCTTGCGGATGAACGCCTTGATCGGGTCGCTCTGCCAGTAGGCCGAAACGAAGAAGTAGGACACCGCCACGAAAATGTTGTGCTTATTCGTGTAGCGCCAGGTGATGGTCGCATCGCCGGCGCGGTTCACGAACTTGTGGTGGTTCAAGTTGTGCGTCGGGATCCACGCGAACGTCGGATAGCCGTAGAAAATCGAGATCCAATTGCCGAAGATTTGGTTCTCGAGCTTGCCCTTGAAGGTCGGGCAATGATTGTGGTTGTGGGCGATGACGCCGCAGGCGAGCGCGAAGTACGCACTCACCCACCACAAGTACGGCACCAGGGCGGGACGCGCGAACTGCACGGCGACGAGCACCGGCGCGATGGCGACCCAGACCAAGGTGCGATAATCAGCGGCAAAACGGGGACGCATGGGTGCGGCATTGTAGCAGCCGGATCCGGACCCGTGGTCATGGTTTCGTCATGCCCCGGCCGGTTTTTGCCGCAAAAACCGCCCACTTAGCGCGTAACCCGCTTCGCGCCAGGCAACGATGGGCGCGAAAAACCGCTCAGTTCGTGTTGTCGCGCACGTACGCGATGGTACGAACGGAACTGATCAGCCGTTCCCTCGCCTCACCGTTCAGGTCGACGAAGCGGATCCCCATGCCCGGATTCGGGTTGTCCGAGAGCATGCGGATCGGGTTCACCCACTGCACCTGCCCCATGAGGATGAACGGTTCGTCCGTGCCGGGCATGGCGAAGCGGAGCGTGAGGCGCGTGCCGACTTCCAGCGGCTCGTGCGTCTCCACGAAAATCCCCATTTCGGAGATGTTGGTGATGCTCGCGTACAGGAACGTTTGCTCGGTTTCACAGTCGACCGACCACACGACATCGATGCGCTCGGAGCTACGGCGTTCCGAGCCCGGCGGATCTGACGGCTTAGGTTGCTCCTCGCTCACCTTCTCCGCTTAGCCCCGTTAGCAGCGGCTGTCACGCGAGCTCGCGCGGAAGCCGTCAGCGCACGCTGATGAAGCCCGCGTTCAAGCGGTTTTCTTCATGTTGGCCACGCCGGACCTCGAGCCGCCGACTCCCGGTGAACAGCCCGAAATACACGTGATACTGCCCAGGGCCGAAATTTGGCTCCAGAGTAAACGGTGAGCGATCGGCGATGATGTCCCCCACGTGCCAAAAATTGAACGGATACTTGCCGTCCAACGTGGGGTGATCGGCGTTGAAACGCCGCTGGAAGCCGTCGATGTGGACGAACGTCTCCCAATTTCCGGAAATCGGCTGAACCACTCGGTAGTAGATCGCAAATTCGTAGTGTCGGCCAGGCTCGAGCGACTCGATGGGCTGGCCATCGCTGCCAAGCACGTCCCAGCCGAGCACATCCAGCTCGTTGCCCAGATTGGCATCGAGCGGGTGCTTAGGGTGTGGCGGCTGATCGAGCAACCAGCGTTCGAGCGGGTTCTCGTTCGGTAGCCCGCCCAAGCGATTCGAAACCAGGAAGATCTCGCTCGAACGGGCGTCGAGCACCGGGAGATTTCGCGCCGGCGTTTGGTGCGCGCGGTAGAGCGAGTTCAGCTGCGCCAGATCCGCCGAGCGCATCACGAGCCAGCGCCGCTCGTTGTCGACATTGAGCCAATCGAACGCGCGCGCGGCGTTTTCGAGACTCGGGACGTTGCGGCCCGCGTAGTAGCTCGCGGAACCAGCGCCGGTGCCGAGCGTGCCCAGCGCCTCGCCGGGGTGACTCAGGCGCTGATAGGCGGCGAACACTTGTTTGGGCGAGATTTGTGCCGCAAGCAGCGGGTAGAACCCGAGGCTCAGCGAGAGGCCAAAGCCAGAAACCGTGAACAGCGCCAGCTGCGCGCGTGAAAGACCTCCCGAAAGCCAGCGCGAGAGCCGGCCCGATCCGAGCGAATTGCCGAGCTCTGGGTCGAACAGGGTCCGAAACGAATCTCGAATCCCGGTGAGCGCGGCGGGCGCTAGGCCAAGTAACGGCAACGCCACTGCACCGCCCAGCGCTGCGGTCCGGGACTCGGCTCCGAGCCAATCGAAGCGGCCGGCGGGCAGCAGGTTCGCGATCAGCCCGAGCAAGCACACGCCGACCAGCGCGGCCTCCACGACGAGCAATGCAAACAGCAGATTGCCCGCCCACAGCTCGCGCAGCACGCGCGGCCAGGCTTGGTACTCGCGCGCATCGAAGCGCGGCTCTTCGCTGCCCGAACGCTCTTGCATCAAAAAGAAGAACAGCCCTCCGAACAGCAGCGTGCCCACTTCCAGGAAGCGCTCGGCGGTGTGCTGAAAGCTCTCGGGAAAGTGCACGTCGCTGACGCAAAACGCGCTCAGCGCTTTCTCTGGGAAATTCTTGAAGTCGACCAAGAGCAGGATCGCGAGCGCGACCACGACCATGGCTCGAGCGCGCGAAACGGGCGCACCCCGTTCGAAATCGCGCACCATCAGCGCCACCGCCACCGAAAGCGCCGTGACCGCGCCGAATGGCAAGACACCGATCACCGGGGCGGACACGCCGTAAGCGCAGAACGCAACCGCGGGCACGGCCAGCGTGAGCACGCGCAGCGCGGCCTGCCGTTCACGCCCCTCCGCGGGCTCGCTTGCCGGAAGGCGCAGCGCTGCGCCGAATGCCACCGGGATCACCGCGCTCCACGGAAAGAGCGCGTGGCCGAGTTGCAAGATCACAGCGTCGAACGTGGGCAAGATGCGCGGGCGATTGACCGCGCTGCCGAGCCACAAAGAGAACGGGCCGGCCGTGGCGGGCGCCAGATAAAGCGCACGACACGCCAAGAAACCCGTCACGACACCCATCGTGAGGCACGCTGCACCGAGCGCATTGCCGAAGCGCTCGGCGCTCGTGACCCGACTCGAACGCAGCACGAGCCAACTCACGCCCACCCCGAGCAGGGGTGTGGCGGCGCCGATCAGCACGCCCCGCGAGAGCACTCCGCACACCACACCCAAAACGCCCACGCCGAGCGCCAGCAACCGACCCGCGCCGACGCCATTGGGTCCGCGATCGAACACCGCCAGCCCGAGGCCGGCGCTCGACAGCGACAGCGCCGCCATCGTCACGATATCGCCGAGCATGGTGCGCGCGTGCAGAAAGTACAGCGGCATCGTGGCCAGCACGAGCACGGCGAAGGCGGCCGTGCGAGCGTCCGACAGGCGCCGGCACAGCACGTACATCGCGCACAAGCCGATGAACCCCCACAGCGCGAGCGGCAAGCGCCCGGCCCATTCGTGCAAACCGAACAGCCGAAACCCGAGCGCGACGGAGGTGAACGGCAGCTCGCCGCGACCGAGCTCAGCGCGCGTGGGCACCTCATTGACCGAGCCCGTCACTTCGAGACCATGGCCCCCGAGCAAGTTCAACGCGATGCGCCGGCCGAGCTCGGCGACCTCCCGCTCCGGCGGGTCCCAGATGCCACTCGACGCCAGGGGCGCGAAGAAGCTCAACCCAGCGACCAAGAACGCGAGCCAAACCAGCCTCCGGGACGAATTTTGGACTCGGCCCGGCGCACGCCCGGAAATGGCTGCTTTTTCCGGGTCAAAAGGCGCACCCTCTGCGGAAGCACCCGCGTTTTCATCGCTCATCGCGGCCTCGCGCGGTAGTAGCCGGTGTTTCTTGTCGTTGCAACCGGGGAGAAACGGTGGAAGGTCTCGCCGGGCGAGAGCACCTACCCCACGCGGACCTGCCGCGCGCGGCCGCGCCTCGCCCATCGGACCGAGTCATTCATGCGTTTTGGAACCATCGCCATCGTCGGGCGCTCGAACGTCGGAAAATCGACGTTTTTGAACCGCGTCTTGGGCGAACCCCTCGCCATCGTTTCGCCACTGCCTCAAACCACACGCGACAACGTGCTGGGCGTGGTTCACCGTGAGGGCGCGCAGCTCGCGTTTCTCGATACCCCGGGCGTGCACACTCCGAAGTCGGAGCTCGGTCGGCGGATGAACGCATCCGCGCTCGATGCCGCGCGCACCGCCGACGTCGTGCTGTTCATGACCGACGTGAATGCCGTCACGCCGCCCCGACAACATGCCAGAGACAAAACCCCGCGCGACATCGATTTCGAGCTCTTCGCGCAGGTCCCGAAGGACGCGCCGTGTGTGTTCGCCCTGAACAAGGTCGACTCACTGCGGGACAAGAGCAAACTGCTCCCGGTGCTCGTGGCCTACCAAGAGATCCGGAATTTCTCGGCCTTGGTGCCGCTCAGCGTCAAGAACGACGATGGCGTCGAGCGCTTGCTGCAGGCGCTGATCGAAGCCTTGCCCGAAGGCGGCGCGGGCTTCGACGAAGACACCCTCACCGATCGACCGACCAGCTTTTTCGTCCGCGAATACATTCGTGAGCAGGTGATGCTCGTGATGCGCGGCGAAATCCCGCACGCCGTCGCGGTCTCCATCGACGAATTCGAAGAGGGCGAAAAAGCCTCGTCGATCAAGGCCACGATCCACGTCGACAAGGTCGGACAGCGCAAGATTTTGATCGGCACCGGTGGCATGCAAATCAAAGAGATCCGCGTGGCTTCGCAGAAGCGCATCGCGGCACTCTTGGGGCACAAGGTGCACCTCGAGTTGTTCGTGCGTGTCACCGAACGATGGAAGAGCATGCCGCGGCAGTTGGCCGAGCTCGGTTACGACGCGCCCACGGGCTTGCCCCGCGCGAACAAGAAAACGCCGACCCGCGCAAAAAACAAGAAGCGCTCCCCCGCGAGGCCGAAATGACCCCGGTCGTCGCCGTCGTCGGTCGCCCCAACGTGGGCAAGAGCACGCTGTTTAATCGCTTGGTCGGGCGCAAGCTCGCGATCGTCGACGATCAACCGGGTGTCACGCGCGATCGTCACTACGCCAAGGCGCACGTGCACGGGCACATCGTCACGTTGGTCGATACCGGCGGCTTCGATCCGACGAGTGACGACCCGATGCAGCAAGGCATCGCACGCCACGTGAACGCGGCCATCGACGAAGCCGACGTCATCGTGTGTGTGCTGGACGGCACCATGAGCGTCACGGGGCCCGATCGCGAAGCCGTGAAGCTCTTGCGCCGCTCGCAAAAGCCCGTGGTGTACGTGGCCAACAAGGTCGACACGCGCAATCACATCACCGGCTCGAACGAGCTGTACGAGCTCGGGATCCCGGAGATTTTGCCGGTTTCCGCCCTTCACGGACGGGGCACAGCGGAGCTGGCCGACGCCATCGCCAAGAGCCTCCCCAAGCGCGACCCGAACGAGCCCGCGTTCAGCGAAGCGCCAGACGAGACCGTGCCGCGCATCGCCTTCATCGGTAAGCCGAACGCCGGGAAGTCATCGCTGTTCAACCGCCTGACGGGGAGCGAGCGCTCGCTCGTCGATGATCGGCCAGGCACCACCCGCGATCCGGTGGACGCCTTGATCGAAGCCGAGGGACGAAAGTTCTTGGTCGTCGACACGGCCGGCATTCGCCGCAAGGCCCGCGTCGAGCGAGGCGTCGAGCTCGTCAGCGTACTCTCGGCGATCAAAGCCATCGACCGCGCGCAGGTGATCATCTTGATGTGCGACGCGACCGTGGGAGTTTCCGAGCAAGACGCGCGTCTGCTCGGGATGTGCCTCGAACGGCAGCGCGCGGTGATCGTCGGCCTGAACAAGGTCGATTTGCTCAAGAAGGGCGAGCAAGAAAAAGCCGAAGAAGTGGCGCGTGAAGAGCTGCGCTTCGCCGGCTGGGTACCGATCGTGCGTTTGAGCGCCAAAAATGGCCGCGGCGTCAAAGAGCTGCTGGATCTCGTCACCCGCGCCTCGAAGGAATTCAAGAAACGCGTACCGACGGGCGAGCTCAATCGCTTCTTCGAAAAAGTGATCGAGCGTCAACCGCCGCCCACGAGCCACGGCCGCGCGCCGCGCATTTTCTACGTGACGCAAGCGGAGGCCGAACCCCCGCTGTTCATCGCCATGTGCAACGCGCCCGAGTACATCAAAGAGAGCTACAAGCGCTTCGTGGCCAATCAGATCCGCAAGGCCTTCGACTTTCGCGCCGTACCGGTGCAAGTCGAGTATCGCGCCCGCAAGCGGAGCGGCGACGAAAAGAAGAAGTAAAACGCCTGGGCGAGGCGAGTCACGCGCCGAGCAAGATCTTGCTCACGCGTGACAAGGCTTTGATGTCGTGAACATCCGCCGATAGCACCGGCACCCTGATTTTTTGTGGGGTCTTGCCGGCGAGGGTCGACATCGTGGAATCCAAAGCGAGCAGTTGCTCGGCCTCGAAATGAGCACGCTTTCGATCGTCAGCGGCGGCTTCCAACACTCGCTGGAGCGACTCGGCGTCGAGCGAAACGCCCTGCGCCGTAGCGGCCTTTGCAATCGCGGCCGCATCGACGACCGCCAGTGTCGGTTGCACGCGGTTCACGACGATGGCGTCCGGATTCATGCCTTGTTCGCGCAAGCGAGCCGCGAAATAGCGCACTTCTTCGATCGCGGCCGGCGCCGCCGAAGTCACGAGCACATAAGCCAAGTCCGGTGAGCGGAAGGCCTTGGCCACCGCCGCGGCGCGTTCGCGAAACCCGCCGAACAACGCGTTCAGTTCGGCGACGAACTCCGCCAAGTGTTCCAGAAAACCCTGACCCGTCAAACGACCGATCCCGCGCAGCACGAGGGCCACGCCGCGTGCCACCAAATTCAGGCTGAAGCGGCCCGACTTTTCGAACGTCTCGACGAGCCAGCGCATGGCGGCGCTATCGATGGCTTCGATCAGCCGCTCCGGCGCGTCCAAGAAATCGAGCGCATTGCTGGTGGGCGGCGTATCGAGGACAATCACGTCGAAGCGCCGATCTTCGCGCACGAGGAGCACCTTCTCCATCGCCATGTACGACTGCGTGCCTGCGAGACCGGTCGACACGTACTGATAAATACGGTTCTGCAGGATGCGCTCGCGCGCCTCGGCAGTGGCGGCGTGTTTGGTCACGAGCTCGTCGAAGGTCCGCTTCGTGTCGAGCATCAGCACGGTCAAGGAACCGGTGACCTTCAGCCCTGCCTCCGCAAAGCGCGCAGCATCGACCAATTGCTCTTCCGAGCTCATCGCTCCAATCCCCAAGCTATCGGCGAGCCGCTTGGCCGGATCGATGGTGATGCACAACACCCGCTGGCCGCGGGCCGCGAAGCCCAGCGCCAAGGCCGCGGCCACCGTGGTCTTGCCGACGCCGCCCGCGCCCGCGCACACGACGATGCGGCGCCCTTCGAGCACCGGCAAAAGCGAACCTTGAGACATGACGAGGCTCGCCTTTAGCATCACTCGTCTTGGAGCGGGCCAGGCGAAGCGACGTCTATCCCGAAAACTTGGCCCGGCCCAGGCCGGCAGGGCCAAAATTGCGCAGCATGCTGGATCCGAATTGCGAGTTCACGGGGGCGCGCGAGCGCCGCCAATCCCGAAGCGAAAACACCCTGGTCGCGCTGACCCGGCTGCTGGAGGCGGCGCGGCGCGCTTCGGAGCTGGAAGCGGTCGCCGTGGGCGACGAGCTCGGCTTGCTCTTGGCTGGCGCGGGCGCCGCAGAGCTATGCGACGAGCTCGCCGCGATTGCGCCCCTGGGAGACCCGGCCAACGACACCATCCCGACGCGCATGGACGTCTTGACCCGTCGCACCGAGGTGCGACGCCTGAGCGTGGACGGTTTCGAGGTCTTCATCTCCGCTCAAGGCGGGGATTTGGCGGGCGGTCTTGGCCGCGTGAGCGCCGGCTGCGCGCGGATTCTGGGTCAAAAGCTAGATTTCGCACGTTAAACGGGCAAGCGCGGCGGCCGCCCTAGGCTAAGCTGCGCCGGCATGAGTGGTTTCGTCGACTTACACTGTCATTACGTGCCCGGCATCGATGATGGCGCGCGCACCGAAGAAGACGGCGTGACCATGCTGCGCGGCCTGCGCAAGCTGGGGTTCTCGCGCGTGCACGCCACGCCCCACATGCGCCCCGGCCTGTTCGACAACGAGCAGGCGCGCATCACCGCCGCCTTCGCGCAATTCAGGACCAACGTCGGTGGCCAGGCCGATTTGCCCGAGCTCGCGCTGAGCTGCGAACATTACTTCGATGACGTGGTGTTCCGGCGCCTGCTGAACGGTGAGGCCCTGCCCTACCCCGGTGGGCGTGCGGTCTTGCTCGAATTTTACGAGATCGATTTCCCGCCCATGGTCGTCCAACGCTTGCTCGACCTTCGCGCGCGAGGCTTGCTGCCGATCATCGCGCATCCGGAGCGCTATCAGTGCCTGTGGCGCTCACCAGAGATCCTGGAGCGCATGGTCGATTCTGGCGTGGGGGCCCTGCTCGACGTCGCGGCGCTTACCGGCAAATACGGGCGTCGGACGCAAGACTGCGCGGAGGACCTTTTGGAGCGTGGTCTGTATCACGCTGCCTGCAGCGACGCGCACCGCCCGAGCGACGTCGCAGAGGTCGCTGCCGGCATCGCGCAGCTGCGCGCCTCTTACGGAGACGAGGAAGTCACTTTTCTGCTGAGCACCGGACCGGAAAGCTTACTGACCGGCGTGCTACCCGACTGAGCGAACCAAGGATTCGAGGCATGACCGGTACTCGTTCGAGCGGCCCTTCGCCGCGCTCTGCACTCCTTCGCACTCTCGCGAAGCTCCTGCTCTCCGCGCTCTTGGCAGCGGCCTGCGTGTGGGTCATGCATCGCGGTGCACTGCGTTTGACGCCAGATCCGAAGGCATTTGGCCGGGTCGATGCGCGCTGGGTGGGGCTCTACGTGCTGCTCTGGTTTGCCGCGCAGTGCTTGCGCGCGGGGCGCTGGCAGCTCCTGCTCGCGCCCGCTGCGCGCGTCAAGCTGTGGACGGTCTTGCGTGTCGCTTGGATCGGTTTCGCGGCAGTCGTGATTTTGCCGCTGCGCATGGGTGAAGTCGTGCGTCCGCTCTTGATCCGTCGCGCGAGCCCGATCAGCGGCTGGGTGGCGACGGGCACCGTGGCCGCCGAGCGCGTGATCGACGGTTTGTTCTTGAGCTCGATCTTGTTCATCGCGCTCACGTTCTCGCACCCGCTCGACCCCGTGCCCGATCGGATCGGTGAGCTCGCGGTGCCGACGGCGCTCGTCCCGCGCGCCGCGTACAGCGCATTGTGTCTGTTCGCGATCGCGTTCAGCGTGATGGCCTTTGCGTATTTTGCGCGTAGCCTCACGCAGCGGCTGATCTCCAGCGCCGTCGGGGCCGTGTCCCCGCGCCTGGCGGAGTTCGTGAGCAAGCGCTTGGCGGAGCTCACGAGCGGGCTCTCGTTTCTCCAAAATCCGCGTTTTACCGTGCCTTTCTTGGGTATGACGGCTGCCTATTGGTTCCTGAGTGCAGCCTCGTTCATGGCGATGGCGACGGCCTGCGCGCTGCCGACCATGAGCTTCGCGCAAGGCTGCGTCGTGCTGGGGGTGCTCGGCCTGGGCGTGCTGGTACCGAATGCGCCCGGTTTTTTCGGCGCCTTCCAGTTGTCCGTGTACGCCGGACTGGCCCTCTTCTACCCGCCGGACAGCGTGCTCGGAGCGGGCTCGGCGTACGTCTTTCTGATGTACCTGGGCAACGTCGGGTTGCCGCTCGTGCTCGGCGTCTTGGCGTTGCTGTTCGAGCCGACCCGGCTGCGGGAGCTGGAGCCGGCGGAGGTCGCCGCTACCACGAATTTGTCCAATTGAAGGCAAGCCTGCTAACGCACACGCGATGCGTATCGCGCGGCTCCCTTCGCTGATTTTCGGCGCCTCGCTGGTGTTCGCCCTGTCCCTGGCGACGGTGCATGCCACGGCGCGCGTCGAGGGTGACTCCGAATACAGCAAGGCGCAGACCTACAGCGGCGCCCTCCGCTACCTGCGCGTAGACATGGGTTACGAGGTCGTGGAGAAGGATCCGGACGCCGGATACCTCATCTTCCGCTACGAACTACCCGGTCAAAACAAGGCCACGGCGACAGGCACCGTCGAGGTGGTCGAGTCCGACGGGCACGTCAGGCTATTCGTCCAAATCCCTAAAATGCCCGAATACCACGAGCGAGTCCTGCGGGACGGCCTGGTCAAAAAGCTCCACGAAGACTACGGCGCGCCAGCGCACAAAGTGCCGCCCGCACCGGAAAAAAAGCCGGAAGACGCCGGCGCGGATTGAGCGATTGAAAGCGGCTCCCTACCGAGCATAGATCTCGGCTCCCCGCGATGGAGCCCACAGAGCTTGGATTGCCGGCGCAGATCGGCCGCTATCAAATCGAGCGTTTGCTGGGGCGCGGCGCCATGGGTCGCGTGCTCTTGGCACACGATCCAGTGCTCGACCGCAGCGTCGCCATCAAGCTGCTTCGGGACGACTTGGACATCCCTCCGGAGCAGCACGAGGCGCTGTTGCACCGGATGCGGCAGGAAGCGCGCGCCTCGGCCCGGGTGAGCCACCCCAATATCGTCGGGCTGCACGACATGGGCGAGGACCCAACGCTCGGCTTGTGCCTGGTGTTCGAGTACGCCGAGGGGCTCACGCTGAAGGAACGCATCGCGCGCGGCCCGCTCGGGGCTGAGGCCGCGGCGCGTCTGGCTCGCGAAATTGGGGATGCGTTGTACACCGCACACAACGCGGGCGTGCTGCACCGCGATATCAAACCGGAGAACATCATCCTCACCACGACCGGCGCGAAGGTCGCCGACTTCGGCATCGCGCGCGTCCCGGACTCAACGTTGACGCGCGACGGTGGGCTCCTCGGAACGCCCGCGTACAGCGCGCCGGAGTGCATCGCGTCCGGCAAATTCTCTACGCTCAGCGATCAGTTTTCGCTCGCGGCCACGATGTATGAAGCCATCAGCGGGCAGCGCGCATTTCCAGGTGAAGACGCCGTGGCCGTCGCCACGCGCATCACCACCGATGAACCGCCGCCGATCGCCGAATTCTCCGGAGTCGATCGGCACGTCGATGAGGTACTCGCGCGGGGCTTGGCCAAAAACCCGCAGGCGCGCTTCGAAGATTCACGCGCGTTCGGCTTGGCGCTCGCCGAAGCGCTGGTGCAAAGCCCGCGCAATCGCCAGCCGACGTTACCCGATCAGCGTCATCTCTCGCACGCCCCGAGCGAGCATCAGGCGCGCACGGCTCGCTTGGTGATTGGCGGCGCCGCGGTGGGCGCCTTGCTCGGCATTGCCGGCTTTCAGCTGACGGCGGGTCTACGCGACTCGGAGCGGCCACCAGAGGTTCGAACGGAGGCAGTCGCGGCCGCCGAGAGTGCCCCGCCTCCGATCGCGGCTGCGTCGGTAGAGGCGCCCAAACCCAAGGCCAAGCCGGCAGCGAGCCATCAGCCGCTGGAAAACCGCCCGCGCGGCAATCCGGCCAAGAACAGCGTCGGCGCCGCTGACGCGGGTGTCAGCGGGAAGCATCCGAGCGGCGCCGCCGATCCCGCGGACCCCTCCCCTTGATCTCGGCTGCGCGCGCTTCCCGTAGCGTCGAGCGTTGGGCACTCGCCGCCGTCATCGTTGGTTTGGGGCTGCTGTTTCGACCGCCCACCACTCAGGCACAGACGCCACCCAGCGCCGGCCTCGTGCCCTGGCTCGGCGCGAGTTCACCCGGCGCGCGCGCGCTGACGGGGGGGCTCGCGCAGCTGCGGGCGCGCGGCTCGCGCATGATTCGCGTCCCAGCGTCCGCGTTCTTCATGGGCTCGACCACGCCCGAGATCGAGGAAGCCGCAGCACTCTGCCAACGCGAACCACTCGCAGAACGTTGCGGCGAGCAGACGTTCGCCGACGAGCTTTCGCTTCATCACGTTCGGCTCTCGGGTTACTTCTTGGACCGAATGGAAGTCACCGTCGCCGAATACGACGCCTGCGTGCGGCTCGGGCGCTGCGCAGCGGCGAGCTACGAACGCGGTGCCGCGCGCTTCAAGCGACCCGAATTCCCGGTCACCCGCGTGAGCTGGGACGACGCACGAGCGTTTTGCGCCTTCCGCGGCGCGCGCCTGCCCACGGAAGCCGAGTTCGAGCGCGCGGCACGCGGCCTCACTGGCCGCCGCTACCCTTGGGGTAACGTCCCGAACGGTCACCTCGCCAACCACGGCCGCCTCGGCCTGGACGAGAGCGATCCGAGCGACGGTTTCGCCGAGCTTGCGCCGAGTGGTTCGTTCCCCGATGGGCGCACCCCGGACGGCTTTCTCGATCTCGCGGGCAACGCGGCCGAGTGGGTACAAGACCGCTACGCCGAACAATATCCCGAAACCGACGCCAGGGATCCCTCCGGCCCCGACGCGGTCTCCGCGAGCGGGCTTCGCGTCGTGCGCGGCGGCAGTTTCACCTCCGCCCTGCCCCGCATTCGCGGCGCTGCCCGCGCCGCTCAACCTCCGAACACGCGCGAACCGTGGCTCGGTTTTCGCTGCGCGCGCTCGCGCCTCGAGCAAGCCCCATGACCTTCGACAAGCCGCTCGATATTCCCAAGCCGAAACTCGCCTTGCCGATCCACGCGGCGACGCGTTTCGTGCTCGTACGCCCGCACTATCCCGAGAATGTGGGCGCGTCGGCGCGCGCCATCAAGACCATGGGCTTTTTGCAGCTCGGCCTGGTGAAGCCCGGTCGGCTCGCGGTGCCCGAGCACGAGATGGCCTTCAAAATGGCCGTGCGCGCTTGGGACGTGCTCGACAACGCGCTTCGGGTGGATGACATCGCGTCAGCCGTCGACGGTGCGGATTTGGTGTTCGCGACTACCGCTCGGCGTGGCTTCTCGGGGGTGATTCAGCCGCGCGAGGCCGCCGCACGAGCCGTCGCCCATGCGGCCAACGGGGGGAAAATCGTCGTGCTTTTCGGTAACGAAAAGACTGGCCTTTCCGTCGCCGAACACGAGGGCGCGACCTTTCACGTGCGCATCCCGATGGCAGCCGATCAGCCATCGATCAACTTGGCGCAAGCCGTGCAGGTGATGGCCTACGAGTTCCTCGTCGAGGCGCTGGCCGAACGCGCGCGCCTCGGAGAGCCGCTGCCCTCGCTCGACGATCCGGAGTAAGCTCGAACGATGTTTGCCGCCGCCGGCGCAGCCATCGACCTCCGCTCCGATACGGTCACCCGCCCCGGCCCGGCCATGCGCGAAGCCATGGTTCACGCGGTCGTCGGCGATGACGTGTATGGCGAAGATCCGACCGTGATCCAGCTCGAAGAGCGGGTCGCGGAAATGCTCGGCAAAGAAGCCGCGCTGTTCGTGCCCTCCGGCACGATGAGCAATCAAATCGCGCTGCTCGTGCACACGCGCCCGGGCGATGAAGTCGTCATCGGTGAAGGCGCGCACCTCGCCTACTACGAGTCAGGCGCGGGCGCGGCGATCGCCGGAGTGCAGTTCGCAACGGCCGGCAGCGGCGGGCTGTTCACTGCCGACGAGTTCGCCGCCGTCGTCAAACCCCGCTTCGATTACCATCCCCGCACTTCCCTCGTGTGTTTGGAAAATACCCACAACCGCGCGGGCGGCCGAGTCTTCCCGCAACACGAGGCCGAGGCGATCGTCGAGCGGGCTCGTGCCTTGCAGCTCGGCGCGCATTTGGACGGCGCGCGGCTGTGGCACGCGGCCCTCGCGAGCGGCCGCAGCGAGGCCGAGTTGGCGGCGCCTTTCGACACGGTCAGCGTTTGTTTTTCGAAGGGGCTCGGCGCGCCAGTGGGCTCGGCGTTGGTCGCTGATCAGCCCCGCATCAACGCCGCGCGGCGCTTCCGCAAAATGCTCGGCGGCGGCATGCGGCAGGCCGGGATCTTGGCGGCCGGCGCGCTGTTCGCGCTCGACCGACAGCGAGTTCGGCTAGAGCAAGATCACCTCGCTGCGCGCGCGTTCGCGGAGCTCGTCGCGCAGGCCGCGGGCGTGACCGTCAGCGCACCCGAAACCAATATCGTGCTCGTCGCGGTGCCACTCTTGGATGCCGCGCTCGTCGCCGCTGCTGCGCGCGAACGCGGCGTGCTCCTGAACGCAACCGGCCCACACACGCTGCGAGCAGTCACCCACTTGGATGTGACCCTCGCCGACGTGCGACGCGCGGCCGAGCGCCTCGCCGAGGCCATCGAAAGCGTCGCGAAGCAGCCATGAAGAAGCTCGCGGCAGTCGCAGCGCTTTTGTTGGCTTGCGGGCATGCCTTGCCCGCTTCCTACGTCCGCGCGCAGAATGCGGCCGAGCAGGCCTACGCGGCCCGGCAGTTTTCCGCGGCGGGCGCGGCGTGGCTCCGAGCGGCAGCTGCCGCCAAGATGCCGCTAGATCGCAACGAGGCGCGCTATCGTGCGGCCACCTGCTACGAGCGCGGCGGCGACCTGAAGCGCGCCACGGAGCTCTACCAGGCGCTGGCCAACGGCAAGAGCGAACGAGCACCACGGGCGACGTTCGCGCTCGCTGAACTCCAGATCACCCACGGCGACGCGCAAGCTGGCTACGCCGCGCTCGAAGCTGCGATCCGCAAGTATCCGACCTCGGGCGTCGCGGGCGTCTCGCTCACGCGCTATTTCGCCTCACTCGCCGACAGCGGCGGAGACCAGGCAGTGCTCGACTACGTCGATCGCGTCGAACCGAGCCTCGATGCGAGCGAGCTGGCGGAGCAATACCTGTACGAGCGGGCCCGCCGGCTGGATGCCCTGGGGCGCACGTCCGACGCGCTCGCCGCCTATCTGCGCGTTGCCGAGCGGTTTCCGTACCCGCACGGCGCGTACTGGGACGACGCACTCTTTCGGGCGGCTGCCTGTGACGAACGTCAGGGTGATCCGCGCGCTGCCGTGGCCTTGCTCGAGCGCCTATTGCGCGCGCGAGAAACATCGCGACTGTCCGGCAGCTACGAGCACGCGCGCTTCGCCGATGCGGCCTATCACATCGCAGAGTTGTACCGCGACGCCCTGCACGAGCCGAGCGCTGCGCGACGCGCTTTCCGAGCCGTGTTCACCGACTACCCGAGCAGCACGTTGCGAGACGACGCGCTTTGGCAAGAAGCGCTGCTGGCCCGTCGTGCAGCCGACGCCGACGGCGCCTGCGCGCCGCTCACCTTGCTCGTTCGTGAGCTGCCGGATTCTCGCTACGCCGCCTGTGCTAGCGAAATTTGTGCACGATTGCAGCCGCAGGCAGGGCGAACCTGCCGCGGCTACATCGAGCGCGAACTAGTGACGGGGATGACGCAAGAGAAGCAGAAGGTCGAAGAGTGAGCCGAGCTCACGCCTCTTCTTCTTTTTCCTCTTCCTCGTCTTCGTCCTCATCGTCGTCGTCTTCGTCCTCGTCTTCGAAGTCGTCGTCTTCTTCGTCGGGTTCGTCGGCTTCTTCTTCGTCAGAACCTTCGCTCTTGGCTTCGGTCTTCAGATCGATGCCGACTTCACCCAATTGGGTTTCAAGCAGCTCGAGGAGTTCGTCGACATCGTCGCCACTCCACTCGTCGAGCACGTCGGTCAAGAATTCGAAGAAATCGCCGTTGTCTAGGCGGCGTTCGATTTCCTCGACCTGGTCTTCGGTGAAGGCTTCGAGAATGTCTTCTCGGAGCGACTCTGTGTCGTCCTCCTCGATGGCCTCTTGTGTGGAGAGGCGAATCTGGCGGATCGCGCGTCTGTCGAGGTGGATTTCCATTCCGATAGCTTCCTGGGGACTCGACCCGGCTTTAGACGAAGGATTCGGGTACAGTCAAGCCCGAGGCGAAGAAACGCCGAACTAGTTTTCGATCTGCGCATGACTGCACACAAACCACCGCGTTTACCGAGCATGAAAGTGGCGCGCTTTGCGGCCGCGGCGAGCCTCGTGCTGCTCTGCCTTGGTTTCGCGAGGCACGCGTCGGCCCAAGAGTCGCAGCGCCCGCCACCGAACGACGTCGAGTACTTCCAGTACGGCGTGGGGCTGGCCGTCGAACAATTGGCGTCCGGCGGGGACGCCTGTCCCGCCAAGGCCGTTACACCGTGCATCCTGGGCAGCGGCGGCGGGCTGGCCATTCGTATGGGTTATCGCGCCCGAGGCCCCTGGTACATCGGAGGCGCCTACGAGTTCTCGCGCCAGGACTCGTCCAACTTGCTGCGGCTCGCCATCCTGCAGCAATTGCGCGGCGAAGGCCGTTACTATCTGGATGCCGGCAATCGCCTGACCCCGTACGCAAATGTCGCGTTTGGGGCGGTTTTTTACGGTAATGAGTGGCGCGTGAGCACGGGTGGCCCGACCGCCGGCGCTGGCTTGGGGCTGGAATTCCAAGTCAGCCAATCGACCGTCATCGGCGGCTCGCTCGGCTATCGAGCCTTCTTGTTACATAACTGGACCGACAGTACGGGCCAGGTGCGGGCCGACCGCTACCTGGGCTTCGGGCTCGCCCACATGGTGGGCTTGGAACTGACTCTCGAGCTGCGCGATGCGCTCGCTCGCTGGTAGGGGACTTTCACTCCGCACCCGGTTTGAAGTAATGGTTACGGGGACGGGCTCGAGCTCGAATAGTTCTAGTGATTGGGCAATTTAGGTGAGGTGTAGCCGCTGCGGCAAAGAGAACCCGGAGTCGCTGAGGTTCTGTCAGGATTGCGGGAATCGTTTGCATTCCGGGGACGGTGCCGCCGTGGCTCCGACGCCGCCGCGCGGACTCACGCCCGCTGCGCCGCCACAAGCGCCTGCTGCACCCGCGCCTGCTGCGCCCGCTCCGTTCTATCCGCCGCCGCCGATCTTTTCTTCGCCGTCAGCCGTGCCCGCCGCGCCGCGTCCCAGCCAGATGCCGAAAGCGCAGCGGCCTCCGGCGCCCGAATTCGATTTCTCACCGCGGTCGAACGATCGCGTGTGTGTTCGGTGCGGCACGAGCAATCCGCAAACGGGTCGCTTCTGCTCGAACTGCGGTGGTCCGCTCGAGCACCCGACTGATGCGAGCGGAGCGCAACCCGCAGGAGCGCTGGCTGCCGTGCAAGTGCCCGCTGCTGCCGTACCAGCAGCGCCCCCTGCCGCCGCTCAAGCGCGACCGATGCCGGTCCCCGCGCCACCTCCACCGCCAGCCACGACGACCATCAGCTGCTCGCGTTGCCATGGCAGCAACGCGCCGCACATGTCCTTCTGCCAGTTCTGTGGCGCGCGTCTGGTCACGGGGCCGGAGGATTCACGACCCGCGGCCGGAGGGCCAAACGTCGCGGGCGGCGGCTACGCCGGAGCCGGCACGAACCTCCAATTTGGTGCCGAGCCAACGCTCGACGCGCGCCTCGTCGTCATCGGGCAAGATGGCAAACCAGGCCGCGAATATCCGATTACTGGCGAGCAAACCGATATCGGCCGGGAGGAAGGAAACATCGTTCTCCCGAACGACCCGTACGTGTCTCCACGGCACGCGCGCCTGAGCTGGAGAAACGGCCGATTTTTTGTGCGGGACCTGGAATCCGTCAACGGAGTATATGTTCGGCTTCGTGCGAGTGAGCGCCTCCAACACGCGGACTTGGTCTTGATAGGGCTTGAAGTGTTAAGGTTCGAGGTAGTGAGCGATGCGGAAAAAGGGCTCAGTCCGGCAGTCGAGCGCGGCACCCAGATCTTTGGCTCCCCGTCTGCTGCCCGTAACATGAGGCTCTGCCAACGGACCGTGGAAGGGGTTACCCGTGACGTCTATTATCCGACCCGCGACGAAGCCGTCATTGGCCGGGAGCAGGGCGACATCGTTTTCACCAATGATCCCTTCATGAGCCGGCGGCATGCAGCCATCACGCGGGATCCATCGAACGGAACCTTCAGCCTTCGCGACCTGGGCTCGTCGAACGGCACCTATCTGGGCATTCGCTCCGAGCGCGAGCTCACCCAAGGGGACCACGTGCGTATCGGACAACATCTGTTTCGATTGGATGTCGGGCGGGACGCACGATGAGTAACGAAGCGCCGGCCTCGGGCATCAAGCTACGCGTCTTCGGCCGCACTGACGTCGGTCAGATCCGCGAGCACAACGAAGACAATTTCCTGGTCGCCGATCTGAGCCGCAAGAGCCGCAGCTTGATGGAGAGCGACCGCGAGCAGATCGTGGGCGAACGCGGCACTTTGCTCGGCGTTTGCGACGGCATGGGCGGCGCCGCAGCCGGTGAAGTCGCAAGCCAGCTGGCCGTGGACATCATCTACGAGAAACTCGTCCAAGGTGACCCGCCGAAGGATCACGACGAGCTCGCGCGGCGCCTCGTGCAATCGGTCGAAGAGGCCGGCATGCGCATCTTCAACGAAGCGCGCGCCGATCGAACGCGGCGCGGCATGGGTACGACATCGACGGTGGCGGCGCTCATGGATAGCCGCCTGTTCGTCGCGCAGGTCGGCGACAGCCGTGCCTACGTGATGCGTGGCGACAAGTTCACGCAGGTCAGCCGCGACCAATCACTCGTCAATCAGCTCATCGAAGCCGGGCAGCTCACCGAAGAAGAAGCCGAGACGTTCGAGCACAACAACATCATCTTGCAAGCGCTCGGCACGGCCGAGACGGTGCAAGTCGATCTCACCTACGTCGATCTGTGCAAAGGCGATCGACTGCTCGTTTGTTCCGACGGCTTGTCGGGCATGGTGCGCGCCGATGAGATGCGAGAAGTGCTGCTCAGCACGCGTGACTCGCTCGAGGCCTGTCGCGAGCTCACGGACCGCGCCAACCGCGCCGGCGGGCACGACAACATCACGGTCATCGTCGCCGAGTTCGACGGCCCTGCCCTGTCGGATCCCGCCCCCGGCCAGCTGATTTCGTATCAAAAGTACCCGCTGCCCGAGGCCCCGGTGGATGTCACCGTGCGCGCCTCGGCCCTACAAGCCGATATTCACGCCCCGCCGCCCAGCGAGGAAGCGCGCGGCGAGTCTCGTCGCTTACGCGTCGGGCACACCATGGTCGGGATGACCAACCCGTTGGCTTCGGGCGCTTCGCCCTCCGGCGCGCCAGGCCCGAACAAGCCCTCGAACCCTCCCGCCAACTTCACCTTGGACAACGAACCGGTGTCCATCCCGACGAGTGGCCTGGCCCCGTCGCTGGTCGGCATCTTGGTGCTCGGCGCCATGCTGTTCGTTGCCATGGTCGGGTACCTGCTGGTTCGCTGAGCCGCGAGCACTCGCCGCGTCTGTTCTCTAAGGTGGCAGAGCTGGACGAGCTCCGGAGATCTCGTTGAGCCTGCAAGGCGCGCTGCGACGCCTGCTCGGCATCGCGCTGAGCTTGATCGCCGTCTCGGTCGGCGTCTTTTGGGCGGCAGCGACGTTTCAAGCACGCGCGCACCCGGATGCCGCGGGCCGCTTCGCCAAGCTGCCGCTGTTCTTCAATGCGCACGTGACGGGCGTGCGCGAACTCTCGCTCGAAGCGATGCGCCGGGTGGCACGTGGTGGGCCGGATGCAGAAATCGCGAGCCGCGAGCTCGTGAAGCTCGGCGGCGCTGCCCTG
>Ga0105245_10001154_pt1 | contig 23876 bp, 23 predicted proteins | sample KBSM54metaG_FD_81523 | JGI IMG/M metagenome (GOLD analysis project Ga0105245, IMG submission 81523) | Miscanthus rhizosphere microbial communities from Kellogg Biological Station, Michigan, USA - KBS M5-4 metaG | ecosystem: Host-associated > Plants > Roots > Rhizosphere > Soil | place...
ACCGCGCCCGGCCAGGTCGCCACGGTCAAGACGGTCAACCCCGGCATCGCGGTCAATGACGGCACGATCCGCTATCAGCTGCTCGCCGGCACCAGGATCCAGGTCGAGGAGGGGCGCTGGCCCTTTGCGGGCGGGTTGCTGGTGCTCGAGCCGACCCTGCTCGATTTCGGCCAGAGCCGCGATCGTCTGATGACCTTCCGGGTGACGGGCATGGACGCCGGCCAGTTCCTCCAGCAATTCGACTTCAAGAATCTGAACGCGACGGGCGTGTTCGACGGGACCCTGCCGATGATCTTCAATGAGTCCGGCGGGCGGATCGAGAATGGCCGGCTCGTCGTCCGCCCCGGCGGCGGGACGATCGCCTATGTCGGCGAGGTCAGCCAGAAGGATGTCGGCTTCTGGGGCAATTTCGCCTTCCAAGCGCTCAAATCGCTGCGCTACAAAAATCTCGACATCGTCATGAACGGGCCGCTCGCCGGCGAGGTGATCACCGAGGTCCATTTCGCCGGCCTGGGGCAGGGCGCGGGGGCGAAGCGCAATTTCATCTTCGACCGGCTGCAGAAATTGCCGCTCGTCTTCAACCTGCGGATCAAGGCGCCCTTCCGCGGCCTGATCGACAGCGCGCAATCCTTCTACGATCCCAAGCGTTTGATCGCGCGCAATCTGCCGGCCCTGATGGAGGAGCAGAAAAAGCGCGCCAAATCTCCGGCCCAAACGCCGATACCCGCCCCGGCGCCCATTCAGCCCCCCGCAAGCAGGACCGTGCCATGACAGAAACAGGATTGACGAAGCGCAAGTGGAGACCGACGAGTTACACGATGAAGCGACTGTTCCCGATCATGGCCCTGGGTGCCGCGTCCGCAACCGGTGGTTGCGTGAATGTCACAGCACCCGACAAGCCGATCGTGATCAATCTCAACATCAATGTGACGCAGGAAGTTGTCTATCGGCTCGATGGCGAGGCGAAGACGTTGATCCAGCAGAACCCGGATATTTTCTGATGAAAACCAGTTCCAAACTCCTGATTGCCGCCGCCGCTCTCGCGCTCGCGGGCCTGTCGACCGCGGCGTTCGCACAGCGCGATCCGGCCTATCAGGCAGCGCGCAGCGCCGGCCAGATCGGCGAACTGCCCGACGGCTATCTCGGCGTGGTGGGCGCGGGCACGCCAGAGCTGCGCGCTCTGGTCAACAGCATCAACATCCAGCGCAAGGCCAAATACACCCAGAGCGCGGCGGCGGGCGCGACCGTCGAGCAGATGGCTTTCACCAGCGGCTGCAATCTCATCCTGAAGACCGCACCCGGCGAGAAATACCAGACGCCGGCCGGCGAATGGAAAACCCGCACGGCCGCCGCACCCGAGCGCGATCCGCGCTGCGTCTGAGGTTTGAAGGGGCTTAGCGGGCGACCGCCATCACTGGCGTTTCCATTCCGGCGCTCGCAATCTCGCGCTCTGCCTGAGTGAAGCCATAAGCCGGGACGATCTCGTCCGTGCGGTCGGTAACCTCGTCCCAATGGCGCACCAGCTGCTCACCGGCATCGGCGTTTCCGCCGATATAATGGCCTTGCGAGAGCGTCACGGCCGCTGAGGCAAAATGGCCCGCACCCGCGCAGAGGATCGCACGGGTCGGGGCATTCTCCCCCGCCAGCGCGAGCAGCCCAGGACTCACCAGCGCGGGATCGAGCAGCGCCAGGCTGTCGTCGGACAATACGCCGTGAGTCATCTGGGTCGCCGCGGTCGGGGCGAGGCAGTTGACGCGGATGCCGTACTTCTCGCCCTCGATCGCGAGCGTCTGCATCAGCCCGACCAGCGCCATCTTCGCGGCACCGTAATTCGCCTGGCCGAAATTGCCGTAGAGCCCCGACGACGAGGTGGTCATCACGATGCGGCCATAGCCCTGCGCGCGCATCGCATCCCACACCGCCTTGCTGCAGATCGCCGCGCCCATCAGGTGAACTTCGACCACCAGCCGAAAATCGTCGATGCTCATCTTGGCGAAGCTCTTGTCGCGCAGGATGCCGGCATTGTTCACCAATATGTCGATCCGGCCCCAGGCGCGGAGCGTTTCGCTGACCATCGCTGCAATCGCGATCTCGTCAGTGACCGAGGCAGCGACCGCGACCGCCTCGCCGCCGGCCGCAATGATCTCGTCGGCGACTGCGTCAGCAGTGGCTTGCGTCAGATCGTTGACGATCACCCGCGCGCCCTGCCGCGCGAGATACAGAGCATGTGCACGCCCAAGGCCCCCGCCCGCGCCAGTGACGATTGCTACTCTGCCCCGCAACGTCATACCCACTCTCCCACGTGATTCGTTCCGCCGTCTGTAGGCGCAACAATAATCACTCTCAAGAGAGCGAATGTTTTGTATGGCAGGTTTGCACGTGGGTGTCGCACCCGCGTCGCACTTACGAAATCGCTGTCAGCGGCAGATCGCCAGGAAGCCCGCGGCCATGAACGAGGCCATATATTCCTTCACCGTGGCGAAATCGTCCGACCGGCTCACGCCGCCCGAAAGCTTGTCGATGCGCCCGGTGCGGGCAAGCGTCAGCATCAGTGCCCCGCTGACAAAGTGATAGCCCCAGAAGATCTTTTCCTCGCTGCAGTCTGGCAGCGCCTGCTTCAGCAGGCCGATCAACCGCAGCACCACGGGGTCGAAATGGGCGTCCATCAACTCCGCCCCCCATTCGGGGGTGTTGGCGACCTGCGCCGTCAGCTGGGCGTAATTCTTCCAGCCTTCGCCGCCGGTGATATAAAGGTCGAGATCGGTATCGAGGAACGCGCGCAACGCGCCCTCGACGGTCGGCTTGCCCTTGGCAGCGGTTTCATAATCCGCGAGCGCTTTCATACGCAGCTCGCTGGTCACCGCCGCCCGCCGCGCGAACACAGCGTCGAACAGCGCCTTCTTGTCGGCGAAATAATAGTTGAGCAGCGTGTGATGCACGCCGACGCGCTTGGCCACGTCCTTCAGCGTCGTGCCGTAAAGCCCGTGCTTCGAAAACAGGTCCTCGGCAGCATCGAGAATCTGTTCCATCGTCTCGGCGCGCTGCTCGGCCTTGCGCGATCGCGGCGTTGTTTTTGCATTTTTCGTCACAAGAGCGTCCTTCCAGCCTGACGCGCGAGCGTCAAGCCAAGTTGCCCGCTGGCAAGATATTCACGCACTTGAGAGTGTGCATTGACAGCGTCAACTGATTACTCGCATGATGCGTCAACGAAAACATATCGAGAGGGCGCGTGGAGATTCAGGCCAATAGCGGCACGGCCGATCCAGGTGTCGCGTCCGGCGCGTCGCGCACCCGCGCGATCGTCCTTGTCACGCTTACCTTCGTCTATGTGCTGAACTTCCTGGACCGCCAGCTCCTCGGCATCCTCGCCAAGCCGATCCAGGACAGCCTGCATATCACTGACGGACAGCTTGGGCGGATTGGCGGGCTCTATTTCGCCTTCTTCTACTGCTTCATCGCGGTTCCGGTCGGGTGGTTCGCTGATCGCACCAATCGCGTCACCGTGGTGTCGCTTGCCTGCGCCATCTGGAGCGCGGCGACGATCTGTTGCGGCCTCGCCGTCACCTATCCGCAGCTCGTTGCCGCGCGGATGACGGTCGGCTTCGGCGAGGCGGGCGGCGTGCCGCCATCCTATGCGATCATCACCGATACCTTCCCGCCGGGCACGCGCGGCACAGCGCTCGGCATCTATAATCTTGGCCCGCCGATCGGCGCTGCGTTCGGCATCGCCTTCGGCGCCTCGATCGCCGCTGCCTTTGACTGGCGCTACGCGTTTATCGCGATCGGCATTATCGGCATCATAACCTCTGTCATCGTCCGGCTGATCATCCGCGAGCCGGCGCGCGGCGCGCTCGATCGCGCCCTCGGCACCGCAGCGCCGGCGAAGGCGCCGTTCTGGGGAACGGTGGGAATGTTCTGCACCAATCCGGTGCTGATGCTCACCTCGATCGGCAGCGGGGCGACTCAGTTTATCACCTACGGCTTAGGCAATTTCGCGGTCCTGTTCCTGATCCGCGAAAAGCACATGTCGCTCAACCAGATCGCGATCTGGTATGCGCTGGTCATGGCGATCGGCATGGGCGCCGGGATGATCGTCTCGGGTCGGGTGATCGATCGCATGACCCGCACATCGCGCCAGGCCTATGCCACTGCGCCGGCAGCATCGCTCGCGCTGGCGCTACCCTTCTATGTCGCCTTTGTCTGGGCACCGTCCTGGCCGCTCGCATTGATCCTGCTCACGGTCGTCAACCTGCTCAACTATTTCTATCTCTCCTCGTCGGTGGCGCTCGTTCAGGAGGAGGTCCGGCCCGAGCAGCGCGTGCTGTCCGGCGCGTTGCTGCTGCTGATCATGAACTTCATCGGCCTCGGCCTCGGGCCCACCTATGTCGGTGCGGCCAGCGATTATTTCGCCGCGCATGGCGACGCGCATTCGCTGCAAACGGCGCTCTACACGCTCGCCCCCGCCTATCCGGTCGCCATCGTCTTTTTCCTCTGGCTTGCCCGCATCCTTCGCGGGCCGCGCCGCACTGTTGGGAGCATCCCCGCATGAGTCCGCTTCGCCGTCTGATCGCCATTGCCTGTCTCGGCCTGTCGGCTTCGGCAGGCGCGCAGCCTTCTGCGCCTCTCGTTGATGCGCCTTCTGGCGCGGTGCGCGGCCAGGCTGATGGCGACATTCTGAGCTACAAGGGCATTCCCTATGCGCTGCCGCCGGTGGGTGGGCGGCGCTGGCGTCCGCCCGCACCGATGCCGCGCTGGCAGGGCGTGCGCGCCGCGACCGATTTCGGCCCGGCCTGTGTCCAGCCGCAAAGCAAGACGTCGACGTCGATCTATTCGGGCGACCCGCTGCCGGTGAGCGAGGATTGTCTGACGCTCAACATCTGGGCGCCCGCTCAGGCCAAGAGGGCGCCCGTCTTTTTCTGGATCCATGGCGGCGCGCTCGTCACCGGATCGAGCCGCGAGCCACTCTATGACGGCAAGCGCATGGCCGAGCGCGGCGTGATCGTCGTGTCGATCAACTATCGTCTCGGCGTGCTCGGCTGGCTCGCCCATCCCGAACTGAGCGCTGAATCGCCGCAACGCGTGTCCGGCAATTACGGACTGCTCGATCAGATCGCTGCGCTCACCTGGGTGCGCGCCAATATCGCGTCCTTCGGCGGCGACCCCGGCAATGTGACGATCGCGGGTGAATCCGCCGGTGCGCTCAGCACGATGTATCTGCTCACATCGCCGCTCGCACGCGGTCTGTTCGCCAAGGCGATCTCCGAGAGCGGCTATATGGTCTCGATGCCCGAGCTGAAGAAGAGCATCTATGGCGCGCCCTCCGGTGAGGGGGCAGGGCAGCTCCTGTCCTCGGCGCTGCAGGCGCCCGACATCGCCACATTGCGCGGGATGGACGCGCAGACGATCACCAACATGGCGGCCGGCATGGGCTACGGGCCTTGGGGCACCGTCGACGGGCTGGTGCTGCCGCGGCAGATGGTCACGGCTTTCGATCAGGGCAAACAGGCACCGGTGCCGCTGCTGGTCGGCTTCAACCAGGGTGAGATCCGTTCGCTGATGGTGCTGGCCCCCAAGGCTCCGGCGACGGCGGCTGAATATGAGGCGACGATCCGCGCGCGATATGGCGAACTCGCCGAGGACTTCCTGCGCCTCTATCCCTCCGCGACCTATAAGGAGAGCATCCTCGCGACGACGCGAGACGGCCTCTATGGCTGGACCGCTGAACGCATGGCGCGCAAGCAGACCGCGCTCGGCCAGCCCGCCTATCTCTATCTCTTCGATCATGGCTATCCCGCCGCTGACGATGCGGGGCTTCACGCCTTCCACGCCAGCGAACTCCCCTTTGTGTTCGGCACGATGGATCGCACCGGCCCGCGCTGGCCGAAGATTCCGGACACAGCGTCCGAGCATGCGCTGTCGGATGCGATGATCGATTACTGGACCAGCTTCGCGAAGACCGGCCAGCCGGTCGCCACAAAGGCGCCGGCCTGGCCTGCTTTTGGCTCGGCGGAAGCCTATATGCACCTCACCGATACGCCGCATCCCGAGACGAAGCTGATGCCCGGCATGTATGCCCTCAATGAAGCCGTGATGTGCCGCCATAAGGCGACGGGCAAGATCGCCTGGAACTGGAATGTCGGGCTGGCAGCGCCCAACCTGCCGGCGAAGAGCGCGGCCTGCCCTTGAAGCGATACCTCGAAGTCGTCACCCCGGACTGGTTCCGGGGCCCATGGTTCCGCATACGCAACGCCTGAAGCTCTTGCGGAGACATGGATGCCGGAACAAATCCGGCATGACGGGGGGATAGGCTAGCGCCCCACCGCGACAGTCGCGATCTTCCCCCGCGCGTAATCGGCGCGCAGCCGGTTCTTGTCGATCTTGCCGGTCGCGGCGAGCGGCATCGCGGCGATCTCCGCCACCTGATCGGGCAGCCAGAAATCGGCGACCTTGCCGCGCAACAGATCGACCAGCGCGCGCGCGTCCTGGTCATCGCCCTCGGTCTCGACGATCAGCACCGGGCGCTCGCCCCATTTGGCGTCGGGCCGCCCGATCACCGCGACATGGCGCACGCCTGGATGGCGGCCGACGATCGTCTCGATCTCATTGGGGTTGATCCATTCGCCGCCGGATTTGATCAGGTCCTTGGCGCGTCCGCAGATGGTGAGATTGCCGCCTGCGTCGATCATCGCCAGGTCGCCGGTGTCGAAATAGCCTTCCTCGTCCAGCGCATCGGTTTCCGCCTTGAAGTAGCGATCGATCACGCTCTGGCCCTTCACCTTGAGATGGCCGAGCATATCGCGCTGGGGTTCGAGCATGTGGCCCTCGACATCGGTGAGCTTGAGATCGATCCCCATTGGCGGCTTGCCCGAGGCGCGATGCTCCTCGGGAGCCCCGACAGGCGGCGCGATGGTGCCGAGGGGCGACAACTCGGTCATGCCCCAGCTGGTCTGCACATAGGCGCCCAGCCGCTCCTCGAGCCTGCGGATCAGCGAGTCCGGGCAACTCGATCCACCGATCAGCACCCGCTTGAGGGCGGGCAGTTCGCCGCCGGTCGCGTCGAGATGATCGACCAGCCCCAGCCACACGGTCTGCACCCCGACGGCAACGGTCACCGCCTCGTCGCGCATCAGCCGCGCAAGGCTCGCGCCGTCGATCGACCGGCCCGGCAGGACCATCTTCGTGCCAGCCGCCGGTGCTGCGAAGGGCAGGCCCCACCCATTGGCGTGAAACATCGGCACCGCGAGCAGCAGCACATCCTCGCTGGTCAGGGCAATCGCATTGGCCTGTAGCGCGGCCATCGTGTGGAGATAGTTGGAGCGGTGGGTGTAGACTACGCCCTTGGGGCTGCCCGTCGTGCCCGAGGTGTAGCACAGGCCGGCGGGCGCATTCTCGTCGAAGCCGCCCCAGATGCTCGGCATGCCATGCGTCTCGAGCAGATCTCCGAATGCCCAGCCGCGCGCCGGAGGCGGCACGAGAAGATCCGACCCTGCCGACATGGCATCGAGTACGATGACATGTTCAATGGTCGGACAAAGCGGCGCCAAGTCACGCAACAGCGGCATCAGGTCGACTGCCACCGCCAGCACGCGGTCCTCGGCCTCGTTGATCATCGCCGCGAGGTGCGCAACTGTCAGGCGCGGGTTGAGTGTGTGGCACACCAGCCCCATGCCCATCGACGCATAATAGATTTCGACGTGATGCTGGGTGTTCCAGGCAAGTGTGCCCAGCCGATCGCCGAATTTCAGCCCCAAGGCCGCCAGCGCGCCCGACATGCGATTGCTGCGCGCGCGCAGGGTCGCATAGTCGGTTCGCGCGCAGACGCGTCCGGCGTCCGCCTGGACGACCTGGCGGTCATGAAACCACTTCGCGGCATGATCCAGGAATTTGTCTACCGTCAGGCCGTAGGGTTGCATGACACCTTCGAAGCTACAGGAATGAAAAAAGGGCCGGCCGCCGACCCTGAGGCGCGGCCGGCCAGGGGGATCAGAAGATCTTCAATAGCTTGACGCCGTACTGGCGCGGCGGCCCCGCGAAGTAGAGGCCCGAGTTCAGCGCCCCGGCATAATGCTGGTCGGTGAGGTTCGTCGCATAGCCGGTGATCGTGTAGGAGCCATGCTGCCACGCCAGCTGGGCGTTCAGGATGTTGCGATCGCCGAGACGGTCGCCGAGCGACGCATTCTCGAACAACGTCGCCCATTGGTTGCCGACATGACCGAAATTCAGGCGCGGGATGATCTTGTCCTTGTCGCCGAGCCTGAACCTGTACTCGGCGCCGATATTGAAGGTGGAGTTGGGCGCGTAGGTCTGGCGGCGGCCGTTGAGGTTGATGCAGGTGGCGCTCGATGGTCCGGTGAGCGGAGCGCATGCCGTCGTGGTCGCGATGCGCGGATCGCTCGCATAGAAGGTGCCGAGCTCGCTGTGCAGGATGTTGATGCCGGCATTGAGCGAGAAGTCACCGAAGTTGAACTCGGCCTCAGCCTCGCCGCCATAGATCTTGGTGGCATGCGGCACATTCAGCTCGATACCGAAGGTCGGGAAGGTCGGATAACCGATGATCACCTGGAAGTTTTTGTAATTATTGTAGAAGCCAGTGACCGTCGTACGGATCTTGCCGCCGAGGAAATTGCCCTTCCACCCTGCCTCATAGGAGGTGACCTTCTCCGGCTCGAACGGTGCCGGCAGGCCGAGGCCGACCGGCACGTTGAGACCGCCGGGGCGGAAGCCGGTGGCGACGAACCCGTAGAGATACTGGCTCGAGCTCGCCTTCCAGCCGAGCGAGACCTTGTATGAGAAGTTGTGCGTCTTCACCGTCTGGTCGTCGCGGATATAGGTTCCGTATTGCATCACATCGACATGGTTGGTCGACCGGCTGGCGGTGTAGCGCCCGCCGACCTCGATCTTCAGATTGTCGGTGATGTTGAAGCCGGCCTGCCCGAACACCGCCAGGTTGCGCTCGGGGTTGCGGCCTTGCAACTGGTAGAGGCACGCGGCGAAGGTGGCAGGATAGCAGACGTTGATGGTGAAGTTGCTATAGGGCTTCGGGAAGAAATAGCTGTTCCACAACCCGAACGCGCCGAGCAGCCAGGTAAAGCGCTGGTTGTCCGGCGAGATGATGTTGAATTCCTGGCTGACCTGAGTCTCGGTAACGGTGTCGTAAAAATAGGTGTTTGCCACCGGCAAATTGGTGATCGGGTTGACGAAGTTCGACGATGTGCCATCGAGATCGGTCTCATACTGGGTGTTGGCGTTCTGGATGCCGGTCACCGAGCGAAACTTCAGGCCTGACGGGGTGTCATATTCGATCTTGAGGATCGAGCGGACGAACTTGTCACGCGCGCTCTCCGGTGCGTTGGCAGTGATATTGAACAGATCGCTGTAGCGCGGGTTGGGCGATCCGTTGGGTAGCGTCTTGAAGGTCTGCCAATAGGGCGTGGCAGGATATGCGCCGAAATTCAGATATCCGACATCGGTTTTCGAGAGGATCGAGAAACCGTCAAAGGGCTTCCACAACAGGCTGAGTCGTCCGGCAGCCAAGCCAAGTTTGTTGTTGTTGCCGTGATAGGGAAAGCCGTTCGCGCCGGTGATGTTGTAGTAGCCGTCGCGCCGCTCGCCATAGGCGGCGATGCGCGCAGCGAAGGTGTCGCTGAGCGGGATATTGACCGCGCCCTGCACCCCGGCATCGTTGTAATTGCCATATTGAGCCTCAACATAGCCGTGGGAGCCGCCGCCGATGATCGGATCATTGGTATTGACGAACACGGCGCCGCCGGTCGCGTTCTGGCCAACAATCGTGCCCTGCGGGCCGCGCAGCACCTGGACGTTGGCGACGTCGTAATAGGGCTCGCCCTGGACATAGCCCGGGAAGGTCGGCACGCCGTCGCGATAGGTGATCACGCCGGTCGTCGTCTGGGTATTGTGCTCGGCCTTGCCGATGCCGCGGACGTTGAAATCATTGCCCTGGCCGAAATTATTGACCGTCACGCTCGGCATCGCGAACTGGAGCGCGTCGACATTCGTGACGCCCTTGTTGGCGAGATCGGTGCCCGACAGAACCGAACCCGAGACGGCAGTCGTCATCAGATTCTCGGAGCGGCGCTGCGCCGTCACGATGATGTCCGGAGTCGCATCCGCCGCGCTCTTGTCGGCGCTGTCGTCAGCGGCCGGCGGCGTCGTCGTCTGCGCTGCGGCCGCGCCGCAGCATGCGAATGCGAGCGCCGATGCGCTCAGCCAAAACGCATATGCCTTCATAAACCCTCCCTCGGTTGATCTGAACGCTCTTTGGCGCCGATGATTCACCGTGCAGCAAAGCGCGGGGAGTTTCAATACTAATTCTCTCAAGAGTGAATGAATGCTGCATACCCCCCGGCGCCGATCGTCGCGCTTCGGCCACGGCCGGCCGGTGGCGAAAGGCACGAGCACGATCCCCCGCTTTATATTCGCGCTGCAAAGGCGTATTATTCGCGCCGGGCCGTGTGGCCGTATCAAAGGCCACGAAGACAAGCTGAAACGCGAGACGGGCGGCGGCCCGCTCTGCCTCGCAAGGAGAGGCTCGTCATGGTTGCCCCCGCCATTGTAACACCCACCCTCACCACGCCCGCGGAGTCATCGCTTCAACCCCCTGTCATCCGGGATATCAGCCGCGCCGACCTGTCCTGGGCGCTCCGCGAGGGATGGTCCGATTTCCTCGAGAAGCGCGGCGACATCATCCTCCTCATCCTTCTCTATCCCCTGCTGATGCTGGTCGTTGCCGCGGTGACGCTCGGGGACGGCCTGTTTCCCTTGCTGCTGCCGCTGATTGCCGGCCTGTCGCTGCTCGGCCCAATCGTCGCGGTTGGCTTTTACGAGCTTGCCCGCCGCCGCGAAGAGGGGCGCGATGCGAACTGGGCGCATTTCCTCGATCCCTTCCGCGGGCCCTCAGGGGCGCAGATCGCCTCGCTCGGCATCTTTCTCTGCCTGCTCTTCCTCGCCTGGGTCGGGGTTGCATGGGGAGTCTATCAGGCCACGCTCGGCACGCTCCAGCCGGCCGATCTCGGGACCTTCATCGGCCAGCTCTTCACCACCCCCCAGGGCTGGGCGCTGATCCTGTTCGGCAATCTCGCCGGCTTCGTCTTCGCGGCGATCACGCTGGTGACGACGGTGGTCTCGTTCCCTCTGCTGGTCGATCGCCCGGTCGATCTCGTCCTCGCTGTCCAGACGTCGCTCCGCGCGGCGCGCCGCAACCCGGTCCAGGTCGCAACCTGGGGACTCATCGTGGCGATCCTGCTCGCGCTCGCCTCCATCCCGCTGTTCATCGGCCTCGCGGTGGCGCTGCCGGTGCTCGGCTATGCGAGCTGGCACCTCTATACGCGGCTGGTCGATCGCGGAGCCTAGATCTCGCTCCAAAATGGCGTGACCCGGCGGCCTAGCCCGGCTGCCACCCGTGCAATGATGCCGTGCCGTCCGGACTGGAAAGCACGACGACATATCCGTCCGGATCACGCACCCAGCATTCCCAGTGGTTCGGTCCACCGTCGCCATCGGCCGGATTGCGATGGCGCGGCAATATGATCTCGACGCCCATATCCTCTACCCGGGCCATGGCCGCATCGAAGTCAGCGACCTCGAACCACAACAGGACCCCATTGCCATAAGGCTTGTCATCGGGGTCGCCGATTTGGCCATGTTCATGCTCGACATCGAATCAGTGCAGCTGGAGGACGAGCACACCGTCGGACATCAGCCGCTCATATTCGCTGCCGCCATGCGCGCTCTCGCAGCGGAATAGCCGCTGATACCACCGGCTGCTGGCCTCGACGTCGCTGACGGCAATGAGCGGTTGCGGGCGCATCCGGCGGATATATCAGCCGGTATTCTGGAAGTGAATGTGCGGCACATCCAGTCCCCACCTGACCATCGGGCGATCGGCCGTCATCTGCGCAACACACCGATCAGATGCTCGGCCAGCCGGATCGAGAGCGTGATGATCGTGAAGGTCGGGTTGGAAATCCCGGTCGACGCGAACACCGAGGAACCGGCGACATAGAGATTGGCGAGCGAATGCACCTTGAGGTTCGCGTCGACCACGCCCTGGGCGGGGTCGGCCGACATGCGAGTCGTGCCGATATGGTGGCCGTTGACGATCAGCTGGCTCTTCACGTCCTCCCAGGACGGGAAGTAGACCTCGCCGCCAAGGCCATTGACGGCGGTCTGGAACAGCTGGGTCGACTGGGTGTAGGTCGCCTCGTCCCGGTCGCCGAGCGCCCAGGTGATATGGGTCTGTTGCTGGCCGAAGACCGGGTCGAGCGTGTCGGCAAGCGTCACGCGGCTGTCGGGGTTGGGCGCCATCTCGAAATAATATTGGCCGCCGCCGCCCCAGAACCAGCAGCTCCCGATTCCCAGCGCCAGCTGCTGCTCGGCACTGGGCGAAAACCTGCCCGAGACCTTCACGCCATTTTCGTCTTCCCATCGCTCCGGCCGGGCCCCGACCAGCGTGTTGCCCGCCATCAGCCTGTCCTCGGCGTCGCTGAGATAGGGTTTCCAGATGGAGATGACTCCGTTGGCCGAGAGCGGGTGGCACATGAAATAGCGGCCGACCTGATCATACTCGTTGCCGGCATTGGAAAGCAGAAGCTGGTGCGCGTTCCCCACCGCGCCGCATGCCAGCACGAAGATATCCGCCTGGATGGTGAACTCAGTCGCCTTTTGCGGTGGCGTCTGGTCGTCCATGCTGGCCACGCTGAGTGAGCCTACCGCGCCGCCGGTGTGATCGATATTGAGCAGGCTCGCGTTCAGGATCACATCGACCGAACTCTCTCCGATCGTGATGCCGTCAAAGGTCCGGGTGGAGAAATCCAGATAGCTCTGGCCGAGATACTGGTACATTTCGGTATCGAAACCGGGGAGATGCGGAACCTCGGCCCCAAGGACATTCGCCCAATATTCCGCGCTGAAATCGGCGCCATGGAGTTTGCAGAATTCCGCCGCCCGCGCGTACCAGGGGTCGAGGTCGGCGCGGCTGATCGGCCAGCCGGGAAAGCCCGGCCGCTCCTCGAACGTGATCGGATCGAGCGGGCGGGATTGGCCACCCCAATGCGCCGACGTGCCGCCATAGATGCGCTCGCGTTCCCAGGCGCTGTTGGAGGGGCCGTAATATGGCTGAAGCAGGAAATAGGGTTCGTTGGTCGCAAACAGCCCGTCGGCGGTGCCGTTGTAGAGCAGGGCCTTGTCCGGCCAGCTGGCCTGCATATCCTGGCCCCGGAAATCGCGGCTTCCCTCGATCAGTATGACCTGCAGCCCGGCCTTTTGCAGATGCCAGGCCGCGGTGACGCCAGCCGGGCCGGAGCCGATGATGCACACCTGCGTCGAAACCACGGTGCCGCTTGGAATGTCCTTGCCGTTTCTGATCATCGGGCCTCTCCGGGAGTCGTTTTAGACGTTCGTTTCCTATCATCCTTCCGAGGCGCCGGTGGCGGTGCGGGGAGGAACTGCCGCCAAATGCGCGCTATCTCTGGCTCGGTGGCCTGCAATTCTCCAAGGATGCGCTGTCACCACCGAAGGGCGCATAAGGCAGGAGAGGGCGTATGACCGAGCAGCCGGCCGAATATTGCGATCTGGTGATGAAGGGCGGCATCACCAGCGGACTCGTCTATCCCAACGCAGTCCTCGCCCTCGCAAAGCGCTATCGCTTCAAGAATATCGGCGGGACCTCGGCCGGCGCGATCGCCGCGGTCGCGACAGCGGCGGCGGCGCTCGGCGAAAGGCGCAAGCCGGGGCTCGATCCGACCATGGCGGCCGATGCCGGCATGGCGGGGCTGGCTGGGGTAGCCGCACAGCTTACCGGGCAGGGCTTCATCTACGGCCTGTTCCAGCCGAGCCGGGGCGCAAGATCGGCGTACCGAATGATGGTCCGGCTCACCGCGAGTCGGGGGCTGTTCCGTAAAATCGCGATCGTCATGCGTGGCATCGCGGCGACTGCCGGTCTGGAGCTGGGCGTCACGCTCCTGCTCTTCCTCGGCCTTGGCTGGTGGATCGGCGGGCGCGCCGGGATGATGTCCGCGCTGCTCCCGGCCACCCTCTGCGCACTGGCGATCGCCGCGATCTTCGGCGCGATGCGTGTCGCGCGTGTCATCCGCTGCAACCAGATGGGGCTATGCACTGGCCTCGCGCAAAAGCCACTGTTCGGCAAGGCGAAGCCCGGGCTGACGGATTGGTTGCACGGCATCGTACAGGCGCTGGGCGGCTTCCCGCTGGACCGCCCCATTCTGTTCAGCGATTTGTGGGGCGCCGATCGCTACCCCGACGAGCCGTCGAGCAAACACGCGATCAGCCTCCAGATGATCGCCACCGGAGTCTCCCACAGCGAACCGCGCAGCCTTCCCTTCGACAATGGGCAATTCTGGTTCCTGCGCGAGGATTTCGACCGGCTGTTCCCGAAAACCGTTGTCGACTGGATGGCGAACGCAGACCCGTCACCAAGGCTGGTGGCAGGCCGCACCTATTACCGCCTGCCGACCGATGGCGCATTGCCCATTGTCGTGGCGGCGCGGATGAGCCTGAGCTTCCCGATCCTGATCAGTGCCATCCCGCTCTACGAGGCAGACTATGGCGCGGCGAAAAGGGCCAGGGCCGCCCTCGGCGCAGCACCAATGGCGGAGACCCCGCCGCCGCCGGAAGCGGAAAGCCTGACCGTCGGCGGCACCGCCCCCGCCGCCGAGGGCGCGGACGTGCCCTTCCGTATCTGCTGGTTTTCGGATGGCGGCATCAGCAGCAACTTCCCGCTCCATCTGTTCGACGGGCCGCTGCCGCGCTGGCCGACCTTCGCGATCAATCTGGTCTATTCGAAGACGAGCGATGGCGGCACCGATCAGGTCTATCTGCCCAACGAGAACAACCGGGCGTGGCAGCGCCGCTATGTCGATTTCGCCAACCGCTTCGCTCTGGGCGAGGTCGCCAGCTTCCTGTTCGCGATCATCGGCACCATGCAGAACTGGCGCGATCTGCTGCAGGCGCGCGCACCCGGACACCGTGACCGCATCGTCCATGTACCGCTCACCAGCAGGGAGGGCGGCCTGAACCTCAACATGGACAAGTCCATCCTGGATTCGATTGCGGCCAAGGGCACGCTCGCCGGGGTCGAGCTGGCCACCAGGTTCGATTTCAACAATCATTATTGGGTGCGCTGGCGCAACGTCGCCGCAACCACCGAGAAGTTTGCCGTTGAATTCGCGATCGGCGCCGGGCCGCCGATCAGCGCCTCTTATGCCGACACGCACGCTGCGGCCTCTTCGGGGAGCAAGCCGGCGCCTTCCTACCCCTTTCGCTCGAAGAAAGTGCGGGATGAGGCCCAGATTCGCTTCTCCTTGATGGCAGAGCAGGGGGCAAAATGGGGCACGATCACGCCATCGCTTCAGCCGGGTGCGCCGCGGCCCGAGCCGGTGCTCAGGATCGTCCCGGTCTTTTAAGATCCGGAGAAGGTTTTTCCGGCGCGGAATCGCGGTTCGGTGTTCATGGCAGTCGGCGCCATTACTCCGACAAATCCCTTGATGCTCCCTACGTCAGGCAATAAGCTATGTGACAAAGCAAATAGGTGGCGATGGACGTCACGGAGGGAGAGTTATGAAACAGGCGATTGCGAACACGGCCAGGCCGCTCAAGGCAATGCGCGCGGGGTTGGCGACCATGGGTTTACTGATCGCCTGTGCGCTGGCGGCGCCGGCTCAGGCGCAAAACGACAAGATGACGCCGATCGCGATTCCGGCTCAGCCGAACACGATCGAGCTCGGCACCGGCCCGCTCCCCGGCGCCACTGTCCCTGAATCCTGGCATAGCCAATATGGCAGCATGTTCGCGCGCAACGTCACCGTCGCCACGCTGACCAGTTTCCTGCCGGATCCCGCCAAGGCAACCGGCGCCGCAGTGATCGTCGCCCCGGGTGGCGGCTTCCGAACCCTGTCCATGGAAAATGAGGGTTGGGACGTTGCCAAGGCGTTGGCCGCAAAGGGCGTGGCCGCCTTCGTGCTCAAATATCGGCTCATCCAGACGCCCGCCGATATCCCCGGTTTCGAACGCTCGATGCGGGAGATGTTCGCCGGCGCGGGGAAGCCGGGCGCAGCAATGCCCAGCCTGGAACCCCAGATCGCCGACGCACAGGCCGCTTTCGCCCTCATCCGCAGCCACGCCGCTGAATGGCATGTCGATCGCGATCGCATCGGCATGGTGGGTTTCTCCGCCGGTGCCGGGCTCACCATGGCGACCACCCTCGCGGGAGGAGACGCAAAGCCCGCCTTTATCGGCATCATCTACGGATCTCTGAAGCCGGTGACGGTCCCTGCCGATGCGCCGCCCCTGTTCGTCGCGCTCGCCGCTGACGATCCGCTGTTCGGCAATGGCGGTTACGGCCTGATCGACAGCTGGCGCGCCGCAAAGCGACCGACCGAGTTTCATCTCTATGAGCAGGGCGGGCACGGCTTCGGCATGTATCAAAAGCAAACCACCAGCACGGGATGGTTCGACGCCTTCACGCGCTGGATCGGCATGCACGGCATGTTGAAACCTGCGCATTGATAAGGTGCTGACCGGTCGCGTCAGGGCAAATCTGCCTCGCGGCGACCGGTCGGACCCAAGCCGGCATCCGCCTTGTCTCGCTCCCGCGCAACGAGGACGCAATTGAAGTCGTGCGGATTCGCGGATATCTTCCCGACAGGAGATGCATCTGCCTGTCATTGATTGACCCTGCTCGGACCCGCCTCGCGCTTATCGACAGCGCGCAGCTCCTGAACAGGATCCCGATATCATGAAAATTCTGCTCGTTCCGGCGTCATTGCCGGACTTCGACGCGTGCGATTTGAAAGTCCGTCGCGGCATAGCGCTTGGCTTTGCCGGCATGGAGGAGGGCCAGGCGGCCGTAAGCGAAGTACTCGGCACGATCGAGGCGGAACCCAGGCCCGACCCATGGGGTTCCTATTGGGCATGGTGCCCTGAGCATGACGCCTATGTCGGGCTTTGCGCCTTCAAGGCTCCACCCGATTCGTCTGGATCAGTCGAGCTCGCCTATTTCACCTTTCCGGAGCTCGAAGGGCGTGGGATCGCTTCACAAATGGCCGCCCAGCAGATCGCAATCGCGCGCCTCCACAGTGTGCGGAGTGTGACGGCTCACACGCTCCCAGTGGCCAACGCCTCCGGAAATATTCTGCGTCGCCTGGGTTTCGAATATACCGGCGATGTGATTGATCCGGAGGACGGGCTGGTCTGGGCTTGGAGGTTAAATATTTGATATATAATGAATACTAGGATGGGCCCCTGTTGGCAATGTCAGTTACTCTCCTGACTTCACCAACAGCGTCACCTCGACCGCGTGCCCTGACCTTGATTCAAACCGATCAGCACCTCCGCCACCCCGCCTTCATGTTCTACCAACTCGATTATGCTGCGCAGGCAGCCGAGCTCTGCGGCCTAGGCGCTACCGACGAGGAACTCGCCGATACCCGCGTCGAGCGCTCGCCCTACGCCCGCGCGGTGGGGGGCAGCGTCGATCGCGTGAAGATCCTCAGGCATGCCGGCGACACCGATCCGGTCTACGCCTATTACAAGCCCCAGCTCGCGCCCGACCCCGAAACCTCACCACTGGCATTGCCCCGGTGGCGTCCGCACGCCTTGCCAGGTACAGCCAGTACAGCAGGTTGACTCAGCCACCCCCCTTTTCTAAACGGGCGCCGCAACGGGGGCCTTGCCCCATGTTCCTCGTCGCCGTGCGCAAGCCCGGCGGCGTTTTCTTATCAGGATGTTTCGCGTTGGCCGACGACCGCCAGAACGGACCCGATGATCTCGACAGCCGCATTGCGCGTGCCAAAGCCGAGCATAATCCGGGTATCACCACCGCCGAGGCGGCATCGGAGAGCCGTGGCTGGGCAATCGGTATCGAGTTCGTTGGCGTCGTCCTCGTCTCGGCTGCAATCGGCTGGGCGATCGACACCTATGCCGGCCTCGGCACCAGGCCGTGGGTCATGATCGCCATGCTCGTCCTGGGCTTTATCGCTGGCGTCTATCGTGCGGTGAAAACTTCCGCGCAATTTGACGCCGATCCCACCGGCACAAAGAAGTAAGGCGACCCAATGGCCGGCCCGATGGAACAGTTCGCGATCAAGGTGATTCACCCGATCAAGGCGGGTGGATATGATCTCTCATTCACCAACTCCTCTTTGTGGATGGCGATAGCGCTCGGCTTCGTCGCGATCTTCCTGTTCGTCGGCACTGCCAAGCCGCAGCTCGTTCCGACGCGCTGGCAAGCTGCCGTTGAATATATCTATGATTTCATTCGAGACATGCTCGACGCCAACGTCGGCCCCGAAGGTCGCAAGTTCGCGCCCCTGCTGTTCTCGATCTTCATTTTCGTTCTCGCCTGCAACCTGCTTGGCCTGATCCCGTTCGTCGGTGCCTTTACCCCGACCAGCCATATCGCTGTCACGCTGGGCCTCGCGGTGCTGGTGTTCGTGATCGTCTGCTTCGTGGGCTTCGCGCGTCACGGCTTGCATTTCTTCAGCCTGTTCTGGCCGAAGAACACCTTCTTCCCACTTGCCGTGTTCGTCGCGATCATTGAGTTTCTGAGCTTCCTCAGCCGCCCGTTCACACTTGCTATTCGTCTCTTCGCCAACATGACGGCTGGGCACGTGCTGCTGAAGGTCTTCGGCACTTTCGTCGTTGCGCTCGGTTCGTTCGGCGCTTTGCCTTATGTGTTCGGCGTGCTGCCCCTGGCGGTGAACGTCGCGCTTTCGGCGCTCGAAGTTCTGATCGCGGTGGTGCAGGCTTATGTCTTCGCGTTGCTCGCCTCGATCTATCTTAACGACGCGATCAATCTTCACTAAGTTTCTTCCAAACTGCTGTTTTTATTGAAAGGTTATCGACATGGACGTTGGTTCGGCAAAAGTTATCGGTGCAGGCCTCGCAGCGATCGGCGCAGGTCTCGCGGCAATCGGCGTTGGCTCGATCTTCGGCCAGTATCTGAACGGCGCGCTCCGTAATCCGGAAGCCGATGCCAAGATGGGCGGCCGCCTGATCTTCGGCTTCGCGGTGACCGAGGCGCTCGGCCTGATCGCAGCGGTCGTCGCACTGGCGCTCGCATTCTCGTAAGTCGCTTCTCGCAAGCGTAGGGGGCTTAGGCCCCGCGCCATCTGATCGGCCAGACCATGCCACAGTTCGACCTCGCCAATTTCACCCCCCAGCTTGTCTGGCTCGCGCTCTTTTTCGCGATCCTGTACTTCGGGGTTGTCAGCCTGACCCTGCCGAAGCTCGGTCGGGTGATGACGGCGCGTGAAGATCAGGTGACCGGCGATATCGCCACGGCGGAAACGGCGAAGGCGGAGGCCGATCGGATGGCCGCTGATTATGATGCCAGCGTGGTGGCGGCCCAGGATTCAGCCCGGGCGAAACTCGGCGTGGCGCGCGCCACTGCGGTCAAGACGCTTGAAGAGCGGCTTGCTGCATCGAACGCTGCGCTCGACGCGCAGGCTGCAGATGCGCAGGCGGGTCTCGACGCTGCGGTCAGCAAAGCGCTCGGCCAGATCGAGTCCGTAGCAGCGGACGCTGCCGCCGATCTTGTCGAGAAGCTGACCGGCAAGCGGCCAGCGGTGGACGATGTCGCCAGCGCCGCTCGCGCCGCGCTGGTTTGAGGACAGCACGATGACGGTCGCACAAGCCGCACATACGGTCGCACTGACCAAGGACGATCCCGCACATGGCGAAGGGCCAGAGTTGCTGGGCCTCGGTGCCGAGGGTTGGGTTTATGTCGGCATCACCATCTTCCTCCTGCTTGCGATCTTTATCGCCAAAGCGCCGAAGCGGATCGCCGAGATCCTCGATCAGCGTATCGCCGATACGCGTCGCCAGCTCGATGAGGCCAAAGCGATACGCGTTGAGGCCGAGGCGCTCCTGGCCCAGGCCAAGGCGCGCAACGCGGCCAGCGCCGGCGATGCCGCCGCGATCGTCGCCCATGCCGAGGCCGAGGCAAAGCTGATGCTGGCCAAGGCCGAGAGCGATAGCGCCGAGCTCGTCTCGCGCCGCCAGAAAATGGCCGAGGACAAGATCGCCGCCGCCGAGCGCGCTGCGATCGCCGAGGTCCGCGCCAGGGCAGCTGACGCCGCCGCGCGCGCCGCCGCAACGATCATCGCCGAGAAGCATGACGCAGCGGCCGACAAGCCGCTGGTCGACCGCACCATCGCCGGGCTCGGCCGCCTCAACTGAGGCGCGGCTGGGGTCGTCATGCGCCGCCCCCTAAAGTCGGGGAGAATGCTAATCGGCTAAGCCCGGTCTGTCGAGCAGCAGTGTTTTATGCACCCAATACGGTGGGGCCCATTTCAAGCACCTCCGTTTCGCGTTAAGCCCGGGCCGCACCGACGATTCGCGTCGCTCGCACCATATAAGAGGCACTCCATGAAGTTCGTCGCTTTTTCCGTCGCCCTGCTCGCCATGTCGGCAGCACCCGCCTTCGCGCAGACCACCACCGCCGCGACAGCGCCAACCGCGACTCCGGCGCCCCCCGCCGGTGCGTCAGCCGCCGCAGCCGGGAAGTTCTCGCTCGATACGCCGATCGAAGCGATCGCCGCCGATCCCGCCGGCAAGGCAGTGCTCGACGCCGATTTCCCCGGCATGTTGACTCACCCCGCCTATGACCAGTTCAAGGGCATGTCGCTGACGGCGGTGCAGCCCATGTCGCAGGGCGCGATCACTGACGAGCAGATGGCCAAGGCCAAGGTCGATCTGGCGGCGATCAAGTAAGCCGACCTTTCCTCGCCACCCCAGGGTGGCGAGGAACTCGATTGCCTGTGATTAAAAACCTTCTCAGGACTCAGTAACGCAGCATCACCTGGCGCGCGATTGCGGGTGAAATGTTGTGAACGGCATTGAGAAGGGCAGTCATGCCGACATTGGCCTGGGTTCGGTTGCCTTTGATCGCAGCGACGATCTGCCGCCCGCATTCGGCCGCCGGCATTTTCTTGTGACTGTTGCCCGCCGTCATCTGAGTCTCGACGACCGGCGGCAGCGCCTCCATCACATGGACTTTCGTGCCCGCGAGCTGCGCCCGCAACGCCATGGTGAAGCTCCTCAATCCTGCCTTGGTCCCGCAATAAACCGGGCTGCCGGCATTCGGCGCGATTGCCAGCCCGGACGTCACATTGACGATCATCGCCTCGGGACGCGCGCGCAGTGTGTCGAGCAGGCCGGTGATCAGCCGGATCGGTGCGTTGAGGTTGAGGAAGATGCAGCGATCGACCGCCGCGAGGTCGATCGGCTGGCCAATGTCGTATTCGGCGCCCATGCCGGCATTGTTGACGAGGATGTCGATCGCGCGCCCGGCGAGCGTCCCGACCAGCGCGTCGCAGCCCGAAACCGTCGAAAGATCGGCGGCGATGGGTTCGAAACCTTCCGCACGTGCTGTTTCGAGCCGGACGGGGTCACGGCCCACCACGATCACGGCGGCGCCTTCAACCTTGAGATGCCGCGCGATCTCGATCCCGATGCCGTCGGTGCCACCGGTCACGACTGCGGTCTTTCCCTTGATCTGCATGGCGCTCTCCTCTTTCCCCGCCATATAGCCGTTGTTGCGCGCGGCCCGGAGTCCTAACTGAGAAGCGATGTCGACCCCGAACACTCCCGATCGTTTCAACGAGGAAAAGGCCACCTTCACTGTCCGCGGCAGCGATGCGCCCGATCTCGAAGCGGGGGTGGCGGCTATCCGCAACGTGCTGAAGACCTTGCCCGCGCGTCCCGGCGTCTACCGCATGCAGGATGCGCGCGGCGATGTGCTCTATGTCGGCAAGGCCCGTGCGCTGAAGAGCCGGGTCAACAACTATACTCAGGTCGATCGCCTGCCCAAGCGGCTCCAGCGCATGGTGGCGCAGACCCGCTCGATGACGATCGTGACCACCAATAACGAGGCCGAGGCGCTGCTACTCGAGGCGCAGCTGATCAAGCGCTATCGCCCCGCCTACAACGTCCTGCTGCGCGACGACAAAAGTTTCCCCTTCATTCTGCTCCGCGCCGATCATGATTTTCCCCGCATCCAGAAGCATCGCGGCGCCAGGCGCGCCAAGGGCAATTATTACGGACCCTTCGCCAGCGCCGGCTCGGTCAACAACACGCTCAACGCGCTGCAGAAGCTGTTCCTGCTCAGGAGCTGCACCGACGGCTTCTTCAAGACCCGCGACAGGCCCTGCCTGCTCTATCAGATCAAGCGCTGCTCGGCGCCGTGCGTCGGCCGTATCTCGCAGGAGGATTATGCCGAGCTGATTGGCGATGCGAAGGCCTTCCTCGCGGGCAAGTCCACTCAGGTCCAGACCAAGCTCGGCGGCCAGATGCAGGCGGCTGCCGAGGCTATGGACTTCGAGCTGGCCGCGATCCTGCGCGATCGGTTGAAGGCGCTCACCTTCATCCAGGGCAGCCAGGCGATCAACGCTGAAGGGGTGGGGGACGCCGATATCTTCGCGCTCGCCAACAAGAATGGCGTGATCGGCATCCAGGCCTTCTTCATCCGCGGCGGCCAGAATTGGGGCCATCGCAGCTTCTTCCCCGCGCACACCAATGACGTGCCCGAGGGCGAAGTGCTGTCGAGCTTCCTCGTCCAGTTTTACGAGGAGGTGCCGCCGCCGCGCATGATCTTCGTCGATCGCGAGCTCGACGAGGCGGCGCTGCTCGGCGAGGCGCTCGGCAATGCCGTCGGCTTCAAGGTGTCGCTCTCGGTCCCCCAGCGCGGCACGCGCCGCCGCCTGCTCGATCAGGCCAAGCGCAACGCCGAGGAAGCGCTTGACCGCCGCCTCGCCGAGAGCACCACCCAGGCGAAATTGCTGCGCGAGGTCGCCGATCTGTTCGAGCTGCCCGAGCCGCCCGATCGGATCGAAATCTACGACAACAGCCATATCCAGGGCACGAATGCACTCGGCGCAATGGTCGTCGCTGGGCCGGAGGGCTTTCGCAAGGGCCAGTATCGCAAGTTCAACATCAAGAATGCTGACACCGTCCCCGGTGACGATTTCGCGATGATGCGCGAAGTGTTCAGCCGCCGCTTCGCCCGCGCCTTAGCCGAGGATCCTGACCGCGATGCCGGCGACTGGCCCGATCTGGTGCTGATCGACGGCGGTCGCGGCCAGTTGAACGCGGCCAAGGCCGTGCTCGAGGACATGGGAATCGAGGATGTCTGCATGGTCGGCGTCGCCAAGGGGCCTGATCATGGCCGCGAGGGGCGCGAGGTATTCCACCTGATGGACGGCCGTGAGTTGACGCTGCCGGTCAATGCGCCGGTATTGTTCTACCTGCAGCGGCTGCGCGACGAAGTGCATCGCTTCGCGATCGGCGCGCACCGCGCGAAGCGCGCCAAGGCGATCGGCGCCTCGCCGCTCGACGAGGTGCCGGGTATCGGCCCGGCACGCAAAAAGGCGCTGCTCATGCATTTCGGCACCGGCCGCGCCGTCCGCAATGCGAGTCTTGAGGATCTGCAAAAGGCCCCGGGCGTGTCGGCTGCGGTCGCGCAGCAGATCTATGATTTCTATCACGGACGGTGACCTTGGGCGCTGCCACCATTTGTGAACCAAAAATCCATTGGACCTCGACTTGCCGCGGCGCGGGGCTACGCTAGAGTTGGGTGCGTATCAGGGGGTAAGAGCATGTTTCGGCCTATTGTGTTTACGGCGCTCCTTGTCGCGGGTGCTGCTGCCCATGCCGGAGACAAGCCGATCTATGCCCCGGTGCCGGATTGGGTGAAGCCGGCCCCGGCGGTCGACGGCGCGACGGTGAAGGACGATGCGCCGCTCCTGCTGGTGGTCGACAACCAGCAGCGTCTGAAGGACGGCGAAGTCACCACTTATGGCGAGACCGTAGTACGCATCGCCACGACTCAGGTTCTTGACAGC
>Ga0105245_10001155_pt1 | contig 23872 bp, 17 predicted proteins | sample KBSM54metaG_FD_81523 | JGI IMG/M metagenome (GOLD analysis project Ga0105245, IMG submission 81523) | Miscanthus rhizosphere microbial communities from Kellogg Biological Station, Michigan, USA - KBS M5-4 metaG | ecosystem: Host-associated > Plants > Roots > Rhizosphere > Soil | place...
CCGGCAAGCGCGCCCCTCGGGCGTCGAAGTGGTACGCGGAGCAATGGCTGAAGACGCCGCTGCGCGTCGGCGCGATGATCGCGCGCATCGAGCACGGCGCGGCGGTCGTGTATCGCTATCGCGCGATGAAGGTGTTCTAGCCGCGGTACGTGTCGTCCTGCTCGATCTTCGAGAGGACCCAGTCGAACTCGCCGGCGGTGACGTGAGCGCCGCAGTGCTCGCACTCGCCTGCCTGCGTGACGTGTAGCGGCGCACCGCAGTTGCCGCAGGTCGGCTCGGCCTTCGGCGCGCCTTTCTTGCCGGCGCTGCGGATCAGCGTCCAGTACTCGCTGTACTCGCGCTCGCTATGCTTCGAGCCGCGCACGACTTCGCCGGTCGCGCCGCGCACGACGAAGTCCTTGCCGGTGCCCCAGATCCGGATCGTGATCGCGTCGTAGTACTTGTCGCGCGAGATCTTCGCGTAGTCGACCTTGGTGATCCGCATGTCGGTGAGCTGGTTGCGCAGCCCCTCGCGCTTGTACGCGTCGATCCAGTACTGGAGATAATCGAACAGGCCGTCGCTGACGAACCCGCGGATCGCCGCGAGCTCGTTCGCGGCCCAGCCCTTGTTCAGCATGTCGTAGATCATCTGGAGGCGGCGCTCGAACGTCGCCTCGGTCAGCGCCGGATCCGCCGCGGTCAGCGCGTCCCACTGCGCGTCGCGATCGCCGGCCTTGTACGTCGGCAGATCGGTGCCGCGCTCCTCGACTTCCTTCGTCAGCGAAGGCGGCCGCTCGTCGATCGAGGAGAGCTCGATCTCGTCGACGACCCAATCGAACCGGCCGTTGTCGACGACCTGGTTGCAGCTCGCGCATACCTGCGTGCCGCTCGCCGAGGCTTGCCACGGCGCACCGCAGTTCGGGCAGCGAAACGTGCGCGACACGCCGGGCGGCTTGCTATGCGTCGCCTTCGCGCGCTTGAACCACCAGCGCTCGACCGAGTAGTACGTGTGCTGCGCGGTCATCACGTTCGCCTCGTACTCGACGGTGAGATAGACGTCGTTGTCGTCGTCCATGTCGGTGTCGATCGTGCGCAGTGCGCCGACGATGACCTGGTTGACCGGCGTCGCGACCGGTGCGCGGTCGGCGAGATCTTTGCGCGCGCCTTCCGACACGTACGGCGCGACCTTCGCGAGCTCACCGGTACTCGCGCGCAGCCGGTGCGCGGTCGAGAACAACCGGAACGCGAAGTCCTCGAACACGACCGCGGAGAAGTCCGGATCGATCTCGCGCAGCGCTGTTGTCGGTGCGGCGCGATGCAGCACCGCCGCGGGTCCGCTATCCCAGTCCTTGTTCTTGTTCTGCTTGTAGCTCGACCACGCGACCCAGATGATGATGCCGAGGATCAGCGGGATGCCGATGAACGGGTAGTAGAGGATCAGCTGGAACAGGTACCAGAGCAGCTCGAGGACGACGAACGCACCGCCGCTATCGCCGCCGCCACCGCCGTGACCGCCGCCGCCGGAGAAGCTGTCGCCGCCGCCCGGGCGTGCGAACGCGGTCGCGCACAGGAGCGCGATCACGGCGAGCGATCCGAGGACGAGCCAGCGCTTCTTCACCGGCGATGTTCCTTCATGTCGCTGTCGATCGCATCGGGCAGCTCGTTCACGTCGTCGTCCTGATGCGGCATCGCGGCGGCCATCATCGCGGCGAGCTGCTCGAGCTCCTTCGCGACGGCCGCGCCACCGGCGCGGAGCAACGGGCGCAGCTTCGCCTCGGCCTCGGCGAGTGCACCGTCGGGAAGCACTGCCGCGAGCCCGAGATCGGGGACGAGCGCGATGTCCTGCTCGAGCCACGAGATGTAGACCAGCACGCCGCTGCGGCCGGTCGTCGCGTGGACGCCGCGCTCGACGAACGTGGCGCGGGCCGCGCGCAGCACCTCGCCGCGCAAGCGCGCTTTGCCGGTCAGCCCGCGCTTGATCTGCGGCAACAGCTCGACCACGAGGCCTGCGAGCCCGCCGACGACGAACGGATCGACGAGGATCGAGGCGAGGCCGAACGCGTGGTCCGAGAACAGCATCGCCGCGAGTCCAGCAAATGCGACGACCGCGCCGACGAGCGCGTTCGCGTGGCGATAGGTCGCGGAGCGCTGGCGGATCGCGATGACGACCTCGACGGCGGACGCGTTCTCGATCGTCTCGACCGCTCGTGCGAACGCCTTGCGCGCGTCGGCATCGAGGAACTGGATCGCCACCCCCGTGACCGTAGCACGCTACGCGTAGCTGACGGCCGTCGTGGCCAGCGCTGCGATCGCACGGCGATCCAGTTTGCCGGAGGGCAACATCGGCAGCACGTCGACCATCGCGAGCGCGCGAGGCCGCGCATGCGGGGCGAGCTTCGCGTGCCACGCGGCGAGCGCGGCGGCGCGATCGAAGCCCGGCCCGGTCACGATCGCCGCGGCGACGATCTGCCCCCAGCGTTCGTCGGGCAGTCCGAACGCGCACGCGGCGACAACGCCGGGCGTCGCGGTCAGCACGGCCTCGACATCGAGCGGCTGGACGTTCTCGCCGCCGCTGATGATCACGTCGTCGCGGCGGCCGAGCACGGTGAGAACCTCGCCGGAAATCTCGCCGAGGTCTGCGGTCACGAGGCGCGGCGCGATCGGCGTGCCATCGAGATATTGCGTCGCCAGTTGCGGCGCGCGGATCTCGATCGTGTCGGCGCAGATCACCTCGACGCCCGGCAGCACGACGAGCGGACCGCCGGGCTCCTTCGCCGTCGCGACCTGACCGAACGTCTCGGTCAGGCCATACGTGCGGAGCACCGGCCACGCACGCGCCTTCGCGAGCAATGCGGGTGGAGTTGCAGCGCCTCCGAGGAGCACCGCGCGCAGCTTCGGCGGCGGTGGCTGGTCGACGAGCGCGGCGAGCTGCGCCGGCACGAACGACGCGAGCGTCGCGCGCCCGAGCATCTGCGGCAGATCCGCATCGCGCTGGACGAGCACGATCGGCCTGCGCGCGATCAGCCCGCGGACGACGATCGACAATCCGCCGGCGTGGGCGAGCGGCAGCGCCAGTAGCCATGCGTCGTCGGCATGCCAGCCGAGCCGGGTTTCGCTCGCGAGCGCCGCGGCGATGATCGCACCGCGCGACAGCACGACGCCGCGCGCTGCGCCCGTCGAGCCCGACGTGAACAGCACGAACGCGCTATCGCGTGGCAACGTCGCGGCTTCGACCTGCGCGCGCTGCTGCGCCTGCGCTTCGTACGGCAGCTTGGGGTGGACCATGCCGACGGGTCGCTCGGCCTCGAGCGCGCCATAGATCCGGAGGATCGTCGCGATCTCGGTCGTCGCGACCAGCGTCGAGCTCGGCGTCTTCGCGAGCCGTGCACACTCGCCGAACGTCCACACGCGGTCGTGCGTGATGATCGCCGGGCGATCTCCCGCTTCCGCCGCCGCACCTTTGATCGAGAGCTCGTTCATACGTGGTTCCAAAACTGATCGAGTGCCGTGTGTGGCGCGAGGCCGACCGGCACGTCGGCCCCGACCGTACGCGCGAGCTCGCAGCACGCCGCGTATCCGATCGGACCTTCGAGACTATGACTGATGATCGGCGCGACGCCATGGCGATGCGCGAGCGCGGCCAGCTGCACGCACCGCGCGAACCCACCGAGCAACGTCGGCTTGCACACGAGCGCCGCGAGCTCGGGCGACGCGAGCGCGCGCTCGAGCGCCGCCGGCGCCAGCTCGATCAGGCTCTCGTCGAGCGCGAGCCGGCACGGCAGCCGCTGGGCGAGGAGCTCGTGCGCGTCGACACACGGCTCCTCGACGAAGTCGATCGGCAACAGCGCGATCCGTTCGAGCCAGCGGATCGCGTCGGCGCGCGGCCACGAGCGATTCGCATCGACGCGCAGCCGGACGTTCGGCACCGCCGCGGAGACTCGCAGCACGATGTCGGGGTTCGTCGCCTTGACCTTCAACACCCGCGCGCCGCGGGCGACGGCTGCGCGCGCCTGCTCGGGATCATCGACCACGACCGCGCTGCGCAACTCGCCATGCGGGATCGCGGACCACAGTGCGGAGATCCGGGTGCGCGAGTGCTGCGCGAGCGCCGCGAGCAGCGCAGTCTCGAGCGCGAAGCGTGCCGCAGGTGCCGCCGTGATGCGATCGGCGATACTCGTCGCATGCGCGCGCGAATCGATCTTGTGCGGCGCACTCGCGGCGAGGTCGGCGACCGCGCGCAATGCATCGTCGAGCGTGTCGATCGACATGCCGGGCAGCGGCGCGGCCTCGCCGAGCCCGGTCGCACCATCGTCGCTGCGGACGGCGACGATCACGCTCTCGCGCTCGCTCCACATCCCGCGCGCAGCACCGCTCGACTCGAGCGGCCAACGCACGCTGCGAGCGGTGACGGCGACGATGCGCATTACAAGCTCAGTCCGACGCTAAACAACACACCGTACGCTAGCAGTAACTGGCCGGTCGCGGCGAGGCACGCATTGAACTCGGGCCCGCCAACCGCGCGAACCAGTGCGCGCATGCGAGAAATCGCGAGCGGGAGCGAAGCGAGGGGCAACAACACCCACCAGTTACGCGAGGTGACGGCGAGTCCGATTGCCACGGCGTAACTCGCGGCGAGGAGGAGTGCGTACTCGACGAGCGCGCCCGTGCGACCGAGGCGTACCGCGAGCGTGCGCTTGCCGACGCGGACGTCGGTGGCGCGGTCGCGCAGGTTGTTGACGACGATGATCGCCGTCGCGAGCGCGCCGACCGGCACCGCGGCCCACACCGCGAGGCACGGCACGGCTCCGAGTTGCACGTACGCGGTGCCGCACACGGCGACCAGGCCGAAGAACACGAACACGAACAGGTCGCCGAGCCCGTGATAACCGAGCGGCCACGGGCCGCCGGTGTACGCGATGCCCGACAGGATCGAAGCGACGCCGATCGCGACGACGGGCCAGCCGCCGACGCTCGCGAGGTAGAGGCCGAACGCGGTCGCGATCGCGAACGCGAGGATCATCGCGCGCTTCATCGCGGCCGCCGAGATCAACCCGGCCGAGACCGCACGCACGGGACCGATCCGATCCGGACCGTCGGCGCCTTTCTCGGCGTCGAACACGTCGTTCGCGAAGTTCGTGCCGATCTGGATCGCGAGCGAGCCGGCGAGCGCGGCGAGGGCAGGGCCCCACGCGATGTGACCCGCTGCGCGCGCGACCGCGGTGCCGACGACGACCGGCACGACCGCGGCGGGCAACGTGCGCAACCGCGCGGCTCCGATCCACACGCTCGCCATCAGTGCGGCCCCAGGTGCGCGAGGACCGCCGCGCGGAAGTCGCGCGCGCCGTGCGGGACGACCGGTGCGTGGATCACGGTCGGGCCGACGTCGGCAAACGCGGTGGCGACGGCGCGCGCGACCGCTTGCGGCGATGCCGCTTCGACCGCGCGAACGCCGAGCGCGGTGGCGACGGCGAGCACGTCGACATCGGGACGAGTGACGAAGTGGCGCGCGAACACCGCGGCCTCGGCGGTCTTCGCGATCGGCAAGCCGCCGAAGATCCGTCCGCCGCCGTTGTCGATCACGAGGATCGCGAGCGCGTGGCGTGCGCCGCGCGCGACGAGCAGGCTGCCGAGGTCGTGCGCGAAGCTGACATCGCCGAGGACGAGCAGCGTCGGTGCGAGCGACGCTGCACCGGTCGCCGATGCGATCAAACCGTCGATACCGGCCGCGCCGCGCTGGGTGAGCACGGTGCGCTCGCCACCGGTCGCGACTTGATCGATCACCCGGATCGGCAGGCTGTTGCCGATCTGGATCGCGCCGGGCCACGCCGCGAGCGCGGCCTTGAGCGCCGCTGCTTCGCCTTCGGGATGCTCCGCGAGCGTCTGTTCGACCGCTGCGGCTGCACGCGCCTCGGCATCGCGCCATGCGCGCGTGAACTCCGAATCGCCGCGGGCCGGGACTACGAGCTCGACCTCGCCGGTGATCACGTGCGCGCCGCCTTCGGGGTCGCGATAGCGATCGGCGATCACCCAGCGCTCGGCATCGCGGAATGCGGGCCAGCTCGCGGCGACCGGCGCAGCGCCGAGCTGGATGATCAGCTTCGGAGCTGGTGCGAGCCCGCGCGCGAGGACGAAGTCGAAGTGATCGATCGCGGTGACACCGGCGCGCGTCGCGAACCGCAGCCCGCTACCGGCCTCGGCGAGCAACGGATACCCGGCGCGCGCGCACACCGCGAGGATCCTCGCGTCGCACGCACCCGCGCCTGCGACGACGATCCCGTTCGGCTCGGCCGCGATCGCCGCTTCGAGCCGTGCGACCGCTGCGCGATCCGCGACCAATCGCGGCGGCGCGATCACGAGCGGTGCAGGGGCCGGCGCTTGGGCCGCGACCGGCTCGAGCGGCTTCACGAGCGGCACGTTGATGTGGACCGGCCCCGGCAGCGGGCCGAGGCTCGCCGTCACCGCTTGCGCGATCGTGCGGCGCACCGCCGCGACGGCATCGCTCGGGCGGCCGAGATCGAATGCGGCGCGGACGAACCTGCCGTAGATCCCGATCTGATCGATCGTCTGTGCCGCGCCGCAGTGCTGGAGCTCCGGCGGGCGATCCGCGGTGACCGCGATCAGCGGCACGCCGGCTTCGCTCGCCTCGACGATCGCCGGCAAGTAATGCGCGGCGGCGCTGCCGCTCGTGCAGACGAGTGCGACCGGGCGATGGCTCGCGCGCGCGAGGCCGAGCGCGTAGAACGCCGCTGCCCGCTCGTCGATGATCGTCGGCAGCTCGAGCCGAGCGGACTTCGCGAGTGCGGCGACGAGCGGCGTCGAGCGCGACCCGGGGCTGATCACGCACGTCGTCACGCCTGCATCCGCGAGCGTCGCGACGATCGTATCGGCCCACCGGGTCTGGATCACGCACGGATTCCGAGCGCGCCGAGCATCGCGCGCAGCTTGACGTCGGTCTCCGCGAGCTCGCGATCCGGATCCGAGCCGGCGACGATGCCGCTGCCCGCGTACAGGTGCGCGCGCTCGCCCGCGACGACGCCGCTGCGGATCGCGACCGCGAGCTCGCCGTTGCCTTCGAGATCGAACCAGCCGACCGGCGACGCGTACCAACCGCGCGCGGCTTCGCGCTCCGCGATCCAGCGCTGCGCGACCCGCGTCGGTGTGCCGCCCATCGCCGGCGTCGGATGCAACGCGGCTGCGAGCTCGAGCACGTGACGGCGCTCGTGCAACCGGGCGCTGATCGGCGTGTGGAGGTGGAGCACGTGGCGCAGCGTGCGAATGCCGGGCTGTGCCGGCGCATCGACATCGGCACCCATGCCACGCAGCGTCTCGGTGATCGCCGAGACCACGAGCGCGTGCTCGTTGCGATCCTTCGCGCTCGCGAGCAGCGCCGCCTGATCTCCCGCACCCGGTGCGATCGATCCGGCGAGCGCGTCGCAGCTGACGTTCATGCCGTCGAGTGCGACCAGCCGCTCCGGCGTCGCCGCGACGAGCGTGCCGGCATTCGGCGGCCGCACGAGCAAGCGCGCGAGCTCCGGATGCCGCGCATCGAGCTCGGCGAACAGATCCGCCGGCCGCGCTTCACCCGCGAGCTCGACGAGCACGTTGCGCGCCGCGACGACCTTCTCGCACTCGCCGCGCGCGATCGCATCGGTGATCGCGCGGACGTACGCGCGCCACGTCTGGGTATCGCCCGGATCGAGCTTCAACATCGCCGGCTGCGGCCGGGCTGCAAACCCGTTCGCGATCGCGACGCGGAACGCGGACAGCTCGTCGCGCCAGCGCGCATCTTGCTTCGCCTCGCGCGCGTCGACGGCGAGCACGAGCCAACCGCCGCCGATCGTCCAGCGCGGCAGCGCGAACCACGCATCGCCGAACCCGGTCCACGGCGCCCTGTCGGCACCGCCCGGCGCGAACGCAGCGCCGCCGAACAGCCGCGGCGTCCACGTGCGATGGCCGACGGTCGCGCTGACCTCGAGCTGCTTCGCCTGCGCGACGACCTGCGCGAATCGATCGGGACCTTCACCGCGCAGCTCGTGCGCGATGCCGACGCCGACGAGCGCGGTGTCGCCGTGGCTCCAAGCGACGACCGGTGCCGCGCGCCACGCCGCGATGATCGCCGCCGAGGCGACCACCGGGACCGGCAACGCGATGCACGTGATGCCCGTGCTCGCCCGCGCGATCGCGAGGCCCGCTTCGAGAACGTGATCGTCGAGCGGGCGATCCGCGGCGACCGCGGTCTCGAGCCGCATCACGCGTCCTCCTTCGGGGTCGCGATGAACAGCGTGCACACGCCGAACGTCAGCGGGATGACCTTGCGGACGTCGAGGCCACTGTCGCGCATGATCTGCGCGAACTCGTCGTTCGGCGGAAACGCGGCGACCGAGGTCTGGAGGTATCTGTACTCGCGCTTGCCGCTGAGCAGCGCGCCGATCCGCGGCACGACGTGGCGGGTGTGAAACCGCGCGGCGCGACCGAGCAGGCTGCGCTTCGGCTCGCCAAGCTCGAGGATCGCGATGGTTCCACCCGGCCGCACGACGCGAGCGAGCTCGCGTAGCGCACGCGGCCGATCGGGGACGTTGCGGATGCCGAAAGCGATCGTCGCGGCGTCGATCTCGCAGTTCGCCTGCGGCAGCGCCTGGGCATCGCCTTCGATCAGCGAGACGCGCGAATCGAGGCCGCGCCTCGCGAGCTTCAGCGTCGCGACCGCGAGCATGTTCGCCGAGGGATCGAGACCGATCACCTTGCCGGCTGGGACCGCGTTCGCGAGCTCGATCGCGAGGTCGCCGGTGCCGGTCGCGACGTCGAGGACGCGCGCGTTCGGTGCGAGCGCGAGCTCCTTGATCACGCGGCGGCGCCAGCGCTTGTCGAGCCCCAGCGACAGCACGCGATTCACGAAGTCGTAGCGCGGTGCGATCTGATCGAACATCTGACCGGATCCGAGCTTCGGCAGCTGCGAATCGGCCTTGATCATCTCGGTCATGACTTCCTCTCGAGCGAAGCGAGCACGACGGTCTCGAGCGCGTCACGGGCCGGTCCTTCCGGCAGCAGCGTGAGCGCCTCGAGCGCGCGGTTCGCGTGGTCCTCGGCGAGCTTGCGGGTCGCGGTCAGCGCGCCGGTCTCGCGGATCGCGGTCGCGATCGCTTCGAACCCGGTGTCCTTCGCGAGCGCGTCTTCGATCTGCGCCTTCAGTGCGGGCACGCGCTCGAGCGCGACGACCAGCGGGAACGTCATCTTGCCTTCGCGCAGATCGACGAGCGGGTCCTTACCCGTGCCGGTGCGGAAGTCGAGCTCGTCGTCGATCGCCTGGAACGCGACGCCGAGGTGCAGGCCGTAGCGATCGAGCGCACCTTCCGCGCGTTCGCCGAGGCCGGCCGAGCGCGCACCGGCGAGCATCGCCCAGCGGAACAGCGAGGCGGTCTTGCCCTCGACGATCTTGAAGTACTCCTCGCGATCCGCGACGACCCGGCCGCGGCGCTCGAGCTGGAGCGACTCGGCGAGGATCATCTCGTCGATCACGGCGAGCATCTTGTCGAGCAGGCCCTCGACCTGCGCGCTCGCGATCTTGCGGAGCGCCGCGACGAGCAGCCAGTCACCGGCGAAGATCGAAGCGGCGTTGCCGTAGACCGTGCACGCGGCCGGCTGACCGCGGCGGTTCTCCGCGAGGTCGACGACGTCGTCGTGGAGCAGCGTCGCGGTATGGACGAGCTCGACGGAGACGGCGAGCGACCGGGCGCGCGGCGTGAAGCCTTCGCCGAACCGGCTCGCGAGCGCGACGCACGTCGGGCGGAGGTGCTTGCCGCGCAGGTCGAGCAGGTGATGCGCCGCCTGCTGGACGACCCGCGCACCTTTCGGCAACACCGCGAGCTCGCTCTCGAAGTCGACGAGATCCGCCCGCACGAACCGATCGAGCGCAGCCAAGCGCTGACCGAGATCGAGCGCACCGCGCGCCATGCTGACGTGGGCCAACCGGTCGAGCACCACTGAAGTTTCAACGGCGACGGTCATTCGCTTTCTCCGATGAACAAGGTTGGTTCAAAGATTCTTGAAAACAACGAAGCAAAGCAAGGCTATCCGGCAACTAACCGAAACCTCACGAAATCGTGAAGCCGGGGGTCGCCAAACAAGACATCCCAAAGCCGTCTCGCTAGACTTTCGGTGGTGGCAAATGCTCGCCGCGGCCGGGACCAACGACTCGTCAGCCGTTGTCGAGTCGAGTTCGATCGGCCGTCGGGCATCGTCGAGGCCGAGACCGAGGACCTTTCGGTCCGCGGGTTGTTCATTCGCACAGAGGCACTGCTCCCCGTCGGTGAAGAGACAGAGATCCGGCTGATCCTTCCGGACGGGACGCTGCTCGGCCTGCGCGGCCGGGTCGCGCACATGCTCACCCCGTCCGCCGCACGCGCCCTCGGCCGTCATCCGGGGATGGGCTTCGAGCTGGTCGACGGCGACACGACCTCGCGCCTGAAGCTGCGCGCGCATGTCGATAGCCTGCGCACCGAGATCACGAGTCCGGGCCTGTCGACGACGACCCAGGTGATCGTCGTCGAGCCGAGCCCCCCACTACGCGCGCGCATGGCCCGCTGCCTCGAGGGTGCCGGCTTCAAGGTCACGCCGTGCGCGACCGCGACCGAAGCGCTCGACACGTGCGCGGTGTGGCGCCCCGACATCATCGTGTGCGCCGCGATGATGGACGGGATGTCGGGCGTCGACCTCGCGTACGCGATGGCGGATCACGAGACGCTGTCGGTCGTCCCGCTCGTGTTGACCGGCGATGAAGGCGATCTCAGTCGGCTCGAAGCGTTTCGCGCCGGCGTTCGCGACTACATCCCGAAGCCATTCCTCGATGAAGAGCTCGTGATTCGCATCCATCGCGTCGTCGCGCCGCTCGCGCCCGTCGCGAACCCCGGTCTGCGCGGCAACCTCGTCGACATCGGGCTCGGCACGCTGCTCTCGCTGTTCGAGTTCGAGCGCAAATCCGGGATCCTCCTACTCCTGCGCGACGGCGAGATCGCGCGGTTGTTCGTCTCGGAAGGAAAGATCCTGAAGGTCGAGGCGAGCACCGGAAACGGCGCTCCGCGCCAGCGCATGATGCAGCTGCTCGACTGGCAAGCCGGCTCGTTCGAGTTCTCGCCGTGCGCGATCGGTGGGCGCGACGAGCTCCAGACCACGGTCACTCAACTCCTGCTCGAGCACGCGCGCGTGAGCGACGAGCTCGACGCAGGACTGACCTCGAAAGTCCCGCGCGGGTAATGGGCGTTAGGTGGCGTGCGTTGATACGGGAGCGGTCGCATGTGTCGCACTACTCGCGGGCATGATCGCGTAGCAACATGCGGTTTCCTGCTGCGTCCACCGGGTCGAATGGTCGCGGATCTCCGGCGCATGCTCCGTCTTGTCTCGCTCCTGCTCGTTTGCGCGATCGGTGTCGCGCATGGCGAGACCGTGCCCGTCATACCGGCGGAAGTTCGGGCACACGCGACGAAGCTGACCGGCTCGATCACGATCGATGGTCACCTCGACGACGAAGCGTGGAAGACCGCGCCGCGCCAGTCCGGCTTCGTCCAGCGCTTTCCGAGCGACGGCGGCAAGCCCGACTTCAACACCGAGTTCGCGGTGCTCTACGACGACGAAGCGATCTACATCGGCGTGTGGGCGACCGATCCGCATCCCGACCAGATCCGCGCGCAGCTCACGCGCCGCGATGTCGACGCGCTCGCCGATGTGGTCCTCGTCGGCTTCGACTCCTATCACGATCGCCGCACCGCCTACGTGTTCCAGCTCAACGCGGCCGGCGTCCAGCGCGACATGCTGTTGTTCGACGACACGATGCAGGACGACACCTGGGATGCGGTGTGGACCGGCAACTCGGCGGTCGATGACCACGGTTGGACCGCCGAGTTCCGGATCCCGCTGAACCAACTCCGCTACGCCGACGACAACAAGGAGTGGGGCCTCCAGGTCGAGCGCATCGTCGGGCGCACCACCGAGCAGACCGTGTGGTCGCCGTGGCCGCGCTCGTCGCCGCAGATCGTGTCGAAGTTCGGCGTGCTCGAAGGGCTCGACAAGATCCCGCAGTCGCGCCGCGTCGAGTTTCTCCCGTACATGTCGGGCGGCGTCGATGCCGCACCGAGCGATCCGGTCAACCACCGCCTCACCGCGCGTCACGGGATCGGGATGGATCTCAAGTACGGTCTCGGGCCCGCGTTCACGTTGTCGGCGACGATCAATCCCGACTTCGGTCAGGTCGAAGCGGATCCTTCGCAGGTCAACCTCGGGCCGAACGAGCTGTTCTTCGCGGAGAAGCGGCCGTTCTTCCTCGAGGGCGTCGATCTGTTCAAGCTCGGCATCGGCAACGGCGACAACCAGATCGAAGGCCAGTTCTACAGCCGCCGGATCGGTGCGACGCCCGATACGTCGGACCTGTCCTATCAGTACCTGCGCGCGCCGGAGTCGACGACGATCTTCGGCGCGATGAAGCTGACCGGCAAGACGCGCGACGGCTGGTCGCTCGGCTTGTTCGACGCGGTGACCGGCGGTGAAGACGCGGCGCTGATCGACGACAACGGCAGCCGCCAGAATCCGCCGATCGCGGCGTTGACGAACTACGCGGTCGGCCGCGTGAAGCGCGACTTCCGCGACGGCAAGACCACGATCGGCATCTCGGCGACCGCGGTCGATCGCGATCTCGGCGGCACCCCGCTCGCCGACCTCCAGCACGATCAGGCGTACACCGGCGGACTCCAGCTCGATCATCGCTGGGCCGACAACGCGTGGGAGATCAAGTTCAACGCGCTCGGCTCGTGGGTTCACGGCTCGATGGCCGCGATCGCGAACACCGAGGAGCTCAACCGCCATCTCTGGCAGCGGCCCGACGCGAAGGACGTCCACTTCGATCCGACGCTGACGAGCATGTCGGGCGCTGGCATCTCGTTCAAGGCGGGCCAGATGGGCGATACGAAGCACTGGCGGATCGGCGTCGGCGGCGACCTGCGCTCGCCCGGCCTCGAGCTCAACGACGTCGGGTTCCAGCAGACCTCCGACATCTTCGTTCCGTTCTTCTTCTGGAACTATCACCACGACACGCCGGGCGACACGCTGCTCAACTGGTCGTTCAACGAGGACGTGTTCCTCATCAACAACTTCGATCCGGTGGTCGAGAACTACGGCTACGAGAGCAACATCAACCTCCAGTTCGCCAACTACTGGAGCTGGAGCGCGGGTCTCAACTACATGGGCGGCGGTCTCGATCCGCAGGCGCTGCGCGGCGGTCCGTTGATGCGCTACGACAACGCGGTCAATCCGTTCATGTCGATCTCCACCGATAGCCGCAAGCGCTATCAGGTCAGCGTCACCGGCTACGGCAGCCGCGACTGGCACGCCGACTACATGGGCGGCGGCATGGACATCGCCGCGACGATCCAGGCGGCATCGAACATCGATCTCACGATCGGCCCGAGCTGGAATCGCCAGGACAACAACCTCCAGTACGTCGACCAAGCTCCCGACGAGACCGGCCAGCTCCACTACATCATGAGCAGCATCAAGTTCACGGCGACGTCTCTCACGATGCGCGTGAACTGGACGTTCTCACCGCACCTCTCGCTCCAGGCGTACGCGCAGCCGTACATCGCGTCGGGCTCGTACTTCAACTTCAAGGACATGAACAACACGCACGCCGCGGAGTACGCGCAGCGGTTTCATCTCCTGTCGGGTCGCGAGATCAATGAGACCGACGACACGGTGTACGTCACCTACAACGGCGCCTACAACTTCGCGAAGCCCGACTTCAACTTCGAGCAGTTGCGCTCGACGGTCGTGCTGCGCTGGGAGTATCGCCCTGGCTCCAACGTGTATGCGATCTGGAGCCATGGTCAGACAAATCAGCTGACCACCGGCAACTATGATTTGGGTTCGAACCTTTCCGATCTGCTCCGCTCGGCAAGCGAGAACATCGTGATGGTCAAGGCCAATTACTGGATCGGACTGTAAGGGCGTATACTCGACGGGATGGAGGCAGCCCGGGCCTCCGAAGCGAGCAGCTTCGGCAAGTACACGCTCGTCGCCAAGCTGGCGACCGGGGGCATGGCGGAGATCTTTCTCGCGCGCCTGCTCAGCGATGGCGGGTTCGAGAAGCTGGTCTGCATCAAGCGCATCCTCCCGCACCTCGCGCGGGACCCGCAGTTCGTCGCGATGTTCCTGGACGAGGCTCGCGTCGTCGCCCGGATCTCTCATCCAAACGTCTGTCAGGTGTTCGAGCTCGGCGAGATCGACGGCCAGTACTACATCGCGATGGAGTACCTCGCCGGCGTGCCGCTCTCGGTGTTCCGCCGGCGCGACTACTACGCGATGCCCGCGGATCCGCGCCTGGTCGCGGCGTTCGGCGTCCAGGCCTGTGATGGCCTCCACCACGCGCACCAGCTGAAGGGTCCGAGCGGCCAGGAGCTCGGCGTCGTCCACCGCGATATCTCGGCGCAGAACTTGTTCGTCACGATCGATGGCGTCGTGAAGGTGCTCGACTTCGGCATCGCGAAGGTCCAGGACCAATCGGTACGGACGTCGACGGGCGCGGTCAAAGGCACGTACGCGTACATGGCGCCGGAGCAGCTGCGCGGCGAGCGAGTCGATCGCCGCGCGGATGTGTGGGCGCTTGGAGCGGTGCTATGGGAGACGCTCGCGCAGCGCCACCTGTTCAAGCGCGACACCGAGTTCCTGACGTTCCAGGCGATCACGAACGATCCGATTCCCGATATCTGCGAGCTCCGCCCCGACGTGCCGCCGCTGCTCGGCGACACGATCGCGCGCGCGATCTCGCGCGACCGCGAGCAACGGTTCGCGACCACGCGTGCGCTCGGCGAGGCGCTCGCACAGGCGGTCGGTCCGCTCGGCGGTGTGCTCGGTGCGGGCGCGATCGCCGACGAGGTCGAGCGCGCGTTCTCGAACATCATGGACGAGCAGCGCAAGTTGCTCGAGATGGCGCGCGCCGGCGATACGTTCGATCTCGAACGCTCGAATCCACTCGGGGGTGCGTCGACGAAGCTCGCGACCACGCCGGTGTCGAACATCCGCGGCAAGCTCGAAGCGGCGCAGGCCGAGGTCGCACAGTACGTGCGAGCGCAGCAGGCGATCCGTTCGCTCGAGGACGACGAGCCGTCGGCTTCGGGGTTCACGCCACCGCCGGGAGCCGAAGGTCGCTATGCGCGGCGCTCCGCGGCGATGGCCGCGCCGCCTCCGGAGACGATCGTCGAGATCGCTCCGACGACGCTCGGCCAAGGTCCGGCGAGCGGCGCGGTTCGCCGCTCCGCGCCGATGGCCGCGCAAGCTGGACCGGTCGTCGCGCCCGTCGTGATCCACTCGCGGCTCCCGTGGATCGTCGCGCTCGTCGCGGTGCTCGTCGCCGGCGGTGTCGCCGTCATGTTCCTGATGAACAAGCGCGAGGTCACACCGGCGGCCGCGATCGTTGCTGCGCCCGAAGCGCCGGTCGTGATGAACACGACACCGCCTCCAAACCGTGCCGCAACGCCACCTGCACCCGTGATCGATGCCGCAGTTGCCGAAGTCGCGCCACCGGACGCGGCACACGTCGCAGCTGTCGTGCCGCCCACACCGCCGAAGAAGCAACCGCCGCACGAGATCGTGAAGCCGAAGGAGCCCGTCGGCCCGCCGGGCTTCATCACGATCGATTCGACGCCGGTCTACGCCGTGATCTTTATCGACGGCAAGAAGTACGGCGACACGCCGCTCGTGAACATCTCCGTTCCGCCGGGGCATCACTCCGTGAGAGCGGTGTCATCTTCTGGCACCACGCGCACGCTATCGATCACGATCGAGTCGGGAAAGACCGCCCCCGTACGCCGCATCGAGTGGTGATAGAATTGTCGGATGCGCGCCATCGGGGTCATCGGGGCCCTCGTCGTCGCGTTGTGCCGCGTCAGCTTCGCAGATTCTGCACTCGAGCTGGCGCGCCACGACGTCGAGACCTCGGACTATATGGCCGCGCGTGGAGCACTCGTCTCGGCGCTCGATGCCGGCACCGCGAGCCCGGAAGACCTCGCCGAGATCTACAAGCTGTCGGGCATCGTCGAAGGTGCGCTCGGCAAGGAAGCCGATGCGACCGCGGCGTTCGCGAAGTGGCTGTCGATCGATCCGAAAGGCACGCTGCCACCGGGCACGTCGCCGAAGATCATGAAGCCGTTCGAGGCGGCCGCGAAGACCAACACGCCGCTGAAGGTGAAGACCGAGACCACGGCGACGCCGCCCTCGGTCACGCTCGTGATCGAGTCCGATCCGCAGCACCTCGTGACGCGCACGCGCGTGTTCGTCCGCGCCGATGGCAAGGCCGAGGCGAAGCTCGAAGGAACCGGCAAGATCACGCTTCCGAACGGCAAGCGGCTCGACCTTCGCGTCCAGGCTCTCGACGACCACGGCAATCGCGTCGCAGAGCTCGGCTCGACCGACGTGCCGATCGTGATCACGGGCGCGGCACCCGATGTCGCCATCGTGACGAAGCCGGCCGTGGTGCACCACGACGAGCCTCGCGCGGCGCGGCCGCTGTATCTGCGCTGGTGGCTGTGGGGCGCCGTCGGCGTCGCATTCGGTGGCGCGGGCGCGTACTTCGGCTACGAGGCGCGCTCCGATGCGAACGCGTTGACCGCGCTGAACGCGGCGAGCCAGCAGCACCAGTTCACCGAGGCGCAGGATCTCGAGTCGCGCGCGCGGCGCGAGGCGCTGTTCTGCAACATCGGGCTCGGTGCCGCGGGTGCGTTCGCGATCGGCGCGACGATCCTCTATTTGACCGAGCCGAAGATGGAGACGCAGATCAGCGCGGTGCCGACCAAGGGCGGTGCAGCGGTCGTGTACGGAGGGACGTTCTGATGAGGTGGGCGCTGCTGTTGCTCCTCTCGGCCTGCACGCTCCAGGTCGAGCCGCCGTCGGGCCTGAAGGCGTGCACGAACAACCAGTGCGCTGCCGGCTTCACGTGTCTCGACGACGTCTGTGTTCCGCAGCAGCCGACCGGCACCACGTGCGCACAGGCGATCGCCGCAGGTGACGAGCACGCCTGCGCCGTGCGCAACGACGGCACCGTGTGGTGCTGGGGCCGCAACGACTTCGGTCAGCTCGGTGATAACAGCACGACCGATGCGCTCGAACCGGTGCAGGTGATCGGGCTGACCAAGGCGAAGACCGTCGTCGCGGGCTACTTGCACTCGTGCGCGCTGCTCACCGACGGCACGGTCCAGTGCTGGGGCCACAACGCGAACGGCCAGCTCGGCGACGGCACGATGACCGACGCGAAGGCGCCGGTCGCGGTCAAGAACGTCGCGAACGTCACCGCGCTCGGCGCCGGCTATCAGCACACGTGCGCGCAGATCGGCGACGGGATCCAGTGCTGGGGCGGCAACACCGCGGGCGAGCTCGGCGATGGAACGAAGACCGGGCGCTCGAACGCGGCCGCGGTCTCCGGTCTCTCGGGCGTGATGGAGTTCGCGACCCGCGATCAATCGACCTGCGCGGTTCGCAGCGATGGCAGCGTCTGGTGCTGGGGCGAGAACGTCAGCGGCGAGCTCGCGGATGGCACGACGAATCAGCGCGGAACTGCCATGGCGATCCCGAACCTCGGCGGCGGCATGCACGTCGCGATGATGGGCGCGGGCGGTTGCGCGATCACCGTCGGTGGCGTGATGTGCTGGGGCCGCGACAACGAGGGCGAGCTCGGCAACGGGACGCAGAGCTCGACACCGTCGCTCGTGCCGGTGCCAGCGGCGGTGCCGGTCGCGCTCGCGAGCTTGGCGTCGGGCGATCAGCACATGTGCGGGACGACGACCGCGGGCGACTCGTGGTGCTGGGGCAATGGCTACAACGGCCGCTTGTTCGACGAGCGCGATCAACTCTCGCCGTTCCCCGAACGCACCGAGCTCGGCGCGATCACTGCGCTCTCCGGCGGGCTGGCCTACGATTGCGCGCTACTCGCGACGAACGCGATCGAGTGCGCCGGGTTCAACGGTCGCGGCCAGCTCGGTGACGGCAAGCGGGTCACTCAACCGCTCGCGCAGGCAGTGCCGGCGCTGAAGGGCGTCGCCGCGGTTGCATCCGGCGGCGCGCACACGTGCGCCGTGATGACCGATCAGACGGTCCAGTGCTGGGGCGCGAACGGCGATGGTCAGCTCGGCGACGGCACGTACGTCGACAACGGCACACCCCACGCCGTCCCGGGGCTCGCGAACGTCGTCCAGATCGACGGCGGCAACATCGGCACCTGCGCACTCGTGACCGGCGGTTCGGTGTGGTGCTGGGGCAATAACGATCACGGCCAGCTCGGCAACAACAGCTTTCACCACCAGGCGCTGCCGGTGCGGATGCTGCTCCCGGGCCCAGCGACGCAGGTCTCCGCCGGCGACTCTCACGTGTGCGCCGTGCTCGCCGATCACACGGTGTGGTGCGCCGGTTACGACTACGAGGGCGAGCTCGGCAACAACGACAACAACGATGCCGCCATGCCAGTCCAGGCGATGGGCATCACGACCGCGACGTACGTCGTCGCCGGTGACAACTTCTCGTGTGCGTTGCTGGCCGACAAGACCGTGATGTGCTGGGGCGAGCTGTCGAAGCTCGGCAACGACGCGACCGCGAACTCGCACATCCCGGTCGCCGCCAACGTGACGAACATCGACGAGATCGCATCGCAGGGCTCGTTCATCTGCGCGCGCGATGGTGGCCACCAGCTGTGGTGCTGGGGCTACGGCGGCGATGGCGAGATGGGCAACGGCAACAACGCGACGTCGAAGGTACCGGTGATGACGCTCGCCGGCGTCAGCCACGTCGCGCCCGGTGCGAATCACGCGTGCGCGCAGAAGGACGACGGTACGATCGCGTGCTGGGGCGCGAACTACGTCGCGCAGCTCGGCGACGGTACATACCAGCAACGCACGTCGCCGGTCACGGTCACCGTTGCAGGTGCGACCGCGCTCGCCGGCGGCGGCGATCACACGTGTGCGCTCGTCGGCGACGGCGTGGCGTGCTGGGGCAACGATATCTGGGGCCAGCTCGGCGACGGCGTCGTCGACTACGTGTCGATCCGGGGAGTGGGGCTGCCGTGTCCGTGAAGTACCTCGCGATCGTGCTCTTGGCCGCGTGCTCGCTCCATGCGGATTACACCGGCACGGTCTATCAGTGCGGCGCGCACGGCGAGTGTCCGGATCAATACGCGTGCGTCGGCGGTTACTGCCAGCCCGAGACCGCGATGGGCACGACGTGCGCCGCGGATGTCGCGACCGGCGACGACCACTCGTGTGCGGTTCGCGACGACGGCGCCGTGTACTGTTGGGGCCACAACGATCGCGGTCAGCTCGGCGACGGTACGACGACCGATGCGCTCGAGCCGGTGATGGTCGCGGGCCTGACGGTGAAGGCGACCGCGGTGGTCGCGGGTGGCTCGCACACGTGCGCGCTCGATAGCGCGGGCGGTGCGTGGTGCTGGGGCGAGAACTCGAGCGGTCAGCTCGGCGACGGCACGATCGCGGATAGCCGGATGCCCGTTCAGACGAAGTTGCCCGGGCCGGTCACCCAGCTGTCGGCCGGGGATCACCACACGTGCGCGGTCGGTGGCGGCACGCTGTATTGCTGGGGCGGCGACGATTCGCATCAGCTCGGCGACGCCGCGACAGCGAATCGGCCGATGCCTTCGGCGGTCGCGGGCGTGCCGAGCCCGACCGCGGTCTCTGCGAACGGTTCGACGACGTGCGCGATCGGCGGCGATGGCGCGCTGTACTGCTGGGGCGACAACGGAGACGGTCAGCTCGGCGATGGCACGACGACGAGCCGCGGCACGCCGACGGCGGTCGCGGGGCTCTCCGGCGTCACAGCGGTCGCCGTCGGCGATGGCAACACGACGGTGGTGAATGGCAATGGTGCTACGTTTGGCTGGGGCACGAACCAGAACGGCGGCGTCGGCGATGGCACCGAGACCGACACGTCGACACCGGTGAGCACACCGCTGGTCTCGACGCTCGTCCAGGTCTCCGGTGCAAACCAGCACGTATGCGGTGTCGACGGTTTGCACCGCGTGTGGTGTTGGGGGCTCGACTACGACGGCGAGCTGTTCGACGCGCAGAGCGGCCAGCGGTTCGCGCCGCTTCTGACGCCGCTCCAGAACATCGCGAAGGTCTCGATGGGCCACGATCACGGCTGCGTGCTCACGACGGACAAGGCGATCGAGTGTGCCGGCTGGAACGGCATGGGCCAGCTCGGCGATGGCCTGCGCACGTCGCAACCGTCACCGCAGCCGCTCGTGCTCGCGGATGTCGTCGGGCTCGCCGCTGGCGGCGGGACGACGTGCGCGCTCCACTCGGATCACAGCGCGAGCTGCTTCGGGCAAGGCGACTCCGGTCAGCTCGGCGATGGTACGTACGACAATCGCGGCACACCGGCGCCGCTGCCGATCGCAAATATCGCGAAGATCGCGATCGGATCCGGTGGTGAAGCATGCGCGCTCGATACCGGTGGCAGCGTGTGGTGCTGGGGCGACAACACGTACGGCAAGCTCGGCGGCAACTTCGCGTCGTCGTCGCCGGTGCCGGTGAAGCTTGCGATCACCGGCGCGGTCGATATCTCCGCCGGTGCGAACCACGTGTGCGCCTCGCTCGGCGCCGGCGGCGCGGTGTGCTGGGGTGCGAACTACTCGGCGGAGCTCGGCATCGGCAGCAACGGCGGCGAGAAACACAGCCCGACCGCGGTCGCGATGCTCGCGAATTCGGTCCAGATCGTCGCGGGCGGTGGAAACACGTGCTCGCTATCGAGCGCCGGTGCGGTGTCGTGCTGGGGCTCGGGCAGCGGTGTCGGCAATGGGACAGGTGCGCAGACCGTGACGCCGGTGGCGATCGCGAGCCTCGCGAGTGGCGTCACCGCGATCGCGGCGCACGGCGACTTCGTGTGCGCGGTCAAGAGCGACCACTCGTTGTGGTGCTGGGGTATCAACTACAACGGCGAGCTCGGGATCGGAAACACGACGAGCCACGCGTCGCCACAGATGGTGACGACCGGCATCTCGAAGATCGCGCTCGGCTCGTCGACGGCGTGCGCGATCAAGGACGATGGCAGCGTCGCGTGTTGGGGCTACGGCTACGAAGGCCAGCTCGGCCTCGGCACGTACAGCGAGGCGCACGCGCCGATGGCGGTTCCCGGCGTCACGGGCGCGACCGAGCTCGCGGTCGGCGACTCGCACGTGTGCGCGCTGACCGGAACCGGCGTGATGTGCTGGGGCGGCGATATCTGGGGCGAGCTCGGCGATGGCGTCGTCGACTGGCTCGTGCCGCGCGCGGTCGATCTGCCCTGTCCCTAGTGCTTCGGAGGTGGCGGCGGTTCGAGGTTTTCCCACGGTGCTTCGACCGCGAGGTACTCGCCCCACTCGAACCCGGAGTCGCCGAGCGTCTTCACCTGATCGGGCGTGAGCACCGTCCCGATCTGCGCGTTGACCTCGCCGAGCATCGTGCCGAGGCCACCGGCGAACTCGAGCATGCCGGAGACGTTGCGCTCGTACGGCGACAGCGTGCCGTCGGCGATTTCTTTGTTCGCGTAGTCGAGGACGTTCGAGTACGCCTTGTCGAACGCAGCGTCGAGCTTCTTCGATTGCTCGGCGGTGACGTGCGCCGCGGCTTCGGCTTCCTTGCGAAGCTCCTCGACGTGCGCGCGCGGGATCGCGAGCCCGGTCTTGATCAGCGGCACGATCCGCGCGCGATATTCGTCGGGCGTCTCGCCGGAGCCGCGGCCGAACATCGCGGCAAATTCGAGCTGGCGGCGCTGGCGGCGCTCGAGCCGGCTCTCTTCTTTGGTATCGGGCAGCGTGGGTGCGGTCCCGTGCATCTTTGCAGAGCCCGAGCCGGCACCGCGCTGCGCCTGGGTCCACGGATCGACCGCCGTCGCATCGGCGACCTTCGCCGCGACGGGAGCCGCCGAGCCGGTGGCGTGGTCGGCGAGCTGCGCGCGCAGCGAGCGGTTGTCGACGAACAGCCACACCGCGGTCGCCGCCGCGACCACCGTCGTCACCGCCAGCACCTGGGTGGCGCGCGCCATGCGGAAGAGGCTAGCATTGGCAAAGCGCATGGCGAAGATCGACCCGTATCTGCGGTCCATCGAGAAGTTCGGGGCCGCGGGTGCGGTGCTGACCTCGGGGCAACCGATCACGCTGAAGTTCCCCGCCGGCGATCGCAACGCGACGCAGGTCGTCGCACACGATCAGCTCGTCCAGATGGTTCGCGAGATCGCGCCGCCGCAGGCGCTCGATCAAGTCGATGGTGGCCGCGCGACCCGGTTCGACTACGAGTCGAACGGCGTGCGCTACACGGTGACGGTCCAGCCGAAGCCCGGCGTATGGCAGGTCGTGATCGACGGTGCGGCGGCCGCTCCACCGTCGGCGGTTCCGACGCCCGTGCGCCGTGCGCAGAGCGCTCCGGTCGACACGGGTGGCGACCTCGCGATCGAGCGCGGTCAGTACGCCGACGATGCGGCCGCGACAGCACCGGCGGGAAGCGGCAGCACGGTGCTCGACTCGATCACACAGGCGGCGCGAGGTGCGCGCGCGAGCGACGTCGTGCTCGCGACCGGTGCGGCGCCGATGGTCCGCGCGAACGGCAAGCTCGAGGCGATCGCGGATCGCGCGGCGCTCGACGCCGAGACCTTGTCGCGCGAGCTCGGCATCGTCGCGCCCGCCGAAGCGCGCAGCGCGTGGACCGATCAGGGCAGCGCGACGTTCACGTACGGCGATGGCATGGGGCGCGTGCGCGTGACGCTGTCGCGCGATCATCGCGGTCCCGGCGCGACGCTCCGCTTGCTGGTCGGCGAGCCTCCCGCGCACGACCGGCTCGGCGTGCCGCGCGAGGTCGGTGCGTGGCTCGATCAGCGCGGGCTCGTGATCGTCGCGGGTGCCGCGGGCTCCGGCAAGACGACGACGCTCGCGGCACTCGTCAAGGCACTCGGCGAGCGCGGCCGTCGGGTGATCGCGATCGAAGATCCGATCGAGCTCGTCCATGCGAGTCCGTTCATCAGCCAGCGCGCGGTCGGCGCTCACGTCGACGGCGTGGCCGCCGGTGTCGCGGCCGCGCTACGCGAGGGTGCCGATGCGATCGCGATCGGTGCGGTCGCGACTCCCGACGATGCCGCTGCGGTGGTCGATGCGGTCGCCGGCGGGATGCTGGTGCTGGTCACGCTCGCAACCTCGGCCGATCGGGCCGCCGACCACCTCGTCGACCTGCTGTCTCATGAGCGTCGCGACCTCGGGAAGGCGGTGATTGCGCGAGGGTTCCTCGGGGCCGTGGCGGGTGTGGTGCAGGGTGCGAATCGCCGCTTCGAGGTCGTGGCCCGCCCCGATTGAGCGGCCTGCGTAGGCGCGATATAAAGGTTTAAAGGCTTTAGCCGGTGACCGACGACTACCGAGATGGTGGGACGCTCATCTTGAGTCGTCCGTTGACGCCGGAGAAAAAGCCGCCGGCCGGGGACGCCTGTCTCGTCAATCTCCATCCGCCAGGCCCCGACATCGGCCGGCGGATTCCTCTCATCAACGCGCAATATATCGTCGGCCGCGACAGCGAGGCTGGCTTCGTCGTCAGCCGCAGCTCGGTGTCGCGCCAGCACGCGCGCCTCTACGCCGACGACGACGGCAACTGGTGGGTCGAGGATCTCAACTCGACGAACGGCACGTTCGTCAACGAGGTCCGGATCCGCGCGCAGCAGCTCGCCGATAGCGATCAGGTCCGGTTCGGCGACGCGATCTACAAGTTCCTGTCGGGCTCGAACATCGAGAGCGCGTACCACGAGGCGATCCACAACATGGCCATCCAGGATGGCATGACGGGGATCCACAACAAGCGCTTCTTCATGGAGTTCCTCGAGCGCGAGCTCGCGGTCG
>Ga0105245_10001158_pt1 | contig 23858 bp, 22 predicted proteins | sample KBSM54metaG_FD_81523 | JGI IMG/M metagenome (GOLD analysis project Ga0105245, IMG submission 81523) | Miscanthus rhizosphere microbial communities from Kellogg Biological Station, Michigan, USA - KBS M5-4 metaG | ecosystem: Host-associated > Plants > Roots > Rhizosphere > Soil | place...
AATCGCCAGCAGTTCGGGAGTCTGCATGATTCTGCGCGGGTAAGGGTGCGTGTCGAGCTGCACGATTCCGATGGGCTTGCAGTGCGCATCGGGATTGCCGCGCCCGAAGTCGGCGATGCGCGCCTTGACCAATTCCGCGGCCCAGGGCTGGTAGGGCAGACCCTCCTTCAGGCCCCAGCCGATATCCATGAACTGTGCGGGTAGTGGAAGAAACTCGTCCTTCGTGCCCGGCGGACACTCTCCGCTGCAGGGAGGATTTCCCCACACGCCGCTGAAGTCCGGCTTGCCGTTTGCCATGCGTGGCGCCGGCGCACTCAGATTCGGCTTGCCGTCACGGGTCTTGGGAACTCGCGCCGTAGGATACTTTTCCCATTGCGCCAGCATGGTCGCGGGCATGAATGCCAATAGTGCCGTTAACGCAATCGTTGGGCGCATTGGTCTCAGGTTACTAAAGGCCGAACCCGAATGCCGAGACGGTAACGCCCATCACGCGATCCTGGAAAAGCTTTCGGCCTTGTTCGTTTCCTGCTGCGCCGGCGGCCACCATCAGCGGCAGCAAGTGCTCTTCTCGCGGATGTGCCAGGCGTGCGCCGGGAGCCTGCGTCCAGGCGGCGAGGTTGGCATCGCGGCGTTGGGGATCGGGCGCACACACAGCGTTCGTCAGCCATTCATCGAATTGGTCAGAGACCGGGCCCGCAGCGGGTCCGAAGGCGCGCAGGTTGTGAAAGCTCATCCCGCTGCCTACGATCAGCACACCTTCACCCCGGAGTGGGGCTAGCGCCCTGCCGATACGGATGTGATCCTCCGCATCGAGGCCGGCGCGCAGCGAAAGCTGCACCACCGGAATGTCGGCGTGCGGGTAAATCAGCTTGAACGGGATGAAGACGCCATGATCGAATCCACGAGCGGCATCCTTCTTCACTGCGAAGCCGGCTTCCGTCAGCAACTCTCCGACGCGGTCAGCCAAGGAAGTCGAGCCTGGCGCGGGGTATTTCAATTGATACGTGTGCTCCGGAAATCCATAGTAGTCGTAAAGCAATGGGGGAGAGGGATGCGATGTAGCCGCAACCGGTTCTTCTTCCCAATGTCCTGAAATGACGAGGACGGCCTTGGGCGTTGCGCCCACCAGGTCAGGGACGTGACGCAGCCACTCGGCCATTCGGTGCCAAGTATCCGGAGGACCCATGGTCCAGTCCATGAAAAAACATGGGCCGCCGCCGTGAGGGATGTACAGTACGGGTAGTTCGGCCATGAATATTAGAATGATACTGTAGTGCTCAATCGGGAGTTCTCAGACGGCGGAGGACTGCATCACGATGCATGACATGGATTGTACCGTGTGATCCCCTCCGCTAGCTATCGTGCCAGGCGAGCGTACAGAAAAGTTCCGACTGGGCCTGCACGATTTGCTGGCGATGCCCGATGGCTCAAGCAAAGTTTCGCTTGAGGATTACGCGGTGGCGATGATCGACGAGCTAAAGCAGCCGCGGCACACGGGGCGAAAATTCACCGTCGGGTGCTAGTTACTCCGTGGGAGGGGGCGCGTTGGCGAGAATGGTGCCGTCGGACTTCGCCACGCGGGCCACCAACCCGGTCTTCGAACCATCTTTCGCGGGACTAAAATCGATGGTCACAGTATCGCCCACCTTGATAGAACTCCTGCTCCAGCCCGCACGCGCTAACACGCCGGGCGCGCGCCCTTCGACGGCCCACACCGTTTTCGCACCCTTCCCGTCATCGACACTCAAGCCGATCCAGGTATGCGGATTGACCCAACGAAACTCGGTAACCACGCCGGTGAGCGTGATGACTTTGGTTACTTCGAAAGCGACGTTGCTGTGATGCGGCAGCGCCGGGGACGCCAACACAAGCGCGGCCAGCACAGTCAAGGCCGGGATGAATCGTATCTTCATTGCATGGATTATACAGCTTCGCCACATTCGATGGTTGAGCGCCAAACTACCGCTGTAAGCTGAAGTTTAGGACCTACATGGCACGTGACGGCATAAACAAATACGGTAGCTCCACCGAAATTCGGGACGAAGCGTTTGCAGAAACGATCCGTTCGATCCCACGCGGAAAGGTTGCAAGCTACGGTCAAGTGGCCGCCGCCGCAGGCTACCCTCGTTATCATCGGGCAGTCGCGCGCTTTTTGAAGACCATGATCCCAGGTGAACTTCCCTGGCAACGCGTGCTGGGCGCGGGTGGAGAGATCAAACTGGCGGGTCGCGCGGCCGCCGAGCAGAGGCTGCGTCTAAAGATGGAAGGCGTGATGTTCGCGGGTAGACGTGTGGATCTCAAGCGGCATCAACATGACTTTGAGTGAAAAGAGTTTTTCTGGGCTGTGATAGATTGAGACCAATGTTTGCCCTCCGCATTCTGGCGGCTTTCGCCGCTTGCGCCATTCTGGCTTCCGGCGCGGAACTGCGGGGAACCTGGAGTGCAACCTCGCCGCGTGGAGTATTGGCCGGAACCTGGACCGCGGAAGACCACCAGAGCGCCGGCGTCACCGGCGCGTGGACGCTACGAGACGCCAGCGGCAAAATTCTGCTGCAGGGCGGTTGGTCGGCCAGCAAGTCCGCCCAATCGTGGAACGGCGCCTGGAGGTCCACTGTCGTAGCCGGCGCCGGTGAGTACTCGGGAACGTGGACGGGTTCCGTATCGGCGTCGCCGCAGGCCAACCTGATCGAGATGTTCTCGACCGCACTGCGTGCAGTGGTCTCTGGCACGTGGAAGGCGGGCTCAGCCTCCGGCGCGTGGTCGATCCGCGCACTGCCCTGACCGCGCTAACATTTCTTCCACCAGGCTGTTGACTTTATCACAGCAAGCGGTAAACTGGACTCTACCTTCCCCCGGGTCCAATCCCCCCAATTGGATACTTTGCTGCGAGAGCTGTGTTCAAAATGTGCTTTATCCACAGTGGTCATTCGCGATTTACAGTCGCAGCTCGACCGGACCACGAGCGCGCGGCAGAACATCTTCCGAATCCTTCCCACCTGCCGGAAAACCTAGTTCGAAGGAGTCAGTGACTTCCGGAATTCAGGGAAATTTGCATCTTATGGCTGTTATCAAACCGCGAAATCGCACTCTTATCTTTCGCTTGACGCAGGAAGAATACGCCACGCTCCAGGCGGCATCTTCGGAGAGGGGTGCGCGTAGTCTTTCCGAGTTCGCGCGAGCCCAGCTATTCGGGTCGCTGGAGACGCCCGCGTTGGGCCAGCAACTCGGCGAGCTCAGCACCACGGTGGCGCGCATCGCGCAGATGCTGGAAGGCAATTAATGCGTTTCGCAATTCTATTCGCATTGCTCTCAGCCTGTGCTCTGGCGCAGTTGCGACCGCAGCTCATGGAAGAAGCCAGCCGGGAGAATCTGCCGTCACAGAAGCTGGGGGTTGACGACCTGATCGCCGTTTCGGTCTACGATGCACCGGAGCTTACCCGGACCGTTCGTGTGGAGGCCGATGGCACCATCCATCTTCCGATGCTGATAGACGGAGTGAAAGCCGCTGGCCTCTTCGCGCGCGACGTAGAAGGCGCCTTAGTTTCCGCGCTCAAGACGGAACAGATATTGGTGGACCCGGTGGTGAAGGTCACGGTGGCGGAATATCACAGCCGTCCGATCTCTGTGATGGGAGCGGTGCGCAAGCCGCTCACGTTTCAAGCCGTGGGCACGGTGACGCTGCTCGACGCGCTGGCCCGCGCCGAAGGACTCAGCCAGGATGCCGGCACGGAAGTGCTGGTGAGCCGTCCGCAGCCCTCGCCGGATTCTCGCGGCGAAGTCACTTCCACTTTAGTGGAACGCATCCCGCTCAATCGGCTGCTCAAAGACGCGGACCCAGCCGTCAATTACCAACTGCATGGCGGCGAAGAGATTCGCATCCCCGAAGCCGGCAAGATTTTCGTCCTGGGCAACGTGAAGAAGCCGGGGGCCTTCGCGGTGCACGATGCCGGCGACAATTCGATTCTCAAAATGGTGGCGCTCTCCGAGGGCGTACTGCCGTACGCGGCGAAGCTGGCCTACATTTACCGGCGCGATGCCAACGGGGACAAGCGCGAAATCGAGGTCGAGTTCGACAAAATCATGCAGCGCAAGGCACCCGACATGGCGCTGCAGGTGGATGACGTCCTCTACATTCCGGACAACAAGTCGCGGCGTAATGCCGTGAATGTGATCGACCGCATCACCGGTTTCGGCGCTTCCACCGCGTCGGGCATACTGATCTGGCACTAGTAGCGAGCACTTTCCATGAGAAAGCTAGACAATCATTTGCCGGCGCTCAGCGAAAGCTTCCGCGCGGCACCGACGCCGCTAACCTTGGACGCGGAATTCGAACCGCAACCGGCACCTGTGCCGCTGGCGCACTATTTGTGGATTCTGCGCCGGCAGGTTTGGAAGATCGCAGCCTTTGTGGTGGCGACCATCTTAGCGACGTTGATCGTTTCCCTGCGCCTCACTCCGATTTACGAATCAACGGTATCGGTAGATATCGACCGGCAGGTGCCGACCGGAGTGCTGGGCGAAGAGGCGACGCGCAGTGCCACCAACGATGCCGATCAGTTTATTGCCACGCAGGTGAAGCTGATCGAATCCGACTCCGTCCTGCGCCCCGTGGTGGACAAGTACCGGCTACGGCAGGTGGAAAACGATGCGCTCGAAGAAGCGGTGGACCATTCGGCTACCAGCCTAGAAGCGCCCGTAATCCTCAAGCGCCTGAAGATCACTCGTCCCCCAAATACCTACATCCTGCAGATCAGTTATCGTTCCTCCAACCGCCAGCTCGCCGCGGATGTGGCCAACGAAATTGCCCAATCCTACCTGGCGCACACCTATCGCATTCGTTACCAGGCCACTGCCAACTTGAGCGATTTCATGGAGCGCCAACTGGAAGAGCTCAAGGCCAAGATGGAAAAGTCCAGCGCGGCCGTGGCGCAATTTGAGCGCGAACTCAACGTCATCAATCCGGAGGAGAAGACCAGCATCCTTTCGGCGCGCCTGCTGGAGCTCAACAGCGAGTACACCAAGACGCAGGCGGATCGCGTCAAGAAAGAAGCCGCCTACAATTCCGTGCAGAGTGGAACGCTCGAAGCCGCGCAGGTTTCGACCCAAGGCGATGCCCTTAAGAGGCTGACTGAAAATCTCAACGACGCGCGGGAAAAATTCGCCGAAGTGAAGAACCACTACGGCTTGAATCATCCGGAATACAAGAAGGCTCAAACCCGCGTGCAGGAATTGGAATCGCAGCTCGCCAGTACCGGAGACAGCGTCCGCCAACGGGTGGAAGTGGAATATCGCGAGGCGGTGAATCGCGAAGCCATGATTTCGAGCGCCGTGCAGGAGACCAAGACCGAGTTCGACCGCCTGAATTCCCGCTCCTTCGAATACCAAACGCTGAAGCGCGAAGCTGACGGCGACAAGAAGCTCTACGAAGAGTTGGTGCGCAAGATCAAGGAGGCAGGGATCAACGCCAGTTTTCAGAACAGCTCGATTCGCGTGGCCGACCCGGCGCGCCCGGGATTGAAGCCGGTGTTTCCGAGAGTCTGGTTGAATCTGTTGCTGGCGTTCCTGTCATCGACGTTCCTGGCCGTGGGAATTGCGGTTGTGAGCGACGTGCTGGACAACACGGTACGCGATCCGGATCAGGTAACGCGCCTGATGAAAACCGAGGTCATCGGATCGCTGCCGGCGGTGAAGGATTGGCGGCGCAGGCTGAGCCCGATCAACGCGCATGTCAGTGGCGGACTGCTGAGCGGCCCGCACCTCAACGGAAATGGTACGGGCGTGAAGGATCTTGCGATAGTGGCGGGCGTGAACGGATATCAGGCGCTTTCAACCTACGAAGAGGCGATCCGAACGCTACGCAATTCTATTTTGCTCACCGATTTCGATCGCCGCTTGCGTAGCATTCTGTTGACCAGCGCATCGCCATCGGAAGGCAAATCCACTGTCGCCGCGCACCTGGCCGCGACCCACGCGGGACAAGGCAAGCGGACGCTTCTGATCGACGGCGACCTGCGCCGGCCGAGCGTCCACCGCCTGTACCAGGTGCCCAACAGTGTGGGCTTGTCGAACGTTCTGCTGCAGCAGATCTCCTGGCGCGATGCGCTGGTGCGGATGCCGGAGCCGGAAGGGTTGGACATTCTGCCTGCGGGTCCTTCCACGCGCCGCGCCTCGGACTTAATCGGCACAGGTCTGGCTGAGTTAGTGGAGGAAGCCGCCCGCGAATACGACCTGGTGGTTTTGGACGCGCCACCGCTGTTAGGCTTCGCGGAGCCGCTGCAGATGGCCAGCGTGGTCGATGGCGTGATCATAGTCGCTCGCGCCGGTGATACCAGCAGAACCGCGCTCGCGTCCGTGATTACCACGCTGGCCCGGCTGCGCGCCAACTTGGTGGGCGTGGTGCTGAATGAAGTGCACCGCGAAATCAGTCCCGGATATTACTACTCGTATTACAACCGCTACAGCAAATACTATGCTGAGCGCGGGGAAGCAAAGTCCTGATCCCTTATGAAGAGGAGGTACCTTGAGCACACTTCACGAAGTAGCAATACGCGATTACACGGAACATTACGCTCGCATGAATCCAGCGGGTCTGAAATTTGAGCAGGTTGCCAAACGTACATACCGAAACATGGAAGTGATGTTTGGAGCGTTTGTCGATCGTCTCGCCCCGGGCCAAGCTGTTCTAGATGTCGGCTGCGGTACAGGCTTCTTTCTGCACTGGCTCTCACAGAGACCATTTCTGCGGCTCTGGGGCGTGGATGCGTGCGAAGGCCAAGCAGAATACGCCCGCAGGGCCGCACCAACCGCAAAGATTGTGATTCAGGACGCCATTGATTTTCTGGACACGCAGCATTCTTCGTTCGGGGGTGTGTTTTGTATCGACATGCTGGAACATGTGCAAACGGATGAAGACTGTTTCCGTTTGCTCAAGGGCGTTCATGATTGCCTGGAACAAAACGGTTTCTTCATATGCCGAGTGCCAAACGCAGCGCACATCTTGGGTTCGTTCAGTCGCTATATCGATATCACGCACCACCGCAGTTTCACCAGTCATTCATTACGTCAAGCGTTCGCCGCGGCAGGTTTCAAAGACATCCGCATGATTCCACACCGTTCCAGTAGTTGGCTGGGAACGTTTCGGCTAGGGCTGGAATATCTGTTTCATCGCATGCTTTTTCTCTTTGCAGGTTATACTGCGGCGGATATTTATACGCAAAACGTAGTAGCGATCGGTTTCAAACGCTAGAGTCTGTGGCGAGCCAAAGAAAACTTTTGCTTCTGTCAGCGAGCCTGGCACCGGGTGGCGCAGAGACTGTTGTGACACAGCTTGCGACTGCGCTCAGGTCTAGCGGCAATGCGGTGGCCGTGGTTTCGATGCTGGAGCCCACCGCATTTGTAGATGAATTGCAAGCTGCCGGTGTTCAGGTCGTATCGCTGGGGATGCGGCCGGGTCGGCTCAACCTTAGGGGAATATGGAGGTTTTTTTCCTATCTCCGCCAGTTCCGACCTGACGTTATTCACGCCCACATGTTCCACGCCAGTATTCTCGCGCGGGTCGCGCGATTTACAACCGGTATACCCGCCGTATGCACTATCCATAGTGAAATAGAATGTTCGCACCGAAAGAATTCTGCATCGCCGTTGCGCGAGTGGGTCTATCGCCTTACGGACGCCGCCGCCAGTAGGACGACGGCGGTGTCGGAACGCGTGCGCCAGCGCTATGTGGACAAAAAGATCGTTCCGGCACATCGAATCGAGGTTATTGACAACGGTGTCGATACGGAGCGATTCTGCCTCAACGCGGATCAGCGCCACCGAACGCGGACGAGGCTCGAATGGCATGGTTCGTTCGTGTGGCTGGCCGTTGGCCGCATGGCCATTGCAAAGGATTATCCCAATCTAATTGAGGCGTTCCGAAGAGTACACCTGGAATTACCTGCATCCCGGCTTGCCATCGCCGGGGACGGGCCATTGTGGCCGCAGATCCAGGAGTTGCTTGCGTGCCATGGACTGCAATCTGCCGTGTCGCTGCTGGGCTTACGCTCTGATATCTCACAACTCATGAATGCGTGCGACGCCTTCGTGATGTCATCCTCCTGGGAAGGCGCACAGTTGGCTCTGCTGGAAGCGGCGGCCTGCGCCCGACCCTTGGTTGCCACTGAAGTTGGCGTAGCTCCGCTAATCGTGATTCCTGGCAAAACTGGAATCTTAGTCCCCCCCCGGTGTCCCGCGGACCTGTCGAAGGCCATGGGACAGCTTATGAATTTCCCGGCAAGTCAATTGGAACAGATGGGACTGATGGCTCGGCGAGAGGTAGTGGAGAGATTTGCGCTTGGGTCGGTTCATCGCCGGTATCAGAATCTTTACGAAGGAATGCTAACTGCATCCTAATGATGGAGGTGCTCACCCGCAATAAATGGATTGCATTCGGCGCCGCGGCGATTGTGAGCATATGCATCGCCATTGCGGCGTCCCGGCCTGCATTGCAGACGTTTATTGAAAATGCCGGGGTTAATATACCCACGGGTGACGTGCTGGTGGATTACGCCACCGGCATGGGGTGGGCATTTGTTCTCCTGTTATCAATCCTGGTTTGGCCTGTCCCGTCGGCGCACAAGAGAATGCTAGTTTCGGCATGGATCTTGAAGTGTTTTGTGGCGCTGGCAGTGATGCTCCCCTACGAGGAACGATACTACGGCCTGGATTGCTGGACATACTTCCAGCAAGCTCATGCGAGTTTAGTTGAGCTTGTTCCGGGCCTGGGGCGTGGTGGAAGCGAGGTAGTCGTCGGTCTAGGAGCGCTTCATCTCGTTATCGGTCCTGACTCCTACCATGCTATGAAGCTGTCCTTTGCGATGTTCGGCCTGGTGGCCGTCTACTTGCTTTACCGGTCGGCGGAATTGATGGTGGGACAATTCGCGCCGCTATTCTTTTGGGGGCTGACGCTCTATCCAAGCGTGTTGTTCTGGTCTTCGATCCTGGGTAAGGATCCCGTGATCCTTGCTGGAATCGCACTACACGTTTGGGGTCTCGTCAACGTGGTGGTCCGGGGCAGAAACGGATATTTGGTCGCTGTCCTTGCGGGCATCGGCGCGGTGAGCGCGATTCGTATCTGGATGGGGCCGATTCTCATCCTGCCTTGTCTTCTTATTCTTGGTGCGCGAATTAAACACATTGTGTGGCGCTCCACCGCTGTAATCCTGGTTGGCCTCGCGCTGCTTAGCCTCGCCCCCCTTACGGCAGATCGCTTGGAGTTGGATAAAGCATCCGATCTTTTCGAGGCAACTAAAAATGTTAGCCGGGGATGGGATCGGGCCAACTCCTCTATGCAAATGGACGGAGCACCGGAATCCTTGTGGGACCTCATTCTGTTTACTCCCGAAAGCATGTTCATCGCCTACTTCCGGCCACTTCCTGGAGACGTTCCCAACCTTTTCGGGTGGTTTGCTGGATTTGAGAACTTGGCCTTGCTGGCAGTCAGCATTTGGGCACTATTACGCGTCCGCCTGAGCTACTTCCGTCACCACTTGTTTCTGTGGGGTCTGGCGTTACTGCTGACCTGGGGACTGGCGTATAGCGTCCTGTCCTATAAAGACTTGGGTTCCGCGGCGCGATACAAGTTGCAAATTCTGCCGATTCTGCTCGGAATGATCGGATTTCTGATTCGGCAACCGTCGATGTCGCGTCTCGATCGTCTGGCAGGTCGAGCGGGAGACTTATCATTGCGTGAGGTTTTCCGATGAAAGTATTGCTGCTATTGGAAGCGACACTCGGCGGAACCGGTCGCCATATTGTGGATCTTGCGGGGGGGCTGCTGGATCGCGGAATAGAAGTCCATTTCGTTTACTCGACCCTTCGCGCGGATCAGCAGTTTCTCGCCAGATTGGCCTCATTGCGTGCGAATCATCCGGCTTTCCATTGTCATTCGATCTCAATCACGCGGGAGGTAACTCTTTCGGACATTGCCTCCTACGTTGAACTTTCGCGTTACGTCCAGCGCTGCGGTCCGTTCGACGTGATGCACGCTCATTCGACAAAGGCTGGCTTTTTGACTCGGCTGCTGCTGAACCGTGGTCAGGCTCGCGTGGTCTATACTCCGCATGGCCTGATGACGTTGAACCCCGCACTGACGGGAGCGCGCCGCCTTGCTGTCTGCGCTCTGGAATCGATGCTGGCGCGTCGAACTGACGTAGTAGTAGCTGTCTCGGATGCCGAACGCCGCTGTGCTGCGCAGACCGGGATCGACGGATCTAAGCTATTAGTGATTCCCAACGGCATTCACCAAGTTCCTCGGGAACTTCAGTCGAAAGCTCGCGCATGCATTCGCGAAACGCTCGGTCTTAATTCGAATAGCGTCTGTGTTGGATTCGTCGGCCGGTTCATCGCCTACAAGAAACCCGAACGGGTAATTGAGGCGTTTGCATTGCTGAAACGACGGACGACCACAAATGTTCACCTAGCCATGATTGGTGGTGGGCCGCTGGAAATGGATCTCCAGGATGCAGTCTCCCGCCTGGGGATAGAAGACAGTGTTCATTTCCTGGGAGAAGCAGATGGCGCTATGCATATGAGTGCCTTCGATGTTTTGGCACATGCGAGTAGTTTTGAAGCCTTCGGCTATGTATTTGTCGAGGCGCTGTCCTCGAGCGTGCCCGTTGTCACGACCCGCGTTGGCGGAACCAGCGAACTAATCTCCGACGGCGTCACCGGCTATATTTGCGATCCCTGGAATCCCAATACCTTTGCGAATTATCTGCAGCTTCTGGTGGATGATCCGCGCAGGCGGTTGGCCATGTCCGTAGCCGCACGCGAGCGGGCGGCCCAATACAGTGTCGGAAAGATGGTAGATGCTATCGCCGAACTCTATCGCCGCCTGTGCGCTCGGCCGGAATCCGCTCCCGTCGTTCCATCCGGATACGAGACCCTCCACGGTAACCCTAAATGAGCACGGCAGCGCGCGCCCCCATTGTCGCCAGGGTTGTGAGACGCACTTCCTGGGCGCCGCTATCTGTCTTTCTAACAGACGTTGTAGCGCTACAGATTTCTCTCCTCCTGGGTTACTCCGTTCGTCTGCTCCTGTCGTCCTGGTTCACGGCTGAAATTCGCATGGAACAGTTTCTGGGTGTCGCGGCCGGCATCCTGTTGCTTCCCGCCATCAACTATCAAATCGGTTTGTATCCCGGATACTTGCTTGGCCCCGTCGAGCGGTTGCGGCGCAGAGTGCTCGCCACGCTCGCTGTGTTCGGTGGTCTAGTTGCATGGGACAACATCGTCGCTCGGGGAGTGCTTTCGCGCGGCGTTCTTCTGGCCACCTTCCTCTTCGCACTGGTGCTGCCGCCACTCGCGGAGTCAGCCATGCGCGCGCTATTGGTCAAACGGGAGCGTTGGGGCATGCCAGTGGTGATCCTGGGCGCGGGCGAAACCGGGCGCGCGCTGGTAAAAACTTTGCTGCAGCAACGTCAATTGGGCTTGAACCCGGTGGCCATTCTGGATAACCATCCTTCTTCGTGGAACCGCACAGTGGAGCACGTTCCCGTGATCGGCCCGCTCGGCCTGGCTGCAGATTTCGAGCAGCGCGCGGAGGCCGCCATTGTCGCCCTTGCCGATATTGGGAAGGAAGACGCCGGAACCATCCTGCAAGAATTGAATTTTCCGCGGTTGATCGTGATTCCGGATCTGGCCGGCGTGGCCAGTCTGTGGGTGACGGCTCGCGATCTGGGCGGCTCGTTGGGCTTTGAGATCAAGAAAAATCTCATGATCCGACGCAATCACGCGCTCAAGACCGCGATGGATCGGGCCATCGCGTTGCCTCTGTTCCTGGCCAGCTTGCCTGTGATGCTGCTGGCGGTGGTGTGGATCAAACTCAGCAGCCGCGGTCCGGCGTTTTACCGTCAGCAACGCGAAGGCTTCGCTGGCGAAACACTCGCCGTTTGGAAACTGCGCACCATGCGCGTGGATGGAGAGTCCTTGTTGGAGGATTGGTTCCGCATCCATCCCGAGGACCGTGAACATTGGAACCTGCATTTCAAGCTGCAACACGATCCGCGAGTCTTACCCGTGATCGGACGGCTGCTGCGCCGCACCAGCCTCGACGAGCTGCCGCAATTGTGGAGCGTGCTCAAAGGTAAGATGAGCCTGGTGGGTCCCCGTCCGCTCCCCGACTATCATCTGGAACAGTTTTCCCGTGAGTTCCGCACACTGCGCACGCGGGTACTGCCGGGCCTCACCGGTTTATGGCAAGTGTCAGCCCGCAGCGATGGCGATCTTAGGGTTCAGGAAACTCTCGACACCTACTACATTCGCAACTGGTCGCCGTGGATGGATCTCTACATCGTGGCGCGCACGGTAGCGGCGGTAGTCTGCGGCCGCGGCGCCTATTAGCGGCCAGACATGTGGCTTGCTGCGGTCCTATGCTTTGGAATTCTCACGCTGTGGGTCCCGGACCGCTGGGCGCAGAGCGCTTTTCAGGTGGCGCTGTTTGCGCTGGGCGCGGTGAGGCTCATCCAACGGCGTTCCGTCGGTCTCCGCTTCGTCGGCTGTTTGCTTGCTTTGGCCGTCGCGTGGGGCGGATTACAGGTGGCCGCACGGTGGTCAGTAGATCGCGTGACCACTCTCGAAACCACTTTGAACTGGCTGGCGAATCTGGCTGCCTTTGCGCTGGCGGCCGACCTTTACCGGAATGCCGAAGAGCGCGAACGCTTTCTACGCAGTGCGTTAATCTTCACTGGCATTCTGGCGGTCGTCTCGATCTTCACCTTTCTCACGTCTCCGATTGGGAAAGCGTTTTGGATCTTCGACACCGCCTCAGATTCTCCCACGCTTGGCCCTTTCGTTTACAAGAATCAGTACGCCGCATTTGTCGAAACCATCTTGCCCTTGGCGATGATCGGCGTCATTCGCGACCAGCGGCGCTGGATATTGCACGCCGCGATTGTCGCGACGCTGTTTGCGTCGGTGGTCACCGGCGGCTCGCGCATGGGTTCGATCCTGTGTTTGACGGAGATCGTGGTCATCCCCGTGATCGCGTTCTGGCGCGGAATGATCGACCGGCACGTGCTCGCGCGCGTAGTGCTGGGGAGCCTGGCGGTGGTAGCCATCTTCACGGGAATTGTGGGATGGGAGAGCCTCTGGAAACGTCTGCAGGAACCCAATCCTTATTCGCTGCGCCAAGACCTGGTGCTCTCCTCCGTCAGGATGGCGCGCGACCGGCCACTCACCGGCTTCGGAATGGGGACGTGGCCGGAAGCCTATCCCGGCTACGCGCGCTTTGACGATGGCAGCTTTGTGAATCAGGCCCACAACGACTGGGTGCAATGGGCCGACGAGGGCGGAGTGCCCTTCCTGATTCTGATGTTGGCCATCGCCGGCTGGAGCGTGCGGCCGGCTGTGCAATCGCTATGGGGCGTCGGCATCCTCTGCGTGTGGATTCACGGCCTGCTCGATTATCCGATGCAGCAACGGCCGGCATTGGCTGCATTCTTCTTTGCACTCCTCGGCGTTCTGTCTACTTATAAGAAGCGAACGGCCCCGTCGCGTAGACAATTTTCCCGCCCACCATGGTGAGCACGGATTCAAGCGCGCCGATCTGCTCCACCGGTATCGTCATGTAGTCCTTCGTAAGCACCGCGAGATCGGCAAGCTTACCAGGTTCCAGCGCCCCCCGCTTGTCGTCGTCGTGCGAAAACCAAGCACTGCCCTGCGTGTAAGTCCGCAGAGCATTCGCACGACTCGGCGTTTCCTCCGGACCGCGTACCGCTTTCCCGCCCACTGTCTTTCCATCCAGCGCCCACTGCAGAGCCGTAAAGGGACTGTACGGAGCCACGCGATGAGCATCCGTGCCCGCTCCCACCGGCACTCCAATTTCACGCGCCGTTTCCACCGGAGGCATTCGCTTTGCCGCTTCCGCGCCAGACCTGCGTTCGGTTTCCTCGCCCGAGAAATACATCGCGTCCTGCATGGTCCAGCCCATGCCCAATGCTTTCATGCGGCGAAGACTCGCGGGAGACGCATCGTTCAAATGTGCAATCGACCAGCGGAGATTCTTGATCGAAACCTCGCTGTCCACCCGTTCGAAAACTTTCAGGATGGCATCCACGGCGGCGTCCGTGCCGCAGTGAAAGGTGAGCCCGTAGCCGCGCCCCGCGGCCCATTTCGCGATCTGGTAAAAGCGTTCGAGGTCGGCGGCGTTGGGCTTCTCCACGTTATTGATCGCCCACACCACTTGCTCGCCGATGCCGTTAAAGTGCATCATGTCGTCGCCGAATCCCATCGGCATCAGTCCGAGATACTTCTGGTATTCCTCGACCTCGTGAGGCGGGTTAAATCCACAGATCGTGTAGGCCACTCGCACCGTGAGCTGCCGGTCGCGCCATACTTTATTAATTGCGTCATACGTCTCCGGCGTTACATTGTTGCCGCAAGGATCGCTCACGCCCGTCATGCCCAGCCGGTTCAACTCGCGAAAGAACTTCTTGGTGCCCTCCACCTGCTGTTCGAGCGTCGGCCGCGGCAAGCGGTCAAATAGGGGAACGATACCACCGGTAATGCCGCCGGTGGGCTTGCCGTTCCCGTCGCGGTCGAGTTTCCCGCCGCCCGGCAGATCCGCGTCGGACTTAATATTCAAAGCGTCCAGGCCGCGCTGGTTCAGCAACGCCCAGGCGTACAGCATTTGAACGTACGCGGGATGATCCCCCGCCGCCTCGGTCAACTCCGCCTGCGTGGGAAGCCGGTTTTCCTTGAACTGCTCGGGCTTCCAACCGCCACCCACGATCACCCATTCCCCCGGCCGCTTGGTTTTTGCCGACTCCCGAATTCTGTCCAGCGCTTGCGCAAGCGTCGGCACCCCCGCCCAGTTGGATTCCGTCGCAAAAAAAGACGCCGCGCGTATGGCGTGCATATGCGAATCGATCAGCCCCGGTATCACGGTGCGCCCACCCAGATCGATCACCCGCGACTTCGCGCCGGCCAGTTTGCGGATCTGCGCTGTGGAACCGACAGCGGTAATCTTGCCGTCCCGCACCGCGAGGGCTTGTTGCGCGGAAAACTGCGCATCGGCCGTCAGGATCTTCCCATTAATAAGGACGGTATCGGCGTCCTGCGCCAGCAGCGAGACGCTCACAGCCACCGGGATCAAGTAGATCGGTTTCATAAGCATTCAGTAGCCCCGCACGATTGGCTTGCCCGCGTCAGGCTGGCCGCGTTTGTCCACCATCACCTCGCCGTTCTTGACCACCACCACGGCGGTGAGGAAGTTCCAGTAACCGTCGAAAGGATTGCCACCCAGCACCACGACATCGCCCAGTTTGCCCACCTCAATCGTTCCCAACTCTTTTTCTTTGTTGATAAACTTCGCCGAGTGGGGGCCCATGATCTTGATGAGATCCGGAACCGAGAATACCAGATTCAAACTCTTGAGTTCATGAGCCAGCGCCGCCGGTGCGTTGAATACTGTATCGGTGGCGTAGGAAACGTCAACGCCAGCGTCATAGAGAGTGCGCAGATTCACCGGCATGTAGCCCGCCTCCTGACCGACGCCTTGGCTATCGACAATCCCCTCCGGCCACGGCTTGCCATCGCGAAACTTGGGCTTGTTATCGTGGCTGAAGACGTCGAAGTTCGGTGAGCCAAAACCGCAGATGGAGGCCACCTGGACGCCCGCGGCGGCGACTTCTTTGGCCTGTTCTTTGGTCACCCAGTTGATGTTCTGCGAGTGCACCTGTTTGCGCGCGCCGAGCCGCGTTGAGTCCACCAGCGCCAGGTCACTCACGGCGTGGACCTGGAACTCGACGCCCAGTTTCTTCGCCTCGTCGATGCCAGCAGCCAGATTTTTGCTTTCCTGCTCCGTCGGATGATATGGCCAGACGACATCCGGATAGTGCACTTCGGCGATCGAGTCGGCGCCGGCCTTCACCACTTTATCGACAGCGGCCCGAACCTCGGCCTCGCCTTTCATGCGCGCCGTGGGCACTCCGCCGGACGCGATGATGCGGGGGCCTTTGATCTCGCCTTTCTCGATCTTCCGCTTCAGCTCGAGAATCCCCGCATTGTCGTCGCCGCCGGACTGCACTGTGGTGACGCCGGATTCGAGAAGCTCGCGCATCCGGTCGGCTGCCTGCTCCTTCATCCATTTGGCGACGGCTTCCGCGCCGCGCGCCTGGATGATGTGGCGATGATCGTCGATATATCCCGCGATCACGGTCATGCCGGTTGCGTCGATGACCTTCGCGCCTTGGGGAGCGGCCGGCGCCGCGCCCGCGGTTACGGAAGCGACCTTGCCGTCCTGGATGACGACCGCGCCTTTTTCGATCACCTGTCCTGGCCCGGCGATAATCCGCGCATTAGAGATGACAAGATTCTGCGCCGCCGCCCCGCTGCTCAGAAGAAAACTGGCGGTGAGCGGCAGTAACAGTGCTGTGATAGTTCGGTTCATTGGGAGCTTTCTCCTGTATTTTTCATGGAATACACAATAGCGTCGACACCAAAACAAGCTCTGGTTGCGATACCACACATCATCCCACAGCATCTACACACGGCTTTGCGCGTGAAGGCGGGCCGGTCGCGGAACGGGTCCAATCCAACCACGCTTTCCATCTATGTTTCATGGCTATCGTCGATTGTCCTGACCACCGCGTCCGAAGACGCCTCATATGTCGAGGATCCGCCTTTAGGTATCATTGGAACCTGAGCGCCCTTGAAAATCGGGAACGAGCAGCGATTGCAACAAATCGAATCGAGGCGTTTTTTTGGATTCTTGCAGTACGCCCGCCGGATCGCGGTAACGCAAAAAAAGCGGGCGGGCCAGCTCTTGCTCCACTCGCCATTTCATCCGCTTTATCTCCGCATATTCGGGCGGCGCAGGGCCCTCTCCGCCGGATCCGAATACCCCCAATGGGTTTCAAGTGAGGAGTCCGCATGGCCCTCTCTCCACGGTCATCAAGAGATAGCAGCTGGCTGGCGATTCCGCCCCACCATCAGCGTTCTCATCCCCACGTTTCAACCCCGCAAGGAATGGCTCGATCTCGCCATCACGTCGGTCAAGGCGCAATCTTACGAGAAGTGGCAGCTTTGCATTTGTGACGACGCCTCACCCGAACCATGGGTTCGAGAATATTTGCAAAGCGAAGCAGGGGCCGATTCCAGAATACGCGTGTCCTTCCGCGATTCGAATGGCGGGATCTCCCTCGCCCTGAACGATGCTGGAAAACTCGCGACCGGGGATTACGTGACCTTCCTCGATCACGACGACGTGCTTCATCCGTTCGCGCTTCACTACGTGGTCGAGACATGCCAGGAAGACTCCGTCGATGTCCTCTATTCGGACGAGGATTATCTGGACTCCAATGGAAAGCGGTCCGGGCCAAACTTCAAGCCGGATTGGTCTCCGGAACTTCTCACTGCATGCATGTACTTTGGACATATGCTGATCGCGAACCGCGGCTTGGTGGAGGAGGCCGGCTGGTTCCGCAGCGCTTACGATGGAGCGCAGGACTACGACCTGGCGTTGCGGCTCGTCGAGCGCGCCCGTAAGATTCGTCATGTCCGCCACGTCCTGTATCACTGGAGGCAACATCCCCAGTCGACTTCGATGAATCTGGAGGCGAAGCCATACGCGCACGAAGCGGGGTACCGGGCACTCTCCGATACCGTTGTGCGGCGGCAAATCCAGGGCGTCGTCGAAAACGGGCCCGTACCCTACAGCTATTACATCCGCCGTTCGTCCACCCAACAACCGGTGAGCTTAGTCGTATGTTCGCGCGATCGGAAGCGGGTGTCCGCTTTCCTCAAGGGCCAGGAACGTACTCGCTACCCCAACGTAGAACTAGTTGTCGTGGAACACATCACAGCGCAAGGACGCCCGCTGGATCCCTTGCTCGGAGGGACAAAGTGCATCCGTGTTCCCTTTGAGGCGCCTTTCAACTTTTCACTGATGAATAATCTCGGCGCCCAAGCGGCTACTTCGGAGCTGCTCGTTTTCCTTAACGACGACGTGACGCCGCTGCGCCCGGAATGGCTGGATGTGATGGCGGCTCATCTGCTGCGCCCGGAAATAGGCGTCGTGGGGGGGCGGCTGCTGTATCCCTCGGGAGCCATCCAGCATGCGGGTCTTGTGCTCGGAATTCAGGACGGTGTTGGCCATCCTGGACGCGGCGCCTACCGTGCAGATCTCATGTATTATCTGGAAAGGCCGCGCGATGTGTCAGCTGTTACCGGCGCTTGCTTGGGAATCCGGCGAAATGTGTTCCAGGAGGCGGGGGGCTTCGATCCCTCCTTCCCTGTGAACTACAACGATGTCGATCTGTGTCTTAAAGTTGCAAGCAGCGGCTACCGTATCGTGGTGGACCCCCGTATTGAGCTGACTCATCGCGAAGGTGGAACTCGCCGCGGCGGCACGACTCTTGAGGAGAGGCAACACTTTCGCGAGCGCTGGGGAGACTTGCTAGTCAAGGGCGACCCTTACTATCCGCAGGCATTCGAGCGCAACGAGGAAGTGCGCCTCGCCGTTCGCTGAGATCAGCCGGCCAAAATGCACTCGGCCAGGCGCTGCATGTTGGCGTGGGCGGCAGCGCGGAGGCGGGCTGCATATTCAGCTACGATTGGACCGCCTGATACCAACGAACGAAGAGCTTGTGCGGCCAGCCCCGAGGCCGGCGTTGGAGGAAAGAGACCACTGACTTCCCAGCTCTCGAGGTTGTTACGGAGCTTTGGATCCGCGGTCTGCAGGGGAACGAACGGAACGCCGTAGGTCATCGCGGTAACGACGCCGTGGAGGCTGGTCCCGCAGAAAAGGCGCGCCGACGCCAGCGTGTAAAGAATGTCATAGACCGTGGCCGATCCCGGAAGCACGCGGACGCGGTCGCCCATTTCAGCGCCAAGCGAAGCTAAAAAGACGTCATCTTCAAACGAATAAATCCGTCCAATGGGAGTTAGCAAAATGCTCAACCCGCTTTGCACGCTGAGCGCCAATAGTTGCTGCTTCAGCTCATTTCGATTCGCTTGCCCGTAGGGAGGATTGCATTGAAAGCACAAATACTCAGGGGTGCCTTGCAGCAACTCCCGCACCTCCGGGGAAATCAGTGCAGCCAGCTTGTCCCGGGGCAAAAGATCCGCCGCCAAAAAAACGCAATCTGGAGCCGTGTGAATGCGCAAGGAAGGCTCGAGCTGTCGCAGCATAGAAGCCGATTCCAGGTCGCGAACTGAGATAAAGGAAGCCTTGCCCAAAGAGCCAGCAATCGCCCGCTGGCTTCGCGCCGGATAGGATCTCAGCGGCCAGCCGCCCATGGAATTGTACATGACGCGTACACCGGAGGCGAATTGATCCGTAGACAAAATGTAAGGAAATTCTTGACGGCCGCGGTATCGCCAGCGGGAAAGCCTTTCGACTAGCGCGCCGCTCAGCCACATTGGATACCTTCTCCAGCGCTCCGCCGCCTCAGTACCAAGCAATGTGAGATGCATGGCAAACCACGTCTGCGCAAGATTCTCGCCGCCGGCAAGCAACACCACATCTCCGTCTTTAGCATCGCTGTAGAGATCCCGGATGCTCCTCGACGGCAGCGCTCCATAGACGCTCAGATCACTACGCGCCAATCCGTACTGAGCAAAATCATACCGGTCATTCGAGCCGAAGAGGGACGTGAGCGCCGCACGAGTGACGATCGGAAAAAGGAGATCTCCATAGTTGTAGCGGTCACAACTGCACAAAAGACGGATCTGCTTGTGTTCTCGACCCCGCATAGGTATTTATCAGGCCATTATCGCAGTGACTGTACTTGCGGCGAAGGTAGAGTGACGGGTTAGACTGGACGATGGCATCCGCGTGCGGCTTTACTCCGAGCCGGCAGCGGAAAACTTGGAGGAAGAAATTGATTAACCTGGAGCGCATAAACAATCACCGTCTTGAGACCGACCCTTACCGCTGGACGGCCATCACCGATCTGTACGCACCCGATGACGCGGAAAAGCTGGCCGCGACTTATCCCTGCGATCATTTCAAGCTCGTATCCGCATACGGCGGCGAACGGGAATACCTATATGAGGCACGCTCGCTGATTGGGATGGGCGCCAAGGTTGTTTCCTATCCTAAAGAATTGAGTGAAGCCTGGCGAGCGTTGGCCAACGACTTACTTTCACCGGAATACCGGGCAGCCATGTCGACGCTGACCGGGTACGATCTCACGAAAGTGCCGATGGAGGCAAATGTTTGCCACTACGGCCCGGGCGGCTCCCTGGACGCGCACAAAGATTTGCCGGAGAAGATGGTAACTCACGTCCTGTATTTCAACCGTTCGTGGAACCCAGCGGACGGCGGCTGCTTGACCATTTTGCGTTCTGGAGACTTGTCGGACGTGGCGGCCGAGATTTCGCCGATCGTCGGCTATTCGTCCGTCCTCGTCCGTTCGGACAACTCCTGGCACGCCGTCTCTCGCGTAGTCAACCCATCCGTCCCTTCGCGGCGTAGCATGACGGTCACATTCTATCGTCCCGGTTCGGTAAGCACGATGTGGCCCCCTGGCGACAAGCCGCCGCTGCACCGCTATCACGCCGCGGATCTGCGATGACGAGGCTGGGTCCTCGATCTCTCCCCCTGAGCGAAATCAACCATGTGGCACGGTACTTTATCCATGAGCCGCTGCGCACGTACTCTTCGGGTATGATCCTGCGCCTAGCTTTTTCCGTCGCCATCAATGTAGATCCCGATATACTGATCGTCGATGAAATGTTAGGCGTTGGCGACCAGAAGTTCTACGAAAAATCCATGGAACGGATTTTGAGCTTCCGGCACGCCGGCAAAACACTGCTCTGCGTATCACATTCATTGGAGACGCTGGAGAATCTCTGCGACCGGGCCCTTTGGTTGGATCACGGTCGAGTGATCAAGGTGGGGCCGGTACGGGAAATCATCGAGGCTTACCAGGACTCAGGAGCACCCCTGGGACGTGCCAAAGGCCCTCGGTGAACCCCAGTCCTGTTATGCGCATATGCATCGACGGCACTCCCCTTTTGGTGAGGTCCGCGGGGGTCAAAACCTATCTCTATCACTGGCTGCGTAGTTTGCAGGCGTCGAGCGGCCATCACCAATTGACGATCTTCCCCATGATCGGGCGGCTGCCAGCACTGAATCATCGGCAGTCGATTAAGCCGCTGTTTCCAACCGCGTTTCAGTTTGCGATCCTGGGAGTTCTGAATCGGGGCTGGAGATGGTTGCCCGCAGGACGCTCCTGCGACGTGTTCCATGCATCCAACTTCGCGCGCAGCCTCCCGCGCAACGCGAAGGTGACCACTGCCACCCTCCACGATCTGACGACATGGACGATGCCCGAGATGCACACGCGTGGAAACATAGCGGCGGACCAGGCGTTCGCCGAAAGAATCGTCAGGAAAGCTGACCGTTTGATTGCCGTATCCGAGAGCACCCGCCAGGATACTATCGAAGTCTTGCGGATCCCTAGCCACAAAATTGAAGTGATTCATCATGGCGTGCCGGATACTTACTTTGATGCCAGCCCGCAAGAGGCTGAAATCGCTGCCAGGAAGCACAAACTGGAGCGTCCTTATATCTTGTTCTGCGCCACCATTGAACCGAGAAAAAACCTGGATGTCCTGTTGGACGCCTATGCGCTATTGGCGCGGTCTCTAAAGGAAACCTTCGATCTCGTGGTCGCCGGCATGGCCGGCTGGGCTTCCGAAGCGACAGTGGAACGCCTGAAACGCAGCGGCAGCGGCGTACGCTATCTGGGCTACGTAGCAGAAAACGACATGCCCGGTCTCACCCGCGGCGCCACCGTGTTTGTCTATCCTTCTTTATACGAAGGATTCGGACTCCCCTTGGCTCAGGCAATGGCGGCAGGAGTTCCGACCATTACTTCCGCAGTGTCGTCAATGCCCGAAATCGCCGGCGATGGAGCGTTGTTGATTGATCCCAGGAGTGTTGAAGAACTTCGAGCCGCGATGACCCAGTTGCTGTTGTCTCCGTCTATGCGTGAAAACCTAGTCGTCAAAGCAAGGCGGCAGGCCGAGCGCTACCGCTGGGAGGATTGTGCCTCTAAGTCATGGGCTTTTTTCGAGAGGGCGCTGGGAAGTTATTCTCAGGGTTCGAAAGGTTAAACTTGTATCTTGTCGGATCCCCTGGTCACCGTTGTCGTTCCCACACTGGCTGTGGGCGATGCTTTGCAAAAATGTCTGAATTCGCTGGAACTGCAGACTGTGGATCTCTTTGACGTCGTAGTGGTCGACAACAGCGGCACGGGTCGCGCGCGAGCTACCAGTAGCCGTACGCGTGTGATCGTGAATCAGCGCAACCACGGATTTGCCGGCGCGGTAAACCAGGGGATCCGCGATTCCCGCGCCGTTTACGTAGCGACTCTCAACGACGACGCGATTGCTGACCGGCGCTGGCTCGAAACCCTGATCGCTTGTGCGGAATCGCACCCCCAAGTGGGCATGTTCGCCTGCGAAGTACGCTTAATGGGAACCTTGCGTCTGGATTCGGCCGGAATGTTGATCGCCGCCGATGGCTCTAGCAAGCAACGCGGTCACGAGCAGCCTGCCGTTGACTTCGCACAGGCGCCGGAGACTCTCTTCCCCAGCGGCTCCGCGGCGCTTTACCGCAGAAGCATGCTCGATCATATTGGCCTTTTCGACGAAAGTTTTTTCCTGTACTGCGAGGATACTGACCTCGGGCTGCGCGCGCGCTGGGCCGGATGGGACTGCCGCTACGTGCCCGGCGCCGTGGTGGAGCACTTCTATTCTCACTCCGCCGGTCGTGCAACGCCGCTCAAGGCATACTACATCGAGCGCAATCGCCTCTATACCGTGCTCAAGAATTTTCCCGCCCGCTTGCTGTGGCGAGTCCCTTTCGCCTCTGCCTGGCGCTACTTCTGGCATGTGATCGCCATCGCCGCTGGTCAGGGGAAAGGAGCGGAATTTCGCCAGTCCGGGCACTCCGCCACCCTCCTTCCACTCCTGGTTCTGCGAGCCTACGCCGCTACGCTTGGCCGGTTACCATATCTGCTCGCGGAACGCCGCCGCATCCGCGCGTCGCGCCGTATCGATGCGGCGGAATTCACTCACCTTGTCGAGAAACACACCATCTCCGTCCGCCAGGTGGCGTGGCTATGAATAAGCTCATGATTCTGATTCCTGCTTATAACGAGGAGGGAGCCGTGGCCAGCGTGGTCGAGGAGGTGCGGGCGGTGGTTGCGGACGCGACCATTCTGGTGGTGGATGATTGCTCAGAGGATTCCACCATCCAGGAAGCACGGCGGGCGGGTGCGTCCGTCTTGCCTGTGCCGCATCATCTTGGGCTCGGGGGTTGTGTGCAAGCCGGTTATCGCCTGGCCTTCGATTTGGGCTTCGACTATGTGATTCGAGTCGACGGCGACGGCCAGCACGATCCCAGAGACATCCCCGCGCTCCTGACGGCGCTCCAGCACGAAAATTGCGAAATGGTCATCGGCTCGCGCTTCCTCAGCGCCGCAAACCCGCGAAAGCTTCTGATACAGGGCGGATGGTGCCGCGCCTTGGGTATCTCTCTTTTCAGGTCCATTCTGCGGCCCATCCTCGGACGGCCCGTCAGCGATCCGACGTCGGGATTTGTGGGGGTCAATCGCAAAGCTCTGGATGTGTTCTCGCGCGCGTTCCCCTTGGAGTACCCTGAAATCGAAGCTCTGGTGGTTCTGCAGCGAAGGCGCTTCCGTTTTGTGGAAGTCCCTTGCCATATCCGTGAGCGCCGCGCCGGCAGGAGCTCGATCACTGCGATCAAGGCGTTCTATTTCCCGGTACATGTACTGTTAGGGGTGTTCGTAAACGTCCTTTTGTTTCCCGGCAGCCGAATTTGGCGGATTTTGAGAAAATAAACA
>Ga0105245_10001162_pt1 | contig 23826 bp, 24 predicted proteins | sample KBSM54metaG_FD_81523 | JGI IMG/M metagenome (GOLD analysis project Ga0105245, IMG submission 81523) | Miscanthus rhizosphere microbial communities from Kellogg Biological Station, Michigan, USA - KBS M5-4 metaG | ecosystem: Host-associated > Plants > Roots > Rhizosphere > Soil | place...
CGCGGTCACCGGGATGCCGATATCGATCGCCTGCTGGACGGGCATGCGCCGGCCCTTGCCGACACCGGGCTCGCCGCCCTTGCCGCCGCCGCCGCCGTCCTTGTCGTCCCCGCCACCCATGCCGGGGATGAGGGCCTTGCCGGCCTCCTTGGCGATGCCGCCGGGGCCGCCGGCGTCCTTGATCTTGTCGTCGACGACGCCCTTCGCCGCCTCGCCGGCCTTGTCGGTCACCTTCTGGACCGGGTTTGACGCGGCAGCCGTCACCTTCTGGAGCGGGTTGCCGCCGTTGAGCCCGTTGGCGAGCTTGCTGGCGCCCTTGACCGCCAGCGGCACGCCCGCGGCCAACCCGGCGCCAACGGCGACGCCGGTCATTCCGCCGAGCGGGCTCTTGCGAGACCCCCCGAGCGGGCTCTTCCGGCTCTGGCGCACGTCGCTCGCGATGCTCTGAGCCGCTTCGCGTGCGACGCGACCTACAACGCTACCGATCGTGTCGCCTAAATCCTTGGCCATTTCAAGCCTCCTTGAGTGCTCCCTCGTGGGTTCTCCCTCGTGGTTTGAGTACCCCTTGCCTTCCCCGTGTAACACCTTGTCAGCAGACTTGCAAGGGACAGAAAACTGTTGATGTGCAGGCCAACCGGGAAGTGGCTTGGCGTGTCACCCGGAGAAAGGAGCTCGCATGCCTCCGCGAGGCGTCAAGCCCGGCACGAAGCGCGCGCGCCAGTACGAGAAGGTCAAGGCGTCGGAGAAGCGGCAGGGCCGCTCGAACGCGCGCGCCGAGGAGATCGCGGCGCGCACGGTCAACAAGGAACGCGCCCGCACCGGAGAATCACGGCAGGCGTCGCGAACCTCGACGCAGGACAAGTCCTCGGGTCAGCGCGGTGGCCAGCGCTCGGGCACGAGCGGACCGCGCGGGCGTACGCGGGACCAGCTCTACAACGAAGCGCGCAAGCTGAACATCGACGGCCGCTCGAAAATGAACAAGACCCAGCTCCAGCGCGCGGTCGACGCGAAGAAGCGTTAGGCGGGCGCGCGCGAGCCGCGCAGGAAGTGCGCGATCGCGTCGACCACCAGCGCCTCGAGCTGGTCGGGCTGCACGATGCCCGCGCTGACCAGCGACGCGATGCCCTGGATCGTCGAGAACAGGACGAGGCCGACGCGCTCAGGCTCGCCCGGCTCCAGCGCGCCCTCGGCCTGGCCCTGCGCGATGAGTTCGAGCATCACCGCGCACGCGTTCTCGGCCGCCTCGTGCAGCGCGCCCGAGGTCTCGCGGTGCTTGCCGGCGAACATCAGGTCGAGCAGCGCCGGGTCGCGGGTGGCAAAGCGGACGTAGGCCGCCGCGGTCGCGCGCAGACGCGGTTCGAACTCCTCGCCCGCGCCGTCGGCGGCGGCGCGCAGCTCCGCGCCCAGGCGGTCGAACCCCGCCTCGGCCACCGCGTCGAGCAGCGCCTGGCGGTCGGGGAAGTGGCGACGCGGGGCCCCGTGGCTGACCCCGACCTCGCGCGCCAGCTCGCGCAGTGACAGCGCGTCGGCGCCGCGGTCACGCACCGTGCGCTCGGCCTGCTCGAGCAGCGCCTCGCGCAGCGCGCCGTGGTGGTAGGGGCGGTCGGTCACGTCGAAGCCAGGTTATCGGAGAAAGTAGACGTTGACAGCATTGTGGTCAGCGTCTACATTGTTGCTTATGACTACTTCGAGCCCTGATCTTTCTGACCTGACCGGCCGCACCGCGATCATCACCGGCGCCAACAGCGGCATCGGCCGCGCCGCCGCCAAGGCCCTGGCCGGCGCCGGCGCCCACGTCGTCCTGGCCGTGCGCGACACGGCAAAGGGCGAGGCGGCCGCCGCGAGCATTCCCGGCAGCACCGAGGTGCGCGCACTGGACCTGGCCAGCCTCGACTCGATCCGCGCCTTCGCCAGCGGCTGGACGTCCGACGTGAGCCTGCTCATCAACAACGCCGGCGTCATGGCGCCGCCGCTCTCGCGCACCGCTGACGGCTTCGAGCTGCAGTTCGGCACCAATCACCTGGGCCACTTCGCGCTGACCAACCTGCTGCTGCCGGACATCACCGATCGCGTCGTCACCGTCTCGTCGACCGGCCACCGCTTCGGCACGATCGATTTCAGCGACCTCAACTGGGAGCGCCGCCGCTACCGGCGCTGGCCCGCCTACGGCCAGTCCAAGCTCGCCAACCTGCTGTTCACGCTGGAGCTCCAGCGCCGCCTCGAGGACGCCGGCTCCGACGTCATCGCCACTGCCGCCCATCCGGGCTACGCCGCCACCAACCTGCAGTTCCACTCCGGCAGCGGCGTGATGGACACCGTCTCGCGGCTCGGGAACCGGGTCCTCGCACAGGACGAGGACGGCGGCGCTCTGCCCACGCTGTACGCGGCGACGGCCGACATTCCCGGCAACAGCTTCGTCGGGCCCGGCGGCTTCATGGAGCAGCGCGGGCCGGCCAAGCTCGTAGGGCGCAAGCGCACGGCGCAGGACGCCGACGTGGCGCGCCGGCTGTGGGACGTCTCCGAGCAGCTGACGAACGTGCGCTTCCCGCTCGGGGCGAAGGCCGCGGCGTAGGAGGTACGCTCGCGCGGACGTGGAGTGCCCGTCCTGTGGTCATGCCAACCGCGCGGGAGCGCGCTTCTGCGACAGCTGCGGTACCCCGCTCGGCAGCGCGCCTGCCGTGCGCCCGCCCGCGCACCTGGCGGAGAAGATCCGCGCCGGGCGGGGCGCCCTCGAGGGCGAGCGCAAGCAGGTCACGGTGCTGTTCGCCGACGTCATCGGCTCGATGGAGTTGGCCGAGCGCCACGACCCCGAGGAGTGGCGGGCGCTCATGGACCGGTTCTTCTCGGTCCTGTCCGCGGGCGTCCACCGCTTCGAGGGCACGGTGGACAAGTTCACCGGCGACGGGATCATGGCCCTGTTCGGTGCGCCCGTCGCCCACGAGGACCACGCTCGCCGCGCCGGGTACGCCGCGCTCGCGCTGCAGGCCGACCTCGCGGACCTGCCCTTCGCCGTCCGGATGGGCCTCAACTCGGGGGAGGTCGTCGTGGGCGCGATCGGCGAGGACCTGGCGATGGAGTACACGGCCATCGGGCGCACGGTCGGGCTCGCGCAACGGATGGAACAGCTCGCCGCGCCCGACTCCGTCTACCTGAGCGAGCACACCGCGGCCCTGGTCGAGGGCTACCTCGAGCTCGCGGACCTGGGGGAGTTCGAGGTCAAGGGCGTGACGCGCCCGCTGCGCGTCTACGAGCTCGCGGGCGTCGGCACGGCCCACGGCCGCCTGGACGTATCCCGCGCGCGAGGCTTCTCGCGCTTCGTCGGGCGCGACGCGGAGCTGCGCGCGCTCGAGGACGCGCAGGCCCGTGGCGGCCGCGTGGTCGGGATCGTGGGCGAGCCCGGGGTGGGCAAGAGCCGCCTGACCCACGAGTTCGTCGACCGCATGCGCGCTCGCGGCGTTCCCGTGCGCCACGTGGCCGGGCAGGCCCACGCCACGGCGGTGCCGCTGCTGCCCGTGCTCGAGCTGCTGCGGGCGGTCTTCGAGATCGGCGACCAGGATGCACCCGGGGCCGCGCGCGAGCGCATCGCGACGCGGCTGGCCGCGCTCGGCGGCGGCTACGAGGACGATCTGCCGTTGCTGTTCGACTTCCTCGCGGTGCCCGACCCCGAGCGCCCGGCGCCGCGCATGGACCCCGACGCGCGCCAGCGCCGCCTGCTCGACGTCATCGCGCGGGTGACGCGGGCCGAGGGGACGCGCCGCCCCGGCGTCATCGTGGTCGAGGACCTGCACTGGCTCGACCCCGCCAGCGAGGCGTTCCTCGCCCACCTGATCGCGGCCGCGGCCGACACGCGCAGCCTCGTCGTCCTGAACTTCCGCCCCGAGTACGAGGCCGCCTGGATGGCGAGCGCGCACTACGAGCCGCTCGCGCTGGCGCCGCTCGCCGACGACGCCACCGACGCGCTGCTCGAGCACCTGCTCGGCGGCGACCCCTCGCTGGCCGAGCTGGCCGACCTGATCCGCGCCCGCACCGAGGGCAACCCGTTCTTCGTCGAGGAGCTCGTGCAGGCCCTGGTCGAAGCCGGCAGCGTGACCGGCGAGCGCGGTGCCCACCGCCTGGCCGCGCCGGTCAGCGAGGCCGCGGTGCCGGCCAGCGTCCAGGCCACGCTGGCCGCGCGTATCGACCGGCTGGCGCCGCGCGACAAGGCGGTGCTGCAGGCGGCGGCGGTCATCGGCCGCGAGTTCCCGGTTCCGGTCCTGGAACGGGTGGCCGGGTTCGAGCCCGCCGCCCTCGAGGACGCGCTGGCCGCGCTGACCCGCGCCGCCTTCGTCCACGAGCAGGAGCTCTACCCGGAGCGGCTGTACGCCTTCAAGCACCCGCTCACCCAGGAGGTGGCCTACCGCTCGCAGCTCGCGCAGCATCGCGGACCGGTCCATGCCGCCGTGGCCCGCGCGATGGCCGAGCAGGACGCCGAGCGGCTGGACGAGCGCGCCGCGCTGGTCGCGCAGCACTGGGAGGCGGCGGGGGAGACGCTCGAGGCCGCGCGCTGGCACGCGCGCGCCGGCGCCTGGGCGGGCACGGCGAGCCCGGCCGAGGCGTTGCGCCACTGGGACCGCGTGCGCGCGCTCACCGACACGCTGCCGGAGTCGCCCGAGACCGTCGCCCTGGGCCTGACCGCCCGCATCTTCGGGCTGCAGTTCGGCTGGCGCCTGGGCATCACGTCCGAGGAGGCGCAGCGGCTCTTCGCCGACGGCGAGCGCTTGGCTGCGCAGTCCGGCGATCTGCACTCGCGCGCGATCCTGCTCAACGTCTACGGCGCAGTGCGGTGCCTGGGCGACGGCGACGTACAGGAGTTCGCACGGCTGCAGCGCTTGACCGTCGCCCTGGCCGAGGAGTCCGGCGACCCCAACCTGTACATGGCGACGGCCCCGGGCAGCTACGCCTTCTTGGGCACCGGCGAGTTCCGTGAAGGGCTGGCGGTGATCGACCGCGCGCTCGAGCTGGCCGACGGCGACCCGACGGTGGGCACGGGCGTCAACTACCTCTGTCCCTTCGCCTGGTGCTACGGCTTCAAGGGCGCGCTGCTCGCCCTCGTGGGCGAACTCGACGAGGGGCGCCGGCTGGTGCGGCGGGGGGCGGAGCTGGCCCGCGAGTACGAGGACGTCGAGATCCTCGGGTTCACCCACCTGTACGACGCCTACATCGCCTTCCTCGCCGGCGAACCCGACGCCATGGTCGCCTCGGGCCGGCGTGCGCTGGAGAGCGCCGATCGCATCGGCGACGCGTTCTCGCGCGCCTACGCCCTGCTCCTGCTCGGCTTCGGCCTCCGGCTGCAGGGCGAATGGGGCGCGGCGATCGACGCGCTCGAGCGCTCGCAAGCGTTGACCGCCGCGACCCGAACCGCGGTCGACCTCGAGGCGCTGCGGTTGGCCCTCCTGGGCGAGTGCCGCCTGGCCGTGGGCGAGGCCGACCGGGGGCGGGCGCTCACGGCCGAGGCCGTCGCGCTGGCGGCCGGCAAGGGCCAGGTGACAAACGAGGTCTACGCGCACATGGCGCGCGCCCACGTCCTGCTCGCCGGCGGCGCGCCCGAGGACCGCGCCGAGGCCGCCGCAGGCCTGGAGCGCGCACTCACGCTGTCGCGGGCGGCCGAGGCGAAGGGCCACGAGCCCCACGTCCACGTGGCGCTGGCCGCGTTGGCCGAGTGCAGCGGCGACGAGGCGGCGCGGGCCTCGGCTCTGCGCGAGGCGCACCGGCAGTTCACAGCGATCGGCGCGAGCGCCGCCGCCGAGGCGCTGGCGCTCACGCTCGATCGTCCTGCGGTCTAGCTGAGCTGCCCATGGCGCTGCTGCTCAAGCTGACGCTCGCGCCGGCGCTGGTCGCGCTGGCCACGTACGTCGCCCGCCGGCTGGGCCCGCGCGCGGGCGGGATGCTGAGCGGGATCCCCGTCGTGGCCGGCCCGATCGTGCTCATCTACGCGATCGAGCACGGCGACCGCTTCGCGCGCGCCGCCTCGGCCGCGGCGGTGCTGGGGATGCTGTCGCTGATCGCGTTCTGCGTCGTCTACGCGCTCGTCGCGCGCGTGGCCCCGTTTCCGGTGGCGCTCGTCGCCAGCCTGGCGACGTTCGCGTTGTGCACGGTCGTGCTCTCCGGCGTCCGGCCGCCGCTCGGGGTCAGCGCGCTCGTCACCTTCGTCGGCATCTGCGCCGGGTCGTGGTTCCTGCTCCGGCTGGCGTCGGAGGCCGGGCCGCACCGGCGGCCGCAGAACGACCTGCTCGTGTGGCGCATGGTGATCACGGCGGTGCTCGTCGTGACGCTCACGGCGGTCGCGGGCGACCTCTCGGCCCACCTGGCCGGCCTGCTCGTGCCCGTGCCGATCATCACGGTCGTGCTGGCCAGCTTCACCCAGGCCACGGTGGGCCCGGCGGCGGCGATCGACCTGCTCGGCGGACTCGTGTTCGCGCTCTTCAGCTTCCTCGTGTTCTTCGCGGCGCTGGCCCTGCTGCTCGTCCAGATCAGCGCCGTGGCGGCGTTCGCGCTCGCGTCGGCGGGGGCGCTGGCGTGCTGGGGCGTGCTCGTGTCGGTCGACCCGCGCGCGCCGCACCGGTTACCTGCGGGGTAACGCCGACATCCTGTAGCTGAGAAGCTGCGACGGTGTCGCCGACCGAGACCACGCTCCGCGCAGTCGTCGAGCCGCTGGCCGGGCTCGTCCGCCGCGCCGGATCGCGCGACGAAGAGCAGGCCGCGCGCCTCGTCGTCGATGCCTTCGCCCGCGTGGGCACCGCAGCACGCATCGACGAGGTCGCGTTCCGCGACGGCTACGCCAGCCTGCTCATGCCGCTGGCCGCCGTCGGGCTGGTGGTCGGGCTGCGCTCGGCCGGCGGGCGGCGGCGCCCGCTCGGGGCGCTCGCCGCGGCCGCGGCCACGGCGGCGCTCGTCGACGACGTCGAGAACGGCCGGCGGGTCTGGCGCTCGGCGCTGCGCGACCCGCAGCCGACCTGGAACGTCGTCGCCCAAGCCGGCGACGGGGAGGCCGACCGCACGCTGGTCGTGCTCGCCCACCACGACGCGGCCCCGACCGGCCGCGTGTTCGACCCGGCGATGCAGCGTTGGGTGGCCGGGCGCTTCCCCGCCCTCATCCAGCGCACCGACACGTCCGTCCCCCTGTGGTGGACCGCCGCCGCCGGCCCCGCCCTCGCGGCGCTCGGTGCCGCGACGGGCGCGAAGGCGCTCGCCCGCGCCGGGGCGGTGTTCGCGGCGCTGAACCTCGTCCTCGGGGCCGACATCGCGCGCAACCGGATCGTGCCCGGCGCCAGCGACAACCTCAGCGGGGTGGCCGCGCTTGTCGCGCTCGCCGAGCGCCTCAATGCCGACCCGCCGCGCGGCATCCGCGTGCTCCTCGCCTCCTGTGGCGCCGAGGAGGTCCTGCAGGGCGGCATCTACGGCTTCCTCGAGGGCCGGCTCAAGCACCTGGACCCGCAGCGCACCTGGGTGCTGAACCTCGACACGCTCGGCTCGCCCGAGCTGCTCATGCTCGAGGGCGAGGGCCCGTTCCGCATGCACGACTACACCGACCCCGCCTTCCGCGACCTGGTGGCCGACGTCGCCGAGCGCAGCACCGGCGCGCCTCTGCGCCGCGGCGCGCGCGCCCGCGCGAGCACGGACGCGATCGTGCCCAGCCGCGCCGGCTACCCGACCGCGACGCTGGTCTCGTGGGGGCCCGACACGAAGCTCCAGAGCCACTACCACCTGCCCACCGACGTGCCCGAGAACGTGCGCTACGAGACGGTGGCGCGGGCGGTGACCATCGCCGAGGCGCTGGCCCGCGCGCTTGCGTCGCCGCTGTGAGAACGCTCGTGCGCGTGCGGGGGGCGCTTCAGCGTGCGCGAGCTGAGCGCGGGCGCCTCGCGCGCGGCCGCGCGCAAGCGCGCCCGGCGCCACGTGCGCTCGACCCGCGCCCGCGCGCGGCGAGCGGGCATGGTGCACGTGCGGCTGCGGCTGACCAGCGCGGGTCGCGCGGCGCTGGCCCGCCGGGGCCGGCTGCCGCTGCGCCTGCGGGTCGGCTTCAAGCCCGACAGCGGCACGACCCGCGCGCGCACCGTGCGGCTGACGGTCAGGCCCTAGCGCCGCCGACCAGCTCGAGCGAGACGTCCCACAACCGCCGCGCGTTGCCGGGGTCGAGCGCGTAGGCGGCCACGCCGTGCGCGGCGTCGGCCGGGACCGGGTCGAGCACCTCGGCCTCGTTGCAGTCCTCGAAGTAGCGGCCGCCGACGCCCTCGAGCAGGGGAGACGTGGCGACGAGCACGCTCGTCGCCGCGCCCTGCTCGATGGTCTTGTAGCGGTACTGGCCCGAGCTGCGCAGCGCCTCGAGCACCGCCGGGTCCATGTACCGGGACAGGTTGGTGTCGGCAATCGCGCCGGGGTGGACGGCGTTGGCGTAGATCCCGTCGCCGGCCCAACGGCGCGTGGCTTGCACCGCGAAGAGCGCGTTGGCGGTCTTGGACTGGCCGTAGGCCAGCCACGGGTCGTAAGGGCGCTCGTCGAACTGCAGGTCCTCGAAGACGACCGGCGAGCGCAGGTGGCCGCGCGAGCTCAGCGAGACGATCCGCGCGCCGTCCGTGGCGGCGAGCGCGTCGTGCAGGCCGACGGCGAGCGCGAAGTGCCCGAGGTGGTTGGTGGCGAACTGCACCTCCCAGCCCTCGGGCGTGTGCTCGAGCGCGGGCAGCGCCATCACCCCGGCGTTGTTGACGAGCAGGTCCAGCGGCCCGCTCCAGTCCGCCACGAACGCGGCCACCGAGGCCTGGTCGACGAGGTCGAGGCGGCCGACGCGCACGGCCCCGCCCGCGATCGCCGCCGCGGTGCGCTCGCCCGCGGCGGTGTCGCGCACCGCGAGGGTGACCTCGGCGCCGGCCCCGGCCAGCGCGCGGGCCGTCTCGACCCCGATGCCCGACGAGCCTCCGGTGACGATCGCGCGCCGACCGCTCAGGTCGACGCCCGCGATGACCTCGGCGGCCGTCGAGTCGAATCCGAATCCGGTGGTGATCGGCGCCATCGCTACTGGAGGGATTGATAGCGACGAATCGCCAGCGGTGCGAACACGGCCTCGCGTAGCGCCGTGGGTCAGCGAACGGAGGCGCCGGCGCTCCGTGAGAGCTCGCGCGCCGTCAGCCTTGCGATTCGCTCGCAGCACCGGGCATAGAAGCGCAGCTGCTCGCGGCGCCCGAACAGGCGGAACCCGAGCCGCGTCCATGGCGGGCCCTGGCCCGACGCGCGGGAGACCGCGTGGAGGCGGAACTCGACGGCGCCGTCGTCGGTCCACTTCCAGACCTCGTAGTCCATCCGGCCCATCTCGATGTGGCCGTCCAAGGTCGCGTATTCGAAGCCGAAGACGCGCGCGCGCCGGCCGTCCTGCCGGCGGGGCTCGTCCCACGTGCGGGTGACGCGCACGCCGGCGCGGACGCGCAAGACGCGGTACAGGCGCAGCTCGAGCAGCATGTCGCGGCCCTCCAGGGGCGCCCCCGGCTCCCAGCTGGCGCGCACGATCGCCGGATCGGCGATGCGGTAGTCCTCGACCAGGCGGCACGCGACGTGCCAGGCGCCGCCGTGCACCGGCTCCCCGGGCGGCTCGCTGGGCAGGGCCTGGCTGAGTTCGTCGACGTGCCACCGGTGGTGCGAGACCGAGCGTTCGTCGAAGTTCAGTGGCTTGGCGTGGAGCCGCGCGAGCGCGGGCTCAGGCCGCATCGGCTTCGTCCACCCGGCGGGTGCGGATCTCGAGGCCGCCGGTCAGGCGCCCGCCGCTCAGCTCGGCCACGTGCTCGAGCATCGAGGTCCACATGTGCAACTGCACCTCCTTGCTCATGCGCAGGTGGTCATAGAGCAAGTTCGAAAGCCGGTCACCGGCGCGCGCCCAGGACTCGATGCGGAACTCGAGCAGATCGCCGTCCTGCGCCGCGAAACGGATCTGCCCGGCCTCGAGATGCCCCTCCAAGGTGGCGAAGCGGAAAGCGGTCGGCGTGCGCTCGACGACCCGCACGGGGCCGTCCCAGGGCCCGGGCATGCGCACGACGTACTCGTCGCCGACCGCCATGTCGCCCTCCGCGCCCAGCACCTTGCTGAAGCTCGCGAACTCGCTCGGGGCGACCCGGTCGAGGTCAGCGGCGATGCGTTCGACGAGCTCCTCGGGGCCCATGCGCGCGTCGCGGATGCGCGCTCGGTAGCTGCGGTGGAAGAGCGGGCCGACGCCGGCGGATGCGGGCTGGGACCGGTCGGCGCGAACCCCGTCGGGGATCGTTGGCGGGCCGTCCCCGGGCAGGGCGCCGTCCACCTCGCTGCGGTGCAGCGGCGTGGTGCGCCACATGTAGCGCCAGGACGTGAGGGCGACGCCAGGGGGCCACCGGCTCGCGGTGCGGAGGCGGCGCCCGAGCGAGGGGCGACGGGGCATCCCTCCCGTACTACCCCCACGCTGTGGGGTACGCATGCATCATGCTGACCAAAACCCTCCACAAGACCGGGCTGCGCGGCTGGAACCTTCACGCGGCGTCGCTCGCGAGCATCGGCCTCTGCATCGGCCTGTGGATCCGTGCCAAGACGGTCGATCAGGACGAGCGCGGAAACGCCGAGCGCCGCGCGCTGTTCGTCGGGCTCTGGCCCCCGATGTTCTGGCTCATCGGCGACTCGATCGAGCGCCTGGAGTGAGCACGGCCTGCCGTCGCGCTAGGGCTGGCGGTCGCCGGCGTGCACGTAGGCGTAGAGACGGTCGGCGTGCTCGCCGAACAACCCCATGACGTGGAACGTCGTGCCGCCGAGGATGAGCTGGCGCTTCTCGTAGCTCAGGTCGGCCTCGGCCTGGTCGAGCGGGAGCTTCATGACCACGTCGCCGACATTGAGCAGGCGCGCGCCCGACAGCGTCATCGCGTAGAGGTTGCGCTCGGTGGCCACGAGCACGTGGGGGCCGGCCTTGGTCTTGACCCGGAACGGGATGCCGGACTGCGCGCTGACGAACTCGGAGTTCATGACGGCGGTCGCGTTGGCGGTCGCCGGCTGTCCGGTCTGTGTCTGCACGAGCTCGCACACGGTCTCGCCGGGCTCGAGGTTGCGGGCCGCGCCGGCGCTGAGCTTCTCCACACGGCGCTTTCGGCCCCCGAACATGACGACGATCCTACGCCGGAAGCGTGCCCGGGGGGCCGAGGAGCTCGATGCCGAAGCGGGCGGCCGCGTCGGCCATCGCCGCGGGGTCAACCGGGCGGCCGGCGGGCGGGAGCTCCTCGGCGGGGGCGACGTCGGCGACCGCCCGCACGAAGCCGTCGAAGCCGGCGGGCGTGGTGATGACCAGCCAGTGCGCCTCGTCGGACTCGACGCGGTAGGTGTGCGGCACGTCCCGAGGGGCGAGCGCGGCCTGACCGCCGCGGAGCACGATGTGCTCGGCGCCGACGAAGAGCGAGACCGCGCCCTCGATGACGTAGAAGGTCTCCTCGTCGTTGTGGTGGACGTGCAGCGGCGGCATGCTGCCGCGGCGGCCGACGGACTCGACGACCGCGAGGGCGCCGTCGCTGGCCTCGGCGTCCACGTGCACGTGCGCGAGGTTGTCGGTGAACCACAGGGGCTGGACGCGCGTCTGCGAGACGGGGCTGGTGGTCATGCTCGCTCCTCTCGGGTAAACTCCAGGGTGGAGTTATTTATACCTCCAGGATGGAGCTATGTCAAACGCCAAGGAGCTGACCCCGTTCTCGCACGTGATCCTCGCCCTCGTCGGCCGCGGCGGGGCCGGCCCGCACGACATCGTGCGGATGATGCGCCAGGGCGCGCAGTTCTGGTCGACATCGGAGAGCCACTACTACGCCGAGCCCAAGCGCCTGGCCAAGCTCGGCTACCTGAGCGCGCGCACCGAGCCCGGGCGCACGCGGCCGCGCACGCACTACGAGCTGACCGACAAGGGCGTCGAGGCGCTGCGTGCCTGGCTCGCCGAGCCGGCGGCGATGCCGCGGGTGCAGCACGAGGGCATCGTCAAGCTGCTGGCGGCCGACTTCGCCGACGACGCCACCGTCGCGGCCAGCGTGGCCGGCCTGCGCGCGGAGTTCGACGAGGCCGAGGCGCAGCTCGACGCGCAGGTCGAGCGCATCTCCGACGTGCCCCACCGCGCGCGCTACCTGCGCCTGATCAACGACTACGGCCGGCGCGTGCTCGACGCCGAGCGCGCGTGGCTGGACGACGTCGAGCGCGAGCTGGGGCGCTGAGCGGAACTCGTTTGTCCCGGGCCGGGCGCGGGCACTGAGGGCGTGGGGCAGGGGAGCCCTACGAATTTGGAGGTCCAACCATGCTGTGGCTCATCCTGGCCATCATCCTGCTCGTGATCGCGATCGCGGGCGGGACCATCGTCCACCCGATCCTGTTCGCGCTGGCCATCGTCGCGCTCATCCTCGCCTTCATGCACTTCCGCCGCGGGCGAGCGGCCTTCTGACCGCGCCCAGCGCGTAGCTTGACGCGCACACATCCCTACCCCAGCAGCTGCTCGACGGCGGCGTCGGCGAACCAGCGCTCGTACTCGTCCGGCGTCCAGCCCCGCTGGATGACGAGCAGCTGCCACACCACGGGATGGTTGAGGGTCCAGAGGATGTCTGTGGCCCGGTCGACGTCGAGGCCGGGCCGCAGCGCGTCCTTGGCCCCGATGCTCGCGACGACGACGCGCTGGTTGGCGTGGAACTCGGTCTCGATCCGCTTCCACAGCGCCTCGATGTCGGGGTCGACCGCCGCGGCGGCGCGGATGACCTCGAACATCCAACCGATGCGCTCCTTGACCGCGCGCGCGCCGGCTGCGCCCATGCGGAGCTGCCGCTCGGGATCGGGCTCCTCGAGCACCGCGCGGTACCACTCCCGCTGGTCGATGGGCACGTCGTCCTGGTCGCCGCGCAGCAGGAAGTTCCACAGCGCCCGCAGCACGCCGCTCTTGGTCTCGAAGGCCAGGTAGACGGTCTTGCCGGCCACGCCGGCTTCGCGCGCGATCGCCGCCATCGTCGTCGGCGCGTAGCCCTGGCGCTGAAACAGGCGCTGCGCCGCCTCGAGGATCCGGCGCCGGGTCGTAGCGGCCTGCTCGCGACGTCGCGAGGAGTCGTAGCGGCGCTTGGGCTTGACAGCTTCGGCCATTTCGCTACCCTAGCACTGTATTTATTACAGTCACCAGGTAGCCAATTATCCAGGAGGTCGCATCCGATGGAAGCCATGGGAATCATCCCCTCCGACCGGACCGATCCGCTCCGTGCCGGGCTGCGCGAGATGTGGAACTCGGTGGCCGATGGCTGGAGCGAGCACGCGGATTGGGCCGACGCGCGCGGCAGCGCCGTGAGCGATGCCCTGCTGCGCCTAACGGCGCCGCGCCCCGGCGAGCGCGTGCTCGAGCTCGCGTCCGGTCCCGGCGGTGGCGGCATTGCCGCCGCCCCCCTGGTCGGACCCGAGGGCGAGGTCGTGCTCTCCGACGTCGCCCCCGCGATGACGGTGATCGCCGCAAGGCGGGCGCAGGCCGCCGGCCTGACCAACGTCAGCGCCCGCGACCTCGACCTCGAGGACGTCGCCGAGCCCGACGCGGCCTACGACGTCGTCCTGGTCCGCGAGGGCCTGATGCTGGTGGTTGACCCCGTCCGCGCCGTACGGGAAATCGAGCGCGTGCTGCGTCCCGGCGGGCGCGCGGGGATCGGGGTCTGGGGCCCGCGCGAGCGCAACCCGTGGCTCGCTCTCGTGCTCGACGCGGTCGGCGTCCAGCTGGGCGCTCCGATGCCGCCGCCTGGCGTCCCCGGCCCGTTCTCGCTCGACGACGCCGAGCGCTTCGTCGGCGTCCTGACCGAAGGCGGCCTGGCCGGCGTGCGGGTCGACGAGGTCGCCGTGCCCTACCAGGCCACCTCGTTCGAGGACTGGTGGACGCGGACGTCGGCCCTGGCCGGCCCGATGGCCAAGGTGCTCGCGTCCCTGCCCGAGCCCGCCCGCCGCGAGCTCGAGGCGCGCGCCCGCGCGGCCGCCGAGCCCTTCCGCACGGAGACCGGGTACGAGTTCCCCGGCGTGGCCCTGGTCGCCGCGGCGACGGTCAGCCGATCGTGACGCGGCCGAGCCGGACCGCCGTGGCCGCGCGCAGCGAGTTCGGGATCTCGGCGATCGCGTCGACCTTGGCCACGAGCCGCTCGAGCGCCTCGGTCGACGCGTCGCCCGCCACCTCGACGGCGTAGGTCACGTCGGTGGAGACCGGCGGGTCGCCCTGGAAGTCGCCGTCCACGACCACGCGGACGCGGTCCAGGGCGATCCCGTCGGCGCGGGCCTCGCGGAACAGGTCGTTGGAGACGCAGCCGGCGATGGCCAGGTAGAGCAGCTGGCCGCCGTTGAACCCGACCCCGCGGCCGCCGCCGTCGGCGGGGCGGTCCACGACGACGGTGTGGGGACCGGCGCTGCCTATCGCAGCCGGCTCACCCGCGACGTTGCGTACCTCGACCTCGAACATCGTCTCCCGGCCAGATCATGCCACCCCGGCGACGGGCGCGATCGATTGCGGGAAGCGGAAGACGTCGTCGGGGTCGTAGGCGGCCTTGACCTCGCCCAGGCGGGCGAGGTTGGCGCCGTGGTAGGCCCGTTCCGCGTCCTCGAGCTCGGGGTCGGGGAAGTTCGGGTACACACCGCCGGTGCCGAACGGATGGACGAGCGCCCATGACCGCCGCAGCCACCGCAGCGCCCGCTCGCGGGCGGCCGCGTCAGGCGGCGGGTCGACGACGACGTCGTGCTTGATCAGGAAGCGCTCGGCCCGGTGGGGGAAGGCGGTGGCGTCGGGCGCGACGCGGTTGTAGGCGCCGGCCCAGGGCGAGAGGTCGAGCACGCGCAGCTGGCCGGGCGCGCGGTCGGCGGCGACGTGTGCGAGCAGGGCGGCGACGGCGGGGCCGGGGACGGGCTCGCGGAAGAACTCGGACTTGGACCAGCCGTGCGCGTCCGGCGAGGGCTCGTCGCCCGGGCCGTGGTCGGAGAGGTGGGCCTTGGCCTGCCGGTAGCCCCGGGTGCGCAGCTCGGTCGACCGGGGCTCGGCGCCCGCGCGGTCGCTCAGCGCGCGCAGCTGCGCCCGCGTCTCGGCCTCGCCCGCGAGCATGGCACCGAAGACGTGGACGCGCGGCGGCTCGCTCGGGTCGGCGCCGGCCGTGACCAGGAGGCTTGCGGCCATCGCGTCGGGGGCGGCGGGCGACCAGCCCTGCCAGGCCTCGAGCAGCGCGGCGCCGTCGGCGTGCGGCCAGACGAGGTGCAGCGTGGTCGTCTCCGGGGCGGGCACGGTGCGGAGCACGAACCGCGTGACCACCCCGAGCTGGCCGCCGCCGGCCCCGCGCAGCGCCCAGAACAAGTCCGGGTGGGTGTGCTCGTCGCAGTCCACGACGCGGCCGTCGGCGAGAACGACCTCGGCGGCGACGAGCTGGTCGGAGGTCAGGCCGTGGGTGCGACCGAGGATGCCCAGCCCACCCCCCAGCGTGAGTCCGGCGATGCCCACGTCCGGCCCACACCCGGCGGCGACCGTGCGCCCGTGCGGCGCGAGCGCGTCGTAGAGGTCGCACAGCAACGTCCCCGCGCCCACGGTGACCAGGCCGTCCTGCACCTCGACCGTGCGCATCGGGCCCACGTCGATCAGCACGCCGGTGGTGGAGGAGCGCCCGGCGAAGCAGTGTCCGCCGCTGCGCACCGCGAGCCCTAGCCCGGACCCGCGCGCGAGCGCAATCGCCTCCGCCACCTCGCCCGCCGACGCGCAGGCCGCCGCGACCTGCGGGCGCACGTCGCGGAAGCGGGCCAGGACCATCTCCCGCAACCTAGCGCCCGGGCTTCCGCCGTCTCGAGCCCTTGCTCCAGCTCGGCGGCGGAGGGCCGCGAACGGCTGAGCGGCGGCTGGACCCATTAGCGTTGGGCGATGCCGGACCAGGGACCGCCAAGCCCCGCCGCCGCGCCGCCAACGCCGCCGGACCTGCTGCGGACCGCCTCGACCGGCCTCGGGGAGCGGCGCGGTGAGCGCAAGAGGGTGATCGTGATCGGGGCGGGGATGGCCGGGCTCGTGTCGGCCTTCGAGCTCGCGCGCCAGGGCCACGACCCGCTCGTCCTGGAGGCCCAGAACCGCGTCGGCGGGCGCGTGCTCACCCTGCGCGACTTCCCCGGCGAGCTCTACGGCGAGGCCGGCGGCATGCGCATCCCGCGCGTGCACGAGCTGACGCTGGAGTACTGCCGGCTGTTCGGACTCGAGCTGCGCCCGATCCATATGGAGTCCTCGCAGGCGCCCATCTACCTGGCCGGCCGGCGGATGACGCTGGCCCAGGTCGTACACGACCCCTCGCTCGTGCCCTTCGAGCTCGCCGAGCACGAGCAGAACCGGAGCTGGTCGGAGCTCTGGGACGAGGCCACGCGCGACGTGCGCGAGCGCTACGAGCGCGACGGCACGGCGGGGCTGGACGCGATCGGCCAGGAGTACGGCGGCCACTCGATCCAGGCCTTCCTGCGCGAGCGCGGCTTCTCCGAGGGCGCGATCGAGCTCTACGGGCTCATGAGCTTCCGCGAGGGGAACATGAGCGCGTCGGTGGTCGAGCAGTTGCGCGAGATCGTCGGCCGCGCCTTCGAGGACATGCAGGAGGTGGCGGGCGGGATGGACCGCCTGCCCAACGCGTTCCTGCGCAGCCTGCGCAGCCGCGTGCGCTTCGGCGCGTACGTGTTCGCGGTCGAGCAGGACGAGGACGGGGTGACCGTGCGCTTCCGCACCCCGACCGGGGTCGCGGAGGTGTCGGGCGACTACTGCATCTGCACGCTGCCGTTCGGCGTCCTGCGCCATCTCGACTTCCGCCCGTCGCTGTCGATCGGCAAGTACCGCGCGATCCGCGAGCTCAACTACAACCCGTCCACCAAGGTGCTGCTGCAGGTGCGCTCGCGCTTCTGGGAGAACGAGGGCGTCGTCGGCGGCGCCACCGCCACCGACCTGCCGATCCGCCGCATGGTCTACCCGTCGCACCCGCCGCCCGACGACGACCCCCGCGGCGTGCTTCTGGCCAGCTACACGTGGGGCCAGGACGCGGCGCGCTGGGGCGCCTTCAGCCCGGCCGAGCGGGTCGAGCTCGCGCTCAAGGACGTGGCCAAGATCTGGCCGCAGATTCGCGATGAGTGCGAGGGCGGCGCGTCCTACGCGTGGTACGGCGACCCGTACGCGGTCGGCGCCTTCGCGCTGTTCGAGCCCGGCCAGGAGGCGATCCTCCACGCCGACATCGTCCGCCCCGAGGGCCGGGTCCACTTCGCGGGCGAGCACTGCTCGCTGTGGCACGCCTGGATCCAGGGCGCGCTGGAGTCGGGCGTGCGCGCCGCGCGCGAGATCAACGAGGCGCCGGCGCCCCGGCCCTGATCCCCGCAGCCCAGCAGCAGCGACGCGCTGACGCCGATGGCCACCAGCACCGCGCCCGGGCGGCGCGCGCCGCGCAGCCAGCCCTGGAGGTGCAGGAACCACGTCGTCGCGGCGACGAAGAGCACGAGCGCGACGAAGAAGTTCAGGCGGAACCCGAGGATGTGGTGGGCGGGGTCGACGCGCAGCAGCTCCTCGCCGATGCGCCCGAGCGAGTAGCCGGCGACGTAGAGCGCGAACAGGCCCGGCGGCCGGATGCGCCGGTGGTGGCCGAGCCAGACCAGCCCGGCGGCCAGGCCGAGGTTCCAGACGATCTCGTACAGGAAGGTGGGGTGGAAGGTGGCGTCGTGCGCGTAGCCGGCCGGCCGGTGGGCGGGGCTGATCTCCAGGCCCCAGGGCAGCGAGGTGGGCCCGCCGAACAGCTCCTGGTTGAACCAGTTGCCCACGCGGCCGATCGACTGGGCGACCAGGAGCGCCGGGGCGGCGGCGTCCAGGAAACGGGGGATGTCGGCGTGGTGGCGGCGCAGCACGAGCATGCCGGCGAGCGTGCCTGCGGCGATGCCGCCCCAGATCCCCAGGCCGCCCTGCCAGACCGCGAACGGGCCCCACCAGTGGTCGGGCACCTCGTTCCAGCTGGTGGCCAGGAAGTACAGGCGGCCGCCGACGATGCCGGCCGGGAACCCCCACAGCGCCACTTGGTAGACGAGCGCGCGGTCGCCGCCGACCCGCTCCCAGCGCCGGGCGGTGACGAGGATCGCCGCCAGCACCGCGACGGCGTACATGACCCCGTACCAGTGCACGGTCAGCGGCCCGAGGTGGAGCACGTTCGTGCTCGGGCTGGGGATCGCGGCGAGGACCACCGGTGCCAAGGCTACGGAGGTCGCCCGGGCCAGCCGATTACGATCGCGCGCATGCACACGGACGGCTACCAGACGCTGAAGGTTCGGACCGACGACGGCATCGCTCGCGCGACCATCGATCACCCGCCCATCAACCTGTTCGACGGGGCGATGATCGTGGAGATGGACCGCTTCAGCCGTGAGGCCGAAGCCGATGACGACGTGCGGGTGGTCGTCGTCGACAGCGCGAACCCCGACTTCTTCATCGCCCACGCGGACGTCGGCCTGATCCTGCAGCTGCCGCAGGAGGAGCAGGCCAAGCCGACCGAGCTGCCGCTGTTCACGGCCCTGATCGACCGCTTCCGGACCATGCCCAAGGCGTCGATCGCGGTCATCGAGGGCCGGGCCCGGGGCGGCGGCAGCGAGCTCGTGCTGGGCATGGACATGCGCTTCGCCGCGCTCGGCAGGGCCGTCCTGGCCCAGCCCGAGGTCGCGGTGGGGATCATCCCCGGCGGTGGCGGGACGCAGCGGCTGCCGTCGCTGGTCGGCCGCGGTCGCGCGCTCGAGGTCATCCTCGGCTGCGGCGACATCGACGCCGAGACCGCCGAGCGCTGGGGGTATGTCAACCGCGCCCTGGAGCCGGACGAGCTGCACCCGTTCGTCGACGCCCTCGCGCGGCGCATCGCCGCGTTCCCGGCCGACGCCATCGCCCACGCGAAGGCGGCGGTCGCCGCCGCGACGCCGGACCCGGTCGCGGGCCTGCTCGAGGAGGCGCACCGCTTCAACCAGACGCTCGCGCTCGAGGAGACGCGCGCCCGCATGGAGGGCTTCCTGGCCGCCGGCGGCCAGACGCGCGAGTTCGAGCTCGGGGGCTTCTAACCGCGCCGCAGCCGCCGGAGCGGCCGGGCGATCAGGGACACGCACGTGTTCAGCAGCCAGATCAACGGCGCCCACGGCGTGAGGAGCGACAGCGGGATCGCCGAGAGGAAGATCAGCGTGCGCACGGCCACGACCTGAGGGTCCTCGTCGGGCGGCGCGGTCCCGGCGACGAGGAGCCCGTGCCCCTCGGCGTAGTGCCAGAGCCGGTACAGACTGAAGCCGACGGCGACGAGGATGACCGTGTAGACGGTCACCGCGAGCGGGTTGGACGCGTACGCGCCGAACAGCGCCGTCCCGAACGAGATCAGCGAGATGGTGAAGAGGAAGAACAGGTTGATCCGCATGAGCCCGCCGTCGATGGCCTTCAGGCGCCGGGAGAACTGGTGGTGCTGGATCCAGAACCCGGCGATGAGCCAGAAGCTGGCCACAAAGGCGATGATCGTCGGCTCGAGGTCCTCCAACGCGTTGCCGAGGTCCTGGTTGGAGACGTTGGGGACGTCGAGGGTGACCACGAGCAGCGTGATGGCGACGGCGATGACCGCGTCGCTGAAGGCGATCGTGCGGTCGAGGTCGAACCAGTGGTCGTCGACGCCCTGGCCCGGCGTCGTCGCATCCGGCGGCTGCGCATGGGGTGTCGCGGCGCGATCGGCCATCGCCCCGCTCTGCTTCGATGCCGGCCGCGTCAGGCCTTCACCGGCCCGGCGCCCACGCCGCTCTCAGGCCGAGCGCGCGAAGGTCACTCGGACGATCCAGGCCCGAGGTCGTCGTCACGCGCCGAGCCTATGCGACCGTCTGCGTCCCGGTCACGGGCGCCAGCGTGGGGCGCTTGGCCGTGATCCCGTCCCCGGACGAGCGCCCGCGCAGGCGCCGGCCCACCCACGGCGCGAAGTGCGCGCCGGCCCAGCGCACCTCCCGCCCGGCAGCCGCGCGCCGGCTCAGGCGTGCGGCCGGCGGCAGCGGCTCGCGCCAGCTCGGCTCGACGCCTGGAATCTCGAGCACCTCGGCCGCGGCGGCGGCGATGCGCCGATGGCCCTCGGCGTTGGCGTGCAGGCGGTCGCGGGCCCACAGGCGGGGATCGACGACGCCGTCGCGCTCGAACTCGATCAACCGTGCGCCGTGGGCCGCAGCGACGGCGCGCAGCTTCTCGTTGTAGGCGAGGGTGCGGGGACTCGCGCTGCGCGCCACCGGCATGATGTTGGCGGGGTCGATGTAGGTGAACATGAGCACGGTGGCGCCGCTGGCACTCAGCGCGGCCACCATCGCACGCATGTGCTCGACCACGTCGTCGAGGTCCACCCGCGGCCGGAGCATGTCGTTGATGCCGCCGACGACGCTGGCCAGGTCGGGCTCCATGGCCAGCGCCGGGCCGAGCTGCTCGGCGCGGATCTGGTCGACCTTGCGCCCACGGATGCCGAGGTTGGCGTACAAGAGCCCGGGGTCGGCAGCGTCGATGTGCTCGGCGAGCCGGTCGGCCCAGCCCCGGTAGCCGGAGCCGTCGGGGTACAGGTCCATGAGGCCCTCGGTGGTGGAGTCGCCCAGGGCGACGAAGCGGCGGTGGGACATCGACACCAGATCCTTGCGTACGCCGGGATCAGTTGGCGGCGCGGTTCTGGTACTGCTGGTAGTCGCGGCAGGGCTCGCCGCGCAGGCCCGGACACGGCGGGAGGCCGGTGCGCACGTCCACGCCGGGGACGACCGGCAGCACGAGGCGGGACGGCATCGACTCGGCGTGGGCGATCGCGACCGGCGCTGTGCCCTTGGGGTCGCTCTCGCCGAAGGCCCAGATCGGCTGGTCGCCGTTGGGTGCGGAGAGCGTGACGCGGATGCGCGACCCGGCGCGGTAGGCGTGGCCCTCGTAGTAGAGCGGGATCGTGACCTCGACGTACTTGTTCGCCGGCAGCGGCTGCACGTCGGCTTTGCGCAGGCTCAGCACGGGCTCGAGCGCCGTGCTCTTGGCGTCGAGCTTGCGCTCCTCGGCGCGCAGCCAGCCGCCCTGCACGAACGTCTCCTTGCCGTCGGGCCGGACCTCGCTGATCGTCGCCTGCAGGTCGACGTTCGGCGCCGAGGAGCGGACCCAGGCGTGCAGCGCGCCGGCGCCGATGACCGCTGCGTTGTCGCTCAGCGGGCTGGTCAGGTATGAGGCCGCGCTCCCGGACGGGCTCTGCGTCCAGTTGTAGGCCGGCGTCGCCGTCCACAGGCCGCCCGAACCTGCAGCGGTGTCGCCGCTGAAGTCGGTCAGCGGCCGCGCCTTGGCGTTCCACGTGAAGGCGTCCGCGCCGGCCTTGGGCGCCACCCGGTCGGTCAGCGCCCCGTCGTCGCCGAGGTACCAGGCCCGCGATCGCGCGCCGGGGATCGGGAAGCTCGGCCAGGACTGCTCGAAGCCTGGGCTCGGGTAGCCGGCGCTCGGGCCGCCGGCGCCGTTGTCGAAGAGGATGCGGATCGGGTCCAGCGCCTCGAAGGCCGACTGCGCGCCGTCGAGCGTGGGCTGGGCCTGGATCGGGTCGGGCGGGATGGTCACGCCCGTGATCCCCATCGCCTCCTGGTAGATGACCGGCGCCGCGGCGTGGATCACCGCGGCGTTGAGGATCGGTGGCTGTTGAGCGACGTAGAGCTCGAGGAAGTCGTACCAGCGGTTGAACGTCGCCGGGTCGAGCGAGTCCACGTGGGTGCCGTTGGTGAACGTGAACCACTTCCGCTGCGTCCCGGTCATGTGCTCGGCCAGGGTCGGGCAGTGCCCGCCGGTCTGCTCGTCGGTCCACTGGCAGGCCATGAACACCGGCACGTTGATCTTGTTGACGAAGGTGACCGGCGACAGCGGGTCGGCCACGGCGGGCACGTAGTGGTCGTTGTCGCGGATCTTCTGCATCAGGTCGACCGCCTCGCCGTGCAGGGCCTGGTTGGCCTTGCAGGTCTGGTCGCCCTGCTGGATGCGCTGGTAGGCCCAGGCCTGGCCGCCGTTGGCCGAGGCCGGCTCGGCGTCGTGCACGCGCTCCTGCGCCCACGCCACCGCGAAGCCGGTGTTGAGGATGCCGCCGGGATAGAGCGTGGTCTGGGTGGCGTCGATGACCGACAGCGGCGCGATCGCGGCAAGGCTCGGCGGCTGGGTCTGGGCGGTGAAGAGCTGGCTGATCCCGCCGTAGGAGATGCCCATCATCCCCACCTTGTGGTGCAGCACCCAGGGCTGGCGGGCGATGGTCTCGATGACGTCGTAGCCGTCGAGGCTCTGCAGCGGCTCGAAGAAGTCGAAGGCGCCCCCCGAGCAACCCGTGCCGCGCATGTTGACGTCCACCACGGTGAAGCCCATGAGGTTGGCCAGCACCGCGATGCCGTTCTGCGGGCCGGCCGGGTCGGCGTACCCGTAGCCCGAGTACTCGATCAGCGTCGGGTAGGGACCGTCGCCGAGCTGGGGGAGGTGGATGCCGTCGGGCAGCGGCAGGGCGCTGGCCACGTCCTGCGGCGGGTGCACGTCGATCGCGAGCTGGGTCCCGTCGCGCATGGTGATGTAGCCGTAGCCGCTGGACGGGATCGACTGGTTGTAGACGTCGGTGCTCGGCGGCGCCGACTGCGCCGACAGCACCGTGAGCGGGTCGGACTGCGCGCCGCCGTCGGTGGCGCGCACGCGGTAGCCGCTCCCGGGCGGCACGGTGCGGAACAGCAAGCCGCCCTCGGCGTCGGCCTTCTCGGTGGCGATCGTCTTGCCGCTCGGGTCGAGCAGGGCCATTTCGGCGTTCGGTGCCAGGCCGGTGACGTAGACCTGCTCGACGCTGCCGCGCGCCGTGAACGCGGCCTGGGCGCCGGCGGTTGGAGCGGCGGCCAGCAGCACGACGACGACGACGGCTGCGCATAGCGCAGCCCAGCGACGCGCGCGACCCCCGCAAACGGTTCCCCTGCCGCTCACGCCGCGGACTCAACCAGGTTGCGCTCGTCCCGGTCGCAGTTCACCCGCCTTTCGGGCGCTCGATCGCGCCCGCGAACAGCGCGTAGACGGCCGCGCAGCGGCGCATCGCCGCCTCGTCGATGAACTCGTGCGGGCCGTGGGCGACGTCGAGCCCGCCGGCGCCGTAGGCGAAGGCCGGAATCCCCAGCTGCGCGTACCAGCGGATCTCCAGCGTGCCCGGGCACAGCGCGAAGACCGGAGCGGCGCCCTCGACCTGCTCGACGCAGCGGGCCAGGACGGCCGCGGCGGGGTGCTCGGGGTCGGTGCCGGCCGAGGGCGCGCGCTGCAGCACGGTGACGTCGACGTCGGCGCGGGCGTCGGCCGCCGCTTGCGCGATCGCCTCGGTCAGGCGCGCGAGCTCGGCCTCGAGGTCTTCGTCGGGGTTGAAGCGACGGTCGACCGAGAACCACGCCGACCCCGGCACGACGTTGAAGTTCGCGCCGCTGCCCGCGGCGCCGCCGACCACGAGCATCGAGCCGCGCGTCTCCAGCAGCCGCTCGGCGAGGTCCACGAGCGGCGCGGCCACGCGGACCATGCCCTCGAACGCGTTGACGCCGAGGTTGGCCTGCCCGACGTGGGCCTCGCGCCCGCGCACGCCCACTCGCAGGGTGATCGCGCCGCGCGAGGACGGCCAGACCACGCCGCCCGTGGGCTCGGCGGTGAGCATGGCCAGCGCGTCGGGGTCGATCAGGCCGGCGTCGCGCAGATGGCCGGAGCCCGCAGCGCTGCCGGTCTCCTCGTCGCAGACGAAGTGGAAGACGATGCGGCGGCCGTCGAGGAGGCCGAGCTCGCGTGCGGCC
>Ga0105245_10001163_pt1 | contig 23815 bp, 23 predicted proteins | sample KBSM54metaG_FD_81523 | JGI IMG/M metagenome (GOLD analysis project Ga0105245, IMG submission 81523) | Miscanthus rhizosphere microbial communities from Kellogg Biological Station, Michigan, USA - KBS M5-4 metaG | ecosystem: Host-associated > Plants > Roots > Rhizosphere > Soil | place...
ATCTGCAAAGGAGACCCATAACTGGCCGCCCGCGTAGCGGGCAGTGGGGCGGGCGGGATAAAAAATGGTTCCAAGTGACCCTCTGGCAGTTTGCTCCCCGACCGGCATGCGCGGTCTGAACGTGGCATCCGAATCTGGCGAAACGTGAGCCCTTTGCTCCCCGCCGCTGGTTTTAGCCAACTGCGGATCAGTGCGCAGGTGCGCGTCTGCTTCCATCTCCGGTAGAAGCCCGCTTCTCGATGCGGCCTTTCGCTCTACAACTCCGAGAACTGGCCTCGCGACCGATCCCCGCAATTGCGTCAACGCTCCTGGCCTACAACTTCGAAACGATCCTCAGACCTGACCTGGCCCGTTCGGTCGCCGCACTCCCGCCCCCGCTCAGCTTTTTAAGACCTCGCAGGGTACGATCCACGCACGGAACCCGTTGCCCGGTTCAATCTAGGGACTCATGATTCGTCTGTGAACTATTTGGCTCCCCTCCAGGATCTCTCGATCCTTCGGGATCAAAACCACAGCCCTACCGCGAACCACGAAGCTTGCCTTGCAAGTTGCCCGATTTTCCTTCGCTCCCCGCAGCGCTGCAAAAACTTTTAATGATCACTCGCGCTACGGATCATCGTTCCGGATCCGCTACTTCCTGCCAGGCTCACTGTCCTTCGAACCTCTTGGAACCACAGTCATCATGCTCCCTGATCAGGTCTGCCGTCAATGACAAAATGCAACTTTCCTCAGGAAATAACTGGTTTGTAATGTGCTACTTGCGGGGCCATGGCGGTGGATGCCTTGTGAATAAAACGGACCCCGATATTTCTGTTTGAAAGAAATTAGCCGCGGCGGGCGGGGCTCATTACCAGGTCCAGCAGGTGGGCCGTATCCAGCGCTTTCAGATCGCTTTGCGCTAACGCTACCAGGCATCCGATTTGTTCGCCCACCGTGGTGAGCAGCTCCATCTCGCCGCCTGAATGGAAATGCGTGTCACGATGCTGCACGTTGATGACGCCGGCGACGCGGTCGCGCACGATGACCGGGGCGGAAAGGAACGCCTCATAGGTGTCTTCGGGAAGGTCGGTAAAAAGCTTAAAACGCGGATCGCTGTAGGCTTCCCGCGAGATGGCCAGCAAGCGGCGTTCGCGAGCCACCCAGCCGGTGAGGCCCTCGCCGAGATGCAATTTGACGCGACCAATAGTGCTTGGGTGCGGATTGTTCGAAGCGCACAGGACCAGCTCCTTTTCCTCCAAGAGATAGAGCAGGCAGGAATCGCACTCCATGAATTCGACTACCAGGGAGACCACTTCCTGTAAGGCGGCGCCCAGCATCATTTCTCGCGAAATGAAGCGGCTGATCTTCTGAAGCAGACGGAGTTGGTGCTCGGTGTTCTCGAGCCGCGATTCCAATTCTTTCGCGCGTGACACAGTGCCCTTATTATGCCAGATCCCCCAAAAGCGGTCCCGCACAAACGGAATCCGAATGTCCTGATCCCCCAGTGTCTTAGCGGTTCGGGTCGAACGCTGGCAGCAATCATGTGGGACATACGAAAGCGAAGGAGAACTTTCACATGGACACAGGAACTGTAGTTTGGCTGCCCGGAAGCGGGTTTACCGAGGCGGATTATGACGCCGCGTGCAGCCCGTACGGGTATGTGTGCGGCGCCGAGCAGTATGGCGACGGCGTGCTCGTGTACTGTTGCCCGTATTAGGGGTGACGTCTCGGTGACGTCGGTAAGTGCGGCGGCCCATTCAGGGTCGCCGCTACCTGGAGGGATTTATGGATTTCTGCGAACAAGATTCCGTCATTGTAATCGCCGGTTCAGCCGGCAGCCCGGAGGACGCCTGCCAGGTGTTTTTCGCGGGCGATTATCACTATTGCGGCGATGCCGGCGGAGGCTACGTGCTGTGCTGTCCTGGGAGCATGTCTTGAGGCGCGTCCTCGTTCTGGCTCTCGGGAGCAGTGCTTTGTGGGGCAGTGCTCTGTGGGGTCAGGGTGCCGTGCCGCGGCCGGCTCCGGAGTTGAAGATCATCCAGGGCTCCGGCGCGGTAACCACGCTATCCAGTTACCGCGGACGCGTGGTGCTGCTGGCGTTCATTTCCACCCAGTGCGTCCACTGTCAGAAAGCGTCCGCGGTCTTCGAGCAGCTGGGGCGAGAATACGCGGGTAAGCTGCAAGTCGCCGAAGTAGCGTTCGATGAAGGCGCGGATGGCTTGGCTTTCAAGAAACGTTTTGGACTCACGTTTCCGGTAGGCATCAGCAGCAGCGATGCAGCTCACGCGTTTTTGGGAATTCCAGCTGGTGCGCGACTGGGAACTCCTCAAGTGGTGGCGATCGATCGAACCGGAGTCATTCGGGCGCAGAGCGAGCGGTTGGGCACGCCCATGCTGCAGACGGCGGAATACCTGCGAAGTTTGCTGAACGCCATCCTGGGAAGCAGGGTCCAATGATCGACCACACGCTTGTGATCTCGCCCGCTGGCGCGATTCTGTTCCACCTAAAGCAAGGATTCTGGTTGTACGCCTGGCCGATGTTGATCGGGTTCGTGACGATCCTGGGATACCAGGCACTCGGCCGCGTGGTGATGATGGGGACGCTGAAATGGCCGGTGGTTTTCGGGTTGGGCAGCGCGGTCTCCATGGTGTCGTTATTGGGGTGGGTCATGATGGTGCGCGGGATGAACATGATCCCGTTCTACGGATGCGGTGTCGGCCTGGCTAGTGCGATGATGTCGCGGGTCTATGCGATCACTTTACCCGTGCATCCCAGAATGAAGATTCGGGTCCTGCGCGTCACCTGGCGCGGCGACGCCGCCGGCATCGCGCAGCTACAGCAAGCACTGAAAGCCCGGGCGGAGACTTTGCGAGAGAATTCCGCGCAATCCGCAGCACTGTAGAGTTATTGCGGCATCGAAAATCCCTGCGATGATTCTGGCAAACGACTTTCAGCGGCAGTGGCAGGAGATCCGCCAGGACGCGCTGGAGGCTTTCGAAAGAGTGGGCGCCAGCGGCTGGTACGTGCTGGGCCGGGAGGTGCGCGCTTTCGAAGAAGCTCTGGCGGCGCGCTGGAGGCTGGAACACTGCGTCGGCCTGGCCAGTGGTTTGGACGCCATCGAAATCTCGCTGCGGACCCTGGGATGTCAGCCGGGAGATCGCGTGCTGACCACACCGGTATCGGCCTTCGCGACCACGCTCGCGATTCTGAAGCTGGGCGCCGTACCCGTGTTCGCGGATACCGACGAGCGCGGCCTGCTGGACCTGGACCGCTGCTGCGAAGTATTGCGGCGCCGGCCCGAGATCCGCTTCCTGGTTCCGGTGCACTTGTTCGGGCACGCGCTCGACCCGGCCAGGCTGCGGGCCATGCGGGAGGAATTCGGCTTGAAGATCGTCGAGGATTGCGCCCAATCGATCGACGCGTGCTTTCAGGGCGAGTTGACGGGCTCGGCCGGGCACATGGCCGCGACCAGCTTCTACCCGACCAAGAACCTGGGAGCAATGGGCGACGGCGGCGCGATTCTGACCCGCGACCCAGACTTGGCCGCGCGCGCGAGGGCATTACGGGACTACGGTCAGAGCTCCAAGTACTGTCACCTGTATTGCGGGTACAACAGCCGCCTGGATGAGCTCCAAGCGGCCTTTCTTCGCCAAGCCTGCCTGCCTCGCCTGGAACGGTGGACCCGGCGTCGGCGGGAGATCGCAGCGGCATATCTGGCGCGGATCCGGCAGGCGAACGTGAGGGTCGTTTCTGCGCCGGAGGGCTCCGAATCGTGCTGGCATCTTTTTCCGGTGCAAGTTGCCGACGGAGAGCAGGGCGGCCTTTTGGAACACCTGAAAGCATCCCGGGTGACCGCTGGGATCCATTATCCGATCGCCATCCCGGATCAAGCGGCGCTAAAAGACGCTGCGTTCGAGCTGGCAGACGATTGCCAGGTGGCCCGCCGCTTTTGCAGCCGTGAAGTGAGCCTTCCGATTCACCCCTATCTGACTGACCCCGAGGTAGATCAGGTCGTCGGTACCGTGAATGCCTGGCGAGGGGTATAATCCCCAATTGAATCCGTTGCACGGATCAAAGACGTAGTTGTGAATAGAAGCGCTATGTGGGCCCGACTCATTCCGATTTCCCTGTCCTTTGCGCTGCTGCAGGTAGCGTTGCGCTTCAGGGATGACGCCGACCTGGCTCGCCGCCTCCGGGAGCGCGATGCCGGAGCCATGCGGGAATTGTACGACCACTATGGAAGGTTGATTTATTCCCTGATTCAGCGCATGGTGCGAAACTCGGCCGCGGCCGAGGACCTGGTTCAGGAAACCTTCCTGCGAATCTGGAACCGCATGCCGGCCTTCGATCAGGAGCGCGGAGCCCTGGGACCCTGGGTTCTGACTGTGGCGCGCAACCGGGCCATCGACTACCTGCGATCCACCGACGGCCGCATGGCGGCAGGCGTCCTGGATTTGGACCGCCTGGAGCATCCCGCGCAGTTTGTCGATTTCGAGGACCGCGCGCTTTCCATGGACCGGGCGCGGGTGCTCAAGGAGGCGTTCGAGAAACTGACTCCCAATCAGAAGACCGTCATCGAGCTGGCCTATTACGAAGGCCTTTCGCAAACGGAGATGGCTGATCGCATGCAGCAGCCCCTAGGAACGATCAAGACCTGGGTCCGTTCGGCACTGAAGGTTTTACGGGAACAACTCACGGAGGTTGCTACCGTATGACCTGCGAAGATCTGCGCGAAAGCTACGAACTCTACGCGTTGGGACTCCTGGATGGCGAGGAAAAGCGGGAAATCGACCAGCACCTGGCGCGGAATTGCGCAGACTGCCAAAAACATCTGAAGAGTGCGCTGGCAGTGAATGCGATCCTGCTGAGCCAGGCTCCAGAAGTGGTGCCCCCGTCGCGGCTCAAGCGCCGTGTGATGGCGTCTGTGGGAAGGGAACGAAGCGGTTTCGCATGGATCGCGGCGCTGGCGGCGGCCGCAGCCGTGATCGTGTCGCTGTGGCTGGGTATCCAGCAACGGACCACGGATCGAGAACTGGCGAAGGTGCGCCTGGATCTGCAGCAATCCGCCGGGGAGCGCGACCGCCTGGAGCAGGCACTCACGTTCCTGAACCAGCCAGAGACGCGGCAGGTGAACTTTGGCCTGGACAAACCGGCGCCACCGCGCGGGAACTTCTTCCTGAATCCGCGCCTGGGAGTCTTGCTGATCGCTTCCAACTTGCCGGCACTTCCCGCGGGCAGAGCCTATGAGCTGTGGGTGATCCCGAAGGGCGGCGCTCCGCGGCCCGCCGGAACATTCCAATCCGGGCCGCAGGGCACCGCGATGCATATCCTGAATGGAGTTGTGGACTCCAGCGTGACTCTGGCCGTGACGGTGGAACCCGAGGCAGGGTCGCCAGCGCCTACCTCGGACATCCTGTTCTCAGCGGGATTCTAGGGGAAACTGGCCTTCATTTGCATCCCATTTTGGGACGCACCGCGCCCTTTTTTCTGCTAAAAGATCACTTCGGGATCGACATTTCAGCCATTCCCCTTTGAAATTTGACCTTGGCTACTCTTTAGATTCCTGGTAGTATCAGTACTCCAAGATAGTAAGGGTAGGGGTTTGCAGTGGCCAGTCTTATCCGAGGCCTTTGCCTTGTCCTCACCATGAGCATGGCTGCTACGCGCCCGTCGTCAGCCATACGGGCTGGTTCGTCTGACTCCAGCTCTTGGTGGGAGACCAGGGAGTTCGCGCGCTTTACCGAAGCCGCCCACAAGCTACGGGAGGCCGGTGATTTTCCGGGTCTGGAATCGGTCTACCTGGAAGGTTACCAGCGAGCCAAAGCGTTGGGTAATCTAACGGCGCAAATTAGCTATTTGACCAACCTGGGAACCGCGCGAATGCTCTCGCTGCAGTATGCGTCGGCTTTGGAGGCCTATCTGACGGCCAATCGATTGGCTGAGCAATCCGGAGATTGGTCCGCATCGGGGGCGATTGCCGTGAACCTATCGCTGATTTACCAGCAGGTCGGCGATGCAGATTCGGCCTTGAGCGCGTTGCAACGCGGGAAAGCGGCGGTCGATCGATTACATGTTCCGCCGCGCTATATGGCACAACTGCTGATGCGCCTCCGCAGCGTTCAGGAAGATTTGCAGAATGGGTCCGCGGGGCCTCGCTATCAGGAGGCAATCGAGGCCGCACGACAAACCGCCGAGCCAGAGGCGGAAGCCGCGGCGTGGGATTTATTGGGCGATGAGGAGATGGCTGCGGGAAAACTGGACGAGGCCGAGTCTGCAATGGGCCGTGCGTTACGCCTGCGTTCGAAATACTCCAAGGAAAATCTTAGCTTCTCCTATGCGGGGATAGGCGAGCTGCGGCTACGGCAGGCGAATCAAGCAAACGGCAAGCAAAGGCGGGAGCGGGCCCGCGAGGCATTCATGTTCACGGAGCGTGCACTGAGGACGGGCCCCTCCGATCCGGAACTCTACATGCTTCTTCATCAGCGGGGCCGGATCCGCGAAGTGCTGGGTGAAACCAAACTCGCTCTCGAGGATTTCAGCGCTGCGGTGGACCGGGCCAGCCAGTGGAGCAGAGGAGTGCCCTCGATGCAAACCGTGGTGACCGGAGTACACGTCAGATTGCAACACCAGGTATACGAGTCTTTCATCGAAGCCGCAGCGCGTGAGGCGCGTGCCGGCAGCCCTTCCAGGGTATCGGAAGCCTTCCTCGCCCTGGAGGCCAATCGGGCAGCGAGCTTGCGGGAAAGCCGGGCGCTTGCCCCGGTATGGAAGGAAAAATTACCGATCGCGTATTGGGAAACGCTGGCAAAAATAAACCGCGAGGATGCCGCGACACTGGGCGTTGGTACCACGAGTCCTGAATCCAAGCGCCTGCGTCTGGTACTTAGCGAAATGGAATCAAGTGCAGGGTTGGGAATTTCTCTCAAGTCAAGCGAGAATTTCCGAACTCAGAGTTCACTTACTCATATTCAACATGGCCTAGGTGAATCCGATCTGCTCTTCAGTTTTTACCTCGGCAAGCAAGAATCCTATGTTTGGGCCGTGACGAAGAGTGGTTTGGATATGCACAGGCTGCCGCCGGCAGGCGAACTGGGCGAGGAAATAGGGCGCTTTCGCAAAGCCCTCCTGACGAAGGCAGCATCATCGGCAAGGGACCAATTGGGCGCGGATCTTTATCGACGCTTGTTCGGCTGGGTCGGTTCGAAAGAAGCGGCCAAGACGTCGTGGCTATTGTCCCTGGACGGTTCACTGTTCGATCTTCCTTTCGCGGCGCTGGTGAGCAGTTATGCCAACGGCCGGCCCGTATACACTGTGGAACGCCATTCCATACAAGAGATTCCCGGAGCTATGTTCCTGAATGCCGACTACCGTCCTATGGACACTTCGGGAGGGTTCCTGGGCGTAGCCGATCCGGTGTACAACTCGGCCGATCCCCGCTGGAAACCGGGTTGGACCTCATGGGGATCAGCCACAAGCGGGCCGGTTACCGATGTCCTGGCGCCGCCTTCGGCCGAAGGTTCCCGGCGACAACTGAACCGGCTGGTGAGCACATCCGGCGAACTGAGGCGCAGCTCGCAGCATTGGCAGGCAAATGGGCAGGCCGACCCGGGGCTGGCGAGACCGATACAGATTTTGGAGGGAACGACGGCCTCGCGTCAGGCATTTCTTGCGGGACTCAGCGCTTTTGGGACGCAACATGCGCCGTTGACGATCCACCTGGCAACCCACGTTCTGACGTCGGCGACACGGCCAGAGCAGGCTTTCCTGGCCTTTTCGCTGGACGCCAGCGGCGGCCCGGGCCTGCTCTCTACCGCAGACATCGGACTGTTGCGCGTGCCAGACGCCTTGGTCGTGATGACAGGATGCGCTACGGCCACCGGGGACGTGCGCCCCGGGGTCGGATCGTTAGGGCTTTCGCAAGCCTGGATGATGGCCGGCGCACGAGCCGTGGTGGCGACGAACTGGCCCCTTCCGGATGCAGATGGAGATCTGATACCCGGGTTCCACCAGAATCTGCGACGAGGTACGTCTGCAGCGGAAGCCTTGCGCCGCAGTCAAGTCCAGCTCATTCATTCACACACCTGGCAGTCGTCGCCGTCCTATTGGGCGGCTTTCCAAGTGATAGGAGGTGGCCGATGATCCGTCGACGTCGTCGAATACTCTCGACGGAGGTACCGACGCCCCAGCCGGATGCATTCACAGCGTCCGTAGACGACACCGGAGCGCCGGGCGATCCAGCACTGGAGGAAGCTGAAAGTGACGCGACGCTGAGCGAACCGGTAGAAGAAACAGCCGCTGTGCACGCCGGCTGGGTGGCACTGGTGGACCGGATCCGGAGCGGGAAAATCGACGGGATGGAGGAGTTGTATCAGCTCTTCTCGCAAGGAATCCGTTTCTACCTCTGCCGCCAGCTGGGTCCCCAGGAGCTGGACGACAAAGTCCACGATACCTTCGTGGTGGTGGTGCTGGCCATTCGCCGCGGAGAACTGCGGGAACCCGAACGATTGATGGGATTTGTGCGCACCATTGTCCGCCGCCAGGTGGCCGCGCATATCGACAAGGTGGTGCACAGCCGGCGCGAGCAAGCAGAGTTCGATAGCAGCATACGAGTACCAGACCCGCGCGGAAATCCGGAAGAATCCGCAATTTTCCGTGAGAGGATCGGATTAATACGGCAGGTGCTGGCAGAGCTATCCGACCGCGACCGGGAGATCCTGACACGATTTTACGTGGACGAGCAAGGTCAGGATCAGATTTGTTCAGAGATGGCCCTGACAGAGACCCAGTTTCGCCTGCTGAAGTCCCGCGCGAAGGCTCGTTTTGGTGAATTGGGAAAGAAAAAGTTGGTTAACAAGAGCCTGCACGCACTTTATCTGAGAACATCCGGGGGCGTGTCCCACTAAGACACATGTACGAGTTTGGAACGGAGCTCTTGTTTGATGCCCCGTTTCGGGACACTCTGTGACGAAGCGGGTCCATCCTCATCCCAGCCAAGAGCTCCTCGAAGAGTACGTGCTCCGTCGCCTTACAGAGGCACGCGTGGCTCAGATCGAAGAACACATCTTGATCTGCGAAGTCTGTCAAGAGAGCGTTCGGGAGCTCGACGTGTTCATCTCGAGCATGAAAGCGGCGGCGGCGCGCCCGGCCACCATCCAACTGCGGCACTTTTCCACCGGCAGCCGGATGGGTGTGGCGTCCGCCCTGGCCCTGCTGTTCCTGGCACTAGTTGTGTTTTGGAAGCGCCCGGTGGACAGCCCCACGCCAGCTGATGTGATCCTGTCCTCGATTCGCGGCGTCGAATCCCGATCGGAAGTGCCCGCCGGAAGGCCGCTGCAGCTCCACATCGAAGCGCCTGACCTGGTGAGCGGAAAGACGTACCGGGTCGCGGTGGTGGATGCGGCCGGCGGATCCGTCTGGACGGGTAAGGCCACGGTTGACGGCGCCAGAATTTCTGCAGCGATCTCGAAACCGCTGATGAGCGGCGTGTACTGGGTCCGGCTATACAATGCAGAAGACCGGCAGGTTCGCGAATTCGGGATGTCGGTGAAGTGAAGTCAGACCTTGAGTTCGTAACCCGCAGCACGCATCCCGTCGATAATACGTGAACGAATCGCGCCGACTTCATCCGCGGAAAGCGTCCGGTCCGTAGCGCCCACGGTGAGCCGGTACGAAAGGCTCCGGGCTTTTTCTCCCGATGGTGTGGGGAGCGTGAACTCCCGAAGGAAGGCGATCGAGAGCAGCGGCTCGCCGGCCAGAATCACTATGGCCGACTGCACATCGGCGATCAGCGCTCGAGGCGCGGCGAGAACCGAGAGATCGAAGGCACTCTCCGGGAACCTGCGGAGCGGCCGGTAGCGGGAGGAACCGGGCTGCAGCTCGAACAGGCGGCTGAGATCCAGATCAAGCACGGCAGCGCGGCCGCCTTCGATCATGCGTGGATGGAACTCGAACAGGCGACCTAACTTGCTATCGCCGTACAGAACGTCGGCGGCCCGGCGGGGATGCTCGTAAGACGCCGATGAATCCGTGGGGTGGATCGAGACGCCCGGCAATGCACATTCAGCGAGGCGCTTCAGTTCAAACAGACCGGCGGCACCGTCGTCTTTCGCATAGAGAGCGGCGGCGAAACGAGGCACTTCGCGGTCAGGATAGATCGCGCGGCCGATTTCGAACAGGCGGAAGTGTTCAAAGTGGCGCGCATTGTCATTGATGTTCTTCCAGATGCCCGGCAGAAGGCTGGTGCGCAGCAGGTTCTGATCGGACGCGATGGGACTGACCACTTGCACGTGCGCGGCCGGGTCGAGTGAGAACGCCCGAGCCATTTCCTCGCTGACGAAAGAGTAGTTCTGGACTTCCGTGAAGCCTTGCGAGGCGGCCGTCTTCCGCACCTGGTAATGAAATTCGCGCTGCGGGCTGGCCGGAGGCACGCTAGCGGGCGTGAGGGGGGCGATGGGCGGGATGGAATCGTAGCCGATCATTCGACCGACTTCTTCCACCAGATCGTCCTTGATCGCAACGTCCTTGGTGGCGCGCCAGCTCGGCACGAACACGGAGAAAACGCGGGGCTCGATAACTTCCACGCGAAACTCGAGCGATTCCAGAATGCGGCGAACCTCTTCTCCAGGGATCGCGCGGCCCAGCTTGCGATCGAGCCAATCGAGCGGTAGCACGATGGGGGCCTGCAAAGGCTGCGGCCGGTAATTATCCGCTAGACCGCCCACCAGCCGGATGCCGGGCGAAACTTCCTGCAGCAAGGCGAATGCCCGCTCCAGACCCCGGATGGTATTCACGGGATCCTGGGCTTTCTCGAAACGCATGGACGCGTCGGTGCGGAGCTTGAGCTTCGCTGATGTTTTACGCACACTTGACGCGTTGAAGTTCGCGCTTTCGAGAACGATGCGGGTAGTGGAATCCGAGATCGCGCTCTCCGCGCCGCCAATGATGCCGGCAATGGCGATGGGCCCTCCAGAGTCGGCGATCACCAGGTTCGATGGATCCAGCGCGTAGCTTTCTTCATTCAGCGCCTGGATCGTTTCGCCGCCGAGCGCGGATCGGACGATAATCTCGCCCCCCTGGAGCTTAGCAGCGTCGAAAGCGTGCATGGGTTGGGCGATCTCGGCCAGCACAAAGTTGGTCACGTCCACGATATTGTTAATCGGATTCAGGCCGACGGCTTCCAGGCGCTGGGCCAGCCACAATGGTGACGGCTGCACCGTGACGTTCTCGAGAACGAGCGCGGAATAGCGCGGGCACAACTCATGGTCGTCGATACGCACACGCAGCGGCGCTTCGCCACGAAACTCGATGTGTTTCACGGGATCGAACAGCAGGCGGCCGAGAATTGCAGCGACTTCGCGCGCCATGCCGTGATGTCCCCAGAGATCCGGGCGATGCGTGAGGGACTTGTTGTCGATTTCGATGACGTGATCGCTGCCGTGCGTTTCCACGCCTTCCGATTCGGCGGTCTTCAACGTAATGAGCTGGGCCAGCTCGCGCGGCGACGCATCGAGTCCCTCGACTAGTTCGCGCAGCCAGTTGTAGGAGAATTTCATCGGCGTATCAAAACTGCTTGAGGAACCGCAAATCGCCGCCGGCGAACAGGCGAATATCGTCCACACCGTAGCGCATCATGGCCAGGCGCGTGAGTCCCAGGCCGAACGCGAAACCGTTCCACTGTTCGGGATCCACGCCGCCGTGGCGCAGCACCGCGGGATTCACCAGGCCGCAGGGCAGCAGCTCCACCCAGCCGGATTGTTTGCAGACCGGGCAGCCTTTGCCGCCGCAGATCAGGCACTGGATATCGAGCTCGAAACCGGGCTCGACAAAGGGGAAGAATCCGGGGCGCAGGCGCACCGTGACGTCGCGATGGAAGATCGCGGAAAGCAGCGTCTTCATGAAGTACAAAAGATGCGCGACCGAGACGTCGCGATCCACCATCATGCCTTCCAACTGATAAAACGTGTGCTCGTGCGAAGCATCCACTTCTTCGTTACGGAAGACGCGGCCCGGGGCGATCACTTTAAGCGGCGGGCCAAGCTTTTCGAGAGCGTGAATCTGGACCGGTGAGGTATGGGTGCGCAGCAGGCGGCCATCCTTCAGCCAGAAGGTGTCCTGCGCATCGCGCGCCGGATGATCGGCGGGAATGTTCAGCGCGTCGAAATTGTAGCGTTCGGTCTCAACTTCGGGGCCGTCCAGTACGGCGAATCCCAGCGAGATGAACAGCTCCTCAAGCTCGCGCTGCACCTGCGTGATGGGATGCAGGCTGCCGGGACGCACACCGGGGGCGGGTGCAGTAAGATCGATCCATTCCGATTCCAGCCGCGCGTCACGTGCCACGGACGCTAACGCGTCTTTACGCGCATCCAGGCGTGTTTCCAGATCCTGCTTGACGCTGTTCAGAAGCTTGCCGGCGCTGGCGCGTTCTTCCGGCGTAAGCTTTCCGAAAGTCTTGCTGATCTCGGCCAGCTTGCCCTTGCGGCCGAGCGCTTCGACACGAACGGCTTCGATCGCATCGAGAGTAGTGGCCCGCTCCAGCGAGGAAAGTGCCGCCGCGTGCAGTTCGGAGATAATTTGTTCCGGCCCCACGCTACAGCTTCGCTCCGATGGCTTCCAGGAATTCGACCATGGCCTGGCGTCCCTGCGTAAGGGCCAGATCAAGAGGTTTCTGTTGATTATCGGCGCGCGCGGAAGCATCGGCGCCCCCGGCCAGCAATGCGCGGGCACTCTCCAGGTCGCCGTTCTGCGCCGCCGAATGCAGAGGAGTCCAGCCGCCGTTCTGCTGCGCGTTCGCGTTGGCTCCATGCTCCAGAAGCAGCGCGACGATGTCGGCGTGCTTGCCCGCGGCCGCGGCGTGCAGAGGCGTATTGGTCATCGGATTGGTGGATCGAGCCTTCACGGACGCGCCTTTATTCAGCAGCAGACGCACCACGTCCTCTTTTCCGAAAAAGGCAGCCAAGTGCAGCGGCGTCCAGCCGTCGGAACTGATCGCCGATACCAGCGACCGATTCGCCGTCAGCAATTCTTCCAGCCGCGAAACATCGCCCAGGATGGACGCGGCGAAAATCGCCAGCGTGGGATCGGCTTCGACCAGAGTCTGGACGCGCGCGAGATCCCCGGCGCGCACAGCCTCGAAAAGTTCCTTCATGCGGCAGGCTGGAACACCTGGGTGCTCTTCGCGATTTCCCAATCCAGGTGATTGATATAGAATAACAGCGCCGGCGGCGAGTAGACGCCACGAAATTTGTCCCACACCTGCTGCTGCCAGCCTTCTTTAAGATGGCCGGCGATGTCGGCGTCCTTGGCGAAAAATCCATCCTCGTGGGGGATTCCCTGGTGGTCCAGCACGGCGCGGATCATATCCAGATGCGAAATCAGGATGGCTTGGGCGACATCCGAGGCGAACTCGTCGTCTCGCTCGGCCATGCGCGTCCAGATGCGTGGGGCGGCCTTCCGAAGGGTTTCGGAATTCAGCTTGGTCAGATACAGCCGGGTCTTGACGCGGTCGAAAAGCTGGTAGGTCTTCAGGCGTCCCATGGAGATGCCACGGAGCAGTTGGGAGAAGTTCTCCTCGCCCAGCTGAAGGAAGATGTCGGAAAGCTGCATCAGAGCTATTGTAACGGTTCTCGAACATTTCACTGATACAATGGTGCGCTGGAACGCGGACAATGAATAATGTGATCGTCCTGGGCGCCCAGTGGGGCGACGAGGGCAAAGGCAAAGTCGTTGATCTTCTCGCTGAGAGATTCGACATCGTGGCGCGGTATCAGGGCGGGCACAATGCCGGCCACACCGTCTTTATCGGCGAAAAGAAGTTCATTCTCAAGCTGATTCCCAGCGGGATTCTTAGGCCTGGCGTGATCGCCGTGATCGGAAACGGCGTGGTGGTGGATCTGGAGGCGCTGGCCCAGGAAATGGCCACGCTGGAGGCCGCGGGGATCGAGGTAAAGTCGCAGCTTCGCATCAGCAATCGCGCGCACGTGATCTTTCCGTTCCATCGATTAGTGGAAAAGATGTCGGAAGCCCGCGAGAATCGCATTCCGCTGGGCACTACGGCGCGCGGCATCGGCCCGTGCTACGAGGACAAGATCGGCCGCCGCGGGATCCGCATCGCCGACCTGTATGATCCGGCCAGTTTCCGCGAACTCTATGACACGCTAGCCGAAGACAAGCAGACGCTGGCCGACACGTTCAAGCTGGAAGGTCCCATCGATTACACCGCGATCCGCTGCCAGACCGAATTGCTGGCCGCCCAGATCCAGCCGCTGGTGTGCGATACGTCGAAGCTGCTCGCCGACGCAATGGCCGCGGGGAAGCGCGTGCTGTTCGAAGGCGCCCAGGGCACTATGCTCGATATCGATCATGGAACGTATCCGTTCGTCACGTCTTCGAGCGCGGCGGCCGGCGGAGCATGCACCGGGCTGGGCGTGCCGCCTACTCGTATTCAGGGAGTGATTGGAGTTTCCAAGGCGTATATTACTCGCGTGGGCACCGGACCCTTTCCCAGTGAAAGCAACGATGCGTCGGGCGATCTGTTGCGCCGTGAAGGAAACGAATTCGGATCGGTTACCGGACGGCCCCGGCGATGCGGCTGGTTCGACGCCCCGTTGCTGCGCTACACGGCGATCGTCAACGGCTTTGATTCGCTGTTCATCACCAAGCTGGACGTACTCGACCAGCTCGCCGAAATCCCCGTATGCGTCGGGTACCAGTTGGACGGTAAGACGGTAGAGGACATGCCGGCAACGTACCGGGCCCTGGAAAGCATCCAGCCGCTGTATCAGAAGGTGCCGGGCTGGCAGACGACGACGCGCGGCATCACGCGCTACGAAGATCTTCCCCAGAAAGCACAAGCCTACTTGAAGTTTCTGGAGGAGCGTGCGGGAGTGGAGATCGGAGCCGTTTCCACGGGTCCGGAGCGGACCGAGACCATCATTCGGACAGGGTCGAAGCTCGAAAAGATGATGGGCTAGCAGGTGCCTCGTCCGGGTAGATAATAGATACATAGAGGTATCTAAATGAAGAAGTGGCTGGCATTTGCCACGCTGGCGTGCGCTGGCGTGTCCTTAGGCGCTGAAATGGCGCCTCCCAAGGCAGGGAAAGTGGACATCCTTCCGCTGAAGGATGTGAAGCCGGGAATGCAGGCCACAGCCTGGACGGTATTTTCGGGCACCCAGCCCGAAGCCATGCCGCTCGAAATCGTCGGGGTCTGGAAGAACTACCTGGGTCCCAGGCAGGACGTCATCATCTGCAAGCTGGGCGGCAAAGGCAAGGAAACGGGCGTCGCGGCCGGCATGAGCGGAAGTCCGGTATATTTCGACGGCAAGTTGATGGGAGCGATCTCGCTGCGCATGGGTGTCTTCTCGCCCGACGCCATCTGCGGAATTACGCCGATCGAATCCATGCTCCAGATCCAGGACTTCGACAAATCGCGTCCGGCCGACGCGAAGACTCCCGACAAAGTGTTGGCGCAACTGGATGCGCCCCCCGACATGCGAGCCAGCCTGCTTTCGGCCGGAGTGCAGCCGATCGATACGCCGATGATGTTTTCCGGGTTCAGCCCGATGGTGCTGAAACAATTCGAGCCGATGTTCTCGCAGCTGGGAGTCACCACGGTGCAAGGCGGCTCGGCGGCATCGAACTTGTCCGCGAAGCCCGCAGCCGGTTGGGAGAAAGCCTTGAATCCCGGCGAAGCGGTGAGCGGCATTCTGGTTTCAGGCGATATGTCGGCAACGGGCATGGGGACCGTCACCTATAACGACGGCAAGCATATCCTGGCGTTCGGGCATCCTTTCTACAACCTGGGCCCCATCGACATGCCGATGGCCAAGAGCGAAATCCTGATGGTGTTCAGCTCCACGTATCAACCGACCAAGTTCGGCAGCGCCACGGAAGTTGTCGGCGCGCTGAAGCAGGATCGCTATACGGGCATCATGGGCGAGCTGGGCGCGGAAGCGCCCACGGTTCCCGTCCACGTGCACGTTCGATCGCTGGGACCAGGCGGAGTCGTGCTCGGACAGAAGGATCTGAACTTCAACGTATTCGTACACCAGAAGTGGACGCCGCTGCTCATGAACATGACGCTGGCGAATTCGCTGCAGCAGATGAATGAGTTCGCCGACGAGGTCACCTATCGGATCAGCGGCGATGTGCAGCTGGCCGGCAGCGAGAAACTTCACGTATCCACGGTGCAAGCCGGTAACGATGCCATGGCTCCGGTTCCTCTGACCCTGGGAGCGTGGTGGGGAGATAAGTTTACGCGCTTATTCCAGAACATGGTGACCACGCCGGATTTGAAACAAGTGGACTGCACGGTGGACCTGCTGCCCGACCGCCGGATCATGTCTGTGGACACGGCGTGGACGCCTTCGGCAGAAGTTGCGGCGGGCGACGAAATCCCCGTGAAGGTATTTCTGCGGCCGTATCGCGGCGAGCGCATCGAGCAGAACGTGACCGTGAAGATTCCGGCCGATTTGCCCAGGGGCGAGCATCGCATCCTGCTAAGCGATGCGGTAACGTTGAACCGTTTGCAATCGGCGGCGTTGTCCTCGAATCGCTATCTCGACCTGCCAGAGACGGTCTCTCTGCTGAATCAGGAGCGCGGGAACAATCGCTTGTACGTGTCCGTGGTGCAGCGGCGTGCAACGTATTATTCGGAAGATAAGACTTTGCCGGCGCTGCCGCTTTCGGTACTGAACGTACTGCAAGGCCAGCGGAGCTCAGGGCGAGCCTTGACCGGAATCGCCGAGAGCGCGGAAGAAGAATTTTCCGTTCCGTTCGATCAGATGGTCACCGGCAGCTTCTCGCTCCCGATTACGGTTCGTTAGGTCAAACTCACATGCGATTGGTTTCAGTTGTCAGCACACTCTTGTGTGTCAGCTCGCTCTTGCCGGCCGTCGATACCAAAACCTGGGAACAGAATTCCATGGAGGATTTCGACCGGGGCACGCTCCAGCACCTGTCGCTATCGAGCGAGGGACGGCTGTCTGTGGCGCCGCGATTGCGGGAAGTCTATGACGCGTCGCTCGCGTTTCTGTGGGCCGTGGCGCACGATTCCAAAGGCAACATCTATGCCGGCGGCGGCAGCCTGGGCGGATCCCGCGCCAAGCTGTCCGTGATCGATTCCCAGGGGCGAGGGAAGTTGCTGGCAGAGTTGGACGGCATCACCGTGCAGGCGATCGCGATTGATCGCCAGGATCGTGTGTACGCCGCAACGTCACCAGACGGCAAAGTGTATCGCGTGGATGCGTCGGGCAAAGCCGACGTGTTCTACGATCCCAAGACGAAATACATCTGGGCGCTGGCGTTCGCCAGGAACGGCGACTTGTACGTGGCTACCGGCGAACAAGGTGAAATTCATCGGGTGACACCGGCGGGAACCGGTTCGGTATTTTTCCGCACCGAAGAAGCTCACGCGCGGTCGATGACTGTGGACGCAGCCGACAACCTGATCGTCGGCACGGAGCCGAGCGGCCTGATTATGCGCATTTCGCCGAATGCACAAGGATTCGTGCTCTATCAGGCCCCCAAGCGCGAGATCACGGCAGTGGCCGTCGCGGCGGACGGAACCATTTACGCGGCTGGAGCCGGGATCCGCGCAACCACTCCGGCAGCGCCTCCGGTCGCCGTGGGCGTGCCGCCGCAGCCCGCTGTTCAGGTCGCGCCTCCGCCGGGAGCCGTCCAGATTGTAGGGCCTTCACCGATCCCTGTACCTCCGCCACTGGTCACGTCGCAATCGATCACGGTCGGGTCGGAGATCTATCGTATTCAAATGGACGGATATCCACGCAGGATCTGGAGCCATGCACAGGATTTGGTTTACGCGCTGGCGTTCGATGCACAGGGTCGCGTGCTGGCCGGCACAGGGAACCGCGGGAATCTGTATCGCATCGATAACGACCATTCCTATACGCGGCTGTTGAACGTCGAGCCGACGCAGATCACCGGACTGGTCCGCGCACCCGACGGACGGGTGTATGCGGTGACGGGAAATATCGGAAAGTTACTCGCAATCGGCCCGGATCTGGAAACCTCGGGAAGTCTGGAAAGCGATGTTCTCGATGCAGGCGGATTCTCGTACTGGGGGCGCGTTGCCACCGATCCGCAAGCCTCGGCAGTGGAAACGCGTTCCGGCAATCTCGGCCGGGCGCAGCGCAACTGGGCTCCATGGGCTCCGCTGAACCAGGGACGCGTAGCTTCGCCGGCTGCACGGTTCTTGCAGTATCGCGTCACGTTGAACGGCACCGCTAGCCTGTCGAAGGCGGAAATCGCCTATGAGATGAAGAACGTCGCGCCGGTCATCGAAGCCATCGAAGCGACGCCGCCGAACTATCGCCTTCCAGCACCTGCCGTAGCGCCGGTAGTCAGCCAGAGCTTAGAGCTGCCGGCCATCGGCAGAAAACCGGCGACCGTTTCCGAAGGGGCCAGGGCAGTGACGGCCACCGCCGCCAAGGGCTACATCGGCGCGCGCTGGACCGCAACCGACGATAACAACGACACGTTGCTCTTCAAGGTAGAAATCCGCGGCGTGCAGGAGACTGCGTGGAAGCTGCTCCGCGACAACGTCCGCGATCGCTTTGTGAGCTGGGACTCCACCGCCTATGCAGACGGAAAGTATGTCCTGCGGATTACTGCAACGGACGCGCCGTCGAACCCGCCCGACCAGGCGTTAACGGCAGTGCGGGAGAGTGAACCGTTCCTGATCGATAACACACCGCCGGAAATTACATGGAGTGGGATAGCCGGCTCGCTGGGAGTTACGATTCAGTTTCACGCGAAAGATGCTCTCAGTATCTTGGGCAAGGCCGAGTACTCAGTGAACGGCGGTGATTGGATGGTGGTCGATCCGACTACCCGTCTGACCGACTCGCCGGAGCACGATTATCGCATCGGGCTTAGCAGCCGGCCGCCTGGCGAAGTGACCGTCGCCGTCCGCGTCGAGGACGCGCATGGAAACCAGGCCGTCGCGAAGACCGTTCTACCTACTGGACGCTGATCGAATCCACCTTGAGCGTGTTGCCTTCCAGGGCGCCTGAAACCGTCGCGCTGGGACTCTTGTTGTCCGGATTGCCCCTGATCGCGGTAGCCGCCTTGGCGTTTCCGGAAGCGTCGAACGCGTAAACCTTCCCGTCGGATGTCTGGATGGCGAACGATGCCGTCGAGGGCGTGGCCGCGCAGGACTTTATATCGCCTTTAGGTTGGGATTCACTGGTTTCGCTGCAGTTTGCGTCCACCAATTTCCCGCTCCAGGTGTCGGCATAGCTCACCGCGGCGAAAACACCAAGAGCCAACGCCAGCTTGGAAATGTTTCTCATACAGGTAGCGCGTGCAATCCCCGTGCCAACCGCCCAAGGATGCAAACACGGCTTCTAGCCGTGCTGTTCTGCTGGCGAGTGCCCGGTAAAGGTACTTTTTTCCTGATCGGCTGAATTGGGCACTCATCCGGATCGAGCACTAATATAGACCTATGGGTCATTTGCGGCGCCGCCTGGCGCTGATCGCGATCTCGCTGGTATCCGTGCTGACGTGCGGAACCATCGGCTTCATGTGGATCGAGCACTATCCGCCGTTCGATGCCTTCTACATGACACTGACCACGGTCACCACCGTGGGCTATGCGGAGATCCGCGGTTTGAGCCACGCCGGACGAGTCTTCAATTCGTTTCTCATCATGATCGGCGTGACCACGATCTTTCTGGCGGTAGGGGCAATGACTCAGACCCTGATCGAGCTGGAGCTGAATCAGTTCTTCGGAAAGCGGCGGGTAAGGACCATGATCGACAAACTGGAAGGCCATATTATTCTGTGCGGCTTCGGCCGGGTGGGACGTGGGGCGGCGGAGGAATTGCGCAAGGCGGGCACTGCCTTCGTCGTCATCGACCACAACGACGAGCGCGTGGAGCGCGCCATGAAGGCCGGCATGCTGGCGGTGCATGCCGACGCCGGGCGGGACGAGACGCTGCGGGACGTGGGGATCGCCCGCGCCAAGGGCCTGATCGCTACGCTGGCCTCGGATGCCGACAACCTGTTTGTGGTGCTGAGCGCCAAGACGCTGAACCCCAACCTGCAGCTCTCCGTGCGCATTGCCGAGGAGTCTTCGGAGCAGAAGATGCGCCGCGCCGGCGCAGATTTCGTGTTCGCCCCTTACAACACCACGGGTCATCGCATGGCCCGCGCGATGCTGAAGCCGCACGTGCTGGAGTTTCTGGATTTCACTGAGCAGCAGGGCGTGGACGTGGAAATCGAACAGGTCCGCGTCACCGGACAAAGCGCCTTCGCCGGCCGTGCTCTGGCCGACGTGGCCGCTAAACATAAGAACGGGGTGGTGATTCTGGCCTTGCGCAAGGCCAGCGGAGAGATGGTGTTCAATCCAGCCCCGGATGTGAAGATGTCCGCCGGTGATCACCTGATCGCCATGGGCGATGCCAGCAACCTGCATAGACTCGAACAGCTCCTCATCGGAGCCGTGTCGGCATGAGGGTTCTAACCAGTGAACAGATGCGCCAGGTGGATCGGCTCACTGTCGAGGACGGCGTGCCCAGCATCGCGCTGATGGAGAACGCGGCCCACCGCGTGGCGGAGGAGCTGATCCGCGAGTTCGATCCCATCGATCGCCAGAACGTCGTGATCCTGTGTGGAAAGGGCAACAACGGCGGCGATGGCCTGGCGCTGGCGCGGCTGCTGCATGAATACCAGGTGGGCCGGCTGCGCGTGGTGCTGGCTGCCGATCCATCGGAATTCAAAGGCGACGCCGCGGACAACCTGCGGCGTGTGCAGGAAATCGGCATCAACCCGGTATTTGATGTTCCGGCCAAGTTGCGGGAACGCCGCGAAGTGAACGTAGTGGTGGATGCACTGCTGGGCACGGGCTTGCAAGGTCCGCCCACAGGCCGGACGGCCGAACTGATTCGCGCCACGCGTGATTTTCCGCAAGCCAAGATCGTGTCCGTCGATTTACCTTCGGGACTTGGCGGCGGAGGCGATTGCGTTCGGGCCGATATCACCGTTACGTTCACTGCTCCGAAATTGGAGCATTATCTCGCGCCAGGCGCCGAAGATTACGTCGGACGTCTGGTGGTCTCCCAGATCGGCAGTCCGCCCTGGCTGATTCCCGGCGGGCTGGAAGTTTCGGCTCCGGCAGATTTTCGGCATCTGTTCCGGCCCCGCAAGCGGGAAGCGCACAAGGGCGATTTCGGCCACGTTTTGATCGTGGGAGGCGCACCCGGCAAAACCGGTGCGGCCGCGATGGCCGGATTAGCTGCACTGCGTTCGGGCGCCGGATTGGTCACCGTCGGATGTTCGGATCCATCGCGGCTGGCCCCCGAACTGATGTCGGAACCCTACGACAAGTTCACGCTCGATCACAAGACGGTCGTCGCCGTGGGGCCTGGCATGGGGATGCAGCGGGAGGTGGTTACCAAACTGATCAACGACGCGAAGATCCCCATGGTGATCGACGCCGACGCTTTGAATTCGATCGCCGGGACGGATTTTCGAGGGCGCGGATTGCAGACCATCCTGACCCCGCATCCCGGCGAGATGGCTCGGCTGTTGGGAGTGGATCGAGTGAGCGAAACCGATCGTTTACAGGTGGCCCGTAAGTTCGCGCAAGAGCGTAACGTGTGCCTGGTGCTCAAGGGATATCGCACTCTGATCGCGCTTCCGGACGGCAACGTCTGGATCAATACCAGCGGCTCGCCTGCGATGGCCACGGGCGGCACCGGCGATATCCTCACTGGGATGATCGCCGGGTTAATCGCGCAATTCCCGCAGGAGATCGACGCGGCGGTGCGTTCGGCGGTGTGGCTGCACGGGCGTGCGGGACAAATCGGAGCGGAAGAGTTAACCGAGCAATGCCTGATCGCCACGGATCTTCTGCACTACCTTCCCAAGGCGATTCGTGAAATCATTTGAGACGCACTCGGAAGAAGAGACCATCGAGCTAGGTCGCAAGATCGCCCGCGATCTTCCCAAGCGTGCCGTGGTCTTACTGATCGGCAACCTGGGCGCGGGAAAAACCATGCTCGCCAAAGGGATCATTGACGGGTTGGGTGCGGGCCATCCCGAGGAAGTCACCAGCCCGACGTTCACCCTGATTCACGAGTACGCAGGGGCGTACCATATTGACCTGTATCGTCTGGATACGGCCGTCCAGGTGGCGACGCTGGGGCTGGATGAAATATTCGATCGTGACGCGGTGGTCTTGATCGAATGGGGCGAGAAGTTTCGGGAGCTGATGCCCGCCGACCGGATCGAGATCACCTTGAGCGCGGACGGCGAACATAATCGGAAGATCTCCATCCTCAAGAACTTAGAGTGAGAAGACTAAGCCGCAAGCTGCACTATCTCAGTGATATTTTTCGGATGCCACCTCCCCCGGGCGCACTCTCCGAAAACAAGTAAAGCAATAACAGTTTTATATACAATAAGTTAGAGAACTATATTGTCACTCCTCGGCGGAGTGTGCTAATAATACAAGGGTGGGTCACGGCAATTCTGCCGGGCCCCGTCCAAGCAAGATTCTCTCAAAACGTAAACTCAACTGGAGGTTGAACTATGAACATTCGACCGCTCTATGACCGGATCGTGGTCAAACGGCTCGAAGCTAGCGACGAAAAGACTCCGAGCGGGCTCATCATCCCGGATTCGGCCAAGGAAAAGCCGCAAGAGGGCGAAGTTGTGGCGGTAGGGCAAGGCAAGCGCAACGACGAAGGGAAGCTGATTCCGCTGGATGTTAAGGCAGGCGATCGCATCCTGTTCGGCAAGTATTCCGGGTCCGACATCAAAGTGGACGGCAACGAATACATGATCATGCGCGAGGACGAAGTGCTGGGTGTGATCGAGGGCGCCGGTAAAAAGGCGAAGGCTTAAGGAGATTGAACCATGGCAGCAAAACAAATCGTATATAGCGAAAATTCCCGCCAGGCAATCCTGCGCGGCGTAAATCAACTGGCCGACGCCGTAAAGGTGACGCTGGGTCCTAAGGGCCGCAACGTCGTCCTGGAGAAAAAGTTCGGCGGACCGACCATCACCAAAGACGGCGTCACTGTGGCCAAAGAGATCGAGCTGAAGGATCCGCTCGAGAACATGGGCGCGCAGATGGTGCGCGAGGTTGCTTCCAAGACCTCCGACATCGCCGGCGACGGCACCACTACGGCGACCATTCTGGCGCAGGCGATCTACCGCGAAGGCGTGAAGAGCGTCGCGGCGGGAGCCAACCCGATGGCGCTGAAGCGCGGCATCGAGCGGGCCGTGGACCTGGTTGTCGAAGAAGTGAAGAAGTTCTCCAAGCCCGTCAGCGGCGACATGATCGCCCAGGTGGGGACCATCTCCGCCAACGGTGACGAGACCATCGGTAAAACCATCGCGGACGCGATGAAAAAGGTCGGCAAGGATGGCGTGATCACGGTGGAAGAGTCCCGGACCATGGTCACCGAGATGCAGACCGTGGAAGGCATGCAGTTCGACCGCGGCTACCTGTCGCCGTACTTCATCAGCGACCCGGACCGCATGGAATGCGTACTGGAAGATCCTTACATCCTGATCCACGAAAAGAAGATCAGCAACATGAAGGACCTGCTACCCGTACTCGAGCAGATCGCACGCTCGGGCAAGCCGCTGCTGGTGATCGCCGAGGAAGTGGAAGGCGAAGCGCTCGCCACCCTGGTCGTCAACAAGCTGCGCGGCACTCTGAACGCCTGCGCTGTGAAGGCTCCGGGCTTCGGCGACCGGCGCAAGGCCATGATGGAAGACATCGGCATCCTGACCGGCGGCAAGTCGATCATGGAAGAGACCGGCATTAAGCTCGAAGGCGTGAAGCTGGAAGACCTGGGCCGGGCCA
>Ga0105245_10001164_pt1 | contig 23809 bp, 24 predicted proteins | sample KBSM54metaG_FD_81523 | JGI IMG/M metagenome (GOLD analysis project Ga0105245, IMG submission 81523) | Miscanthus rhizosphere microbial communities from Kellogg Biological Station, Michigan, USA - KBS M5-4 metaG | ecosystem: Host-associated > Plants > Roots > Rhizosphere > Soil | place...
CATGGCGGGCGCTTACAACACCGGCCTCTGGAGCAGCGTCACCTTGTTTGTTCCGTTGTCCCTCTGGGTCATCTACGCGTGCACGACTCGCGGACAGTACAGCGGCAAGGTCGTGGCCGCGGCGCTCGGCGCCGGAGCCGTCACTCATGTCCTGCTGTTCATGGGCTACGGGTTGTACAAGAACGGGGTGATCGGCAATGCGGGTCTGCTGGTTTTTGCCGCCGTGATCGGTTTCGCGCCGATCATCTTGGCGGCTATCGCGAGCACGCTCTTCAACCCTCAGTTGCTGCGGCCAGTTTCGGCGCTGACCGTTAGCGGCCAGAAACACGTGGTGCAAGGACGTATTTGAACACTCTCAGCCGGCACGTCGGCCCGAGGGCATTCGTCTGTGTGAGAACGAATTGTGCAAGCCCGCTCTCAAAATGTGATGGGATCACAAAAGGCGATATTTCCATGAGATGGACCACGCGCGGCCGATGCGACGTCGCGGCCGATACGCTCCGGCTTGCCGTGGCGTTCGCGCTCGCGGCGTTGTGCATGTGCCGAACGGCTGGTGCTCAGCAGCCACCGGCCGCTGACGTCAACGCGGCCAACAATCCGCTGACGCCGTCGATCACGTTCAACGTCCACGACCAGTGGTCACCGGATCTCTACGACGTCGATCCGGGCTCGAACGCGCTCCTGCTGCGCGGCGTGATCCCGCACACACTCGGCGGCCGGGGACAGCTGTTCCGCTACACGATGCCCATCGTCACGGCGCCGGACGGGCTCGGAGGGAGCGTCACCGGATTGGGCGATCTGAACATCTTCGACCTCTTTCCCTTCCTGCTGAAGAAGGCGCGCATGGAGCTGGCGATCGGCCCGCAGCTCACGATACCAACCGCGACCAACGACTACGCAGGCACCGGCAAGTGGCAGGGCGGGTTTGCTGTCGTCGCGGCCGCGCCCCGAAAGTTCGGCATCGCCGGCGCGCTGGTGACGTGGCAGCACTCGTTTGCCGGCGACGACAGCCGTGACCCGCAGCACAACCTTGGTGTCCAGCCGTTGTTCATCTACAACCTGCCGCAGAGTTTCTACCTGCGCTCGAGCGCCACCTGGAACTTCGCGTTCGCCAGGGACACGTGGGTCATTCCGATCGGCGCTGGTGCAGGCAAGGTCTGGCTGCGGCCGGGAGGTGTCACCATCAACGCGTTCGCCGAGCCTCAGTTCACCGTCGCGCACAGCGGGACGGGTCAGCCGAAGTTTCAGGTATTCATGGGCCTCAACCTGCAGTTTCCGCTGGCGAGGAAATGACATGACTCGACTGACGGCGGATCAGCTGGTTCGAAACGCCCTCCACCGCCGCGCGATCGAAGCCGTCATCTGGGGCATGCCGGCGGTGAACACCGACCGGATGTTCCAGGCCATGGCGCGCGAGGTGAAAGGGAGCTGGAACCAGATCGTCTACTGGTCGCGGCTGCTCGACTGGAAGAACCAGACGCTGACACCCAACCCCGACGCGATCTACCTGATGCCCTTCTTCAACACGGCTCAGGCCGGGCCCATGGTAATCGAGATCCCGCCGGCCGATGGCGGATCGATCACCGGCAGCATCATGGATTGCTGGCAGACGCCGCTCGAAGACGTCGGGCCGGCCGGCGTCGACAAGGGAAAAGGCGGCAAATACCTGGTTCTGCCGCCCGGCTACTCGGGAAGCGTGCCGGACGGTTACATCGTCCTCCCCTGCCAGACCTGCCAGGGCTATGCGCTCCTGCGATCGATCCTGCAGAGCGGCAGCGACGCGGATTTCGCCAAGGCTGTCGCATATGGGAAGCGGATCGCGTTCTATCCGCTTTCCGCCGCGGCAAATCCGCCCGCCACTATCTATCTGGACGCCGCCGACGTCGTCTTTGACGCGACCATCCCGTACGACGTGCGCTTTTTTGAATCGCTGGCGCGCATGGTCGAGAGCCAGCCGTGGCTGGAGCGCGACCGCGCGATGATCGACTCGCTCCGGGCGCTCGGCATCGAGAAAGGCAAGGCGTTCGATCCCGACAAGACGACGCGCGAGATCATGGATGGTGCGGCCCAGGAAGCGCGCCAGTGGCTCGATCTGCAGTACGAAGCGAGCCTCGTGCCGCCATTCTACGACGGCGGCCACTGGGCGCTGCCAACGGCACCAGGACTGATGGCCGGCATGCAATCATCCTTCGCCGACCCCAACCACTACCCGCTCGACGGCCGGGGGACGACGTATGCGATGGCGTTCTTCTGTCCCAGGCATTCAGGATTGGGCTCGTACTATCTGATGGCAACCAGGGACAACCAGGGTCGACCATTCGACGGCGGCAGCAGTTACCGGCTCCGCGTGCCGCCCAACGTGCCGGTACGACAGTACTGGTCGGCTACGGTTTACGATCGCGCCACGCACGGTCTCGTCCGCGACATGACGCGCGCCAGTCGGTCGTCGCAGAGCCCGGGCCTCCAGGCCAACGGCGACGGGTCCGTCGACATCTACTTCGGCCCCGCGGCCCCGGCGAACCAGAAATCGAACTGGGTGCCGACGAGCCCGAACGGCGAGTTCGAGGTGCTCTTCCGCTTTTACGGTCCCGGGAAGTCGCTGTTCGAGAAGAAGTCCTGGCGGTTGCCTGATATCGAGAAGGTCGGATGAAGATCGAGACGCGGCAAGAAAGGGGGTCGCGATTTCACCATCAGAAGGCGCGGCGGGTCATGGGCCCCCAACCGCCCTTGCCGGTGATCGCCTGCACGGTCCCGACGCATCCCCACCATGAATTCAGCTGACGATAACCGACGTTTTCGAGAACGGCCGCGGCGCACAGGAGCGCCAGGTCCCGGCCGGCCAGATAGCGTCGCGTGCCGAGGTCGCTCAGAATCACCGCCGTGAGCGTCGTGGCCGCGCCGAACAGGACGGACGCGGCAATCAGCACCCGATAATGGCTCCAGTTGAGAATGCCGATCGCCACCGCGATGGTCGTCAGGACATAGCCGGAGATCTCCAGCAGCGGTCCCAGTCCCTCGAAGACTGTGGTGTACGGCAGCACGCCCGTCCCGACGATGCCGAAGCGGGGATTGGCGATCGCGCGCCGGTGACGCCAGAGCACCTGGAGCAATCCCCGGCGCCAGCGGCAACGCTGCGCGCGCAGCGAGTTCCAGTCCTCCGGCGCCTGCGTCCAGCAGACCGGAATGGGCACGAACGCGATTCGAATCGGCTGCCGCCTGGCGCGAAAGAACTTCTGCAGGCGAATGGTCAGGTCCATGTCCTCGCCAATCGCCGTGTGGTCGTAGCCTCCGACGTCGATGACCGCATCGCGGCGAAACAATCCGAACGCGCCTGAGATGAGCGTGGCCCCGTTTCCCACCGCGCAGGCGACCCTGAACAGCAGAAAGCTCCGCATATACTCGACAATCTGAAAGCGCGCCAGCCAGCTGCGGGGCATGCCGACCTCGGTCACGCGGCCGCCCTCGATGCGGCATCCGTTGGCGATCCCGACATAGCCGCCGACCGCGACGGTCGCCGCGTTTTCGAGAAACGGCAGCGCCGCCCGGCTCAACGCGTCCGGTTCGAGCATGGTATCGGCATCGATCACGAGCACCAGCTGACCGGACGCGGCGTTGATGCCGGCGTTGGCCGCGTCCGCCTTGCATCCACCGCTGTCCTTGTCGATGACCACGAGATCGGGCTCGAGCGTCGATCGATACACGCCCCGCACCAGAGCGGTCTTCACCGGCTGCTCGAAGGCCAGCGGCGCGGGTACCAGCTGAAACGTCTGCTGCAGGAGCGCCAGCGTGTCGTCGGACGAACCGTCGTTCACGACGACGATTTCGCGCGCCCGGTAGTCGAGCGCGAGCAGCGCACGAACACTGTCGACGATGGTCAGCGCCTCGTTGCGGGCGGGCACGATCACCGAGACGAACGGCGGCGACGCGAGCCTCGCGACCAGCGCCCGATCCCGAGGCGTGCGCCGCCGCTGGTATCGCCACATGAACCGGGCGGCCGCGCCGCCCATCGCGAACTGCGACGTGTTCCAGAGGACGAAGTACGCGGTCACGACGAGCGAGAACGCCGTGATGGCCCGTCCGAGGGTCACCATGGCCCCTTCGCCTCCCACAGCATCTGGCGCGCGAGGGCGCCCGCCACGTCCGAGCGCGTGGCACAGGCCTCGAGTTCGACGCGCCCGGCGTGGCCCATCGAGAGAAGCGAGCGAGCCGCGCGCACCGCGATCGTCCACGTGTCGTCGAGATGCCGCGCAAGGTGCGGCGCGGCATCGCCGCCACCGGTCCACCCGTGGAGCGCGCCCGCGGCCATCGCCCGGACGGCGGCGTCGGGGCTTTCCAGCCCGTGCAGGGCCAGGGAGGCGGCGGAGTCGTCGAGACCCACGTGCGCCAGCGCTTCGAAAACCGCCGCGCGGACCTCCGCGCGCGGGTCGCCGGCCCATTCGCAAAGGACGGGTCGCGACACCCCCGTGCCGCAAATTGCCAGCGCCCGCGCGTAGCCCAGGCGGTTCGCCGGATCGACGCGGGACAACTCGAGCAGGAACGCCTCGCCCCTGGACCCGAACGACTCGATGGCGGCGGCCCGCCGCCCGCGCTGCAGCGTCTCATCGTGGAGACGGACCACGATGGCAGGCAACGCCGCGGGATCCTGCATGTCCGCGAGCGCGTCCAGCGCGGCGTTCCGAACGTCCGCGTTCGGATCGTCGAGCGCGGCCACGACCCTGGCCGTGCGGTTCGTGGCCTGGAGCAACCCGAGGGCGCTCAGGGCGACCACGCGCCGCCACCACCAGCGACTCCGCAGCCATCGGTCCGCGATCGGCCAGCGGTCCCCGGTGGACGGCTGGGGCGACATCGCCCGCACGAGCCCGCGCGTGGCGGCGATGCGGCCGGGATCGCGGTCGGCGATGAGGGGAACAATCAGGAGCCTCGCGATCGTCAGCCGGTGCCGGGCAGGGCTGCCGACGAGCACGCCCAGCGCACCGGCATCGCCGTCGAGCGCACGGCGAACGAGCGGGCCGTATCGACTCTCGACGCGCCGGCGGTGTGCCAGGTGCCACGCCAGCGCGATCCGTTCGACGATGACGGCACAGATCATCGCCGCGGCAAGGATCACCGCGGCCGATATCATCCAGAGGGAGGCCCGCTCGAAGGCGAGCGACAGATCGCTCATGGGATCGACTGCACGACCGACACGGTGACGCGATCGACCCGCGTATCGTTCGATCGCCACTGGTGCTCCCAGGTCGTCGTGATTCGTGTCAACGACGGGACGTCGATCCGAAACCCGGCAGACACCGTCGTCGTGCCGAGCGAGCCGAGGCGGTCCGCGGTCAGATCCTCGAAGCTCTCGATGCCGTACGCGTACCCGGCCTGCACGGCGGCGCGCCGCCAGCCCTGCCAGGTCTGGCGGAGCAGCACCGAGTGGTCGCCGCTGGACTCCGCGGTGTTGTCGAACGACGATCGAGAGTACGTGTAGCGTCCGTCGGTCCGCCAGCGGTCATCCGGGTTCCATGCCAGGACCGGCGATACAGCGACGACGCTCGCGCCGACGAATGACAGCCGCCGGAGGCCTGCGCCGATCTCGAAGGCGCCGGTGTAATGCACAACGTCACCGAAGACATCGCTTGTCGCCAGAGCCACATTGCCGGAGCCCCCGAGCACGTGGAGCGCTGCGGTCGTGGCGCGCTGAACACGCCACACGAAGCCGGCACCGGCGACCGAATCTGAGTAATCGGAGCCGTTCTGGATGCGGCCGCTGGCGTCCAGATGCAGTCGGGGCGCGACACGCACGCCGGCGGTGAGTGTTCCCGACCATGCACTCGTTCCCGGAGCGCCACCCTGCCCGAAGCCTTCGAACGCGACCCAATGGCCGTAGGTGCGCGCGACGGCTTCGAATCCCGAAGTCAGATCCGGATCGTCGGGCGACAGCGTCCGGGCGCGTTCGAAGTATTGCAGGGCCCGGCGGTCGTCGCCGCCGCGGCGGTAGGCGCGGGCGAGCGCGGCCAGCAGGTCCGCGTTATCCCCGGCGTCCCGCTCCGCCTCGCCGAGGATCGCGAGTGCGTCCTGCCAGGCGCCCGTGCGCGTCAACACCATGCCGAGGCCGATCCGCGCGTCGACATCCGTCGGATGTTCCCGCAGCACGGAACGGAACCCCGCGTCCGCGTCCGCGGTGCGCCCGAGGCGCAGCGCGAGGCGCGCCACCCACAAGCGTGCTTCGACGTCGCCGGGGTCGCTGGCGACGATCTGGACGAAGAGCTCCATCGCCTCCAGGGTCCGCCCGGCGCGGGCGAGATCTTCAGCGTGGGCCCGGTCGGGCGCCAGCGATTGAGACCCGGCGGTCAACATGAGTGCGGCGGCGAGCAGGTGCAGCATGTATGCCGGCGTTTAGAATGCGCGCTGATCCCACGAACACGACCCGAGCGATCAGTGAAATTCGGAACTGCGTAGAAGGTGTGTAACTATCGCACATTCGCCCACGTCAGCGCCGTGGCACGAATCGCATGCCTGTACAATTTCTCGTTCTCGCTCAGGCATGGTGATGTCCATTCCAACGGCAACCCGCACCCCGCTCCGGCTTCCGCCTTCCACGCTCGTGGCGCTGCTTGTGGCCGGCGCCTTTTTCATGGAGAACCTGGACGGGACCGTGATCGCCACCGCGCTGCCTCAGATGGCGCAGACGTTCGGCGTCAGCCCGGTCGATCTGAACGTGGGGATGACCGCGTACATGCTGACGCTGGCCGTGTTCATCCCCGTCAGCGGGTGGGTGGCCGACAGGCTCGGCGCCAGGACGGTATTCGCGTCGGCGATCGGCCTGTTCACGCTGGCCTCGATTCTCTGCGGCATCAGCAACGGCCTCCGGGAGTTCACGGCCGCCAGAATTCTGCAGGGCATGGGCGGCGCGCTGATGGTGCCCGTCGGCAGGCTGGTCGTGCTGCGGACGACGGAGAAGAAGGACCTCGTGCGCTCGATCGCCTACATCACGTGGCCCGGATTGGCCGCGCCGGTCATCGGTCCGCCGGTCGGCGGCTTCATCACCACGTATTCCTCATGGCGCTGGATCTTCTTCTTGAACGTGCCGCTCGGCTTCATCGGCATCGCTCTTGCGTTTGCCTGGATCAGGAACGCACCCGGGCACGGGCGGCGGTTCGACTGGCTGGGATTTGCGCTGGCCGGGTCGGCATGCACGTCGATCATGTACTCGCTGGAGCTTCTCGGACAGCAGAACGTTCATTGGACGACAGCCGGATTGTTTCTCGGATACGGTGCGATCGCCGGCTGGATCAGCGTGTGGCACATGCGGCGGACGGACGAACCCCTCATCCAGTTCGACGCGCTCAAACAGCGGACGTTTGCCGTCGTCATCTGGGGCGGATCGCTGTTCCGCCTGGCGATCAGCGTCTCGCCGTTTCTCCTTCCGCTCATGTTTCAGATCGCGTTCGGCCTGAACGCGTTTCGATCGGGGCTGCTGGTGCTGGCGATGTTCGCGGGCAACCTGTTCATGAAGCCGGCGACCACTCCCATTCTTCGAGCCTTCGGCTTTCGGCGCGTGCTGGTCGTCAACGGGCTGGTCACGGCTGCGTTGATCGGATCGTTCGGTCTGCTGAGTCCGAACACGCCGGCCGCGCTCATGATCGTCCTGCTCTTCGCACATGGCCTGTCCCGTTCGATGCAGTTCACCGCCATCAGCACGCTGGCGTTCGTGGACATTACCCAGCCGCAGATGAGCTCCGCCAACAGCTTCTTCACGGTCATGACGCAGATGAGCATGGGCATGGGCGTCGCGGTCGGAGCGGTGACGCTGCGGCTGGCCGCCTGGCTGCGCGGCGAGCCGGCGTCGGCGCCGACCCTCGCGGATTTTCACTTCGCCTTCGGGATGGTGTCGATCATCGCCGTCCTTGCGGTCGTTGACTGCCTCGGCCTGGATCGGCATGCAGGCGCGGAGGTGAGCGGGCACGCCCGCACCTGAACATGATAGAAAAGACTGGGGCAAGGAACCTTGGCGACCACCAACTACAACACAGATATTCCCGGCGAGATCATGACCCCCGACGCGGTGGAGACCCGCATCGGGACGCTCACCTTCGTCGACGGTGTCCCGACACCCGAAACGACGCGACTCGCCTACGACCACCTCGACTTCCTCCGCGGCGTTGAGGTGTTCCTCAACTTCGTCCCCGCGGCCTCGCTGGAGGCGATGCGCCGCGGCAACGTCGAGCGTGGAGCGAAGGCGTCCCATCAGGCCCTCATCTTCGACCAGCTGATGGACTCCAAGCCGCTGTGGCTCACGCCGAACACCGATACGGTGTACGTCTCGGTGTTCCTCGATCTGGAACGCGACGGCCCCACCGTCGTCGAGATCCCGCGCGGCTGCGGCCCCGGCACCGTCAACGACGCGTACTTTCGCTTCGTCGTCGACATGGGCATCCCCGGCCCGGACGCGGGCAGGGGCGGCAAGTACCTGATCGTCCCGGACTCGTTCGCAGGTGACGTGCCGGCCGACGAAAAGGATGGCGGCGAGTACTTCGTGGCGCGCTCGCCGTCGTCTGTGAACTGGCTGATCCTGCGCGGGTTCCTCGTGGACGGCAAACCGGACGCGGCGTCGAAGATGTTCCGCGACGCGCTCGAGGTGTATCCGCTCGCGAAGGCGGCGAGTCCGCCGAAGATGGAGTTCATCAACTGCTCGACGGTGCCGCACAACACGATCCACGCCAACACGTTCGCGTTCTACGAGGAGCTCGACCACGTCATCCAGAAAGAGCCGATCGGTTTCATCGACCCCGAGCTGCGCGGGCTGGCGGCGAGCATCGGCATCCGCAAAGGCCGGCCGTTCGCGCCAGACGCCCGGATGAAGAAAACCCTGACTGAGGCCGTGGCCGTCGGCAACGCCACAGCGCGCGCCGTCTCCTTCCACAACCGCGATGCGCGCGCCCCCATCTACAAGGACAGCCAGTGGAAAACCGGCTTCATCGGCGGCGACTACCGCTGGCTCGACGGGGACGGACTGGCCGGCCGCAATCTCGACGCCCGCACGGGCTTCTTCTACATGGCGACGGTGAACACTCCGGCGATGGCGATGAAGATGGTCGGCAAGGGTTCGCAGTACGCGATCATCTTCGCCGACAGCCTTGGCCACCCGTTGAGTGGTGCGAAGGCCTACTCGCTCAACATCCCGGCAAACGCGCCCGCGAAGGACTTCTGGTCGGTGGTCCTCTACGACCCGCAGACGCGCTCGGAGTTGCAGACCGGCCAGCCGTTTCCCGGCCGGAACAGCAAGAAGGGCGAACTGGCGGCCAACGCCGACGGGTCCGTGGACCTCTACTTCGGCCCCACGGCGCCAGGGGACAAGGAGAACAACTGGCTCCAGACAGTTCCGGGCAAAGGATGGTTTGCCCTCTTGCGTCTCTACGGCCCCACCGAAGCGTGGTTCGACCAGACCTGGCGGCCTGGCGAGATCGAAGAAATGAGCTGAGATCCGACGGGACGGCAACCACCCCGCACACGGGTGCGAGATGACGGAAACGCGAACGCGCCACTGAAAGGACACCATGGCCACACCGGGAGATCCGATCCAGCGCAGCGTACTGCCGATCCCGGACGTCACCCCGATCGGCCTCACGACGTTTGACGCGAAAGACCCGGACACGAAGTATCCGCCGATCCGGCCGGTGCGGCCGCCTGCCGGCGCACCGAATGTCCTGGTCATCCTGATCGATGACGCCGGCTTTGGTTCGTCGTCGGCGTTCGGCGGCCCGTGCCAGACGCCGAACTTCGAGAAGCTCGCCGCCGGCGGTCTCAGGTTCACACGGTTCCACACGACAGCGCTCTGCTCGCCGACCCGAGCCGCGCTCCTCAGCGGCCGCAACCATCACACGGTGGGGATGGGCGCGATCACCGAATTCGCGACGTCGGCGCCCGGGCAGAATTCGATGAAACCGAACACGTGCGCCGCGCTGGCTGAGACGCTGAAGCTCAACGGCTATTCCACCGCGCAGTTCGGCAAGTGTCACGAAGTGCCGGTCTGGGAGAGCAGCGCCATCGGTCCCTTCGATCACTGGCCCACCGGCGGCGGTGGTTTTCAGTACTTCTATGGCTTCGTCGGCGGCGAGACGCATCAGTACTACCCGAACCTGTTCGAGGGGACGACGCGGGTCGAGCCGAGAAAGACGCCCGAGCAGGGGTACACGCTGAACGAGGACCTGGCCGATCACGCCATCAACTGGATCCGTCAACAGAAGGCGTTGGCGCCCGATCGGCCGTTTTTTGTCTACTACGCGCCGGGCGCGACGCACGCGCCGCATCACGTGCCCAAGGAGTGGGCCGACAAGTACAAAGGCAAGTTCGATCAGGGGTGGGACCGGCTTCGCGAGGAAACGTACGCGCGGCAGAAGGCGCTCGGCGTGATCCCGAAGGAGTGCGAGCTCACCAGGCGGCATGACGACATACCGGCGTGGGACGCCGTCGATCCGAAGATGAAGCCGGTGTTGTGCCGGCAGATGGAAGTGTATGCCGGCTTCATGGAGCAGACCGACCATCATGTCGGCCGGGTGCTCGACGCGCTCACCGATCTGAAGATCGCCGACGAGACGGTGGTCTATGTGATCGTCGGCGACAACGGCGCATCAGCCGAAGGATCGCTGCAAGGCACGTTCAACGAGATGGTGACGTTGGGCGGCTTCGGTCACCTGGAGACCGCCGAGAGCCTGATGCCCCGGATCGACGAATTCGGATCGCCGACCGCATACAACCACTACGCGGTCGGCTGGGCGCACGCGATGGACACGCCCTACCAGTGGACGAAGCAGGTCGCATCGCACTGGGGCGGCACGCGCAACGGCACGATCGTGCACTGGCCGAAGGGCATCAAGGGCAAAGGCGAAATCCGCACGCAATTCCATCACGTGATCGACGTGGCGCCGACGGTCCTCGAACTGGCCGGCGTGCCGCAACCGCTCATCGTGAACGGCGTGCTGCAGCGGCCGATCGAAGGCGTCAGCATGGCGTATTCCTTCAACGATGCGGCCGCAGCCGAGCGCCATGAAACCCAGTACTTCGAGATGTTCGGCAACCGCGGCATCTATCACAAGGGCTGGACCGCGGTCACCAAGCACCGGACCCCGTGGGACACCGGACAGGTCAAGACGATCGCGTTCAACGACGACGTGTGGGAGCTGTACGACACGTCGAAGGACTGGAGCCAGGCGAGAGATCTGGCGAAGGAACAGCCCGACATGCTGCACCGACTGCAGCAGCTCTGGCTGATTGAAGCCGTGAAGTACAACGTGCTGCCGCTCGATGACCGGTTCGCCGAGCGCGGCGATTCCCAGCTCGCGGGACGTCCGGAGCTGATCTCCGGCAATCGGCAGATCGTCTTCGGCGGCCTGACGCGGGTTCCGTCGCTGGCGATGGTGAACCTGGCGAACAAGTCGTTCGCCGTCACCGCCGACATCCAGGTGCCCACGTCCGGCGCGGAGGGCGTCATCGTCGCCGTCGGCGGCGTCACGGGCGGGTGGAGCCTGTATGCCAAGAACGGCAAGCCGAAGTTCTGCTACAACTTCTTCGGGCTGCAGCTGACCCACGTAGAAGGCGCCGGCGTCATCCCATCGGGCCAGCACCAGGTGCGCATGGAGTTCAAATACGACGGCGGCGGGCTTGCGAAGGGCGGAACGGTCTCACTCTTTGTCGACGGCAAGAAGGCGGGTGACGGTCATATCGAGCAGACCGAACCGTTCGCCTTTGGCGAAGAATCGCTGGACGTCGGCCACGAAGCCGGGTCGCCGGTGACGACCGACTATCCGGGAAGTCACGGCTCCGAATTTTCGGGACAGGTCAATTGGGTGGAATTCGACGCCGGCATCGCCGCCGACGATCACAATCATCTAATCACGCCGGAGGAACGGCTTCAGGTCGCCATGGCGAGACAATAGTGCCGAGACTGGCCTGGGGTGAACCCCGAACAGTATCGGGACGGACTTCTCAGCGTTGGCGGGGTTTCGCGGCGCCATTCGGCGGTGGATGAAGCTGCAAGAACGCGGCTGCGGCATCACGGGCACGCGTTGTCACTTCGCGCGGGTTCGGTCGCTCCACGACGCCGAGCAGCAGACTGACGATCAAATCACCCCAGAGCAGCCCACCGAACTGCTCGGCAAGCCCAGCCGGGCCGCCCTGGAGTAATCCGGACGACTGAGCGCCCGCCATGACTTGACGCAGGGAGGCGCGGCTCGTCTCGCGCCCTATCGAGTCGAGCACCCGGGCCACTTGCGGGGCGTGGACGGCCTCGGCGATCGCCAGGCGGAATACCGCGATGACCGTTGGATCGCTTACCTCACGGACGAGTTGCGCTCCGAAGGTGGTGAGAACGTGCGCGAGGGTCGCGCGATCGCGCGGCACGGGCATGTCAGCGGGCACCTGCAGTCGCCTGGCGCGTTCGCGGATGCAGGCGATCAGCATTTCCTGTTTGTTGCCGACCAGCGTGTACAACTCCCGCTTCGAGACGCGCGCGCGTGTCGCAATCTCGAGCGTGCTGGCCCTGGCGTAGCCACTCTTCATAAACGCCGCGAAGGCGGCCTCGAGGATGCGGCCGCGCACCGGGGTGGCTTCCCCGTCGCCCTGTCGTTGTGTTGACCTGGCTGCCCTGACCATGACCCCTTCTTGACGATGTCGGTACCGGATAGTACCATAATCGGCGTGGTACCGGTCGGTACCGCACCGGTCCGGCTGACGGACACGGCGCATCAATGAACAGGAGGCCACATGTCACCAGAACTTCTCTTCCCAATGCAGCTCGTTTTAGGCTACGTCGCGTGGCTGCTCTGCTTCGGCGTGTATGTCCTGCCCTGGCTCACGTCGATGGACCGAGTCGACGCGCAACGCGCGATCGCGACGTTCCACAGCTTCCGTTTCTTCGGTCTCGTCTTCATTCTTCCAGGCGTGGTCGGTCCGAATCTCCCCGCCGACTTCGCCGCGTTCGCTGCCTACTGGGACCTGGCGACCGGCGTCCTGGCGATGCTGGCACTGCTCACGGTGAGAATCCGTCCGCTCTTCTGGCTGTTCGTGGTGGCGTTCAATCTCGTGGGGTCAGTCGACCTGGTCCGCGACTACTACCACGCCATCCATGCCGGTCTTCCTGCGCTGGCGGGGCAGTTGGGGGCGGCATACGCGATTCCGATCCTGTACGTGCCTGCACTCATGATCACGCATGTCGCCGCGCTCTATTTGCTGACGCGCCCTCAACCCAAAACAGCTCGGACGCTCGTCGGTGAAGCGGCCGCCTAGATTGGATTGCCATCGACGGCAACGATCCTGATGGCGCCAGCAGCGCGTCTAACTGCGCACTCGCCGATCGCCGGCCGCGCGTGTCAGGAGATCGCGAAAGGCGCGCAACGCCGGGTCCCTGTCGGTGCGCTCGTGCCAGAGGAGGTTGACGGTCGTCCCGATTCGGGGAATCGGCGTCGCGACCCTGCGCAGCGAGAGGCGCGGCGCCAGGACGCTCACGAGGCTGGCCGGTAGCGAGGCGACGCAGTCCGTGGCTGCGACGACGGCGGCCGCGGCGGTGAACGTCGGGACGACGACGGCGATGTCGCGTTCGATGCCGAGCGCGGCGTAGCCCGCGGCCAGCGGGCGACTGCCCTTCCCCGGCGCGACCTGGACCTCGACGTGCTTGAGCGAGGCGAGCTGGATCTTCGAGACCGTGCGTCGCACGCGGGGGTGCCCGGCGCGCGCCACGAGCACGAGATGCTCCTCGTAGAGCGGGACGACACGGAGGCCGGGCCCCTTCTCGCCGGCGCCGATCGCGACGTCGATTTCCGTGCCGGCGAGCCCTCCCCGCGCGAAGAGCGTGTCGATGCTCAGCACGCGGAGACGCGCGCGTGGCATCTCGGAACCGAGGGCGGCGACCACCTTAGGGAGGCTCGCGAGCTGTCCGGCATCGGCGATCGCCAGCGTGAATTCGCGTTCGGCCGTTGAAGGATCGAATACGTCACTGTAAACGGCCTGGTCCAGATCGCGGAGGGCCCGCGCCAGCGCCGGCGCCAGCGACGCCGCGCGCGGCGTTGGGACGATGCCGCGGCCGCTCCGTATCACGAGCGGGTCGTCGAGGGCGGCGCGCAGGCGAGCCAGCGCGTTGCTCACAGCCGACGGGGTCACGTTCAGCCGTCTGGCCGCGCGAACCACGCTGCGCTCGGCGAGCACGGTGTCGAGGATGAGGAGGAGGTTGAGATCAAGCGCCGATAAGCTCACGGATCGTGATCATACACATCACCAATCATCACTGGATCGCACGCGTCATCGGAACTAGGCTGGCGCTATCGATGTCCAGGGATGCTATGCCGGACGTCTCCCGCCCTGACCGCAGCCACACCGTGACGCGCCCGGGGGGCATGCTGCTTCGTATTGCCGCCGTCGCCATCGCGGTCTTCGAGATCGGCCATACGCTGGGTGGGATGGTCCTTGGCAAGTCGCGCGGGCCTGACGAGGACGCGATCATGGCGTCCCTCGCGACCTATCGTTTCGATGTGATGGGAAGCTCGCGGTCCCACTATGACTTCTACCGGGGCGAGGGTTGGTACCTGGCGGCCGCGCTGGCGGCGATGGCCGTGATGTGCTGGCTGCTCTCGAATTCCGCGGCCGACAGCCCCGCCCTGGTGCGCCGCTTGTCGTTGGTCATCGCGGTCTTCTTCGCGACATCGGCGGCACTGTGCGCCGTGTTCTTCTTCGCCGCGCCTCTGGTGCTATCGGTGATCGCATCGGCAACATGCGGTGCCGCGTGGTGGCGCTTGCGTAACGCGTGACGAGAGGTATCCATGAAACGACGCGTCGCTGTCATGTTCGCCGCCGTCGCTGCAGGCGCTGTGTTCGCCGGGCTCGTGTATGCGGTCCTGGTGGCCGCGCACGTTTCCGAGCCGGCCGCCACTACAGTGTACGGCCTGACCCCACGCCGGCTCTGGGCGACCACCGTCGTTGTGCTGACACTGATCGGCGTCGGCGTCGGTGGGCTGGCGCTGGCACGCCCCGGCACCCCGTCGGGGCCACTCGGGGCGATCGTGGCCGTGGTGGCGGGCGTCATCGGCGCAATCAACGGCGGGCTGAATCTGGCCATGGCCAGCGGTGGCCCGGGCACCGGCAACGGAGTCGTCGGTGGAGCCGCAGCGTTCGTGCTGGGATTGATCGCCGTAGCTGTCGGCGGGCTGGCGCTGGTGCGCGGCCGTCGCACCGCCTCAGAGATCTGAATGGATGGCACGGTCACACGGTGACGACGACCTTCCCTCGCGCATGCCCGTCCTCGACATAGCGGACGGCGGAGGGCTATTTGCCCGGCCGAGCGGCATGCCGCTTTAGAATCAACGATTTGCAAGCGGCCAGCGGCCGTTCCCTCCCGCGCGCTTCGAACCGTCGAGCAAAATTTGCAGAACGATGTCGAATTCCGGCAAGCTCGTTCGTCATCCCAGTGAGACGCCAACTGCGGCCGGCTCAAACAAGGAGGCAGACGATGCGGGTTATGGTGTTCGCGAAAACCACTGAGGTCAGCGAAAAGGGCGCGGCTCCGACGACTGAGGCGTTCGCCGCGATGGATCGGTTCACCGAGGAGCTGGTCAAGGCCGGCGTCTTCATTGCCGCCGCGGGCCTCAAGAACAGCACCCAGGCCAAGCGCATCGTGTGCGAAGGTCCCCGCCGTACTGTCATCGACGGGCCGTTCGCCGAAACCCGCGAGCTCGTTGCCGGCTTCTCGATCTGGGAGGTCAAGGACATGGACGAGGCGGTGGCCTGGGCAAAGCGTTCCCCCAATCCCATGCCGGGCAAGAGCGAGATCGAAATCCGGCCGTTCTACGAGGCGGCGGATCTGGCCGAGTTCATGACGCCCGAGGAGCTCGCGGCGCCCCGTGACGGAGACCGCGGGAAGCTCGGCGTCGCCTGACATCGTCCCCGCTTGTCTCCCCTGCGGCCCTGGCCGACAATGCGGTGTGGCCGCAGGCGAGACGCACCAGGCAGAAACGCATCAAGCCATAGAGGCGACCTTTCGCATCGAACGCGCCAGGCTCATCGCGGGCCTGGCCCGCATGCTGCGGAACGTCGATCTTGCCGAGGAGCTGGCGCAGGAAGCGCTGGTCGTCGCCCTGTCCGAGTGGCCGAGGACCGGCGTTCCCGCCAGCCCGGCAGCCTGGTTGATGGCCGTCGCCAAACGGCGCGCCTTCGACGGCTTCCGCCGCGACAAGATGCGCGAGCGCAAGCACAAGGAGATCGCGCGAACGCTGCCCGCGTACGGCAACGTCGGGCGCGACGGCGCGATCAACGCGATCGAAGCGGCCATGGACGATGACCTCGGCGACGAGCTGCTGGGCCTCATCTTCACGGCCTGCCACCCCATCCTGTCGCCAGACGCCCGCGCGGCGCTCACCCTCAAGGTGGTCGGCGGCCTGACGACGGACGAGATCGCCCGCGCCTTCCTGTCGAGTGAGGCCACGATCGCGCAGCGTATCGTCCGCGCGAAGAAGGCGATCGCAAAGGCCGGATTGTCCTTCGAGGTGCCGCGCGGCGTGGAACGAGCGGCGCGGCTGCCCTCGGTGCTCGAGGTCATCTACCTCATTTTCAATGAAGGCTATGCGGCGACGGCGGGCGACGACCTTGTCCGGCCGGGCCTGTGCCTGGAGGCTCAACGGCTCGGACGCATACTCGCCGGTCTGATGCCCGGGGATGCCGAAGTGCTCGGCCTCCTGGCCCTGATGGAGATCCAGGCGTCGCGCCACGGAGCGCGCACCGGGCCGGACGGCGCCTTCATACCGATCACCGAACAGGATCGCGCGCGCTGGGACCACTTGCTGATCAGCCGGGGCCTCGATGGGCTGGCCCGCGCCGAAGCGCTTGGCTCCAAAGGGGGAGATGCCGGACCCTATGTGCTCCAGGCCGCGCTCGCCGCCTGCCACGCCCGCGCGCGCCGGGCTGCGGATACCGACTGGCCGCGCATTGCCGCGCTTTATGACCGGCTACGCGTCGTCGCGCCCTCGCCCGTGGTCGATCTCAATCGCGCGATCGCCCACAGCATGGCCTTCGGGCCCGAAGCGGGCCTCACGCTGGTGGACGAGATCGCCGACGCCGACGCCCTGCGCGACTACGCGCCCCTGCCGGCGGCGAAGGGCGACTTTCTATTCCGGGCCGGTCGACTGGCCGAGGCGCGTTCAGAATTCCAGGCTGCGGCCACACTGACCCGCAACGCGCGGGAACGAGCCTTTCTCCTGGCACGAGCTGACGCCTGCGCTCACCCCTTGCCGTAATCCGTGAACACGGACGGAATGAGAACGATCGAACAGGGGCCTGAAGTGGCATTTCGCGTTTTGATCATGGGCGGCACGGGTCAGGTCGGAGCGGCGGTGGTGCGTGCGCTGGCCGCAGAGCCGTCCTGCGCTGAAGTCGTGATGGTCAATCGGAGGGCGATTTCTCTCGCCGCAGATTCCCGCGTGCGACAGGTGATTCTGGATACGGCAGCTGCTCATTTTTCAGCTGAAGTGACGACGCTTGCGCAGAACATGGTCGTGCAAGGCGATCCTGTCTACGGGGCTTCCTGCGTTGGCGTCGGTCAAGGCAGCCTGAAGTGGAGCGAGGAGGAATTGAAGGCTCTTGAAATCGGGGTTGTCGGTGGTTTTGCCCGTGGCTGTCATGCCGGAGGTATCACGCGGTTTGCTCTACTCTCCGCAGCGGGAAGCACCGCAAAAAGCCGGATTCGCTATGTGCGGGTCATGGGTCTAAAAGAAGAGACCGTTCAGAAGACAGGCTTCAGAAGCCTGGCGATTTTCCGGCCGGGCATCATCGGAGGCAATGCCCATACGCCGGGTTATGCGGCCTGGCTGGGGCGCCTGATTCCTGGTCCATTCGGGACGATTGAGCAGGACGATATCGGGCGCGCCTTTGTCGCTGAATTCATCAGCACCCCGGCCACGAACGGGGTCATTTATCTCGACAATGGGGCGATGAGACGTCGGTCACGCGCGTACCTTCGATCCCTTCGACCGGACTAGCCGACCCTCAACTGTGGCGACGCTGGCGTTGATCGTGCATCGCGACCGCCATCGGTTCCGGAGGGCCTATGGGTGAAACGGAGACGCTCGTTCCCGCTCGACAGCTCGCGGCCACCAACAAGGCCCACTTTCCTAACGAGAGCGCAGAATACCGGTCGGCTCGCAACGCGCTCCTTGTCGAAGAGATCGAGCTCCGTCGCCACATCGAGCGTGTGGCCTCGCAGCGGCGGGCGCTCCCTGCAGGCGGCGAGATCCCCCGGGACTTCGAGCTTGTCTCCGCGAAAGGTCCGGTTCGCCTGTCGACGCTGTTCGGCGACAAAGATGCGCTGTTGATTTACAGCATGATGTACGGCCCGCAACGCCAGGCGCCGTGCCCCATGTGCACATCGTTCCTGAGTTCCTGGAACGGGACCGCGGTCAACCTGCGCGAGCGAGTCGCGATGACTGTCACGGGCCGGTCACCGGTCGATCGGCTGCTCGCTTACAAGAAGCAACGCGGCTTTGCGAACCTTCCATTCGTGTCCGATATGTCTGGCGACTACACCCGCACCTATGTCAGTCCCGACGACGCCGACGTCCCGGGGTTCAGCGTCTTCGTCAGGCGCGATGGAGTCGTTCGTCACTTCTATAGCGGCGAGATGAGCGGTGCGATGGCCGACCCTGGACAAGATCCGCGTGGCGCGCCGGACATCGATCCTCTCTGGCTGATGCTGGACCTGACGCCGGGAGGCCGCGGTACGGATTGGCATCCCAGACTCGATTACGGGCACGAACCATGAAACCGGTGAGCGGCAACGACGCTCGCCGCGACTCCACATGGGCGTTTTCGTCTGTCGGGTACCCGACAGTCGGCCCGCAGGGCGTGTGACATACTCCAGCCCGCCGCTTTTGTGAGCCTGCCGCCGCCTGGCGCGGAATTCGGTCACGCCCAGACTCATCGAGGCTCTTGGGTCTGGAGCTCATTCTTGTCGAAACGTGCGAAGTCGGTTCGTCCTGCGCCCGTCGATGCCCGTCCGAAGAACAAGCTGCTCGCGTCCCTTCCCCGCGCGGACTTCGAACGCCTGCGCCCGCACCTGAAAACGGTCCCGATCAAGCCGCGACAGATCCTCCATCCGATCAACGAACCGGTCCGTGAGGTGTACTTCCTCAACGGCGGGGTCGCGTCGATGACGACGGTGATGCGGGATGGCTCGATGGTGGAGATCGCCACCGTCGGCGACGAAGGCCTGGTCGGCATCAACGCCTTCTTCGGCGGCGCGATGCTGAGCGGCGAAACGATGATGCAGGTGCCGGACACGAATGCGGAAGTGATGTCCACTGCCGCGTTCACGCGCGAGCTCGCGCGAGGCGGCGCGTTCCACGAGTGCGTCCATCGCTATTCACAGGGCCTGCTGATGCTGATCATGCAGTCGACCGGCTGCATGGCGCTGCACACGGTCCATGAACGCTGCTGCCGCTGGCTCCTCATGACCCACGACCGCATTCGCCAGAACGAGTTTCACCTCAGCCACGAATTCCTGGCGATGATGCTCGGAGCGACGCGGCCCACCGTGACGATCGTGGCCGGCACCCTGCAGAAAGCCGGGTTGATCGACTACACGCGCGGGCGCATGACGATTCTGGACCGCAAGAGCCTGGAAGCGGCGTCGTGCGAGTGCTACTCGACGGTGCGCGGCCACTTCGACCGCCTCGGCCTGTAGCCCCGGCGCGCCCCGGTCATCCCGTCACGTCGCGCGGCTTGCCGCCGTTTTCGGCGCGGCTCCGACGGCCTCCGAATCGCCGAGCGCAGCTCGTGCCCGCAAGGGACGGAAAAAGGCGCGGATATCCTCCACCAGCAACTCAGGTTCCTCCATCGCGGCAAAATGTCCCCCGCTGGGCATCTGCGTCCAGCGCTGGACATCGAAGAAGCGTTCAGCCCATTCCCGCGGCGGCTGCGATATGTCCTTCGGGAAAATCGCGAAGGCCGCGGGGACGTCCGACGAACCGGTCCACTGCTTGACTGCCTCAGCCATCCACGTCAGCGGGCCGCTGCTGGTGAAGTCGTAATAGGGCAAAAACGCCGAACCGATGGTCTCCGTTGCCCAATAGATCATGATGTTCGCGAGCAGTTCGTCCTTCGAGAACCGCGTCTCGATCCGGCCGTCGCAATCGCTCCATCGGTGGAATTTGTCCACGATCCAGGCGGCCAGCCCGGCCGGGGAATCGTTCAGCGCCCGCGCAAGACTGTACGGTCTCGTGCCTTGAATCAACGCGTAGGCGCCCTCCTTCGGTATCCATTTGTCATTTCTATCGAAGAAGGCCCGTTCGGCTCGCGAGGGATCACGGGGTCTTTGAAACAGGTGCCAGAACGGCACGTCCGTGAGGTGAACGCCGACGAGCGATCTGCCGTGGCTGCGGGCGAGTTGCTCCGTGACGGTGCTTCCCCAGTCGCCGCCATGCGCGGCGTACTGTTGGTAGCCCAGGGCCTCGGTCATCAGCGTGTGCCACAGATTGCCGGTCCGAAACGTGAACCCGTCGCGCGCCGGCTTGTCGGAGAACCCGTAGCCCGGCATGCTGGGGACCACGACGTCGAACGCGTCCGCCGCATCGCCGCCGTGCGCCTGCGGATCGCTCAACATCGGGATGATTTTCAGGAAACGCACGAACGAATCCGGGTACCCGTGGGTCAGGACGATCGGCAACGGCCGTTCGCCCCTGCCGCGCTCGTGGATGAAATGGACGCCGAAGCCGTCCACGTCGGCTCGAAAATGCGCGAAGCGGTTGAGGGCCTCTTCCTGCTGGCGCCAGTCGAACCGGGTCAGCCAGTGCTCGACCAGCGCCTTCAGGTACGGACCGCCGGTGCCGTGGTCCCAGCCGTCGTCCTCGATTTCGTCCGCCCATCGGACGCGCTCGAGCCGGTTGCGCAAATCGTCGAGCGTCGGTTGCGGAACCCGTATCTCGAAAGGTGTGACGCGCATCAGGACACCTCATCGCGGGAAGCGGTGACACCGCAGATTCGCTCGAACGATGCACAATCAACGCCAGCACCGCTACGGCTGAGGGCAGGCTGAGCTGTCCTCGATCAACGCGACGGCTCGAACAACTCGACAGGGTTGCCGTCGGGATCTTCGATCTGGACCTGTCTCCCGCCCGGCCCGGCCAGCATCTCGTTCCGAAAGCGGAGGCCGGCTTTTTTCAGAGTTTCCATGCACTCGGAAAGATCGTCGACCCGGAGCACGACCCGGTTCCAACCGCCGGGCGCCTGTTCCCGGCCGTCCGGCATCGGCCGCGAGCCGGACGCCTGTGGCCCGCTCAGCAGGATGTCCACGTCGCCGAGCGATACGCTCGCGAACGCCGGCAGCTGCTGGTGCTTGAGCGTGAAGCCCAGGTGTGACGTGTAGAAGGTCACCGCGCGGGCGACGTCCTTCACGAGATAGCGGACGCCATGGACGCCTTTCACGAACGACTGGCCTGTCACAGTGCCCATGCTTTCCTCCGTTTTATATTCCTTGACACGTATATACGTAATAGAGCATATTCAGGCCATGCCGTCGGCCTTCGAAATCATCGCGGAGCCGAACCGCCGCGCCATCCTCGGCCTGCTGACGTCCTCGGAGCGGTCTGTCGGCGACATCGAGCGTCAGCTTCGCATGCCGCAGCCGGCGGTGTCGAAACACCTGCGGGTCCTGCGCGAAGCCGGGTTCGTGGAATCACGCACGGAAGCGCAGCGGCGCCTCTATCGGCTGAAGCCGGAACCGTTGATGGAGCTGGCCGCCTGGCTCGTGCCCTTCCGTCGCTTCTGGGCGGCGCACGTCGACGCCCTGGCGAAACACCTGGACCGGATGGACAAGGCGCCACCGGCCGCGAAAGGAAAGAAAGGAAAGAAAAAGACATGAGTACCCGTGAGCAGTACGCGCCTGGCGCCGCTTCCGGCGCCGAGATCAGAAAAGACGGGGACAACTGGACGCTCGTCCTGGTCCGCAACCTCCGCCATCCTCCTGCCAGAGTCTGGCAGGCGCTCACCGACCCCGAGCATTTGCGCGAGTGGGCGCCGTTTGATGCCGACCGGAACCTCGGGGCCGTCGGCACGGCAAAGCTGACGACAGTGGGAGCCCCGACGCCGCACGTCACCGAGGCCCGGATCAAGCGGGCTGACCCGCCGAAGACGCTCGAATACGACTGGGGTGGCAAGGACATCCGCTGGGAGCTCGAGCCGCTCGACGGCGGGACCCGGCTCACGCTGTGGCACAACATCGATCGCGGGTTCATCTCCATGGGCGCGGCGGGTTGGCACATCTGCCTGGACGTGCTGGATCATTTCCTCGCAGGCGATCCGCTCGGGCGCATCGTCGGTCCTGACGCGATGAAGTTCGGCGGCTGGCAGCGGCTGAACGCCGATTACGCGAAGCAGTTCGGTGTCGCATGAAGAGGCCCGCGCCGGTGGAACCGGCTTCCGCGTTGATCGACGAGAGGATCAGGAAACTCGGCGACTGGCGCGGCAAGATGCTCGCGCGTGTGCGCAAACTCATACACGACGCCGATCCCGAGATCGTCGAAGAGTGGAAATGGATGGGGACGCCCGTCTTTTCCCACGACGGTATTGTCTGCACGGGAGAAACGTACAAGAACGCCGTCAAGATGACATTTGCAAAGGGCGCTGCGCTGAAGGACCCGTCGAGGCTGTTCAATTCAAGCCTCGACGGCAATGTCAGGCGCGCCATCGACATCCACGAAGGGGACAAGATCGATGAGGCGGCCTTGAAGGAACTCATCCGCGCCGCGGTCGTACTCAACGTCGATGCCAAGGGCAAGAGCAAGCCGAAGACGAAGCGCCGCTAGGTCTGTCTCGGCACCTGCCTTGCACGACCGATCGCGTGTTGACTGCCGCAACGGCAGGTCATGCGAAAGGAAACAGGCAGGAACATGTCAAAACTCATGCTTGCCACTTCGTGCTGCCTCGCGCTGCTCGGGGTGAGCGTTCTCGGTCAGACAGCCGGGTCCGCGCAGCCGTCTCAGCAGTCTCAGCCGTCTCAAGCGTCTCAGCCGTCTCAGCCATCGGTGCCGGCGCCACAGCATCTGGCTGAGGCCGCGCGTTCGCTCGCCGGCGTTTCGGACGAGTCGCTGCGTTCAGACACGAAGAAGAACCTCGTGCAGCTCCGCAAGGATTTCGAAACGCTTTCGGCCAATTACAAGAAATCTCCGGAAAATGCCGCCGACTGGCAGCCGGCGCTGTATGACGTCGAGCGCGATCTCGTCCTGCTCGTGGGCGGAGGCGGCCTCGAGCCGACCAGCGAAGCCAAGCCGATTCCCGGGCTCGCAGCCGAGGTTCCCGACTCGCCGGCGCGCACAGCCCTGGGGGAGTTCCGCACACACCTTGAACTTTTTTTCGACGCGACCAGTTCGGTGCATGCCCAGGCGCCGGCCCCGAAGGACAGTGTCGCGCCCTGAGGACGGCTCGTGTAACGGGGGCCCTGGTCGTGACACATCCTCCATGCTGACGCCGAAGGCGTCCTGGAGGAGACGACATGATTGCGCAGATCGACCAGATCGCCCCACTCAAGGGCCAACGCACCCCGGAGCAAGTCCTCGAATCGATCGTTGACGGGATCAACACGGGCAATCTCGACTCGCTGATGCCCATCTACGAGCCGGGGGCCGCGTTCGCGGCTCGGCCCGGGACGCTTGCCCACGGCTTGCCGGGCGTCCGTGGATCGCTGACGGCCTTCATCGCGATGAAGGGCACGCTCGATCTCGAGGTGACCCGGGTTCTCGAGACCGGCGAGATCTGGCCCTCGTCGCCGGGGTGTGGTCGTTCACGGGAACGGGGCCGG
>Ga0105245_10001166_pt1 | contig 23777 bp, 18 predicted proteins | sample KBSM54metaG_FD_81523 | JGI IMG/M metagenome (GOLD analysis project Ga0105245, IMG submission 81523) | Miscanthus rhizosphere microbial communities from Kellogg Biological Station, Michigan, USA - KBS M5-4 metaG | ecosystem: Host-associated > Plants > Roots > Rhizosphere > Soil | place...
CGGAGCGCGAGCGCGGCGAGCGGCTGGCCGACCTCGTGCGCACCCATTTCGCCTCGCTCGCGCCTCCCTCGACGGAGGGCGAGCCGCTGCTCGAGCTCAGGCCTCCGGAGGCCCTCACGAGCGAGGAGACGGAGTGGGACCTCTCTCGCCCCGAGCGTACGGCGCGTCCCCTCGTGCTGAGGTTCAACCCCCTGGGCGAGGCGCACGCCTGGATCGAGGAGCACGGTGAAGCCGACCTCGTCGCCAAGACGGAGGTCCCTGCGCTCGACACCGGGATGGTCTCGATCGCGCTCGACGCCTCGCTCCCACCGAACCGTCGCGGCGTACTCGAAACCGGGGTCACCGTCTCGGTGCCCGCGAAGCCCCCGCATCGCGTTCAGCGGCTCGTCCGGACCGCGACGCTCAGCCCGCCCGGGGATCGCGCTGAAATCCGGCTTCGACTCGCGCCTGGAGAGCCGCTCGAGTTCGGCTACACGGCCTATGCCGTGGTCAGGGATGCGAGCGGGATCGAGAGCCTGGAGGAGCCCGAGCGCGCCTGGAGCGGTCCCCGGCTCTCGCTCTCGACCGCCGACTTCCCGCTCCGCTTCCTGCCGGTGGCCGCCTCGGCCGCGCTGCTCGGGCTGGCGGACGTCAGCGCCACGATCACGCGGCGCCGCGACGGGCAGGAGATCGCCGAGAGCTTTCCGCTCACCGCCGAGCAGCCGGCGCTGGCGATCGCCGTACCGCGGGAGGAGGAGGAACCGCGGCTGGGGGTCGAGGCGAGAGAGCGAAGCGGCGATCGGGTCGAGCGGCTCGACGGCGTCTCCCAGGGCCTGGTCGACCTCCACTCGTTCCGCGGCTACGGCCCGCACCGGGTGGACATCGAGTGCGCGTTCGAGGACCGGGAGGGGGAGATGCTTGCGATCGAGCTGGCGCCGGAAGGGCGCACGGACGATCCGGCCGCGATCGGGGTCGTCCACCTGACGCCGGCCGAGAGCAGGAAGACGTGGACCTGGTTCTCCGACTCCCCGTTCGGGGGCGGGTTCCGGTGGCGGCCGTACGCGGGACCGGGGACGACGCCCCACGGCTGGTCCGGAGTCCTGGACGGCGCCGATCCGCTCGTGCTGCAAACGGGAGCGACGGTATGAGAGAGCCCGCTCCCGTCGTGGTGATCGAAGGCGTTCGCGTCTGGCGCGACGAGGATGACCCCCAGCTGTTCGTCTACGTGCCAGGAGTCCCGGAGCCCCAGCGCGGTCCAGACGGCAGGCCAACGGTCTCCCTGATTGTCACGGGGGACAGCGCGATCCTTCAGGTGGGCGCATCGTGGGGGCTGGGCACCGACCAGATCGAGCGCCTGCGGCCCAAGCTTGCCGTCGCAGCCCCAGGCGTCGACCCGGCCGGCATCATGTTCTCGCCGGCGCCCGTAGCGGTCTCGGAAGCGCTGCTGGAGGCGGCCGATGGCTCGGGCGGCTTCACTCCGATCGCCACGTCACCCGGCTCCGGGTATCCCCCGTTCACGGCGATCTTCAGCTCGGTGGTCGCCGGTGAGCACAGGAGCCTGGCCGCGGCCGCCCTCAACGGAACCCCGGGCTCGCTGCGCGTTCGATACCGGGCCTCGGGGACGGTGCGGGTTTCCGCAACGGCGCGGTTGCGAGGCCGGATCGCGGTCCAGCCCGGGGATGAAGCCGTCGAGCCAAGGGCCCGGCTCGACGCGGCTCTCGAGTCGGGCGCCGTGACCATCGAGCTCGACGTCGTGGACGCACCGCCCGAACTTGTCGCGGCCGCACGCGAGCTCGTGCTCGAGAAGGCGGCGAATCAGCTCGCGCGCACCCGCGGCGCTCGATCGTCCTCTCCCGCGGATCTCGACGTCCAGGGAACCGCCGCTGCCGATCTCCCCGCCCAGCTCGAGCCGATCGCCGACGTCGCGCACTGGTTCTCCGGAGCGAGCACGCGCGGAGGCCACGTGCTGATCGCCCCCGGCGCCGCCGCCACCCCAGGAAACGAACCGAACCGTCAGCCATGAAGGACAACCACACGAGGAGCAACCCATGCTGAAGCTCGTCCCGTCGCAGACGATCGAGGGCGTCACCGTCTATAGCGACGACGTCGCCGGCGACGTGTTCTACGCGCTCCCCGAGGAGCCGCGCTTCCGGATCGACGAAAACGGGATTCCGGTCTTCAAGTTCATCAAGTACCGCCTACCCATCGATCGCGAGGACGGCAAGAAGGGCGGCGGCTTCTGCTTCTTCGACTGCGAGTTCACGCTCACCCCCGAGAAGGAGCAGGCGGTCAAGGCTCAGCTCCAGGCGCAGGTCGACCAACGACGGAGCTCCGCCGGCCTGCCGCCCCTGACCGTCAGGCTCGGCCAACCGAGCTACACGGAGGGGACCTCGTCACTCCTGCTGTCCCAATTCGCGGGCGGCCCGCTGATCGAGAGGGTGGCCGGCGCCGGATCACCGTCGCTGTTCGGCAAGAACGTGAGCACCTTCGCCGTCGAGTTCACGCCCGAGGGGGCGACGGTTTTCGAGGAGGCGATGAAGGGCCACGGCGGTGTGGTGAACGTCGTATACGACCTCAAGTTCCCCGTCCGTCTCCCGCCGCTCACCGCCACGGCCTGGTTCCGCGCCGAGCAGTTCTACTCGTTCTTCCAGACGATCACCATCGACGAGCCGTTCTGGGGCGACGACTCCTACCGCGAGACGATCCGGGAGCAGTTCTACGACAGCGAGTCGATGGGGGTCACGATCACGCCGGGCTTCAGCGTCGGCGAGGACACCGACAAGATCGTCTCGCAACTGCGGGACTCGATGCAGCGTTCGCTGGACGAGGCGGTCGAGCGCAAGATGCTCGAGGCGATCACCGGAGTGTCAGAGGAGGGACGCAAGCTGCCCGAGGGGGACTTCGAACAGGTCACCCGGGACATTCAGACACACAAGATCTCGACCTTCACGAACACCTACACCGAGAACCAGGTCTTGGAGTTCGCGCCCAAGCCCCAGGGGGCGCTGCCCGCGATCACCAGCCTCCCGAACGTGAATGTCGCGGACCACTTCATCGAGATCGACGCCGACGACCCGTTCTTCCGCACGCTCAACGTCGGCGTCCAGGTGAACGCCGACTTCCAGGAGCTGCCGATCCACAGCGTCGAGGTGCACCTCGGCTATCACGATCGTGTGGGCGAGTTCGTATTCACGAATCCGAACCAGCCGCAGCGCTTCGAGGCCTTCCTCGAGGACGGCAACAAGTACAAGTACTGGTACCAGGTCAACTACAAGGGCGAGAGCCAGACGTTCAAGTCGGACGAGACCTCGACCGACGAGACGCAGCTGGTGGTCAACGTCGACGATCTCGGCATCTTCGATCTCGACATCGTCGCGGGCGACCTCAACTTCGACCAGGTCAAGTCTGCGCAGGTCGCCGTCAAGTACGAGGGCGGCCGTGAGCCGATCGAGACGCAGTTCACGCTCACCAAGGACCACACACAGCACACGCTGCAGAAGGTGACCTTCGAGCGCCGCCGCCAAGCGTATGAGTACAAGGTGACCTACTTCATGAGCGACGGGCGCGAGTTCCGGACCAACTGGACGCGCGAGGCAAGCCGGCCGCTCAACGTGAACGACCCCTTCAGCTCGATGAAGACCATCGGCCTGCGGGCTGCCGGGGACCTGCAGACGAAGATCGAGACGATCTTCGTGGACCTGAAGTACGTGGACGAGCTGAACAAGTACGAGCTGCCGAAGTCGGTGGCCCTGAGCGCCCAGCGGCCGTTCGAGGACTGGGTCTTTCCCGTGATATCCGACGCCGGCAAGGTCATCTACACGGGACAGATTCGGATGCGTGACGGCACTGTCGACGAGATTCCCCGTACCGAGACGACCGACTCGACGATCCTCGTGGGCCAGCTGATGGAGGGCAAGCTCCAGGTTCAGGTGCTCGCCGACTTGATCGATTGGACGTTGGTGAAGCTCGTGACGGTGAGCCTCGAGTACAGGGACGAGCCGAACAAGATCCACGAGGTGAAGGACTTCGCCTTCCGCCAAGGACAGACGGCCCCCTTCAACTGGGAGGTCGGGCTCGAGGACAAGGACCTGGTCGAGTATCGCTGGAAGGCCATCTTCTTCTTCGCGGACGGGACGCAGCACGACACCGGCTGGTCGCCGCCCACCAGCGTGCGCACGATCGTGCTGCAGCCGCCCGGCGCGGTCGCGCCGGCGCCGGCCCCCCAGCCCGAGCCGATCCCGACCCCCGCTCCGGGAGGCTGAATGCTCTACCTGCACCCGCCGTTTCACATCATCAACGGCGTCTCGGTCTTCGCCGACCACGCCGATCCGCTTCAGTTCTACTTCCTGCCGCTTGCGCCGAAGCTGACCGTGCTGACGGACCCGGGGAGCGGTGAGCGGATACCCCAGATCCAGCTGATCCGCTACCGCGGGTCGGCCGGAAACGGCGGGATCCTCAACTTCGACGTCAACGTGGGCATCTCGGACGACGAGCTGGCCGACGTCGCCACCGAGCTGCGCTCACGCATGGACGTCGACGGGGAGCCGCGCCTCGCCCCGGTTCCGCTCGTGGATGGCACGGTGCGGCTGCTGATTTTCGGCGAGGACTCCGGCGCGGAGGAGGATGGGGACGAGGATGAGGAGGAGCCCACCGGCCCGCGCTTCGTCCTGAAGATCGCCCACCACGCCAAGCCCTCGCTCTTCGGAGACAACCAGGCCGCGTTCTCCGTGATGCTCGACGAGGCCGGCGTCGTCGTCATGGAGAAGGGGTTGAAGGGGGAGATCGCTCCGATCGCGGTCGTCTACTCGCTCGAGTACCTCGCGCTTCGCCCCGCCTACACGGTCCAGCTGACCGCCGACTGGAACCGCGTCCAGGAGCACCTCGAGAAGTCGTTCGGGTTCAACACGCTCATCTTCAGCGCGCAGATCGACGACGTCGTGGACAAGCTGATCGAGGACCGGACGATCCAGATCACCGCGGACACATTCGTTGACGAGTCCGACGATTCGGGGGTGATCAGTCGGCGCGACCAGGCCCTGAACGAGGTCCGCGAGATGGTGACCGACACCTTCTTCCAGCCCAGCGTGGATCCGATCGACACCGGCGACGGGGACTTCGCCGACACCGTCGAGCGCCTCAGCCAGATCGGCTCGCGCGGCGGGCTCCAGCCGCTCTTCACCTGGAAGAACGTGGACATCAAGCGCATCGATCAGAAGCACCTGAACGTGCACATGAGCGAGCGGACGTCGGTCAGGCGGGGAATCCACCCGCAGGGCCATCTCAGCGGGATCTTCCGCTCGGTGATCGAAGCGGGCCTGGACCTCGAGCGCTTCATCATCCCCGTCGACCTGGACGACCCCTATTTCCAGAAGCGCAAGGTTCACGTCCGGAGCATCGCCAACTTCCAGGGCGACTCGATCGCGCTGCTGAACGCCTCGCTCACCTACGGAGGCGACCGGCGCAACGTCATCCTGGAGAACCAGGACTCGAAGGCGGACCTGGAGTGGTCGAGCCTCCTCGAAGGCGGCGCGATGAAGCGCGAGGTGGAGGCGAGCCTCGAGGTGGACTTCCGCGACGTGGACGGCACGGAGCGACCGCTGTCGATGCGCGCAGAGCTCGAGCCGGTGACGGGCGACGAGCTCGTTCTGATCCCCCGCGAGAACCTGTATTCGATCGTTCCCGTCACCCTCGACGCCGACCGGATCCCCTGGGAGCGCTACCCCGAGGTCGAGGTGCAGGTTCGCTACGCGGACAGCGAGAACCGGATCGACGTCCAGGACTACTTCACGCTCAACCAGGCGCTCGACCAAACCGGGCAGACGCCCGTCTGGAAGCTGTTCGTGGCGGACCCGGCCAGGAAGCGATTCGAGTACAAGCTCAACTACCGGGCCGCGGACAACCGCGACATCGAAGGCCCCTGGACCGAGTCCGAGGAGGATCGGATCCGGATTCCGGACCCCTCTCCGGGCCGCCGCAAGCTCGACGTGGTCACCAGCTCCGGTCTCTGGCTGGAGCTGGACCGCGTGTTCGTCGACCTCCGCTACGTCCTGCCCGACGGCACCATCGGCGCGGAGGGCTCGCTTCAGTTCTCGCAGACCGACGCAGCCCCGGTGAAGCAGTTCGTGATCGAGAAGGTCGATCCGGCGCAGCCGCGGATCACCTACAAGGTCACGCTGATCTACAGGGACGGGCGGGTGTTCGAGGTGCCGCAGTCCTACACGGTGGACCAGCGGATCATGATCCGCGCCGACATGCGCGGTCACCAGGTCGTGACCGTCTACCCAGAGGCGCTCGATTTTGATCAGAAGAACCTGACCGAAATCAAGGTCGAGCTGCGATTCGTCGACGACGGCCTGAGCTTCGCGGACACCTTCAACTTCCGTTCGGCGCAGGCGCGCGCGGCATTCGAGTTCGACTATGTCGATCCAGCGCGGCGCGAGTACGAGTACAAGGCCACCTGGCAGTACGCGAACGGCCTCTCACGCGGGACTCCCGATCTCGGGACACCCGACGCCTTGAAATCGAGCGTGGCCGACCTTGAGATCCCCGTCGACTGAGTCGGATTGGAGGCGACGTGCTCCAACTTGGAAGCAAGACCCAGACCATTGAAGGCGTAACCGTCTTCGCCGACCACGCCGACCCAAACCAGTTCTGGTACCTGCCGGCTCCCGTCGCCCTGGCGCGACGCGGCCAGGACCAGCGCGCTCAGTTCACGTTCATCAAGTACCGGCCGGCGGCGGTCGCGGGCGGCGCCAAGGGCGGCGGCTTCCTGATGTGCGAGGTGAATCTCAAGCTCGACCCCGAGATCGAGCGACGCATCCTGTCGAAGGTCGGCACGGGGACGGGCCAGAAGCGGCTCAATCCGGTGCCGTTCGACGAGGGCACGGTGCAGTGCGTGGCTTTGAACCTGCAGGGCTCCGGCGGAACAGAGGCCGGGCCCGCCGGCCCGGGCACGTTCAACGCAGTCGAGCAGATCCTCGGGGCGAGCGTGCCCTCCCTCTATGGCGACAACAACGCCATCTTCAGCCTGACGCTCAGTCAGGAAGGCGCGACGATCATGGAGCAGGCTTTCGAGAAGGGCACGACTCCCGTAGGCGTGATCTACAACCTCAAGTTCACCGGCATTCGACCGGCGCTCGACGTGAAGATCACGGCCGACCTGAAGCGCGTGTTCGACCAGTTCAGCGCCGGGCTCAGCGCGCAGGTGTATTTCGTCAAGGCGGCGATCGAGGCCGGGTTCGAGAAGCTCGTCCAGGAGGGCGCGATCAAGATCGAGGTCACGAACTTCTCGACTGCCGCGGACCGCGCCCAGAAGGAACGCTGGGCGCTCGATTTCTTCCAGGACCGCCTGCTGGCGCAGTGGTTCACGCCGACGCTGAACCCGGGCCAGCTTCAGGGCGGCGGAGTCGGGCCCTCGCCGACTCCCACGCCCACGCCCACCCCGACACCAACACCGACGCCTACGACGCCGACGACACCGGGGACACCGGGATCCGGACCGGGAGCGTCGCCCGGCACCCCCGGACCGGGGCCGGGACAGCCTGCGGGCCCCGGCGCGCCGGGTGCGGGGCCGGGCGCGGGGACACCTGGAGCGGGGCCGGGGGCGGGGACACCCGGACCGGGCCCGGGCCCTGGCGCGCCGGGGGCGGGGCCGGGGCAGCCTGCGGGGCCTGGCGCGCCGGGGGCTGGCCCGGGACAGCCCGCGGGTCCTGGCGCACCCGGTGGCGGGACGACTGGCCCGGTGGTCGCCGGAGGAGCGACGCCCGCCTCGGCGCCTTCCGCGCAGACGGGCCCGGTGCCGCCCCCCGGACCTGCTCCATCGCCGGGCGGCACCACGCCGGCGCCCGGGCCCGCACCGGTTCCCGGGCCGACTCCCAGTCCCGGGCCCGCCCCGGGTCCCGGCCCCGCGCCGGGCAGCGGGCCAGGGGCGGGTCAGCCCGGCACCCCCGCGCCCGGAGCGGCCGGAGGCACGGGGAACTTCGCGGTTCAGCTGAACGTCAAGTACATCCGCCAGGAGGAGCTCAAGACCCTCACCTTCGAGTACCACTCATCGGAGGCCGAGCAGCGAAGCTACGCGCCGCAGGGCTTCATCGGGTTGCTCGTCGAAGACCTGGACCGCAAGGACCACTTCCTCGAGGTCGACCTCGACGACCCGTTCTTCCGCGACTTCAGCGTGGTCACCACCGCGCCGTTCGACTTCGCGCGCATCGGCCTCGCGTCGGCGAGCGTCGCCATGGACTACGGCGACACCAGGAAGCCCGAGACCAGCAAGCACACGGACATCTCGTTCGAGCACGAGGACGCGACGGGCAAGACGTGGCAGGTGTTCATGACGAACCTCGAAACCTCCTACCGGAACGCGGTCACCTACCAATTCGACCCCGACTCCGACTGGCAGGGTGAGAGCTTCGAATACGAGCTGCCGCCGGAGGAGACAGAGGAGCGGCGCCTGGTCTTGAACCCGTACAAGCACCTGGGGTTTCTGGACATAACCGTCCGGCCGAACCGGATGGACGCGGGTGTGATCGACTCGACCGACGTCCACCTCAGCTACGAGAGCCCGACCGGTTGGAGCCACGAGCAGGTCCTCAACGTGGAGCCCGGCTCGGCGCCTCAGCACGTCAGGCTGCGCGTGAGCAAACCCGACGAACGGGGCGCGCGGACGTACTCGTACCGGCTCGTCCACCACCTCAGGGACGGCACGACCAAGGAGCTGGGGCCACGCACGCAGGAGGCCACGTCGATCCCGGTCGACGATCCATTCGAGGGCGCACTCGACCTCGAGCTGATTCCGCTCTACAGGGCAGGAGCCTTCCGGACCGTCTACGTGGACCTGGAGTACGACGACCCGGAGAACGAATACAAGCGGCGGGAGCGGCTCGAGCTCGACGGGGACTTGGTCGATCCCGTGAGCGAACACCTCTCGCTGATGGATCCGAAGAAGCGGGGCTTCCGGTACCGGGTGACGTACGTGGGAAGCGACAACTCCCTGCAGCGCGGCTCCTTCGTCGACACCGAGGAGACGCTGCTCGGGCTCAAGCCGGACTTCGAGCCTGCGCCGGGCAACCAACCCGGACCGACGCCCACCCCCACACCGACGCCCACCCCCACTCCGGGAACGCCAGGTGGCACGCCGGGGCTGCCGGGGGCGACCCCGTTCGGGGAAGGGGAGTCCAGGCCCGATCCGCCTCCCCGATGAGCTCGCCGCCGATGGTCGCTCCGGTCGACGTCGCCCTCGACCGACTCTTCCCCGCCGAGGGCGACGACGATGTGGCGGTGAGCGCGCGCCGTTCCCTCGCTCGCATCCTCTCGTGGGCCGAGAGCTCGAAGTGGCCCGAGGTCGCCTGGTCGTTCAGCCGCCTCACCTCGTGCGGCTTTCCACTGGAGCTCTCGTTCGCGCCCGACCAGGCGCTGCGCTACACCGCCGAGATCGCCGGGGCGGAGGTCGCGAACGACGAGCGGCTGCCGCGGGCGGTCGAGCTCGGCCGCGCCCTCGGGGGGCGCGAGCCCGAGCCTGCATTGCTCGAGACGCTCGCCGCCCTGCAGCGAGGCGGGACGCTGCTGTTCGGGAGCTGGCTCGGCGCCCGCCACCTGCCGGGTCGCGACCGCTACAAGGTCTACGCGGAGATCCCGCGAGACCTCCCGGACTCGGGCAGGGTGGCGGTGGAGCGCCTCTTTCCCTGGGGCCTGGAAGGGGTGCTTCAGCCGCGTGGCGCAGCAGTCGAGCTGGACTCGTCCGCCTACGAGGTCTACTTCCGCGGGGCCAGGGGGACCGAGAGCTGGCAGGTGGAGCGGCTCATGTGGCGGCTCGGCGTCGATGCGGCGCTGCCGAGCCTGCGCGATCTCATCGAGGAGGCCACGGGACGCGCTTTCGAGCGCGCGGCGGGAGGCTCGAATCTCGGGTTCAGCTTGGCGATGAGCAGGGACGGCGCGCCGACCGCGTTCTCCGTGTTCGGGTACGCGCGCCGGCTGCTCGGCATCGATTCCGCCGCCCGGCGCCGCGTGCTGTCGCTGGCCGCCGCGCGCGGATGGGACTTCTCCCGCTACGAGCGAGTGAGCGCCGCACTCGAGCAACGAAACCAGGGGCCGAGCGGCCACGGTGCGGTTGCGTTCGTCGTCGACGCGACCGGACGCGCGGCGCTCCAGGTGACCGTGTGTCCGCGCGAGGCGGCCACGTGAGCGCCGTCGCGACTCGCTCGGAAGCAACCTCGCTCATGGATCGCCTCTTCGCCCTCCAGGCGGACGACGGGAGCTTTCCCGCCACCATGCACTTGCGGGCGGGACAGTGCGTCCCGGACCGGAACTGCTTCGTCACGGCGCTCGTCCTTCGCGCGCTCTCGCCCGCCACGCTGCCTCCCGAGCGCCGCCCCGCCGTCGAGCGGGCGCTCGCCTTCCTCGTCCGGTCGGGCTCGAGCGAGCGCCCGGGCGCGTGGGGCTTCTGGCCCCGCGGCGACGGGCTTCGGCCGGACTGGATCCCCGAACCGCCGCTCGATTGCGACGACACGGCGATCATCGCCCTCGAGCTGTTGCGCTGGGGCCACATGGAGCCGGCCGACGCGATCGAGCTCGCAATCCGGGTGCTCTTGCCGCAGAGGCTCGACGCGGTCGACTGGCCGGCTCCGCCGTGGCTCGGCGAGGGAGTCTTCGTCACTTGGATGGAGGACGACGGCAGCCCACAGGTGATCGACTGCGCCGTGAACGCGAACGTCGCGGCGCTGTTCGCCCGCATCGGCCTCCAGCGCCTGCCCGGCTACGCGGAGGCATGCGGGATGATCGAGCGTGCGATTGCCTGGGCGGGCGAGTCGGCTGTTCGCGCGCGAACGCTGGCGCCGTTCTACGCGGCGCCGTGCGAGCTCGTGGGCGCGATCGAACACGCCGTGGCCCAGGGCGCAGACGACCTTGGCATAGCGCTCGAGCAGGCGCGGCGCGCTCGCTGGGCCGCTGCCGTACCGGACGCGCCGCTGTGCTCCAGCATGTACGGGAGAGCCTGCAGCTGGACCTCCGACGCCGTCGCGATCGCGCGGAGAGTCGCCACAGCCGACGCGCTCGGATAGGTTCGGCTCATGGATGGCTGCTTCCCTCTCCACTGCATCGTTCCGCCCTACATGCTCGAGGCGATCGAGGTGCGCGGGACCGCGGAGCAGCGCGAGGCGGCGGCCCAGATCGCCGAGCAGGCCGCCGCCTACCGGGCTGAGCGGGTCGCCGATACGCCCGAGACGGGATTCGTGGTCGCCGCCGTCCTGAAGAAGGTCCCGGGGCCGAAGCGAGAGGTCTACGATGCCGCCGGCGGCACCGACCTTCCCGGCCGGCTCATGCGCTCCGAGGGTGACGACGCCACCGGCGAGGGCGCGGTTGACGAGGCGTATGACGGTGCCGGCGACACCTACTCCTTCTTCTCCGAGGAATACGGGCGCGATTCACTCGATGGGGCTGGTCTGACGCTCAGGTCGTCCGTTCATGTCGGGAAGGGCCTGGACAACGCCTTTTGGAACGGCCAGCAGATGGCCTACGGCGACGGGAAGATGATCTTCAACGGGCTGACCCACTCGCTGACGGTGATCGGGCATGAGCTCACGCACGGGGTCGTCCAGTTCTCGGGGGGGCTGGTCTACCGAGACCAGGCGGGCGCGCTGAACGAGAGCCTCGCCGACGTCTTCGGAAGTCTGGTGGCCCAGCGCAAGCGCGGGCAGAGCGCCGCCGAGGCAAGCTGGCTGATCGGCGAGGAGGTTCTGCGCGACGACGTCTCGGGCGACGCGCTTCGCAGCCTGAAGGCGCCGGGGACCGCCTACGATGACGACGTCCTCGGGACCGACCCGCAGCCGTTTCACATGTCCGACTACGTGAACACCTCCTCCGACAAGGGCGGTGTCCACATCAACTCCGGCATCCCCAACCACGCCTTCTATCTCCTCGCGCAGTACCTGGGTGGCAACGCCTGGGAGAAGGCGGGCCAGATCTGGTACGACAGCCTCCAGGCGATCAGAAGGCCTCACGCGACCTTCTCCGATTGGGCGGCGCAGACGGTGGCCTGCGCCAGGGAGCGCTACTCGGCCGGCTCGCGCGAGGAGATCTACACGCGCCGCGTGTGGCGTCTCGTCGGGGTTGAGTTCGCGGCCTGAGCGGCCATGCGCGTGACGGTTCACCGCAGTGGCGGCCTAGCGGGGCTCCGGGTCGGGGGCACCATCGAGACCGCCGACCTGGACGACGAGCTCGCGGCCCGTGCCGAGGCCGCGCTCGAGCCGCAGCGGCTCGAGGCTGCCGCTGCCGAGCCGGAAGAGCCCGGCGCAGCGGATCAGCACGTCTACGACGTGACGCCCGAATCGGGCGCGACCTACAGCGTCGGCGGTGGCGGGCAGAGCGACGTGCCCGCGGTGCTCGACGAGCTGGTGAACGAGATCATCCGCCGCCGGCGCGGATAGGAGTGCGGCGCCCCTACTGGGCCTTGATCTTCCCGGTGACCTTGGTCTGTACCGGGTAGCCGTCGAGCGTCTTCGGCACCCGCTCGGCGACCGACTCCTCGCGGATCGAAAGGAGCACTTCGTCCGCTCCGGCGCCGATTGCCTCGACGCCGTCGATCCCCATCATCTCCTGCTCGTGCCGGCGGACGACGGCGTGTACCCCGGTCACGGGCCGCTCAGGCTCCTCGGGGTTGTAGGGGACCGCCGCCTCCTCACCCTCGAGCGCGTGCGGGTCGTCAAATCGACGCTCCATTCACAACGATGTTAGCGCCGCCGGCCCGCGGCCCGATCAGGTGTAGAGCCAGATGTCGAGCGCCGCCATCACCCGATCGATCCGGTTGGCGAAGGTCGTCCCTCCGCCGCCCGCGAACAGGAGGCCGACGGGGGCGACCCCCGACGCCCAGTTCCAGATCAGCGACCCTGAGTCGCCGCCCTGGCTGAAGTCGCCGCTGTCACCTTGAATCGACATCTGATCGCGGAATTGGGCGGTTCGGCCTTCGCCCATGTCGACGTTCACCGTTCCGCCGACAGCGGCGATCTTGCCCTTCGTCAGCTGAGTCGTCCGTCCCGACTTGCCCACCTCCATCCCGACCGCGGGCTCTACCGGAGTGTTGCCCGTCCGGAAGAAGGTGGGGTTGCCGCTGCTCAGGTAGACCTGCTCGATGCGGACCCGGTCCGGCCACGCCCAGCCGGTCGCGCAGTCGACGAAGTTCTGGGCCGTGAAGTCGATCGGCACGAAGCGCTCGAGCACGGCCACCTGGTCGTTCGGGCAGCTGCCGCCGTCCACCGGCCCGGGTTGGCAGATGCAGTCCCCGGCGGTGCCGGCGTTGACGTTCGCCAGCACGTGGTTGTTGCTGAGGACCATGACCCGGCTGTTGCGCGGCTCCTGGCGACCAAAGCAGAGAGCCCCCTGCGTCCCGGCGGTCACGTCCTTGTGCGCGATCGATACGCCGCAGGGAGATGGGCGCAGCCGGAACTGGTGCGGCTGTGCGCGGATGATCCCGGTGACCACCACCTGAATGGGAACCTTGTCCCCCGCCGCCTTGATGCCGAGCTCGTCCACCAGGAGCGCACGGGCCTCCTGGGTCGAGACGGCCTCGGCCACATAGAGCGTGAGCGTGCTCTCTCCGGGGACGCCGCCCGCAACGAGGCTGCTGATCTCGTCGCCGACCCCTATTGCGACGCCCTTGATGTTGCCGGCGCCAACGTGGGAGTCGACGGCCAGCGCCGCCGCCTCAGCGGTCACCTGCTTCCCGAGCTGCTCCTCGACCGCCTCCATCGCCTCGCGCACGGGACTCGGCGCCGCCGCCAGAGCGGCGACCTCGGAGGCCCCCTCAGCGGCGGCCGCCTGCGCCTCAGCAGCGTCGGGCGCCTCGGGGAACAGCGCCTCAGCGTCGTCGATCTCCTCAGGAGGTGGTTCGAACTCGTCCCATGCCGGCTGCTCGGGCGTGTCCACTGGTCATTCCCCTTCCCGGCTAGGCCGCTGCGTCGATTGGCGTTCCGCGTTTCTTATAACTGACCCGCTCAGGCGGTCGCAACCGGTCGCGTTGGACTTGCTGCCGGGCCCAAATTAGGCTCGCGCACAGGCCCCGTCGAGAGCGAGATCGCGATGCTTATCGGCCCGGATGTCTCCGAGCATCAGGGGGACGTGAGTTGGGCGCTTGTCGCCGGCGAACACGATTTCGCGATCGTCAGGGTGGCCGACGGCGATCGCCTCGACCGCTTCTACAACCGGGCGCGCGTCGATGCGCTGCACGGCGCCCGGCTGCTGTTCGCTCCCTATCACTTCGGCAGGGTGGCCTCCCCGCAGAACCGGGAGCGGCGCGGCGCGGCGGAGGCCGTGCTGGCGATCGACCAGGCGCACGCGGGCGGTTGGCGCTGGCCGGGCGACCTTCCGCTCGCCTACGACTTCGAGGTCAATAACGGCCAGCCACTCGACAAATGCGCCCGGCACCTGGTCGAGTTCGTGAGCGCGTACCGAGAGCTCGAGGGGACCTACCCGCTGCTTTACACCGCCCCGTCGTTCTGGCGCTCGGTGGCCGCTCATCTCGCGCCCGCCGACCAGGAGCTCGTGCGTCGCTGCCCGCTCTGGCTCGCACATTGGGGTGTCCAGAGTCCGGACGTCCCGGAGCCCTGGGACCACGCGACCCTGTGGCAATACACGGACGCCGGGACGACGCCCGGGATCACCGGGCCGGTCGACCTGAATCGCTGCGAGATGGACGCCGAACAGCTCGGAGCACTCGCGGACGACGCCGGCGTCAGTCCCGTGCCCGAACCGGAGCCGCTTCCCTCACCGGGAGAGCGGCCCACCCAGTGGGACGACCTCTGGGAGATGCCGTGGCGCGACGAGGCGATGCAGAGCGTCGGGTTCAGGGACTGGCTTTGGCAGCACGGGCGGCTCTCCCCGCACTTCAGCCGCCAGGAGGCGCGTTGCCATGACCCGGCGCGCACACCGGTCCCTCAGGAGCTTCGCGCCGCCGCCCAGCGTCATGCCTTCAGCCTCGAGCGACTGAGACACAGGCTCGGCGACGAGCCGCTGTCCGTGCTCTCCTGGTACCGCACCCCAGCCTGGAACGCCCATGTGGGCGGTGCGCCGCGCAGCCGTCACATGGAGGCGGACGCGACCGACTTCTCGCGTACGGAGATCGCCCGTCATCGCGGCTTCGACACGGCGGCGGACGAGGTGTTCGCCGAGGGCGGATTCGGCACCTATCCCTCGGGCGCGCGCCACGTCGACTCACGCGGCACGCGCGCAAGGTGGTCGTCGTTCTGAACGTTTGACTGGCGCGCGGCCGCTCTCGAAGCTTGCCTCTGTGCCGGACATCACCGCGTCACCCGCCATTGATGTCGCGCTCGGGCTCATCTTCCTCTTCTTCCTGCTGAGCCTCATCTGCTCGACCACGAATGAGCTCATCGCGGGGGTTCTCGCCTGGCGCGCCGAGTTCCTGGAGGAGGGACTCCGGAGCATGCTCGCCGGCGCCGGGCAGCCGAAGGATGCGCAGCCCATGGTCGACGAGCTCGCGAGACATCCACTCATCCAGGGGAAGGTCGCCACGCTCGGGAGCCCGCGGGCCGGAGGCCTGCGCGGGCTGATCTCGTCCCTGCGGGGGCGGGTCGTCAAGCAGCGCCAGTTCCCCTCCTACCTCAACAGCAAGACCTTCGCCCTTGTCTTCCTGGACACCTTCGCTCCGCCCAAGGACGGCAGTGACCATGACGTGCTGGCAAGAGCCCGGAAGTACGCCGACAGCCTCCCCGCTGACCATCCGGTTCGTCGCACTCTGACCGCCTTCCTTGCCCAAGCCGACGAGAGCGCTCACCGCTTCCGGCACAGCGTCGAGACCTGGTTCGACCTCACGATGGACCGAGTCAGCGGCTGGTACAAGCGCCGGACGCAGGCGGCGCTCCTCGTCATCGCGACGATCGTGACGCTCGCCTTCAACGCCGATGCCCTCCAGGTGGGCCGGTCCCTCTGGAACGACGATGCTGTCCGGGCGGCCGTCGTCGCCCAAGCCCAGCAGGCGGTGCGCGACGACCAGGCCCAGCCGGACGTGGGCAACGGTGTCTCGGAGACCGCGGAAACCCTGTCGGACCAGGTAGCCGACGTGCGCAGCCTGGAGCTGCCGCTCGGTTGGAGCACCGATCCGGACGATCCACGCTGGTTCGATTCCGTAGCGGGCGCCATCGGCAAGCTGTTCGGGCTGGTCGCCACGATCCTCGCGCTGAACCTCGGCGCGCCGTTCTGGTTCGATCTGCTCGGGCGCGTCTCACGGGTTCGAACAGCCGGAAAACCGGAGCGACCCGGGGCGGCCTGAGGGGCCGCTCCGCCGGCTTCGGCCCCCCCGGATGGAGCTTGCCGGGGGTCTTTGCCGCGCAACCTGTGCGTAAGCCTGCCAAACGCTGTGGGGTTCTTGAGCGACCGACAGCGTGGTGGTACGTTCGCACATAGAAAGCACGCTGAGCCAGGCTGCGCATGGCCACTTCCTCTCACCCTCATCTATGTCAGGAGCCGGCCGGCAGCGCGGACACCTCGCCGGACCTTCCGGCGATGCTGACGACCATTACGTGGGCTCCGCGCAGGGAGCTCGCGGTGGCGGACTGGGTTCGTCAGGGACGTTGGCTCGGGGCACTCGGCCGCGGCGCCGGCTGGTGGATCGGGGACTGGCTGCGCTACGGCAATTCCCATTACGGCCAGCGCTACACCGCGGCAGCTCGGGCCACGGGCTATGACGTCCAGAGCCTCATGAACATGGCCTACGTGGCGGGCCGCTTCGAGCCTCCCCGCCGCCGGCCGAGCCTTTCCTACAGCCACCATGCCGAGCTGGCCGGGCTGTCTCCGGAGGATCAGGATGTGTGGCTCGACCGTGCGGAGGCGGGCGGTCTGTCCGTGCGGTCGCTGCGGATCGAGCTCAGGCACGCGCGGAAACGTGCCGAAACGCGCCGGGCCCGTGCGCACGCCCGGTGGCGACTGGAGGGGTCGGTCGCAGCCGCCGGTCCGAACGGCACGGCCTTGGGCGGTGAGCCCACCGCGCCCGCACTCACGAACGGCTCGCGCCGCTTCGGCTTGAACGGAGTGCGTCCCGCACACAGCTTGCGGGCGGATTCCGAGGTGGTATGCCCCGAATGCGGATGTCACTTCGCTCCTAGGAACGGCGCCGAGGAGTCTTGAGATCTCCCGGCATCGGGAGATTTCGCTTCGACTTGATTTGGGGCAGCCGTTAGCGTCGGCAACCAAGACGAATTTGCCTGCAAAAACACGGGACACGGAGGTTGTACGTGGATCCTCCAGGCTGGTTTCCATTGATCGTCCGGGGTGGCCGCGGAGCCACTGCCACCCATGACGGCGCCACGCTGACCGTCCGATTTCACAAAGCTCCGGTTGCGGCGGGGACTCCGCCTACCTACGGCCGGATGCCCCACGGTTCGGGCGCTTGGGTGGACCGTCCGCTGAACGACGACGAGCCGGTCATCCTGACGCAGCAGATGGACGCGGAGGAGGCGGCGGACGTCATCGCGGTGCTGCGCATCCAGGACCGATTCTGGAATTTCGTATGCCGCAACACGAACACCGGCTCATTCGAAGTGCTGCGTTCTGAACCGGCCTTCATGCAGGTTAGAATCGACTAGCAGCGGGAGGACCGGATGACCGCGATCGATGACAAGCAGAGGCAGATCCCCTGGGTCGGAAATCCGAAGGACGAGGGGGCCGGCGCGGACGAGGGACCCCTACCCGACCACCGTGGCCGGGTGCGCGACTTCGACAACGCCTCGATCTACTGGACCCCTGAGACGGGCGCGCACGAGGTCCACGGCGCGATTCGGGACAAGTTTGCCCAGCTCGGCGGCACGAAGTGGATCGGCTATCCGAAAACGGACGAGACCGGTTGTCCCGATGGGATTGGGCGCTTCAACCACTTCGAGCACGCTTCGATCTACTGGACCCCGGATACGGGCGCGCACGAGGTCCACGGTGCGATCCTCGGGAAGTGGGCTGAAATGGGCTGGGAACGCGATCTTGGTTACCCCGTCACCGACGAACACGACATCCCCGGCGGCCGCGCCAGCGGCTTCCAGCGGGGGGAGATCAGCTGGACCCCTCAGGGCGGCCCCGTCGTGCACCGATCGACGCGGTTCGACGACGACTAGCCGCGGATGCCTGATCAGCGCACGCGTCGTATGCCGGTCCTCGCGCAGGACCCCTCGGTGCGGCGTGAGGACGGAACGAGTCTCACGGCTTCTGTCTCCGTTCCGTGGGAGAGCTTGGCCGCCGGCCCCGGGGGCCATCGCGTCCAGGTCATCGACTACGACGCGACCACGCACACGATGTACAAGCCCGCAGAGGTCGAGGACGGCGACGTGCCCGACCCGGCGGACGACAAGGAGATCCTCGGCGATCCGGCGTTCCACGCACGGAACGTCTACGCGCTCGCGATGCGCACGCTCAACCGCTTCGAGTATGCGCTCGGGCGCCGTGTGTCCTGGGGCTTCCCCGCCCACCAGCTGAAGCTCCTCCCGCACGCGTTCGAAGAGATGAACTCCTTCTACTCGCGCGAGGCGCAGAGCGTCGTACTCGGTTACTACCAGCGAGGCGGCGAGCCGGTCTTCATGTGTCTCTCGCACGACATAGTCGTCCACGAGACGACCCATGCCCTGCTCGATGGTCTGCGCAGCGGGTTCATGAAGCCCTCTTCGCCGGATCAGGCTGCCTTCCACGAGGCGTTCGCCGATGTCGTGGCACTGCTGTCGGTCTTCTCGCTCAGTGACGTCCTGAGCAAGCTGATCAGCCGCGATCCTCACATCCCAGAACAGGACGGAGTGATCCCGCGCAGCGCGGTCACGACGGAGCGGCTGAAGGAGTCGGCGCTGCTCGGGCTCGCGGACGACATGGACGGAGAGTCGGGGGCCGCCCGCGTGAACGCCCTTCGGCGGTCGGTGGACCTCGATCCCGACCCCAAGCTGATGGAGCGCGACGAGTACCTCGAGCCACACCGCCGCGGAGAGATCCTGGTCGCCGCGACGATGCGGGCCTTTGTGGACGCCTGGGCCCGCCGCCTCGATGCGCCCGACGCGGCGAGGACCGACTTCATCGAGGTGCGCCGCGTCGTGGAGGAGGGCGCGGATGTCGCCCGGACCCTGCTCACCATGGCCATCCGTGGGCTCGACTACACGCCGCCCGTGCACCTCGAGTTCGGCGATTTCCTGAGCGCGATGATCACCGCCGACAGCGAGATTCGCGCCGACGACATGAAGTACGGGCTCCGCCAGGGGCTACTGGACTGGTTCGCGAAGTACGGGATCGAGCCCGCCTCCGGAAGCGCCGACGGCCTCTGGGAGGGGTCGGACTTTCAGCTCGCGAGCGAGGGCGTCCACTTTGGCAGCCTCCAGACCGACCCCGTCGAGATGTTCAGGCTGGTGTGGGCGAACCTTGAGAAGCTGAGCCTTGTCCCGAGCGCATACACGCGGATCGCGAGCCTCCGTCCGTGCGTCCGGACCTCGCCCGACGACGGCCTTCCGCTTCACGAGACGGTGGCCGAGTGCCTCCAGTACGTGAAGATTCGCGCCGCGGAGCTTGGTCCGTACGGTCTCGTGAAGCCTGAGGGAATGCCGGACAGCACGGAGATCCCGCTCGAGGGCGGGAGCACACTGATCCTCGACGACTACGGGCGGCTGAAGTACGAGGTGCACAACCGGCTGCCCGACCCGGCCAATCAGAGCGACGTAGACAAGGCGCAGGCACGGCTCCAGTCGCTCTGGGAGCAGGGGTACTTCGACGAGGGAGCCTCCTTCGCCGCCCGCCTCGCCACGATCCACCGCCTGCGCGCGGGCGAGGCGCTCGAGCCGAGGGCTGAGGTCTGGTGATGGCCGCCAAGCCGACACGAGCCCGCATCCGGTCGTACAACGTCGGCTTCGGAGACTGCTTCCTGCTCACGTTCTTCTACGGCGAGGACGACACGCGCGACATCCTCATCGACTTTGGGTCGACCAAGGATTCCCCCTTCGGGCCCGCGAAAGGCATGCTCGCGATAGCGGAGAAGATCCGCGAGGACAGCGGCGGCAAGCTGGACATGGTGGTGGCGACACACCGCCACAGAGACCACATCTCCGGCTTCGGGGGCGATCCGGGCGATGTCATCGCGTCGCTGAAGCCAGAGCTCGTCCTCCAGCCCTGGACCGAGGACCCGGAGCTCGAGCCGGACGCGCGCGGGCGTCCCGATGCGGCCGGCGGGCGGGGCGCGCCCGGGCTCGTCGCGCGGCTCGCGAACATGCAGGCGGTGGCGCAGGCCATCAAGGACGAGGTGCCGAATCTCAAGGCTTCCCCCCACGTGCGGAAGACCGTCAGAGAGCAGCTCGAATTCCTCGGCGACACCAACATCGCCAACAGGGATTCGGTCGTCAACCTCATGAAGATGGGCAAGCGAGCGGTCTACGCCAACTTTGGCACCGAGCTGGACGTCGCCGAGCTTCTCCCCGGGGTCGGGCTGGAGGTGCTCGGACCGCCGACGCTCGAGCAGTCCGCGGAGATCGCGGACCAGCGGGAGAAGGACCCTGACGAGTTCTGGCAACTCGCTGCCGCGAGCGCGGCGGCGGCGACCGTCGCCGCCGACAAGCCCACGCTGCTCTTCCCGGATGCCGCCGTCCCTGCCGAGACCGCCACCCAGGAGGGGCGGTGGGTCATTCCGGAGATCGAGCGGATGCGCTCCGAGGAGATGCTCGCGATAGTCCGGTCCCTCGACTCCGCGCTTAACAACACGAGCCTGATCCTGCTGTTCGAGGTCGGCGACACCCGGCTCCTGTTTCCCGGCGACGCTCAGATCGAGAACTGGAGCTACGCGCTCTTCACCGCCCCGAATCACGAGGAGATCCGGAAGCGGCTCGCCACCGCGGCGTTTTACAAGGTCGGTCACCACGGCAGCCTCAACGCCACCCCGAAGACGCTGTGGAGCGGGTTCAAGCGGGCGAATGAGGAGAAGACACCGGACCGCCTGTCGACGATGGTCTCGACGCTCGCCGGCAAGCACGGGAGCGAGGCCCGTGGGACCGAGGTTCCGCGCAAGCTGCTGGTCACCGAGCTGGAGCACAGGAGCAACTTCCAGGACACCGAGACGCTCCGGAGTGCGGACGAGTTCTGGAACGACGTCGAGTTCGAGTTCTGAGCGGCGTGCTCAGACGTGCCGGATCTTCACCGTCCTGCCGGCCGCGCTGTGGAGCGCCACGATCCCGTCGCTGATCGAGCTCGGCTGAGCTCCGAACGGCCGCGAGAACGGATAGCCCATGTCACGCGCATCGGGATATCGGTCGACGGCGCCGCAGTAGCTCATCGAGCCACAGTGGTCCGGTTGCTCGACGGCGTCGACCGCGGCATCGGTGGCCAGGACGAGGAGCCGGAAGGGCATTCCGTCCGGATCGCCGCGCGGCAACAGCAGGGTGTACGGCCAGCCGCAGTCGCAGTAGGAGCGCTCCTCCGGGTCCGTGCCTCCCGGGATGACGGCGGCCGGGCTCTTCTCCACCGGACGCTTGACGATCGAGGACTCCGTATCGGGCCGGAACACCACCTGCTTGCCGGGCGCGAGATCGACCAGGAACTTGTCCATCTCCATCCAAGCTCGACGGTCGGTCTCGAGGGCCGCCGGTACGAGGAAGATGCGGAGCGTGACGCCCACTGACTGCGAGCTCGTGTTCTCGACGCGGAGAAAGTACGCGAACGGCTCGTGTGTGAGAAAGCGTCGCGGGGTTCCCCCCAGCGTGGCGGTCGCCATCACGGTCGTCAGCTCGTCCAGGGTCTCCAGCGAGACCTCGCCGGTCGACGGGTGGGCGGACGCGAAGTCCGTTTCCCAGTTCGCGTCACCGAAGAGCAGCGCCCCGAGCTCGGCCGGATCAGTCCCCTCGGGTAGATCTGACAGCCGGACCAGGATGATGTCCGGGCTGGTCCACGCCGTGTCCGCATTCGGGTCGAGCGCGTTCCGCACGAGCACCGGGGGCGCATCGTCGAAGCCGTACGGGTCGAGGTCCTCCTGCCAGCGGGCGCTGAGGTTGTCGATCGCCTTGTGCCATTGCCAGAAGACGGGGTCCCGGATAGCGGTCACGGTCGACGCCATGACGCCGGGATCGGGCGCCGCCGCGAGGCGCGAGATCACGACGTGGCCGCGTCCGTGAAGGCCCAGGTACGCGTCCTCGGCCAGCGCCCTCAGCTGCGGCACGGTGGCTTCGGCGGCCTCGCCGAGGTTGTTACGGTCGATTGGCACCGAGGCGTCCGGCCCTAGCCCGCGCAGGCTCTTCGCGCGCAGCGCCTCATCGATCTCGTCCCATAGCTCGCGCAGCGCGGCCTGCGCCTCGTCCGGAAGGGTCTGGTTCTCCTCGCGCCGGCCAAAGCCGTCGATCTCGATCGGGTCATGCCCAGCCGCGATTGGATCACCCCATTCCTCGGGGCCGAAGGGCTCGACCCGGGCGTTCCCATTCGAGACCAGTTCCGCGTCGTAGCGCGCGAGCATCTGCTGGTGCATGTAGAAGAAGAGCTCGCCCTGGCGATCGTTGAGGCGGAAGAGCTTCGTGTACAGCTCGCGAGGAAGCCTGCGTGCCGCCCTGAGGACCTGGGCGAACACCCCCGCGAGCTGAGCGGGCGTGAGGGTTGGGACGATGTCAGGCCAGGCCTGGCTTGGATCGAGCGCCTGAAGGATCCCGACCAACTCGTCGTTCGTGTGCTCCGCGAGCCAATCGGGGAAGCTCCGGGGCGGGAGGCCCGTGAACGGGTAGACCTCGTGCCAATGCTGGTGGTGCTCGTTCGCGAGCACGTCTTCCCGCCAGTAGTCGAGGCCCGGGGACGGGCCCCCGATCGAGATCGCCGGAGCGGGCCCGCGGGCCCGCGGCGGGCTGAACAGCTCAGGGGCCGCCCGCACGGTCCTGGGCTTCCCCAGCCGCCTGCCTTCGCGGTTGTGTGTCACGAACAGCGCCAAGGCCGCCTCCACCTCCTCCGGCCGCGCTGTCTCGCGTTCCCGGTCCGCCTCGCTGAGCGCCGCGCTCAGCGCCTCCTCGAGGTTCTCGCTCGACGCCGCCGCTGCCGCGAGGCGGAACGACAACGTGGCCGCCGCGACGGCGTCGTCCATGTCGAACCAGGAGAACGCGCGCTCCGGCGGTCCCTCCGCTGCCTGAGCCTTGAGAAGCTCGGTGAACAGCGAGCCGCTCCGATTCCTCAGCTCCTCGACGGTGGCCATGCTCCTCCTCTTCTAGTCCCCGAAGGACACCGACACCATGCGATCCATGTCCATGGTCACCGTGCACGTGTTGGGCTGGTCTTGGAGTGGCTCGCACCCCATCCAGCTGGCCGTGCCGTCGGACGAGGCGCCGAGCGTGACCACGGTTCCGGGCGGATACTGGCAGCCGGCCGTGCAGTCGTCCCCCACGTCGTCGGAGCCGGTCGTCGCGGTGATGCCCGGGGACGTGGTCAGCGTGAGCTCGACCGCCTGCTCGAGGTCAAAGGTGGCGGTGATCTCCCGAGACCCGCTGAGCGTGACCTTGCAGTTCCCGGTGCCCGAGCAGCCGCCCGCGCTCCAGCCCGCGAAGTCAGATCCTTCGTCTTCGGCCTGCGTCAGGGTCACCTGGCTGCCGCGCGCGAACACGCCCACGCAGTCCTTCCCGCAGGCGATGCCGCCTGGGCTGCTGGTCACCGTCCCGCTGCCCTCGCCGGCGGGGATCACCGTCAGCGAGACCTCGCCGTGAGGCGCGGGATTGAAGAAGGCCGTGATCGTGACGGGTTGGTCCACGGTGAAGTCGCACGGATCGGTGCCCCGGCACGGGCCGCCGCTCCAGCCGGCGAACGTCGACGGGCCCAGCGGCGTCGGCACG
>Ga0105245_10001168_pt1 | contig 23751 bp, 28 predicted proteins | sample KBSM54metaG_FD_81523 | JGI IMG/M metagenome (GOLD analysis project Ga0105245, IMG submission 81523) | Miscanthus rhizosphere microbial communities from Kellogg Biological Station, Michigan, USA - KBS M5-4 metaG | ecosystem: Host-associated > Plants > Roots > Rhizosphere > Soil | place...
ACGATTTCATCACCAAGCCCTTCGATATCGACGCCATCGCGATTTCCATCGAGCGCGCCGTCAAACACCGAGTGCTCACCCGCGAGGTGCAGCGCCTACAGCGCGCAGTCGACGAATCGCGACGCTTCGACGAACTCCTAGGCGCGAGCCCAGCCATGAAGGACGTGTACGACTTGCTCGAGCGCGTCGCCGAGTCCGAGTCCACGGTGCTGGTCAGCGGCGAGAGCGGCACGGGTAAAGAGCTCGTGGCGCGCGCGCTCCACCGCCGGAGTAAACGGGCAGCCGGTCCCTTCGTTGCCATCAATTGCGCCGCGATGCCCGAACACTTGCTGGAGAGCGAACTCTTCGGCCACACCAAGGGCGCTTTCACGGATGCGCGCACCGCGCGCCCCGGCCTCTTCGTCCAGGCCAAAGGCGGCACCATTTTTCTCGACGAGATCGGGGATATGCCGCTCGGGCTACAGCCGAAGCTGCTGCGCGCCTTGCAAGAACGCAGCGTGCGCCCGGTCGGTGGCGATCACGAGATCCCGATCGACGTGCGCGTCGTGGCCGCCTCCAATCGCGATCTGGAGACCGCCATCGAAGAGCGGAAATTTCGCGAAGATCTGTATTATCGCGTAAACGTGATTCACGTCGAGCTGCCGCCGCTGCGCGCCCGCGGCGCGGACGTGATCTTGCTCGCGCAACACTACTTGGATCACTTCGCCGCCCAATCGCAAAAAGAGGTGCGCAAGCTCGACCCAGAGGCGGCCGAGAAGCTTTCCGCTTACGCCTGGCCCGGCAACGTCCGCGAGCTCGCCAATTGCCTGGAACGCGCCGTGGCGCTGACCCGAACAGAGGCCATCAGTGCCGCGGATTTGCCCGAGAAAATCCGCAACTATCGCACCTCGCACGTGCTCGTAGCCGCGACGGATCCGACCGAGCTCGTCCCGCTCGAAGAAGTGGAAAAGCGCTACATCTTGCGCGTGCTCGAAGCAGTCGGCGGCAACAAGACACTCGCGGCGCAAGTACTCGGGCTCGACCGCAAGACGCTGTATCGCAAACTCGACCGCTACGGGTCGGATCGTTCGCCGCTCTGAGTGCCCTGGTGCCCTGCGCCAGGTATCCCGCGGGTTTCACATTCATTACCGCGATGAGGCTGAACGATTGCCGCTCATCGCCGCGATTACCCCAGAAATCCCGGTGTTTCAGCCCCATTTTGCCCCGTGAGGCAAAACTCCTCTGAGGCTGTTCGCGGCAAGCGTGCATTTTGCGCGCAAAACCAGGGCTTCGAGTCCTGGCACGCGTCCTGCTCGCAGACGCTGCGGAAGGGTCCAATGACTGGACTCCGTCGGCCGGCGCCGTGCGCCGAAGGGAAGCTGCATGAGCCACAGCCAAGCGACCGAAGCCGCCCACCACGGAACCGGAGTTCCCGCTCGCGTGCTGCTCGCGGAGGATGACCGAGAGCTACGCGAGCTCTTGGCTTTCGTGCTTCGAGAAGACGGGCATGACGTGGTCGAAGCCGAAAATGGCGTCGAACTGCTCGCCATTCTGAATCAACCCCAAAGCTCCACGCCCGCGTTCGATGTCGTGATCTCGGACGTGCGCATGCCCGGGCTGACCGCATTCGAGGTCCTTTCTCGCGTCCAACGCGCGCTCACTGACACCGCGGTGATCCTGATTACGGCTTTTGGCGACGCCGCCACACACCTCAAAGCGCTCAAGCTCGGCGCAAACCGCGTCTTCGACAAGCCGTTCGATTTCGACGAGCTGCGAGATGCCGTTCAAGAAACGCTGCGCCTGTCGCGCCGCGCTTCGTAACGTCGCGTCGCAGCGCTACTCCGGCTCGGGGCCTTCGGGATCCGAGCTCGGCTCGGCCTTCGGATCCTTGCCATAATCCGGGACATCCACCGTTTTACCGGGTTGCTTCTTCTTGCGGAACTTGGCGCGGCAAACCAGGTGCGCCGTTTCGTCGACAGTGGCTTCGGGCAACACCGGCGGCGAGAGAAAAGGCGGATGCGCGAAATCGAAAAGGTCGTACGGAATGGCCGAATTCGCGTCGCGCGCGCTGAGCGCCGGTAGATCGAAGCGCGCTTGGACCAAACGGCTCAGCGAGTTGTGACTGAAAACCTGGTGCGACACGTAGTGCGCTTTCGCGAACGGCGACACGACGATGAAGGGCACGCGCATGCCGAGTCGATCGAAGCGCGCACGCACGTGTCGTTTCTCGAGTAACGGCTCGATCGCATCCGGCGGACACGCGGGCGGGGGCGGAACGTGATCGAAAAAGCCGCCCGGTTCATCATACGTAATGAACAGTGCGGAGTGCGCCCACTGGGGTCCATGAGTGAGCGCGTCGATCAGCTTCGACACGAATCTTTGGCCCAATTGGATGTCCGCTGGTGGATGTTCATCCGTGGCGTCGGGGCCGCCATACGATGACTCGAGCCACACGTACGCGGGCAGCGTGCCGCGCTTGGCGTCCTCGAAGAAGGCGTCGAGATCCTTGAAGTGATCGCCCTTTTCGTCGTGCAAATGCCGAAAGATCTTCTCCTCGAAGGTCATGCCTTCGGCGTAGATGATCCACTCCACGCCTTTCTGCTGCAGCTGATGGAACAGCGAAGGCTCGTCTGCCTCGGGCGGTGGCGCCGTGTTGCCGATATGGCCAAACGTCGAGGCGGAGTGAAAGAACATCCGATTCGGCCAGGTAGGCCCCAAGATCGACGCGAAATAGCGGTCACCGATGGCGAAGGTATTGGCCAGTGCGTAGTAGTACCCGAGGTCCTTCGCGTCATAGAAGCCGAGCGCGCGATCACCGTGAGGGTTACTGGTCGACACGAAGCCGTCCATTTTCCCGTCGTTGTATTGGGTGTGCGCCGAGTTCCAGTCGTGACGCGTATCTTTCCCGCACAGGGCGGCCTGATGAAACGCAGTCACGTCCTTGCCCGTCTTCGGGTCGGGGTTGTGAAAGCCCGGGGGCGCGACGTCGACGTCGGGCTGACCGAACTGAGGGAGTTCCTGGAAATACTCGTCGAACGAGCGATTTTCCTGCATCACGATGATGAAGTGGTCGATCGGGATGCGTTGCCCGATCGGATCGCCATCGTCCACCGTTTGAGCGGGCAGCGCGCCCGCGGTGAACTCGCACGCCTCGCGTCGCAATCGCGCGCTACGAGCCGGGGCGGCGTTCGCTGCAGAAGCGCTGGGGCCGGGGGCCGCGGCAGGCGGCGGAGGCGCCCAGTCGAACGCCGGACGGTGCGGAACGACCTTCCTTTTGCACCCCACGAGGACCTCGGCGATCAGCAGGCCACACAGCAAATGATTCAGCGATGAAGGGCGCATTGAAGAAGGCACGGCCAACGAAACAAATCCGCAAACTTGACGAATCTCGTCCACTTTACGCTGCCCCGCTGGACTCGTTGCCCTTTATTTGGGCCGTCTCGAACGCCTGCTGTAGGGTCCAAGCCAAGGAGCTCCCATGAACACCGTTTTTGCTCGTACCTTCGTTGCCCTGTGCCTCGTCGCGCTGCCCGCCACCGCCTTCGCCAGCGCGAAGGATGCCGGCGAGCATCACCACGCCACAGCCAAAAAAGAGGGCAAGAAGGCCAGCAGCAAGCACCACGGCCACAAATCCGCCGAAACGAAGCACGCCGCCGCTGCGACGAAAAAACACTGAGCTCCGCCCCGCTGTTGCGGTCAGATCATGCCAACACTGGCCGCACAGCTTGCAGCCTTTCGTGAGGGGTTAGACACCCACGAAAGCACTGTCCTCGGAGCCGAACGCGAAGCCGCACGCGCGCTCTTGGCGGCCCGAGCCGGAGCCGCTGGCGTGCTGGATGCCGCCGACCACGCGTTAGCAGCAGCTGAAGGCCTGGCTCGCGCGTTGGTGGTGCTGCAACCAGGCAAGGCCATCGCGTGTCGTGAAGGCTGCCACCATTGCTGCTACCTCAAGGTATCGGCGACGCCGCCCGAGATCTTCGCCCTGGCCGACTATCTGCGACGTTCTTGGCCGCCCGATGCGCTCGTCGCGCTCCGGGCGCGCACCGCCGCACTGGCCGCCGATCCGCGCCTGCTTTCCGCCGACGAGAAAGCCCGCGCCCGCCTGCCCTGCCCGCTGCTCACCGCCGCTGGCACCTGCGGCGCATACGAAGCCCGCCCCCTGGCCTGCCGCGGTTGGACCTCGACCGATGCCACTGCCTGCGAGCGCGGCCTCGACGACGACAGCGAACCGCCGCTGACCAACGAAAAGCTCTCGCGCGAAACCGCAGCCCTCGGCATCGGCCTGCTCGATGCCCTCGCCGACGCCGGCCTCGGCAGTGAAGTCGTCGAGCTCACGAGCGCTCTGCACATCGCTCTCAGCGAACCGCATGCATTCGAGCGCTGGCTCCGCGGTGAAGCCGTGTTCTCAGCCGCAACCTCCGAGCATTGACGAGGCCACACGGCTGCCGAGCCCCGGCATTTTCACGCCGCGGCCCGTTTTGCAGCCAGCCAATCCCATCTGGCTATTTTTCCGGAGCGGGACATCGGGTTCGAACCGACGACCTCAAGCTTGGGAAGCTCGTGCTCTACCAACTGAGCTAGTCCCGCGTAACGCGGTGACTCTAGCCTTTTCTGGCTGCGAAGCGAGAGAAAAAACGACCGGCGACGGTTCGGGCCGGTGGGGTTTTGTCCCAAGTTTGGGGCGAAACCTATTCGCGACGAACTGCGCGACGTTCGGATCGAGCGACGGGACGGCGGCCGCCGGCAGTGCCCGGATGCTCGCTTGCTCGACGTACCGCTGATGCACTTTCGGGTCCGAGTGGCCGGTCAGCACCATGGCCGTCTGGTCGTTCACGCCTACCCGGGCGAGCGCCGTCGCGTAGGCCCGGCGGGTCGAGTGGAAGTCCACCGGGAGCGTGGTCGCCGTCTCGTGATGGAGCTCGTGGCGGGTCACCCATGCCCTCAAGAGCTCACGCCGCAGCCGGTCCGCATAGCTCATGCTGGAGTGCTTCTTGAATCCGCCCGCCCGCTTGCCCTTGCGCACCGGGAACACGGGGCCAGCGACCGGACACCCTTGGCGCTCCCACCAGACGTGAACGAACGGGCGCACGGCTTGAGGGACCTCGAGCGTTTGCGGCAACGGGTTCTTTCGGCGCGTCTTGCGGCGGACAAAGCTGCAAGTAGCGAAGCCGGGCGAGAACGCGGTCCAGTCCATGCCGTTCAAGTCGCCGGCGCGCAGCCCGCCAATGGTGCGAGAAAGCAGCACCAAAACCTTCATTTCGGCGTCGGCGTCAGGGTGTGAGACGAGCGCCGCGATCTCGCTGTCCGTGAGGACGGCCCGCGCCTTCGAGGTCTCGTTCATGTCCGGGACACGCACGCGAGCGACGGGATTCTCGGGAATCAGCTCGTCGCGCCAGGCGGCATCGAACAGGCGAAACGCGGTCGCGCGAATGTGCGAGATGCTTTGGCGGCCGTACGGCTTCGGCGCACGCTTCCGATCGGCACGGGCCTTCGGCAAGATTTTGCCCGCTGCCACGTCATTCAAAACCGCGCGGATGGGCGCCGCCTTCACTGCGCCCAGCTGCAAGCGCCCAAAAGCGGGGCTCCAAATACGAGCGTAGTAGACCGCCTCGTAGGCCACGGAAACGATGCCCCGTTCGCGCCGGCTTTGAATCCAACCCTTGGCGTAGTCGTCGACCGTTTCTGGGGATTTCCCGCTGATTTGGGTCGGAGGAGCGCCGTTCACGGCCAGCTCAGCGACCAGCCGATCACGCTTTCTGCGTGCCACGGCCTTGTTGTCCGTGCCCAAGTCGAACCACTTGCGGATGCTCTCACCCTCGACAGTGATGGTCAGCCGCGCATGCCACGTCTTGCCGCGGAACTCGAGCGAGCCCTTGCGAGGCCGCCCGCCCTTGCGTGAGTCGGTCATCAGCCAACTCCCCGGACGCCACGCCGCGCCAGCATGTCGACGACCTCACGAACGCACGCCGCCGCGTCCCGATAGACCTCCGAGCCGGTGAAGCGCAGCACCTGCCAGCCCGCGGCCGTGAGCTTCCGATCGCGGCTCTTGTCGTTCTGGACTTGGTGCGGCGTGCACTCGTGGAACTGATGGCCGTCCACCTCCACAGCCAAAAACACGCCATTTGCGGCGTCCATGATGGCAAAGTCGAGACGATAGCGTTTCTCGGCGTTGGGCACGGTGAGCTGCTGCAATAGGAGCCCAAACGGACCCGAGCCGACAGCGACATCGGAGACCACCGTGAGTCGGCTGAAGAACCCCGACGCGAAGAACGCCTCGAGCAGCATGGCCTCGAGCGGACTTTCGCTGCCGAGTTCGGGACGCGGGCCGCGTGCGCCGATGAGCTCACCACCTTCGCGAGCCCACGCGCGGAGACGTCGGTCGGCTTCCAGGGTGCGGACCTCGTCGGCTTCGTTCGGCGTGCCGTAGGAGCCCGAGAGGCGGCTGTCTGCCCACTCCTCGAACTCGGCGTCGGACATCGCCAGCAAGTAATCCTCGCGTGCGAGCGAGCCCACCGGTGGAGAGCTTTGGGGGCCTGTTTTGCGGAGGGTTGAAGGGCCGAGGCCCCCCGGAGGGGGCCCCTTTCGAGTTGGGTCAGACACGCTTGGCCCCGGCGCGCATTCGACTCGAGAGCTCGGCGGCAACCTCTGCTCGTCGCGCCATGCCTTGAACCCAGGTTGTGAGGATTTCGGGCTCCAGATCAGTCCCGCCCCGAATCACGTCGCCCAAGCACGTGAGCTCGTGCGAGAGCTGGGTCAACGCGGCCTCTGCGGCCTCATTGGGGGCCACGCACTCCGAGGTCAGCGCGGCAGTGATGAGCGCGGCCGCAGAAGCCTGACCGGTCATTCCATGGAAGACGTGGTCCACACCACGCTGACCCGTGACGGTGAAATCGCTCATGATGCTGGCTCCGCCGGGGGTTGCGGGTGCGCCTGCTCACCGTCGGCCACCATCGATGCAAGGATACCTCCGCAGTGTGCGGCGAGCTCCAGCCGCTGCCGAATACCCATGACGACGTAGACGAGCAGCGCCACCTCCCCCATTTCCCGCTCCAGAACCTTCTCGACCGCCTCAAGCTCCAAGCACGCCTGTCCAATCGAATGCTGCATGATTGTGGTTTGGTCCGGCACCTTGCAGTTCACCCCGAGGGCGTCGAGAGTTCGGCCAGCGAGGCACTTCATGTCGTTGCGGCGAATGTCCTCAGGGCTCATGACTGCACCCCCTGGCCTGCACCCGCCTGCGTCGGCTTGGCGTGATAGTCTGCGCAAGCGATCGAAGTGATGAGCTCCGGCCCGACTTCGAGCAGTTCGCTCAGCCCGCACATCACGACGGAGGCGTCTCCGTCGTCAAATGCGACGTCGATTCCTTCGTTGTCCTGAACGTATCCAGCGCCCAGCAACGCGATCCCGACGGCCTTGGTCGTGGCCGCCGCGTAGCGGAGCAGCGCGCGCTCTGGAGTCGTGTCGGAGCCGGGAGCGGTATTGTCGTTGACGTATCCGCTAGCCGAAATGATGCGCATGATCCGCGACCGCACCGAGTCACTTGCAGTTGATGCGAGCGCCTTGCTCTCGAGCCGCAACGATCGCGCCCGCGCGATCTGCTCGTCGTCCTTCGGGTAGTCCTGGAAGGGAATGCTGCCCTTCTCGTAGGCTACCTTCGTGCGCGCCGTCTCCGCCGCTTCCTCAGCGTCGAGCGCGTCGTTCACCGTCGGCGGCTTGATGCCGGCCCGCCGGCGCGCTTCGGCCGGCGCCTCGTGTTCAGCTGGTTTTGCGGGCGCTTTTCCCTTGCGCCGTGCGGTTTTGCTTGCACCGTTGCTTTTCGATACACTTGCCATTGTTCATTGCCTTTGCGGGTTTTGGACCTGGCCCCGGGCTGTTAGCGCAGCGTCGGGGCTTTTCCGTTTCTAGCGTTTCGTCTTCGACTTCTTCGGCTGCCCTTCTGCATCGAGCAACCCGAGCTGCTTCGCGTAGGCACGCACGGCACGCCGCACGATGTCCGAACGCTTCAGCCGCTCAATCCCCTCGAGCGCCTCCAGAATCGCCAAGTCGTCGTCCGGGAACTTCACACACACCGTCGTCAGGCTCATCGGGGATGGAAAACAAGGTAATACCTAATTTTCCATGTGGGAAGGTTTTTTTGCGACCCAACTTTCGCGCGCGGGCCAAGTTCTTGGATCCGTTCGCGAATCTCACTCGCAAATGAGCGTGTGAAAGTCCGCCCCCGCGCTCGCGGCTCTCGATTTTGCTTCGCGCGTGGGCCGTACTCAACCGACGTCGCGGGCACGCAACAATAGCCGTCCGATTCTCACTTCGAGTGAGTCGACTTTTGCGCTTTTTGCCGCACATTCGCGACTTTTCGAGGGCCGCCTTTTGCCGATGTACCTGCAACCGCGGACTTCCTTTGAGCTGGCGCTTTTGGTTGCGTCTTCTTCATCGAAGCGGCGGGAAACGGAAGATGAAGGTTTTCGCCATGTCGCGGCTCGGCGGGGGGCGGCGAAGATTGTGTGCGCGGTGTAACGTTCATCCCTGGCAGTTGAACGGTGCCTGCTAAGATCTCAGGGACCGTTATGATCCGGATCCGGTGCTCAAGCTTGCTGTCTCGCAGGCCTGCCGCTGGGCCCGTGCCCAGCTCGCGAGCCAGCGCACGCATGCCGGCTGTCGGCGTGTGCATAGTGATCAAAATGCCGTAATCGGCTTTCTCCAGCCTAACAGTGCTATCTAAGCTCTTGACCATCTCCGGTGTGAGCGTTCGACCGCCCTTCACCGAAATGATCACGCGGCGCTGAACGCCGCCGGTGAAGTCGCGTAGCGTCATTTCCCCGTCGATCCCGCCATCGCCGCCCTTTTTCTTTTCTCCCTTGGGTGGCTGTCCGCCGAGTTTGCGTACGGCCCACCACTGGAAGTCGTATGGATTCGTGTCGGCCAGGTGGGCGGCTCCTTCAACGTCTGACGGCTCACCGTATTCTTTCCACACTCGTGGTTGAAACTTCTCATCTAGCCGGTCCTTGATGACGTCGATTGCTCGAATTGCAACGTCGATACCAAGCCATCTACGCCCCAACGTTTCGCATGCCTCGACCGTGGTGCCGCACCCGCAAAATGGATCGAGCACCAAATCGCCAGGATTGGAGGATGCTATTATTATCCGTTCCAGAAGAGCGAGCGGCTTCTGCGTCTGGTACCCGATGCGCTCCTTTGCACTCGTCTGCAGGCGTATATCGGTCCAGACGTCCTGCGCGGGAACCCCTTTCGACTCGTCCAGATACATCTTCAGCATCGGGGTTCCGCCGGCCTTTTTTGGCCAATAGACACGCCCCATCTTATCGAGAGCATCGAGCGCCTCTAACGTATCTAGAGGGCCAATGACCTCCCGCGCGAACCCAGGAACAGACCAGTGCCGACCTTTCGCGGTTGGGTCAATTTCACGCCACGGCAGACCCGAAGAACCGGCTCGAGTGCCTGGCGCCGTAAGCGTATTTCGGTTAAATCGCCGCCCTGTACCTTCCTCGACGTTGTTGTACCATTCGTCCGCGGTCTCTTGGGGAAGCGGTTGGTACTGCGCGTTCCACGTATATTCCTGCCCTTTTGTGTACAGCAGGATCACGTCGTGGACTGGACCGAAGCCTTTCGTGCTGTTGTGCGCACCGGTCCTCTTCCAGATGATCTCGTTGCAGAAATTCTGTGGACCAAAAATGGCGTCCAAGACCACCTTCAAGTAGTGGCTGGCCGTTGGGTCGCAGTGCAAATAGAGGGAACCCGTCGGTCGGAGAGCTCGACGCATCTCCACGAGACGGATCCCCATCATCGACAGATAAGCAAGTGTGTCGCGCTGATTCTCCCAGAGAAACGGCTTGAGCGCGCGCATCATATCACTTAGCGCTTGCGGAACGCGGACGCCCGACGGGGCGTGCCCGGTAAGCTCAGCGAAAGCTCGCTCGGCCGAATCTTCCCAGTGCCACGTGTCGACGAAGGCCTGCTGTTGTGCCTGCGACTCCTTGTGAGTCAAATTGTACGTGCGATCTGAATTGAATGGGGGATCGAGGTAGATCAGGTCTACGGACTCTGTCGCCACTTTGTGCCGAAGCACGTCAAGATTGTCGCCGTAATAGAGGTCACCAGGCATCGCAGGCGAAATTGTCGCGCACCTCGACTGATGCGGTACAACTTCCACGCGACTCGCATCTGGGCATCCGTTATCGTCCCAGTGCCCGCACTGCCCGTGGCTCACGGCCAACTTTCCTGTCGGGCAAGCGGCGGTGCATGGTGCACAGGGAGTATGTCCCCTGCCCGACCTCACGAGGCCACACTCATGCGAGCTAGTCGGCACTTCCGACAGCACGGTTGCCGCCGACGTAGGGGCGAACGCGAATTGGCACCCTATTCCGACAGCGGTCGAATCCCGTCGCTCGGCTCGACCTCGAGCGTGATGGAGAGGCACTTCAGGCTCGCGGGCACACCGAGCGCGCCGGTCGAGCTGAACGAGATTTGCACCGCGGAACAGGCTTGAAATGCCGGGTCGAGCTTCCGGTAGAAGACGACAGGCTGGCCCCTGCCCGCGACAGGCAGTGTACCGAAGTCGGTCGAATTCGCGTCGGTCAGAACGCGCACGCGCGGCGATGAGACTTATCCGTCCGGTCGCTGGCGTGGTTGACCTGGAGCGGCAATGACGCCCAATTTTCGGCAAAAGTTGGTCGTATCGAGGCGCGTGAGCACGTCGGTCAAGTACGTAGAGCGCGGCGAGATTTTCGCCCGCTTCCTTGTAGCCCGCGAACAGATAGTTCTTTCTGCCGCGCGTGGCGACTCGCAAGGCGCGTTCGCCAATCGCAGCAGAGGCGCGACGCGCCAGCAACCGCCCGTGCTCGATGCGACAGAACGTACCGACCCCGCTCTTGCCCTAGCTCGCGAACGCGCACACGCCATTGGCGGGAAAGTCGGCCCGCCGCGCGAGCCAGTTGCGCGCTTTTCGAATCATACCCGATTCCCCGGGTCACCATTCGCAGACCCAAGCACATCGCTCACGACCCCCCGCACGTGCCTCCACGAGCCACTCGTTGTGCCACATCGGGCCGCGCCCTCCGGGAGGAGGCGCCAAAAGTCCGCGCGCCACGTTTCCGCCCCGACGCGCTGAAGGACCGCGATCGCAGTCATCGCGCGGCCGCCCGCGAGCGCCTTCGTGCGCACTAAGCCCTCCTCCCCACGGCGAGCCGCTTGGTTTTCCCGATCAGCTCGTACTCGAGCATCACGCCGTGGCACACGAAGCCCTCGGTAGCGACGCCACCGATCGCGCCGTCCTGAACGCCGACACTGATTGACGAGCCCTCGAGTACCGAAGGTGTCGCGTCAAGGTAAACGACACCGTCCGGAGCGTCCGCCGCGGTCACGTTGAACAAGAACGAATCGGCGGTTCGTCCATCGATGGATGTCGTGACGAGCACTTGGCAATTGCCGCGGTACTCGCCGACAACAGCCACGCGCCGGAACATGCCGAATCCGCACAACCCGAAGGGGCGCACGTTGCCGGTTTGGAACGTCGAGTTGACGAACAGCGAGTTGTCGTCGAACACGAGCGGCGACTCTTGCCAAAGCGAGAACGTCGGGAAGGTGATCCCCGTCGACTTCGAAAGCACGAACGAATCGGACCACGTGCCACCGGGGCCGAACTGGGCGGAGTCCGGGCTCGTGTCCACTGACCAGCCGCTGGTTCGCAGGTCGAACGTCGCGGTGCAGGTTGCGCCGTTCGTCTCGTTCGCGCAGAGCACATAGCGGACGGTCGTTTCGCCCAGCGTGCCGGCGACGCGATTGGCTGGGCTCGTGACCAGCGTCGCGCTCATCACAACAGGGAAAGCGCGCAGCGTGTCTTGGATATCCAGGCCAACGAAAACGGGTGTGTTGAATCCGCGGGGCAGCAGGTGAATGCCGCGCTTCGACTGGAAGAAGATCCCGATCGATGTCTCGACAATCGAGCGCCAGTCGATGCAGCCCTGGTCACTCGGCAGCTTGCGGGGCGGCGAGAACTCACCGACACCTTGGTCGTTCGGGCCGTCACCGGTCACGAGGTAGATGCCGTCCCGAGCGAACGCGACGACGGTGCCATCGATTGCAGCCAGCCCGGTGTTGTCGTCGGGGAGAAAGACGTTGAACTGGTCCGCGTCCGTGAATTGCGTGGGCTCGCCGTCAACTAGCAGCTTGCTCGAGGTGATTCGGCACCGGTCGAGTTGCCCGCCGACCCACACGCGCCCATCGTTGACGCACATGAATGTACAGGGCGGCGCAGGCTCGTTCGGCAGCACGCCGCCGTCCGTGTAAACGAACTCGTTCACCGCGGCATTCGCGTCGCTCATCGAGTCGACGTAAGAGATGGTGGCCGCCCCCGACTGCGCGAGCGGCGCTCCGATGTTCGGCGTCACGCGGTGAAACGTGGATTGACCGGGCAAGGACCTGTAGACATGAAGGACGGACGGGCCGAAGCGCGCCTGAGAAATCAGCGGGGCAACCAGGAGAGTGGCCTTTGTATTCGTCGAGCTCAGGAAGGTGAACGGATCGCTCGGTGAGGACCGGTGGCGCCGCCCGGCGAGGTCAATCCACTCGTAGACAGCGACGTAGAGGTAAGTGGAGCTCGTGGTGAGCGAGCCGCCGGCGCTCCCCGTGATGCTGATAATCACCGGCGTGTTCGAGAAGTCGCTCTCCTCGCAGTAGCCATTGAATTCGGTGAGCACGCCGCCCGCGAATTGCGTTGCGCGCCCGGCAGTGACGAAATCGCGCGCAGCCTGTCTTTGGCTGTAAGCAATTGGATAGAATGACACGGTGTCGATGCCGAACACTTCGACCGCGCCGTTCCCAAACCGCAGCGTGTTAGAAACAGACGTAAAATAGCCCGCACCTGTATCGATGATATCCGCGAGATGCGATGTTGTTGTCGAAACAGAGGCAACGACGTTCGGCGTATGCATCTGTCGAGAAAGGCGGTTCCCAATCCGCGTCATCAGGTAGAACGTGCGCTGGTCGTCCCACTTCGTTCCGGTACCGGCTGCGTCGCTATTGTGCGTGTGGCACCAAAAGCTGAGCGAAGAATCGCCAGAAATGTAGGCGGGTTTGCTTGCCGGACGCAGCCCGTAGTGCGTCGCGACAGTGCCGGCGCCACCAATGCCGAGCGTGCACTCACGCAAGTAGCTGGTTTGCGTCGCCGCAATGTACCCGCCCCAAAGCATCTGCGCCGTCGTCGGCGAGTCGGCCACGATGCCCGGGCAATCCGCGTTGTTTGTGTCAACCTCGATCACGGTCGGCCCGAGATTGATGCCGCTAAGGGGCGGGCTGTAGATGGTGAACTTCATGGTGCCAGTGGCCGGCTCGTACCAACTGACGAATACTTCTCCACCCGACGCGAGAGGCTGAGCCGCGACGGCGACCTTGCACGCCCCAGGACCGATTGAAGTCGTGATCGGCTGTGAACCAAGGCTAGCTGGTGTGGCTGCGCCGCTCATTCGAGCGACCGTCAGCTGCGAAATAGCGCTCTGATAGACGAGAAGCCACTCCCCTGCGCGTGCGGATGCGTCGAAGAATGACGCGCTGCTATTGAGCCCTCCAACGGTCGATGGGGCGGAAAATGTCAGTGTTGTCGTGTCGAACGGCGTGCAGTTGAGCGTGGTGCCGTTCTTGGTGATGACGTAGATGTACTGCCCGACGCCAACGCAGCGAGGTGACACCCCCGTTGCAACAAGTGTCAAGGACGCGAGGATCGCGCCGTTAGGCTGTGTTATCCGACAGAAGACCTGGCCCCCGTTGTCCCAAGCGTGAAGCAAGTACCCGTTGGCAAACCCAACAGAGGGGTTACTCAGGTTTTGGCTCTCGTTGCGAGTGATCGGATCGCGCCGCCCCGGCGACCAGCGACCGACGCTCGGCAGGCCGATGTTGAATGCAGGCGGAAACCCTCCAACGGCACCGCTCCAAGCGGTCCCCGCTTGTGTTGCTGCGAAGCCGCCCGCCACTAGCAACGGGTTGCCCTGCCACGTGGTAAGGGTATTCACGAAGTCGGATAGGTAGTCCGCGCTGAGGCCGAAGGTGGAAGTCTGCGCGACACCGTAGCGCTTCGCTGGGCGGCCATCCTTGCGCCAGCGCACATTCTGCACTTGCGTGAGTACGCCAGCCTGCGCCACGCGCGGGTCTACACCCTCGTTCTGCCCACGGCTGAACAGGATAGGCAGGAGCTCGGAGTTCGACGTGCTCATGAGCACACCGACCCGAAAGCGCCCGACGCACGGCTGCCAACAGGAGCGAGCGCTTGTGATTTTGTCTCCGCAGACAGTTCGCCGGTCTGGACGGCTTTCACGGGGACGAACCCCGTTGCGTCGGCGCCTGGGCTCCGACACCCAGGCAACAACTGGTGAGAGTTTACCATCGGTTTCTCCTCGTGTGACAAATAACGACTTAGCCCTAAAGGCCTCGCGGCTCGGTGGTTGTTCATCTGCGACCTCTCATGCTCTCGACGACTTCGTGGAACGAACGTCGCCCTGTTCGTTGCGCGACCGCTGCACGGATGCGCGCTTTGGTTTGCTCAGCCTCGAGCTGATGCCATTCCATAGAGCCAGGCGCGGGGGGCTGTTTCTTCGCTGGAGTTGGCCCGTAGCCGAGCGCGACCGACGCGCCGAGAACGACAGCCGCGACCCGGTCGCAGTGGCCTCGAGACGTGCGGGGCATCTCGATCCGCTCGTTGCCGCTGGGCGCCAAAAGGCCGCGTACACTTCGGAATTCGCGAAGAAGGTCGGGGTCGTTCGGGATCTTCAGGCTTCCGTCGAGCATGGCGAGCCGAACAGCTTTGAACCGCGCGAGCTTGCTTTTCTCGCTGTTCCCGCCCGTCCAAGGAACGACGTAAAGCGAGAGCCCGGCCGAGCTGGCGAGCTCAGTGAACGAGTGTCCCTCGTGTTGGTCGGTGTACACCGTGCGCCAATCCCGGCTATCAGGGTCGAACACGTTGCACACCTCGTCGCGCACGCGTTCGGCCATCGCGTACGGCGACCGGTCAGGCTTCCACGCGCCGACCGCTCTAACGCGAGTGACTCGTCGTGGGCGCCCCGTCACCCCCAAAAGCGGACCAGGCTCGGAAGTGGTGACGCTCCAGCCGAACAAGTCGGGTGAGCTCTCGCCGTCGAACGCGGGGTCGATAGAAATGATGCGGCGGACGCCGTGCGGGATGTCGCCCGCCGGGTCGTGGTCGATGGCCGCGTCGATGGCCGCCCCGAACCAGTTCTCCTCGATGCTCTCCGAGGGTTCGGCCCCGTACTCCCGGCGCCACGTGCGTTCGTCCGGCTCGAGCTCGCGCGTATCAGCCTCGGACAAGTGCGGGTTGATCTCCCACGTTGCGCCGCGAGCGACGCATTGGCCGGGAGTTTCGCCGAGATCGAATTGGCGGGCGTGATAGTCGTTCACGGATAGCGGAGAGCTGACAAGACAGAGTTTTGCGTCGGGCATCGTGGCGAGTGCAGGCGCGAGTCGACCCACGACTTGCTCAGCGGGGTTCGCCCCAAGGTCATCGTCGGACCAGCTCGAAACCTTCGTCGAGCCAGGCAAATGCGACCGTGTCGCCGACGTTGGCTCGATTGTTCGCGGTGACGACGGCGAAGATTGCCGGACGGTCGACGAGCTCGACGGTCTCGCCCCGCTCTGCGTACTTCTCACCGAGGGCATCCAAGATGGCCTTCACGCCGCGCAGGCGCTTGGCGGCTTCGTCACGGCGCACACTGAGGAACGCGAACACGAGCGGCGGCGTCCCGTGTAGGTGCGGGTGCCCGCCCCAGAGCATCTCGGCCACCGCGAGGCGCGGGGCAATGCACGTGGAAGCGAACACGCGACGCCCCTTGCGAACAACAAGGCGGCGCTTGCCCGACAGGTAGAAGCGCTCCAGCGTGCTCCGCCACCAAGCCGGCATCGCGGGGAAGCCGCCCAGAGCAAGCGCGTCCTCCAGCGCCCAGAGCCTGCGCAGGAAAACCGCCGGGTCACGCTTCACAGTCATGAGCGCCCCTCGCTAGCCTTGGCTTCGATGGCGGCCAGAACGGCGTTCTTGGCTTTCGGGCGAGACTTGGCCTCCAGGACGGTCAGCTCGCGAGCTCCAAGCAGATTCTGGCGGACCTCGGTCCCGAGCTTGGCGCCAATCACCGTGTCGCCCGCGGCGTACGCCGCACGACTGCCAGCCATGGCCAGGGCGGCTTGCTGCACCAGGGCGGCGGCGTTCTGCGGACACACGCCCCCGCCGCACTCGCGCGCTAGTCGAGCAACCTCAGCCGAGCAGAAAGCGTCAGCAGCATCGAGGAACGGGCGCAGGCCTTCGGGTGTCGCCCCAAGCAGGCCGAGCCCGGTCAATACGCGGAGCTGGCTGGCCTTCGCAGCGCGAGCAAGACCACCGCGGCGCCCAAGCTCAGACGCCAGCGAGCGGTCCGCTATCTTGCCGTTCGAGCGGCCAACCTTGCCCGCTTCGACGGACCGAGCCGGCTCGACTGACGCCGGTATACCAATCGGCTGTTCGTCGATAGGCAAGGTCTCGACCCGAGGCGAACCAGCGCCGCGGCCGTGCCCTGCTCTCAGCGCCATTCTGCCCCCCGCCGCCCACCAAAGGATTGTCCATCCTGCCCGTTTATTGGCACCAGGACGCGCGCCAAAATCCAACCGACCGCCGACTCGATCGAGTCACCGAAAACGCGCCAGCGCGGCGTATAGGCGTCCTGGCCCTTCACGACGTGACCGTCCGCGGCTAGACGCTCATCCTGGAGGTTCTGATGTCGAAGATTCGAAGCGTGGGGATTGCGGCGGTGTTCTTGGCGGGTTGCGCGGTTGGCGGGGCGTCGTCGCGGCTGGTTGCCGTGCCGGAGGCCAACGCCGACGAAAACCCATCCGTGTCGAGATGGGACTACAAGTGCATCGAAGGGAACGCGGCCGGGTACGTCGAGCAGCAGGCCAAGGCCCTTGGGGCGCAGGGCTGGGAGATGGCCGGCGTCGAGTCGGACTCGCGAAAATCTGTGTGGTGCTTCAGGCACCAGCTCTGACCCGCTCAGCGAGGCGACGCCCGCGGTTCGATTTGCGGGCTTTTTGGGGCCTGGGCAAAACCTCGTGGGCTTAAACCCCCCGCCGGCGTTACGAAATCGAGCCCAATTTCCGCAAGTTGTGTCCATGGGGCACCGGCTGAATGAGCTAGTTGTCATTTGCCGCCCCCTGCCTCAAGCCAGGCGACGACATCGCAGCACCGATAACGGTAGGTGTCGCCGACAGGAACGCAGGGCATCCCGGCAACCCGCAACCTGTGAAGCGTGGCGCGCGAGACCGAGATGAGCTTGCACATCGTGGACCCGTCAACGAGCTCGGGCGCTGGAGCCTGGCCAGCAACGAAGTCAGCGAGTGCTTCGGCAGCTGCGTCGCGGGCGAGCTGGGCGACCTGGGCGCCGGTGAGCAGCACCAGGCCGGCGGTCGGCTCAAACGCGGCGGGCGGCGTTCCGGGGGCAGTTGAAGGTGAGCGGGGCGCCATCACTGCACCGCCTCATTGCAGCCCTCTTCCTGAATCGCCTGACGCTCGATGTCGTGGTCGGTGTCACAGGTCACAGCCGTCCCAGCCGGTTTTGCTACTTCTGGTCCCGCGTGTGTGTCCTCACCGTTCTCAGGTGTGTGTGCGTACAAATACGGGTGTGACGGGTGTGACAGAGAGGAATCAGGCTTAGTTGATGCCACTTGAGCGTCACAGCTTGTGTCACAGCCAACGCCACTTGGGGCTGTGACACGGAAGTAGCGGCGAACGCGGTCACCAGCTTCTCGCCGCTGTTTCGGCTCAAACCCCAACTCTCGCAGCACGTGACCGGCCCTGGTGCTCGCCCTCTGATCGATGTCCATCGCCCGCATGCCAATTGCGCCGAGCAGCACATCGGCCGTAGTGAGCCCCTCGCTCAGCTTCACGCTCGTGCGAGCGCCGTAGCCGTCCGGTATTGACGGGTGCTGAAGCCACGTCTCCACAATCGGAATCCAGTCGTCCGGTGCTTGGCGGTCAGCTTGCTCGACTTGGCAGAGCGCGGCGAGCTCGTTCGTGTCGATGTGCCATGGCTCGCCGGTTTGGTACCGCACCACGGCCTCGGCCCAGAGCTGCTCGCGGTCCGCTCGGAGAGCGTCTGCGTTCACGCGCCCGCAGCGCACAGGCCAGAACCGGCGGTTACCGGTGCGGTCGACGAGGTAGCCGTCGTCGTTGGTGGTCGCGACGCAGACGGTTTGCCGGGGAAAGTCGCGGAATTTTCGGCCGTAGCTGGGTCGATAGTGGTCGCTGGACGAACTGAGGAAGTTCTTCACCCGCTCGGCTTCCCTGCCCTTGATGGCCGCGAGTTCGGCGAATTCGTAAATCCAAACGTGGCGAAGGGCCTGGTAGCTATCCTTCTCGCCAACATTCACGCCGGTGTCGGCGTACCAGTCGACGGCGAGGATTTTGACGCCGGTGCTCTTCTTGCTGCCCTGCTTCCCCTCCAGCACGAGCAACGTGTCGCACTTGCAACCCGGTGCCATCACGCGCGCGACCGCCGAGATCATGAACTTCGCGCTCACCGCGTTCGTGTACCGGTCATCCGGCGCCCCGAAGTAGGTGTGCAGCATCTTGTCGACTCGATCCGTTTGGTCCCACACGAGCCCGTCGAGCCAGTCGCGCACAGGGTGAACGGTGTGGCGCTCGGCGACCGAGATCACGGCTTGTGTCACCAGCTCCACGCCGACGCTGATCTCGACCACCTTTTCGAGCCAAGCCGCGGTTCGAATTGAGTCGGTCTCGCTCCAGTCGCCCACGGTGTATTGGCTCGGTCGGTCCTGCTCGCGCATTGGCGGCGGTTTCAGCGTGATTACAGTCTCCCCGAATAAGTCGTACGCAAGCACGCCTGCCCAGTCCGGGTGCACCGAGAGCACGTGCATCACGTTGGCCAAGCACGGTTTTGCGGCGCCTTTAGAGGTCCTGGAGAGCCCGCTACGCCATGCGTCGAGGTTGACCACCTTGGACCCCGACCGTGCCGTCTTCGATTGTCGCGGGACGGTTTTCATCCTGCCCCGCCCTTGGTCGAGCCGCACGCAACCCGCATGTTCCCGAGCAGATCCGCGTTCGCATCTACCCCGGCGCCGGCGGCAGACTCTGCAAACGCCGTCTTCTTGATCGCGAGGTTGAAGTAAGCGTTTGGGCCGCCCCGACGCGTCGGCACTACCCGGTAACCTTCGGCAAAGGCAGCGGCAATGAATGCGCCGTTGGTGGCATACGCGCCAACCCAGTTCTCCGCAATGTGCTTCAGTCCGTATGAGCTGTACGTCGTGTAGAGGGCCTTGCGCGGCAAGCAGAATGCTCGGAGCCAGCGGCGGCAAATCTCGATCTGACTTGGGTCCGGGGGGCAGTCTTGCTCGCAAGCAACGAGACCGTTTGCCCAAACTTGCGTGTCCTGAGCGAGCGCCTTCATCGGAACTGTCCTCTCGGATCGACGACCGACATGAACGACGCGAGCGAGCGTCCACTGGGGCAGTAACCAAGGAATAGTGAGCCCGGCGGCATATCGACCATCTCGGGCGGTTCGAGCTCACACTCGCCTTGAACGAGACCGTAGACCTTGGTGCTCTCGCCTTCGGCGAGGGTCACCTTGCACAGTGCCCACACGGCTACTGGCTCGAATCGTGTGTTGCGCGTCTCTGAATCCCAAAAGACGGCGTGCCAGGGGTCCGTGGCCGGGCACAATTGGAGAGGCAGGCAAGCCTCAGCCACCGGGGTCACCGGGGTCACCGGGTGGAATGCGACCGCGCGCGGCGTATTCATGGCGATACCGCCGCTCGCAGCGCTGATTTTGCCGTGATCCGCGCGTTCTTCAAGACGAAGGCTCGAAGCGCGCGACGGCAGTGCGCATGCCTCGGCATCTCACGACTCAGGCGCACAACGCGCACCGTGTGAGGAGCTAAGCCGGTCAACCCAGCAAGCTCCGCATTGCTCAGATCGAACCGATCAATGAGCTCGAACAACCGGTCGATGACCGGTTGTTCCTGAACGTTTTCCATGAGGCCTCATCGGTCCCACGTCAGCCGCGCAACTCTAGTAGGCAACCTTGTTGCCGATCCGAGCGATCTAAGAAATGCGCGTCTTACCGACTACGAGGGAACCACACACTGCGTTTTCATCTCGCACACAAGACACGGGATCTCATGGCGGTTTCGCAGGCAGTACACTGGCCTGGGCAGCTTTCGCAGCTCTTTTTGAGGTGTGCTGGTCATCACCTTGTGGTCTCCTTATACAGCGTTGCTTATGGTTTGTGAAGTGTAAATTCACGTTCACTTTGCACATACATGCATGCGGACTGGCAAGGATCGGTTTAGCGCTATCGGTCGACAGCTAGCATCGCTAGCGGCGGTATTGCGATACACGGTCGGCGTCGGTAGCTTGAGTAGCACTGAGCGTCGTGCACCGCGGGCAGGGAGTTTCGAATGTTCCTCAGGATGACTGGCGTTGCATTGCTGATTGGCCTCGCCTCGTGCGTGCCAACGAACCAATCGATCGAGGCGTCCGGGACAAGACAAGTCGAAGCGGAAAGAAAGGTGGCGTTGCGTCGACTCGAGCACGTCAAGAATGCCTGGGCCTTCAAGACCAAGGAGGCCGCCGAAAAGTGGCAACCGCAACTCGTCTACCCGATATGCGACAAGACGGTGCCGGCGGGCACCCCGTGCGGCCTGGTCGCCCAGCAGTACGAAGACCCGACTTTTCGCGCTCATTTCGCTACCACTTGGTGCGATGACAGCGAAGAGGGGATGACTGAGGCGTGCGCCAAAACCATGATCGACACGTTCGTGAGCGCGCTGCGTGAGCGGTACAAACTCGAGCCCTCGGAGTATTGCGCCAACCACTCGTGCTCGTCGTATACCGAGGTCGAGTTGGGCTTGCTCAAGACCCACAACGATTCGATCATGGATTCCTGGAAGGCGGAGAACGCCAGAATCGACGCGGAATACCAAGGCATGCTGGACGTCGTGGTGAACAGCTTCGATCGAGTGTCGGCAAGGATTAACGAAGACACGGAACAGCGGCTCGATCGCGCGGAACGGCAACGCAGCGCCCTCCAAGGGCTTGCCGCCGGCATGCACGCCGCCGGTGAGTCGCTCTCGCAAAGCAATGCGCAGACGCCCAACCCGGTCGCGGTCGCCTCTCCTGCCGGCTGCGCGAATGACTACGGATGCGGCTACGGCAACGCCTGCGTGAAAGACTCGGGCTCTTTTCGCGGTATCTGCGCGAAATCGGTGAACGCCTACGGCAACCCGACTTTCGCTCCGCCGCGCCTCGAGTCGAACGGCCCTGGCGTCGGGAATTGTTCGTTCGACACGGATTGCTCCGTTGGCTTTCGCTGCATCAAGAGCAACGGCGGTCTGCGCGGAAACTGCATGAAGTAGCCTGGGCGCCCGGTCATTCTCGGCATTTCCGGCTTCTACGGTTGAGGCCCCAGCTCCTCGAAGTCGTCGACCTGTCGCCCCGCCGGCTCGGTATCGTGCAAGAGCCAGCAGAACGGCGAACCGTCCCGCTCGCAACGGAAGTCGTACATCCACGCATCGTCGTAGGGGCTGAACTGACCACCGCCAACGAACACGAGAACGTCCCCGACCGCGAGCGCGTCGTAGCCTGCAAACGGACGGCGCACCCGATAGCGGCGTCCGACCAGGAAGGTGGCCCGAGTCGGATCGCCGAATGGCTTGGGTTCGGACAACATGCGCGAGCAAGCTGACCAAGAATCGGTCCACGGCGCCAGCCTCCAGGCTCATGACGACGCGCTCGCCACCCGAACGAGTAAGCGAGCCGCATCGGGCACGCGCATCGTTGGCAACGAAACCGCGCGCCATGTCGGGCTCGGCTTCAACGGCGCGAAACACCGGAAAGTCCGCGTTTGAGTTTTGCCCCAAACGTTTTGCCCCACGAGTCCGTTTCTAGCGGTTTCCGTGGTCTCGTCGCTCGGGTCGCTCGTTACGAATCCAGCTGTTTTAGGCTGGGAGAACGCGCTGGAGGGTCCTTGGGAAGCTCGTGCTCTACCAACTGAGCTAGTCCCGCGAAAGACTTCGGCAGTCTAGCTCTCCGGGGCCGGGCCGGGAAGCAATTTTCAGCAAATTCTGCAGGGATGGGCCGCGCTTGACCGGGTAGCCGGCAACCGCTAGTGAAGGCGGGTCAAGATGAAGGTCGCGAGAATCCATTCGGTGTGTGAGTGCCAGGCGCGTCTCGGAGCAGAGCTCGACGAACAGCGCACCGTGCTGCGGGGCTGGGTGCGGGACGCGCGGGGTCGCGAGCTGCCGGCGCCGGCCAACGCGATTCACTCTCAACGCGAGCACTTCGACGTGGGTTTTGCCTGCCCAATTTGCACGCGCAACGTGCTCCGCTCGTTCTCTGGTTCGGCGCTCGCGTTCCGCGAAGTCGCCGGCTGAGCCGTCCGCGTCAGGCGGCGCGGCCCATGTTGTCCAGGCGGTCGAGCAACGCTTGAATCGATCGCGCACGGCGAGCGTCGTGTTGGCGTTGGCGGAAGTAGAGCGCTTGCCCCAAAGCAAACTGCGCTTCGGCGATGCGCTTGGCTTTCGCGCACGCGCCGCCGTACAGCGCCCACAGCCGGGGGTCGTTTTCGGCATCGAACGTCGCTTGACGCAGCGCGACCAATGCTTGCCGATTCTCGCCGCGCCGTAGCGCGCGCCGCGCACGGTTCAACAGTTGTTCGGATCGAGATGGAGTATTCGAGGCGCTGTATTTCATGACGCTCGCGGGCATCAATGCGAGCGCCGTGCCAACCGAGTTCGCCACGGGCAGCGCAACGAATGCAGCCACTTACAGCGCACAACTCCGGCTAGCAAGAGCGAGACCCGTGACACCCGGGTCTCACCCACCCGCCGAGCGTCAAAGTTCTGTCAGAGGGATGCTTGATACAGTGTCAGTAAGTCGGCGCGCGTACATGCACGCGGATTCTCCTGATGACACGCATCGACGACCGCTTTATCCGCCAGCGCTTCGAGGTGGGAGATCTGTATACCTGCAGCGCCGAGCCCGTTCGGCAAACCCAGCTTGCTCCGCAGCTCCACCACCGCGCTCGCGCACGCACCGCGATCCGCCGAAGCGCCGAGCAGCAACCCAATGTGCGCCACACGTTGCGGCACGACTTCCTCGTTGAAGCGCAGCACCGCTGGCAGACACAACGCGTTGGCAAGCCCGTGATGCAAGCCGTGCTCGCTCGACAACGGATGCGCCAGTGAGTGACACGCGCCCAGCCCCTTTTGGAACGCAACGGCGCCCATCATGGCCGCCTTCATCATCATGCCGCGCGCCTCGATATCGGCGCCGTCGGCCACCGCGCGCGGCAGGAACTTGGCCACGATATCGATGCCTGAAAGTGCGATCGCGTCCGCCATCGGATGATCGGCTCGAGCCAAATAAGCCTCGATACAGTGTGTGAGCGCATCGAAACCAGTAGCCGCCGTCACGTTCGGAGGCATCGAGCGCGTGAGTTCCGGATCGAGCAATGCGACGCGCGCCAAGAGCCGCGGCGAGAAAACGACCGTTTTGCGCTGCGTCGAACGCACGGTGACGACCGCCGCGCGGCCCACTTCGCTGCCCGTGCCGGCTGTCGTCGGGATGGTGATGATGGGCGGCAGATCGGCGGGCACGTGTTGCCCCCCGTTGATCGCGTCGTCCAATTCTTCGAACGAGAGCGCACAGCGCGCGCGCAGGGCGATGAGCTTCCCCGCATCCATCGGCGAGCCGCCACCGAGCGCGAGCACGCC
>Ga0105245_10001170_pt1 | contig 23739 bp, 27 predicted proteins | sample KBSM54metaG_FD_81523 | JGI IMG/M metagenome (GOLD analysis project Ga0105245, IMG submission 81523) | Miscanthus rhizosphere microbial communities from Kellogg Biological Station, Michigan, USA - KBS M5-4 metaG | ecosystem: Host-associated > Plants > Roots > Rhizosphere > Soil | place...
ACCATCTCCACCAACTGCTTCCGAAACTCCTTGCTGTACTCTGCGTGATATCGATTCTTTGTCTTTCTCATCGTGGTCACCTCTTCAATTCTCAAGGTGTCCACAAAATCGGGTCAACTCCAGTGTTTGGTTGCCGGGTTCCCCGGTTGCCAGGTTACCCACGCTGAGTTCGTGGAATTAGATCGTCGGAACTAACTGAGATGTTGGGCAACCTGGCAACTGGGCAACCTGGCAACCCAAACACCGCGAGACCCCGCAACCCAAAAAACAAAACGGCGGACCTTCGCAGGTCCGCCGTCGGTTGAAGTGATCGGGTAAAAACTACGCCCAGCTCGAGGAGCGGGTGGTGGAGCGGCGCTGGTTGTAGCAATCGCGGCAGTAGACAGGCTTGCCGCTGACGGGAGTGAACGGAACTTCGGTCGCGACTCCGCAGCTATCGCACGTCACACTCACCATCGAACGCTCACGGCCGCCGCCGTTTCCGTCGCGCGCCGTCTTCCGCTTGTCGCGGCAGTTCTTGCAGCGCTTCGGCTCGTTCGTGAAGCCACGCTCTGAGTAAAAGGCCTGCTCGTTTTTGCTGAACACGAATTCCTGTCCGCAATCGGCGCAGTTGAGAGACTTGTCGTTGAATGTATCCATGAACCTTGATCTCCTAAGTTGTTCCTTTGTTCGTACGATGAAGAATGTGATGCCGCAGCTCAGAGTGTGTGCGGGGTGCCGCGACCTCGCCCCCGCTTTGGTGCTTCACAAGCGAAATCGGATAGGTCGACCAGCCTCCCTTCGATAACGAACACAGCACGCCCCCTGAACGCTCTATCGCGGTTCCTGGAAGTGTATTTGCGCTGGATTCGTTGGGCCGCCTTTTAGCATAGATGTCCAGCACAGGCAACGAATTACGCCTTGCTCAAAATAAGTTCGTCAACGTATTGACTATCAAATAATGGAACATCGGATTCGCGTCGGACCCGCCGGCTGGAGCTACAAAGATTGGGAGGGAACCGTCTATCCGCCGCACGGTTCGAAGTTCGATCACCTCGCCTATCTGGCCTCGTTCTTCGACACGATCGAGATCAATTCGCCGTTCTATCGCATCCCGCCGCCGACGCATGCGAAGTCGTGGGTGCGCCGCGTGGCCGCCAATCCCGATTTCAAATTCACCACGAAGGTGTTCCGCGGATTCACGCACGACGATGCGGAGATCGCCGATGCGGACGTCACCGCGTTCCGCAACTATCTCGATCCGCTCGCCGATGCGAACCGCCTCGGCGCGGTGCTGCTGCAGTATCCGTGGAGCTTCAAAAACAGCGAGGAGTCGCGCGACCGATTGACGGCGCTGTTCAACGCATTCGACGGCTATCCGTTGGCGCTCGAAGTCCGCCACTCGACGTTTCAGAACGAGGAGTTCTTCGACTTTCTCAACGTTCACAACGTGGCGTGGGTGAACGTCGATCAGCCGCTCTTTCACGACTCCGTCAAACCGTCGGAGGCGATGACCGGTCCGCTCGCCTACGCCCGCCTGCACGGCCGCAATTACGAGAAGTGGTTCGCGCACGGCGAGACGTGGGAGCGGTACAACTATCTCTATTCGAAAGAAGAGCTGGCGCCATGGGTCGATCGCATTCAGACGATGGCCACCGCGAAGGAGACCTACGTCGTGACGAACAATCACTTCCGCGGACAGGCGATCGTCAACGCGGTGGAGTTGGAGGAGTCGCTCGGGATGGAGGCGAAGATGCCGCCGCAGTTGAAGGAGACGTATCCGGGGCGGGGCTGAAAAGCTTCACCACAGAGACACAGAGGTCACAGAGAACACTCTGCGTTCTCGGCGTCTCTGTGGTGAAGATTTAGTGCGCCACGTACGCGGCCGACGGCAGCAACGCGCGCGACAAATTCACGTGTCCGGCCAGCGTTTCCGCCGGCTCGTCGTTCACCAGAATCCGTACGCGCTTCGCTTCGGGAAAGTTCGTGGTGACCGTCTGGACGACCGAGTAAACGGCCATCAGTTCTTCGTGGCTGCCGGTGCCCCAGCCCTGCGACAGGGTGTTGCCGCCGAGGTCGATGAAGGCGGTGCCGTCGGGGAGGAGGAAGGCGGAGCGGATGACGGTGTCGCGCGGAAAGATGCGCGGGACGCCGGCGTTCGACGAACCCTTCAGCAGCTCGCGCGCGACGACGGAGAGCGCACCGGCCGGGTTCTCCGGCAGCGCAACGTTGCGCGTCTCGCGGACGAGCAGCATCTCCGGGCCTTCGAAGAACAACGTCACCGGGCGGACAGCCACCTTGTTCTCAAGGTTCAGGTTCGGCGTCAGCTCCTTCTTCTTACAGCCGCCGGCGACTGCAAGAATCGCCAGCGACAGCACCACCGCGCGGCGCACTACGTTCCCGTCCTCGTGGCCGGCTTCGTCGTCGTGGTGGTCGTCGGCGCCGCGGGAGCGGGTGCCGTAGTCGTCGGCGCAGCAGGCGCCGGTTGCGCGACGCCGATGCGGGTTTCGTAATCGACTTTGTAGCGCTCCACAGCAGTCGTCAACGCATCGACGACGGTTTTCTGGAACGCATCCGATTTGATCTTTCCCTCTTCGTCAGGATTGGTGATGAACGCGACTTCGACGAGTGCCGCCGGCATCGTCGCGCCCACCAGCACCTTGAACGGCGCCTGCTTCACGCCGCGGCTTTGCACGCCGGTGATTCGGTTCATCTCTTCCTGCACCGCCTGCGCGAGGCGGCTCGATTCGTTGAGGTACTCCTGCTGCGCGAGGTCCCACAGCATCAGTTTCAGATCGCTCGACGCCGCCGGAGCCGCACTATTCTTCGACGCGTTCTCGACCTCGGCGGCTTTCTCGGCCAGCTTGTCCGAAGCGTCGAGCGAGAGGAAGTAGGTCTCCGCGCCGTGCGCACCTTTGACGATGGCGGCGTTCATGTGCACGGAGAGAAAAAGATCGGCGTGGTACTGGTTGGCGATGGCGGTTCGCTGGTCAAGCGGGACGACGGTGTCGTCGTTGCGGGTGAGGACGACGCGCGTCTTCAGTTTCGCCTCGAGCGCCACCGCGAGCTTTCGGCAGAGGGCGAGCGTGGCGTCTTTCTCCATGAGGCCGCCGGGACCGATCGCGCCGACTTCTTTGCCGCCGTGACCCGGATCGATGACGATCGTGTGGATGCCCGGCGCCTCGATTGGCCGCGTCGAATTCAACGGCTGCGGCGTTCCCGGCGCGACGGCTGCGCCTTTGCGCAGGTCGAGCACGATGCGAAACGGATTCTCCAGACGATACGCATCGCCGACGACGTCCGGGGCGGTAAGCTGGATGCGCAGGTCCTGGCCGATGAATGACGTCTTTGCGACGTACGCATCCTCGTGCGTTTGCTCGACGTACGGCGCGCGGATCGGATTCTTGAAACGGACCGTGTATGCGCCCGGCTCCTTAACGATCGTGTAATCGGCCGGTGCGGTGAGCGTGAGGACAACTTTCGAAATCCCCTGCACGTTGGCCACCGAAACCGTGACTCCGACAGCGGCCGTCTGCGCGGGATGGATTTGCAGGATGCGGGTGGCCGGATCCCACGTCGCATCGAGATTCGAGGAGCGGATCAGGAATCCCTGGAAGAACTGCCACGGCACGAACGGACGATTGTCGATCGTGACGGGCGGGATCGGCATCTCGATCAGATCGTCTTTGACCACGCCGAAACGGCTGTCGGTTCCGAAGGCGGCCACGGTGTTGTTGAGCGACGCCTTGAAGCCGTTGCCGTCGTGCGTAACCGAACCGCCGAGCCCGGCGATGACTTCATCGGCAGCGAAGTAGGTCTGATTGTTCTGGTGCGCGATGGTGATCGCCTTATCGCCACTCGGCGCGCGCAGCGTGGCCTGGCTGGCGGGATTGGGAGGCGCAGGAGTTGGGGCTTGGGCGAGGAGCAGTACCGCGGATGCGAGCGCGATCGCAATAACCGATAGTGAACGAGTCATAGGGACCGCGGGATTATCGCACGGAGGATTCGCCGCGCCCGCGCGCTCGGCGCTTCCCCTTCGGCGCGCACGTGCGTTTCGACGTGCTCTTCGCCGAGGAGGACTTCGCGCGTGCGCAGGTAGCCGATGCGCGCGAGAACGTCGAGCACCTCCCAGCGCCGTTCGGTGAAACTGAACGGCAGCCGGTGGCGCGGCCTGATCACGACGACGCGCGGGTCGGTGACAATGTGGTCGTAATCGCCTTTGCGTTTGAACAGTCCGCCCTCCGATTCCCCCTTCTGCGTGACCACCACCACCGCGTCGCACCCCTCCGCGAGTGCCTTTTCGTACGGCGCGTTGTCGGAGATGCCGCCATCGCCGTACGCCTCGCCGCCGATGACCGGCCGATGCGTGTAGAAGGGCGGAAGGTAGTTGGTGGCCAGCAGAAGCTGCAGCGGATCGTCAACGTCGCGCGCGTCGAAGATGACGTTCGCGCCGTCACGGAAGCGGGTCACGGAGACGAACAGCGGAAGCGCGTCAGGTTGTTTGAAACGATCGCGTCCGATGAATCGCTCGAAATTGCGCCGGTGCATCTCGCGGAAGCGCCACGGCGAGTGATCGACGAGCAGATTGCGCAGATCGATGTGCGGCATGCGCATGAACGAGCGCCAGTAGTAGCGCATGCGCGCTTCGGCGCGGGCGGCGACGAGCGCCGCGTTCCAGGCGCCGGCGGAAACGCCGATCGCCAGCGACGGACGGACACCGAGTTCGGCCAGAGCCTCGATGACGCCGATCTGGAAGGCACATCGGGATGAGCCGCCGGAGAAGACGTAGCCGACGCGTTTGGCGTCGCGCAGCAAAGCGAGGGGATACAACGCGTTCAGTTTATCCTTTTGCGGTGAACGCAAAGCGCTGCATCGTGGTCTCCGCCCTTTTCGCCCTCGCCTGCGGCGGTTCTCCGGAACATGCCGGGCCACGTGTCCACGAAAATCCGGTCAGCGTTCGCGGCTGGATCCTCGACGCGGAAACGGGACCGAATACGGCGTATCACACGATCGAGACCGAGGAGGCGCGGAAGCGCGATCTCTTCCGCGGGACGAATGTGTGGGTGGAGAACGCGCCGTACGTTTCGGGCGGCGTGGCAGAGACCGGCGCGTTTCTGCTGCTCGATGTGCCGCCGGGCGATGTCACCATCACCTTCTCCGCTCCCGGCATCCCGGCGGCGCGGCTGGTGCTCAAGCAGATCCCGGGCAATGCGGACGTCTTCATCCCGGCGATGCTGCTGAAGCGCAATACCGTCTCGCTGCTCGATCCGAAGAGCGTGAAAGTGCGCGTCGCCGCGCAGATCGATAAAGCGGCGCCGACAGGCGCGTTCGCAAATGTTGGAGATCTCCGCGTGCCGGTGATGAACACGCCGATCAAAGAGATGATCGATCGGTTGGATTATCCGAACCCGCCGGCCTCACAGGCGCCGTTAGCGACCGTGAAGTAGGTTCAGCGAACGCGGGTTCCAATGAAGAATCCGTTCACGTTCAATCCCGGATTGCGTCCGGTCAGTCCGCCGTTCGAAATGTGAAAGAAACGGTAGCCGGCGTAGAGCGGCAGGCGCGCGTTGGGGAAGAGCACCACTCCCAATCCGAGCTGCGAGCTGAAGTTGAACTTCGACGTCGCGGCGGGGATGCGGCGGTTCGACCACATCGGGCCGGTGCCGATGTCGGCGAAGGGCTGCAGCGTGTTCGATGACGTTCGCCAGTAGTTGCGGATGAAGAAATGCGCCCACTCCGCGCGCACGGAGTCGTCGGGATCGCCGTAGGTGTAGCCGAACCAGCTTCGCGGCTGGCGGACGTCGGAGTAATTGATGTCGGCGCCGGCGCGGGCGTTGGGCAGGTAGCGAGTCACGTACTTCATCAGCTTCGGCTGACCTAGCAGCTCGAAACTGATCAGTCGAAAACGCGACTGGCCGTGGCGGTTCGCGTCGCTCTTCGCATCGCCGACGTAGACGTTGAAATCGGCGGCGAACACGGGCGAAGAAAGCAGTAGCAGGAGGGCGAAACGGGCGATGTACCGGACCATGGCGGCGCATTTTAAACGCGCTGGCACCCGGCGTGAACAAGCTGAGCCGGGAGGTGAGCGATGGCAGACCGACGCCGAGAGAACAACGCCAAGCTTCTGTCGCGCTTCGCCACAGCAGCGACGACGTGGACCGGCTCGACGGCCGCCTTCGTGAGCGCGGCGCTGATCATCGTCATCTGGCTCGTCACCGGGCCGCTGTTTCACTACTCCGATACGTGGCAACTCGTGATCAACACCGGCACGACGATCGTCACGTTTCTAATGGTCTTCCTCATCCAGCGCGCCCAGAACAGGGATGCGTTGGCAGTGCAGCTGAAGCTCGACGAGATCGTGGCCGCGCTGGAAGGAGCGAGCAACCGGCTCATCTCCGTGGAGGATCTATCCGAAGAGGAACTGAAAGTTCTGCGTATCCACTATCAACGGCTCGCGGAGATGGCCAAACGCGACTCGAAAATCACCGACTCGCATTCGATCGAAGAAGCCGAGGCGCGGCATAACTTCAAGAGGGATCGGCGAAAGGCGCGGGGGAGCAAGTGAGTCAAAGGCGAAATGTTGAATGTTCAATGTTGAATGGGCTTCGCCTCGATCGGCACTCGTCCTTTCATTCAACATTCAACATTCAACATTCAACATTCAACATTGAACATTCAACATTTCTCTTCACACGGCCCCGACCAGCTCCGCAAACTTCTTCAAGTCGATGTTCCCGCCGGAGATCACCGCGACGATCGGACCTTCCGCCTTTCCCTGAAGCGCCGCGGCGACCGCCAGCGCGCCGGCACCTTCGGCGATCACGCGCACTTTCTCGGCCACGACGCGCATGGCGCGCTTCGTTTCGTCGAGCGTTACTACGATCGAGCCGTCGACGATGCCTTGCATCCGCTCCCACATGCGCGGGAAGACGCTCTTGCCGCCGGCGCCGTCGACGAAGGAGGGCTGAAACTCTTCGAAGGCCTGCGCCGAGCCTTTCTCGAACGAGCGCGCGCCCGGCGCGGCGGTCTCCGGCTCCGCGCCGAGAATTTTCACGTGCGGCGCGAGCTGCCGGATCGAACTGCCGATTCCGGAGACGAGTCCTCCGCCTCCGATCGCGGCGATGACGGTTCGCACTGTCGGCAGATCTTCGAGGATCTCAAGACCGAGCGACGCGTTGCCGGCGATGAAGTTGTGATCGTCGAAGGGATGGATGAACGTCCCCTCGACGCCTTCGACGGCACGCTCGTCCATCGCCTTCCAGGCGACGTCGAAGGGCACTTTCACGATGCGCGCGCCGAGGTTGCGCATCCGTTCGATCTTCGTCTCGGGCGCGGTTTCGATTGCGACGACCGTGCACGGAATGCCGTACGCGAGCGCCGCGTAGGCGACGCCCTGTCCTGCGTTGCCGGCGCTGATCGTCCACACGCCTTTGGCGCGCTCATCCGGCGTAAGCATGGCCACGGCATTCGCCGCGCCACGGATTTTGAACGCATTGATCGGCTGCAGGTTGTCGAGCTTGAGCCAGATTTCCTGCGGACCGGCATCGTGCCGCAGTTTGATCAGCGGCGTGCGGGTGATGACGCCGCGGATCCGCTCGCGTGCGGCGTAGATTTCATCGAGCGTGACGGGACGGACAGGCGGTGCGGCGGTCGGCATGGCGCGGCATTGTAAAGCGGCTTTTTCGAACGATGATCGGCACGTCTCGTGCTGATTCTTTGCGCGTCATGCAACCTGCAGAAATCCTTTCCCCCTCCTCCTCGCAAAATGTGAACGACCGCGAGCGCTGGCTTTCGGTCGTCATCGGCAGCGCGGTCGCCGTGTACGGACTTACCCGCCGTTCGATCGCAGGCATCACCCTCGCCGGCCTCGGCGGCGCGCTGGTCTGGCGCGGCGCCAGCGGACGCTGCCCCGTGTACGACTCACTCGGCATCACCAGCGTTGCCGAATCGGACGGTGAGCGGCCGAATGTCAGCATTCCGTACGGCCGCGGCGTTCGCGTCGAACAAACCGTCACCATCGGCCTGCCGCCGGAACAGATCTATGCGTTCTTCCGCAATTTCGAAAACCTGCCGCGCTTCATGTCGCACCTGCAATCCGTCACTGTGCTCGACGACAAGCGCTCGCACTGGGTGACGAAAGGTCCCGCCGGCAGCGACGCCGAATGGGACGCGGAGATCATCAACGAGATTCCGAATGAGCTGATCGGCTGGCGCTCGGTCGACGGCTCGCAGGTCGACAACGCCGGTTCCGTTCATTTCAAGGCGAATCCCGGCGACCGCGGCACCGACGTCAAGGTCATCCTTCGCTACGATCCGCCCGGCGGCCTCCTCGGCGCGGTGACGGCGAAAATCTTCGGCGAAGACCCGGCGCATCAGGTGAAAGAAGACCTTCGTGCGCTGAAGATGCTTCTGGAGACCGGCGAGATCGCGTCAACGACAGGTCAGCCGAATGGCGTGCCGCACCGCGCTCGCCTGCGCGAGCGCCTCGCGGAGTTTGCGCGATGAAGGCCGTCTGCTGGTTCGGCAAGACCGACGTTCGCGTGGAGAACGTCCCCGATCCGAAGATCCTCAATCCGCACGATGCGATCGTCCGCGTGACGCTGACCGCGATCTGCGGCTCCGATCTCCACCTCTATGACGGCTACATCCCCACCATGACCAAGGGCGACATCCTCGGCCATGAGTTCATGGGCGAGGTGGTGGAGGTGGGCAGCGCGGTGACGAACCTGAAGCCGGGCGACCGCGTGATCGTCCCGTTCCCGATCTGCTGCGGGCGCTGCTGGTTCTGCAAAAATGATCAATGGTCGCTCTGCGACAACACGAATCCGAACGCGTGGATGGTCGAGGCGATGTACGGCTTCGGCGGAGCCGCGCTTTACGGGTATTCGCACCTCTACGGCGGTTACGCCGGCGGTCAGGCGGAGTACGTGCGCGTTCCGTTCGCCGACGTCAATCCGGTGAAGATTCACGACGGTCTGCCCGACGAGAAGGTGCTCTTCCTGACCGACATCTTCCCCACCGGCTACTTCGCCGCGGATAACTGCGACATCAAGCCGGGCGACGTCGTGGCGGTGTGGGGCTGCGGACCGGTCGGCCTCTTCGCCATGAAAAGCGCCTGGATGCTCGGCGCCGCGCGCGTCATCGCCATCGATCGCGTTCCGGAGCGGCTGCGCCTCGCGCGCGAGGCGTGCAACGCGGAGACAGTCGACTTCGAAGAGGTGGACGACGTTTACGACGTGCTGAAAGAGATGACCGGCGGCCGCGGTCCCGACGCCTGCATCGACGCCGTCGGAATGGAAGCTCACGGCCACACGCCCGACGCGCTCTACGACCGCGTGAAACAGGTGATGCGCATCGAATTCGACCGCGCCCACGCCCTGCGTCAAGCGCTGCACTGCTGCCGCAAAGGCGGAACGGTGTCGATCCCGGGCGTTTACGGCGGCTTCATCGACAAGATCCCCTTCGGCGCCGCCTTCGGCAAAGGCCTGACGCTGAAGATGGGACAAGCGCACGTGCAAAAGTACGTGCGCGCGCTCCTGTCCCGCATCGAGCGCGACGAGATCGATCCGTCGTTCCTCATCACCCACCGCATGCGCCTCGATGATGCTCCGGAGATGTACCGCACGTTCCGCGACAAGGAAGACGAGTGCATCAAGGTGGTGATGCGGCCGTAGCGGTCCGGTAATCTGTGTTCATCTGCGTAATCTGCGGATCAGGTTTTTATCCGCAGATGACGCGAATGAGCATTCTCATCGGCACGCAGGGTTGGAACTACACGGCGTGGGTTGGGCCGCTTTATCCGCCTGGGACGCGGCCTTCCGAGTTTCTTTCGACGTACGCGCGCGCATTCCGCGGCGTCGAGGTCGACTCCACCTTCTACGCCGTTCCTGATGCGCGGGCGGTGCGCGCATGGGCCGGCCGCACGCCGGCGGAGTTCACCTTCGCGCTCAAGATGCCGAAGGAAGTCACGCATGAGCACCGGCTGCGCGATGCGGATGACGTCGTGCACGACTTTCTCGATCGCGCGCGGGAGCTGGGGCCGAAACTTGGACCGATCCTGCTGCAGATGGGTCCCGACTTCGCGCCGGACGAGATGCCGTCGCTCGAGACGTTCCTTCCCACGCTGCCGGGCGACGTGCGCTTCGCCATCGAGCTTCGCGAGAGCCGTTGGATGCGGCCCGACGTCCTCCCGCACCTGCTGGAACTGCTGTCGCATCACCGCATCGCACTCGCGCTGAGCGACGGCAGATGGATCCCGCGCGAGACGATGCTGGAATTGACGGAGCGCCCGACCGCGGACTTTCTTTACGTGCGGTGGATGGGACCCGACCGCGACATCACCGACTACTCGCGTGTGCAGTTCGATCGCTCCGAGGAGATTCGGGCGTGGTCGGAGGCGCTGAAAAATGCCGCGAACACGCGGGACATCTTCGGCTTCTTCAACAATCACTTCGCCGGCCACAGCCCTGCAAGCGCGCGAGAAATGCAACGTCTTCTCAGCCAGCAGCCGGTCGAGCCGGAGACGCTGCGCGGGCAGCGATCCCTGTTCTGAAGAGCCTAGCGGACGATCGTCTCTTCGCGCCGAGGACCGGTCGAAATGATCGTGGCCGCGCACTCCACCTCATCCTCGATGAAGCGCACGTAATCCTTTGCCGCCTGCGGAAGTTCCGCGTATTCGGTGATGCCGACGGTCGGCTCGTTCCACCCCTTGAACGTGCGGTACTCCGGCTTGTAGTCGTGATGCGCGACGGCGAAGGCGGGGAACGTCTTCCAGAACTCGCCGCGGACGTTGTAGCCGATGCAGACCGGAATCTCTTCGAACTCGTCGAGCACATCGAGCTTGGTCAGCGCGATCGCATCGAGCCCGTTGAGCATCGATGACGTGCGGAGGACGGGGAGGTCGAGCCAGCCGGTGCGGCGCGGACGCCCGGTCACGGTGCCGAATTCGTTGCCGCGCGCGCGCAGATGCTCGCCGTGCTTGTCATTCAGCTCTGTCGGGAACGCGCCGCCGCCGACGCGCGTCGTGTACGCCTTCGCCACGCCGATCACGCTGTGGATGTGCTTGGGCGCAACGCCGAGACCGGTGCAGACGCCGCCGACGACGGTGCTCGATGACGTCACGTACGGATACGTCCCGTGATCGATGTCGAGCATCGCGCCCTGCGCGCCTTCGAACATCACCTTTTTGCCCGTCTTGATCTGCGCGTTAATCAGCAGGGTACCGTTGGTGATGCGGTCGGCCAGCACCTCGCCGTAGCGGGTGTAATCGTCGTACAGCTTCTGCGGGTCGTATCCGTCCTTGCCGTAGACCTTCAGCACCGGATTCTTTTCGGCGCAGGCGAACTCGATGCGGTCGCGCAGAACGTACGGATCGAGCAGGTCGGCCACGCGGATGCCGTAGCGGCTCACCTTCGTTTCGTACGCCGGGCCGATGCCGCGTCCGGTCGTGCCGATCTTCGCCTCGCCTGCCGCTTCCTCGCGGGCCATGTCCAGCGCCTTGTGATACGGCAGGATGACCTGCGCGGAATCGCTGATCTTGAGATTCGAATCGATCACCACGCCAAGCGCGCGCAGGTTCTCGATCTCCTCCAGCAGCGCCTCGGGGTCGATCACCATTCCGTTGCCGAGGATGCAAAGCTTGTCGGGATGGAGGATGCCGGACGGGATGAGGCGCAGCGAGAAATGCTTCTCGCCGAACTTCACCGTGTGGCCAGCGTTGTGCCCACCCTGATACCGCGCCACGACGTCGAACGTTTCGCAGAGAAGATCGACGATCTTCCCCTTCCCTTCGTCGCCCCATTGCGCGCCGATGACGGCCAGGTTCTGCATGCGGCGCGGAGACTAGCATGCCGGTTCGCAATTTGCTGATGCCGGTCTATAGTTCGACGAGCGAGGAACCCGATGGATCTGCACAACACGACCGCCACCACTCCCCAGCCGATCTATTCGCCGACGCCGGTGCCTGTCGAGCAGTTCGTCGACGGCATCCGCGAGCTTTCCGCCGGCCTGATCACCAAGCAGAAGATCTACGACTTTCTCGCCGCGTACGAGATCCGTTCCGAAGACCTGGAGCACTACAAAATGTGGCTGCCGGACCGCCACACACGCAACAAAGTCTTCCGCAACGACATGATCGAGGCGATGGTGATCTGCTGGCCGATCGGCGCAATCACGCCGCTGCATACACACAACGGACAGCTTGGCTGGATGACGATGATCGAAGGCAAACTGATCGTCGAAAACTACAAACAGCTCGGCTGCAACCGCCCCGAGAATCAGCAAGTGGTGGGGATGGATTGCCTGGCGGGAGCCACCCGCATCGAGATGCAGAACCTCGGCACGGAGTTGGTCGTCCCCGGCGGTCCGCTGAACACGGTCGACAAGACGCAGACGATCCATCGCATCAAGAACCTCGATGAGTGGAACGAGCGCGCCGTCAGCCTGCACGTCTACTCGCGCCCGATCGATTCCTGCGTCGTCTTCGACATCGAAGGCGGCCGATGTTTTCGGCGGGATTTGAAGTACGACAATGAACCTGCACCCCTGTCATCCTGAGCCGCCGCAGCGCCGCAGGCGCGGAGGACGGTCGAAGGACCCCCTGCCGCCAGCCGGGTTTCAGGGTGGGGGTCCTTCGACCGTCCTCCGCCCCTCCGGGGCTTCGGCGGCTCAGGATGACAGGATTGATTGAAATGCCCGCCACCGCCATCCACCACATCCAGCTCGCAATGCCGCGCGGCGAAGAAGATCGCGGCCGCGCATTTTACGGCGAGCTTCTCGGCCTGATCGAAATCCCGAAAGCGGCCAGCTTGAAAGAACGCGGCGGTCTCTGGTTTCAGATCGGCGATCTCGAACTTCACCTCGGCATCGAGGATGACTTCCGGCCGGCCAGGAAAGCGCATCCGGGATTGCTGGTTCACGATTTGCCTGCACTCGTGACGCGTCTCGAAGCCGCCGGACATCCGACCAAACCCGATCACCTGCTCGAAGGTTACGATCGCGCCTACGTTCACGATCCGTTCGGCAATCGCATCGAGCTGCTCGAACCAACTCACCAGAGGTAATTCATGTCGCTGATTTCCACGCTGCAATCCGAGCTCGATCAACTCTCCGCCGCAGGCACGCTCAAACGCGAGCTGCTGATGAAATCGCCGCAAGGCCCGGTTGTCGACGTCGAAGGCTTCGGCGAAGTGATCATGCTCACCTCCAACAATTACCTCGGGCTGGCCGACCATCCGGCGATCGCCGAGGCGGCGGAAAAGGCGGAGCGCGATTACGGATACGGCCTCGCGTCGGTCCGATTCATCTGCGGCACGCAGACGATCCATCGCCAGCTCGAAGAGCGTATCGCAGCGTTTTTCGGCACCGAGGATACGATCCTGTACGGCTCCTGCTGGAATGCGAACGAGGGACTGTTCCAGACCGTCGCGCTGGAGCAGGACGCGATCATTTCCGACGAGCTGAATCACGCCTCGATCATCGACGGCATCCGCCTGGCGAAGGCGAAGAAGGAGCGATACAAGAATCGCGACATGGCCGATCTGCGCCGCGCGCTCGAAGCGACGCGCGACTCGCGCAACAAGGTGATCGTCACCGACGGCGTTTTCTCGATGGAAGGCTCGCTCGCGCCGCTGCCGGAGATCATCGACCTTGCGAATGAATACGACGCCTTCCTCGTCGTCGACGATTCGCACGCCACCGGCGTCCTCGGCAAAACGGGACGCGGAACGGGCGAGGAGCTTGGGGTCTTCGATCGCATTCACGCGCACACGTCAACGCTCGGAAAAGCGCTCGGCGGATCGCATGGCGGCTTCACTACAGGACCGAAAGCGCTCGTCGAATATCTTCGCCAGAAATCGCGGCCGTACCTTTTCTCCAACTCGCTGCCGCCGGCCGTGGTCATGGGATCGCTGGCCGCATTCGATCTGCTGGAGAACGACCCGAGCTTCGTCACGCGTCTGCACGAGAACACCGCGTACTTCCGTCAGCAGCTCACGGCGAAAGGCGTGACCATCCGCGAAGGCATTCATCCAACCGTTCCGATCATCATCGGCGACACCGCGAAAGCGATCGCCATCTCCGCCGAGTTGCTCAAGCGCGGCATCTACGTTTCCGGCTTCGGCTTCCCTGTCGTTCCGCAGGGCGCCGCACGGCTTCGCTGCCAGATCAGTGCCGCGCACACGCGCGAGCATCTCGACCGCGCCATCGACGCGATCGTCGAGGTCGGGCGCGGATACGGCGTCGTGGCTTAAACTCGCCGCATGAATCTCAGCACGCTCACCTCCGCGACAGCTCTGCCCTTCATCTTCGCAGCCGTGCTGCTGGCGATTCTCGCCATCTCGTTCGGCGCCCGCGCCGTCGTCTTCTGCCAATACCTGAAGCAGATGACCGGCATCGCGTTGAAGCCGTCCGACGTGAAACGCGCCTACAAACGCGACGGCCAGAACGGCGTACGCGAGATGTTCCTCGACCTGATCATTCGAGAGGATCTGAAATCGGGACCGATCGAAATCGACGCGCCTGCGAAACTGGCGTAGGAGCTTGACAGTGGCGCGCTACGTGATTACATTGTGATCACATGAAGGCGCGCATCATTCAGATCGGAAATTCGCGCGGCGTTCGGATCCCGAAATCCTTGCTGGACGAGGCTCATCTTCCGGAAGACGTCAGTATCGAAGCGCGAGAGAACGAAATCGTGATTCGTCCGGTGCGGCATCCTCGCGAGGGGTGGGAAACGGCCTTTCGTGCGATGGCGGAACGCGGCGACGATCGGCTGCTCGACGAGCCGAGGCCGACAGCATTCGATAAAACGGAGTGGGAGTGGTAGCTCAGCGGTTCGAGGTCTATCTCGTCAACCTCGATCCCACAATCGGCAGCGAGATCAGAAAAACACGCCCCTGCGTGATCGTCTCTCCCGACGAATTGAATCGCTACATCCACACCGTCATCGTCGCGCCAATGACGACAAAGGGGCAGCCTTATCCGAGTCGCGTGCTGTGCAAGTTCGGCGGCCGCCAGGCGCAGATTGTTCTCGATCAGTTGAGAACTGTCGACCGAGCGCGGCTCGTCAAACGCCTCGGTCGAATTCCATTGGCCGCGCAAAACGACGTGCTCAGTACGCTTGGGGAGATGTTCGCGCCGTAGCTATAGATCCTCAATCCCCTCGGGGAGATTGACCGCGATCGTTTTCGCATCGAGATCCACCTTCGTGCAGATCTCCGCGGCGAAGGGGACATCGAACCGGCCTTTTGGGCCTTCGACGACGAGCAGCAATCCGCCGCCGGTCTCTAAAATCTCGGTCACCTTGCCGCGGAGAGTCCCCTCGGCATCGATCAGCGTCAGGCCGAGGAGGTCGTGGAGAAAGTACTCATCCTCATCGAGCGTTCGCGCGTCCTCGGACGGGATCTCTACCGTCCAGTTCTGCAGCAACTGAACTTCCTCGGGCGCGTCGATTCCGGCGAATTTGACCAAGGCGCGGCCGGCGTGGAGGCGAACGGCTTCGATGGCAGCATCGCGCGTGGTGGCTTCATCGGGCGAAACGAGCGTTACCGACGAAACCTCGGTGAATCGTTCCGGCGAATCCGACCACGATTCGACGCTCGCTTCTCCGCGGACGCCGTGCGCTTTGCGGATGATGCCGAGGGCGATGCGGTCGCCTGACATCGGCGTCAGTCGACGATGTCGAGCGTGTAGCGGCGGCGCGTCTTCTGGCCGGCCGCGGAAAGGAGGGTGCGCATGGCGCGCGCGGTGCGTCCTTGGCGTCCGATCACCTTGCCGAGGTCGGCTTGGGCGACCTCCAGCTCGACGATGGTCTGATCGCCGCGGTTGTAAACGTGCGCGTTCACGGCCTCGGCATCATCGACGAGCGACTTGGCGACGAACTCGATCAGCTCTTCCATGGACGGAAGTTACGCGACTTTGTTCTTCTTGAGCAGCGACTTGACGGTCGGCGAGAGCTGCGCGCCCTTGCTGACCCAGTAATCGACGCGCGCTTTGTCGATCTTCACGTCGGCAGGGTTCTTCTTCGGATCGTAGTGGCCGATCTGTTCCACCGTCGCGTTGCTCGGGGTCTTGAGCGAGTCGGAAACGACGACGCGGTAGAACGGCGAGTGGGTCGCGCCCTGGCGGCGCAGGCGAATCTTCAACATGTCGTGTGATGCTCCTTGAGGTGAATCGGGCCGGCTATCCTACCGGACCGGGGCGTGAAACCGCAATGGTCCGCCTCTCATTCCGAGGGCAGCCCCTCACCCGCACTCCGCTTCGCTCCGTGTCTCCCTCTCCCCGTGCTCACGCCCGGGGCGAGGGGCCCCCGCCTCGACATTCGCGCCGCTTTATCGAGAGTCCTTCGCCCCGCTTGCGGGGAGAAGGTGGCCGAAGGCCGGATGAGGGGCTGTCGGAGACAGGCTACCCCATCAAACCCGGCGGCATCCCCTTCATCATCTTCCCGAACTTCCTCGCGCCGAAGCCCTTCGAGAAGCTGCGCATCATCTTCTTCATCTGCAGGTACTGCTTGAGGAGCTGGTTGATCTGCTGCACCGAGGTGCCGGAGCCTTTGGCGATGCGCTTTTTGCGTTTGCCGTCGATGAGCTGCGGGAACTCGCGTTCTTTCTTCGTCATCGAGTCGAGGATGGCCTGCATGCGGACGACGGCTTTCTCGTCGATGTCTTCTTCGCTGATCTTGCCGGCGCCGGGCAGCATGTTCACCAGCGACGACAGCGGCCCCATTTTCTTGACCTGCTGAAGTTGCGAGCGGAGGTCTTCGAGCGTGAACTTGTCCTTGGCCACGCGCTGGGCGAGGCGCTCGGCTTCCTTGCGGTCGATGTCCGACTCGACCTTCTCGATGAGCGAGAGCACGTCGCCCATGCCGAGGATGCGCGAGGCCATCCGGTCGGGATGGAAGACGTCGAGATCGGCGTACTTCTCGCCGACGCCGACGAGCTTGATCGGACGGTTGACGACCGACTTGATCGAGAGCGCCGCGCCGCCGCGGGCGTCGCCATCGAGCTTCGTCAGCACGATGCCGGTGACGCCGAGGCGATCATCGAACTCCTTGGCCGACTTGACGGCGTCCTGGCCGGTCATCGCATCGGCGACGAAGAGGATCTCGCTTGGACGCGTATCGCGCTTGATCGCATCCAGTTCGGCCATCAGTTCGGCGTCGACGTGCAGCCGGCCGGCGGTGTCGAGGATGACGGTGTCGTAGAGCAGCGTGCGCGCATCGGTCACGGCGCGTTTGGCGATCGAAAGCGGATCGCGGTCGTCGCCGATCTCGAAGAACGGGACGTTCACGCCTTTGGCCACGATGCGGAGCTGGTCGATGGCGGCGGGACGATAGACGTCGCACGGCACGAGCAGCGGACGGCGTCCGCGATTGCGGAGGTGCAGCGCCAATTTTCCCGAGGTCGTCGTCTTACCGGAGCCCTGGAGGCCGACCATCATCACCACCGCCGGCGAGCCGACGAGTGCGAGGCCGACTTCGTTCCCGCCGAGCAACTCCTGCAGCTCGTCGCGAACGACTTTCGTCACCTGCTGCGCGGGCGAGAAGGCGGTGAGAACGTCCTGCCCGACCGCTTTTTCGCGAACGCGGTTGGTGAATTCTTTGACGACTTTGAAGTGAACGTCGGCCTCGAGAAGGGCGACGCGGATTTCTTTCAGCGCGTTGTCGATGTGCCACTCGTTGAGGGCCGCCTCGCCGCGCAGGGTCTTGAAGACCCGGTCCATCTTGTCCTGCAGGTTGTCGAACATGCGGGACTAGAAACGCGGCGGATGCTCCGTCATTCCGAACAGTCCATCGCGCTTCATCATCGCGAGCAGCGCGCGGCTGCCGTGCTCGTTGAGGTGGACCGTATCCGCGAACTCCTCCGGATCGGTGACCGCGCCGCTGTAGTTCCAGACCGGCAGCCCCGAGGAGCGCCCGACGATCTGCGCGAAATCGGCCATGTTCGACGGCGCGGGACGATAGGGCGCCAGCACCAACCGGACCTCGACACCGCGGCTGCGCAGAGCCGCAATCATCCGATTGAGTGCGGCCAGATTCGACGGCGTCGGCAACTGCCATTGGGCCGGCGCCACATTGCGCAACTCCGGCGGCATCGCGGAATGATTGATCCAATCCTGGTCCGAGCGGCGCATGTAGTGAAGCGCTTCGAGATAAAAACCGCTGTTGAGATTCAGCAGATGAAACGCGCGACCGGCAATCGCGGCGGACGGATGCGCTTCGTCGTACAGCACGGACAGGCGCGGCGAAAACTCCGCGTACGTCCGCAGCTCCGAGGTCAGTTCCCCTTCGAACGCGACGCTGGTGACTTCGATGATGGCCAGCTGCGGCGCCCGATTCCGATCCAGATAATCCATCAGCACGGCCTCGGCGATCCGCATCGACATGCTGTTGTACGACGCGTTGAACGCGCGCAATCTGGTCAGCTCCTCGATCGCCGGCACGTAGAACGAGTGCACGCCGCGCGAGTCGCCGAGGATCAGCACCTGGGCATCGATGCCGCCGCGATAAAGCCGCGAATAGCGGAACTGACTTCGCACCAGCACGCGGCTCAATGTCCACGACAGCAGCCGGTCGCCCGCGACGATTACCGCGATCAATGCGATGAACCAGATCGATGCACGCCGAGCGTCTTTCATCAGAATTGAAAGTAGATGAAGTTGTTGCCGGAGAACGAGCCGAAGATCAGCACCACCCAGACGCACGCGGCGATGAACGCCAGCCGCATCGCCGGCGACGCTTCGAGCGGATGCGCGGAGACGGTGACTTTCTCATCCGGCGACGTCGCGAGCACGGCCTTGCGGCGCTTCGGCAGGAACGTGGCGGCTTCGAACGCGATCAGGACCGCCACCATCGCCACGCACTTCAGAATCCGTCCGCGGTTGTCGATGTCCGCAATGTGCATCCCGTGAACGTCGAGAATGCCGGTCAGCACCTGCCACGCATTCGCGAACGACGACGCGCGGAAGAAGATCCAGGCGAAACAGGTGAGGTGAAAAACGAACAGGACCAGAAACGCGTTCGACGCGAACGCCGGAATGCGCAACGCGCGGATCACGCGCTGATAAATCGGCGCGATGAATCGCTGCACGACGAGATACGCGCCGTGCAGAGCGCCCCACGCGACAAAGGTCCAGCTCGCGCCGTGCCACAACCCGCCGAGAAGCATGGTCAGCATCAGGTTGCGGATCGTGCGTAGCGTCCCGCCGCGATTTCCGCCGAGCGGGATGTAGAGGTAATCGCGCAACCAGCTCGATAGCGAGATGTGCCAGCGCGTCCAGAACTCGCTGAAGCCCCGCGAGAAATACGGCCGGTCGAAGTTGATACCGAAGTCGAATCCGAAGATGCGCGCCAGCCCGATGGCGATGCTGGAGTAGCCGGAAAAATCGCAGTAGATCTGAAATGCGTACAGATACACCCCGATCAGCAGCGACAGCGCGTTGTGCGCCTCGGGGTGCGCGAAACGAATATCGACGAGCGGCGCAATAGAGTCGGCGATGGCGACCTTGCGCACGTATCCCGACGCGATCAACGTCAGGCCGCTCACCATCCGCTCGAAATTGAATCGATGGTCGTGCCGCAACTGCGGCAGCATCCGCGACGCGCGCACGATCGGACCCGCCACCAGCTCGGGAAAGAAGACGACGAACGTGCTGAACCGCAGCAGATCGCGCTCTGCCTTCTCGGTCCGGCGGTAGACGTCGATCGTGTAGCTCATCGTCTTGAAGACGTAGAACGAAATGCCGACCGGCAAAACGATCTTCAGCGCGTCGTAGCTAACGCCGAGTCCGAGCGAACGGGTGAGCTGTGCGGCCGAACCGGCGAAGAAGTTGAAGTACTTGAAAAAGCCGAGCAGCCCGAGGTTGACGGCGATGCTGAGGATGATCAGCCGCTTGCGCTTCGCATCGTCCTGTTCGTTCTCGAGCAGAATCCCGAGCGAGTAGTCGACGATGCAGGAGAAGAGCAGCAGAAAGACGAAGCGCCAATCCCACCACGCGTAAAAGACGATGCTGGCGACTAGCATCAGCCACAGCCGAACGCGCCCCGCAGTCGCCCAGTAACCCGCGGCGAAGAGCGGCAGAAAGACGAGGAACGCCAGGCTGTTGAAGCGCATGCGCGGATGGTTGGACGGGCGGCGCGGCATTCTAGCAGCGCGATAGACTCTGCCCGATGCTCACCATCTACTTCGCCGGCTCGATCAGCGGCGGCCGCGGCGATGTCGGCCTGTATCGGGAGCTGATCGCCGCGCTCGAAGCGGAAGGACATCGCGTCTTGGCCGGCGCCGTCGCCGCGGAGCACGTGACCGCATCCGGCGAGACGCTCGATTCCTGCGCCATCTTCGACCGCGATCTCGATTGGATCGCCGCCGCGGACATTCTCGTCGCCGAGGTGTCGATGCCGTCGACGGGAGTCGGATACGAGATCGCCACCGCGCGTTACCGCTACGGAATCCCCGTCATCGCGCTCTACCGCCCGGCCCACACCGCCCGCTGCACGGCCATGGTTGCGGGCGACCGCGGAATCGAGCTGATCGAGTACTCGGAGCCGTCGGATTTGCTCCCGCGCCTGCTGTCCGCTGTCGCGAAATACACCGCCGCCCCCCTCGGTTTGCCCCCACGTTGACGGCGTGGACGCCCTTTGCTATCGTCCCCCGCCCGCCGCGCCGCAAGTACTCCGGCATAGCTCAGTTGGTAGAGCAACGGACTGTTAATCCGTGGGTCGTAGGTTCGAGTCCTACTGCCGGAGCCAGCGACTCTTTACTTCTCCTCCGCGGCGCGGAGCACGCGCAACACCTGGCTCGTTCCGCGCGACCGGATGCTGTAAACGCTGGTGCGCGGATCGCGCGCGATCGACCATTCCGCCTTGTGTTGAAAATATTCGGGCAGGGCATCGCGCGCGACACCTAGATCGCGAACGTAGGCGTCGATGCGGCGCGCAACATCCGGCGCGAACGATGTCCGCCGCGCCTGATACGCGGCGATGGCCCGGTCAAAATCCGCCCGCGCCTCGGCCTGCGTTCCCTCCTGCAGCGATCGATCGATGAGACTCAGGAGCGCATCGATGCGGGATGGATCACGCTGATACCGCAGTTCGAGACGCCGGACGGTACTCCTCGTAATTCGAAAGGCCGTCTCCGGTCTGCCCGGCAGGATCGTCATCGACGTCTTCGCTGTCATGCAGCGATACGGCGTCGATATGCGCTCACCGCGTGGCAACCACCTGAATCGACTCTGATCCGTCCGACCGGGGTGGCAACCCTCCGTGCTACCATCGGCGGTCGGTCCTAATAAGTTATCTATCGGAGACTCCATGCACTTCGTTTTTCGCCTTCGGGTCGCTGCGTTTGCGGCGGTGATCGCTCTTTGTGGCAGCCTTGGGTTTGCGTCTGATCCGTGGGATGCGGCGGCGTTCACGTCCGATCCGAAAGAGCTCGTGGCGGCGGCGGAGAAGGTGTCGAGCGGGGATGCGGGATTCGTCGTGCTGCTCGATGAAGCCAACTTCTCGTTCGAGGCGGACGGTAAGTCGCATACGACGCAGCGGCGCATGGTGCGGATCGTCGATGACTCCGCGATCGAAGGGCTGGGGACGATCGAGGTGCCGTGGGCGCCCTGGTACAACGACCGGCCGACGGTGGCGGCGCGCGTCATCTCCAAGGACGGGACCGTGCACATGCTCGACGCCAAGGCCCTGATCGAGGCGCCGGCGCGCGAGGACCTCGACATCTTCAGCGACAACCGCGTGCTGCGCGCACCGCTGCCGGGTGTGGCGGTCGGCTCAGTCATCGAGTACGTCATCGAGTTCAACGGCAACAATCCGATCGGCGACGCGGGCGCGTCCGACATGTTTCTCTTTGGCGGTTATGCACCGACGCAGCGGACGCGGATGACCATCGAAGGACCGGCGTCGCTCGAGCCGAAGATCGTAAACAAGACGGACCTGCAGCCGAAGACGGAGGAGAAGAACGGCCGCCGCATCACCACGTTCGAGAGCGGGCGGATCGAAGGGCGCAAGGACTACGAAGGCTTCCTGCCATTCGACGTCGTCTCGCTGCCCTACGTGGCCTTCTCCACCGGCTCGTCGTGGCGCAACCTCGCCACGCGCTACAGCGACATCGTCGACAAGCAGATCGCGGGCAACGATCTGAAGAAGTTCGTGCGCGACGCCATCGGCAACGCCACCGACCGGCGCGAGATCATCGCCCGCGCGCTGGCCGCCGTGGAAAAGAATGTTCGCTATGCCGGCGTCGAAGTCGGCGAGTCCTCCATCATTCCTCGCCCGCCGCGCACGGTCCTCGGCAACAAGTACGGCGACTGCAAAGACAAGGCGACGCTGCTCGTGGCCATGCTGCGCGAGGCCGGCATCGCCGCGCACGTGGCGCTGCTGCGCGCGGGCGTCGACTTCGACGTCCATTCCGAGTTGCCCGGCATGGGGCGGTTCAATCACGCCATCGTCCGCGTCGACGCCACCGCGAAAGATCCGGCCATGTGGGTCGATCCGACCGACGACTTCGCGCATGCCGGCGATCTGCCGTCGATGGATCAAGGACGCCTCGCGCTCATCGCCGCCGGCGATACGTCAGGCCTGACGAAGACGCCGGAGACGCCGTCGGCGGCGAACAAATATTCAGAGACGCGCACCTACACGCTGCCGGAAGACGGCAAGGCGCACGTCACCGAAGTCACCGAGACCGTCACCGGTTCCGAGGATTCGTTTCAGCGGCATTACTACGCGGAGAGCGATCGTACGAAGTACCGCGAGCAGATCGAGAGCTACGTCAAGTCGTACTACGCGGCGAAGAAGCTGGACAAGGTTGAAGCGACCGATCCGCATGATCTGACCAAGCCGTTCCGCGTCACGATCGAAGCCTCGGAAGCGGAGACCGGCGCGGCGCGCGACGGCGACGCGGCGGTGGCGTTCCATCCCGCCAACCTCATGAACTGGCTGCCGTTTCCGCTGCGCAACTACGGCGACGACCACGCTGAGGAGTCGCGGAAGAAGAGGGTTGGCGAGTTCGTGTTTCCGTCGGCCGGATTGCGCGAGTGGACGTATCGCATCATTCCGCCTCCCGGCTACGCGGTGCGCACGCTGCCGCCGAACGAGACGACGAAGCTCGGCACGACCACGCTGACGAAGGAGTACTCGTCGCAGCCGGACGGCTCCGTAACCGCGGTGCTTCGTTTCGACAGCGGACCGCGCCGCATCAGCGCGGCTGATTTCGAAGCGACGCGTGCCGCGCTGAAGAAGATTTTCGAGGCGAAGCCGACCATCGTCGGCTTCGATCTGATCGGCCAGGCGAAGCTGAACGCGGGCGACGTCACCGCTGCGCTGGCCGAGTTCCGCAAGCTCGCGGCGATGCACCCGAAAGAAGCGCAGCACCACATCGAGATCGCCCGCGCGCTTCTCGTCGGCGGCCTCGGCGACGCGGCGCGCGAGGAGATTCGCCGCGCGGTCGCGCTGGAGCCGGACAACGCGCATGCGCAGTTCGCGCTGGCCGGCATCCTCGAATACGACCTCCTCGGCCGTCTTCTGCGCAAAGGTTGCGACATCGATGGCGCGCTTGCCGCGCTGCGCAAAGCGAAAGAGCTCGATCCGAAGAATGCCGATTACCGCGGCGCTCTCGGAAAGCTGCTGATCTACGGTACCGACGGCAGCGAATACGGTCCCGGTGCGAAGCTTGATGACGCCATCGCCGAGTTCCGCGCCGTGGCGAAAGACGTTGGCGAGAAGGACGCGCGGCAGTTCGACGGCGATCTGATGCTCGCGCT
>Ga0105245_10001177_pt1 | contig 23689 bp, 24 predicted proteins | sample KBSM54metaG_FD_81523 | JGI IMG/M metagenome (GOLD analysis project Ga0105245, IMG submission 81523) | Miscanthus rhizosphere microbial communities from Kellogg Biological Station, Michigan, USA - KBS M5-4 metaG | ecosystem: Host-associated > Plants > Roots > Rhizosphere > Soil | place...
AGGCCTTCAACGCGCTGTCCGAAGCGATGCTCGCAGCCCTGGGCGAGGCCGTTGACACGCTTGCCAACGACGAATTGATACGCGCCGTCGTGCTCCGGGCATCCGGGAAGGCTTTCTGCGCCGCGCGCTTCGCGGTCAGCGGCATCAACGTCGGGCTCTTCTGCGCGACCCCTGGAGTGGCGCTGTCGCGCAATGTGCCGCGTAAAGCCGCCTTCGAGATGCTCGTCACCGGCGAATTCGTCTCTGCTGAGGAGGCCCGCGTGTTAGGGCTGGTCAACAGGGTGGCAGCGCCAGAGGCGCTGGACGACGAGGTCGAGGCGCTGGTAGCACGCATTGTCGCGAAGCCGGGTGTCGCCGTCGCAATGGGAAAGGCCCTGTTCTACCGCCAGATCGAAGTGGGCATCGAGTCCGCCTATGCGGACGCAGGCGCAACGATGGCCTGCAACATGATGGATCCGAGCGCGCTCGAGGGCGTTGCAGCCTTCATTGAGAAGCGGCCGCCCAGCTGGGTGGCGGCCCAAGGCGCGCGATAGGTCGAAAACCGTTGCGGCGCAGCCTGTCAGGCTCGGACCGGTTTGCCAGGCAGTTGGTCCGTGCGCAGGCGGCCCTCGCTGACCAACTCGACACCGTTCACGATGACGTAGTCGTATCCCGTCGACGGTGCGGTGGTGTACGTATAGGTGGCTTGATCGGAGACGGTGTCGGGGTCGAAGACAACGATGTCGGCGTCCGCGCCCGTCTGGACGCGGCCTTTACGCGACATCGCGGGCACGGACGTGGCAAGGATTTGCGCCGGCAGCAGACTGCTGCGCCGGATCACTTCCATCAGGCTCAGTGCGCCGGTCTCTCGCCACAGGGTGCGGATCGAGCGGCTGTAGGTACCGGCTGTGCGTGGATGGGTGACGGCATCGGCGGGCAGCGGCCATTGATGGTCGTTGTACGGCGTGCTGCGCCACAGCGGTTCGAAACCGTCCGTGGCGATCGTGGTGTCGGGGAAGATCAGCGCTCTGGTCAGCAGTTGCCGCGTCGTGGGGTCGTCCTCTTCGAGAAATTCGACAAAGACAAGGTCACCGACGTTGGTCTGGCGTGCGTTGGCCAGATCCTCGGCGCTGTCGAAGCGTCGACCAGTGGCGATGTCCTGGATCGCATGCGGGGTGATCCCCCGCCGGTGGAGCACGTTCGGATCCAGGAACGCCGCATTGACACTGGTCATGCCGGTGCCGTAGGGGTAAGCCTCCGTGGAGACGTGGGCTCCGTGGGAGCGGGCGCGCTCAACCACGCCGAGCACTCGGTCCAGATGACGCAGTGAGGTGCTGTTGACGTGGCAGTAATGCATGTGGGCACCCGTCTCGCCTGCTGCGCGCACGATTTCCTCTGCTCCGTCGATCGGGGTGTCGGGATCCTGCTCGACGAGTTCGCGCGCATGGGTGTAGGTGGGTACGCCGCGCTCGGCCGCCAATCGGGCGAGTGCGGTGTACTCCGCGGGCGTCACGCGTGGTGCGTACCCGACGACGAGGCCGATCCCGAGGGCGCCGTCACGGAGATCGGATTGCAGTAACGTCAGAATCCGGCTGACCTCATCGGGGCTGGCCTCGGCTTGCCATTCGGGTACTCCCATGGCGATAAGACCATCGGTGGGTTGACCGCTCAACGGCCTTCCAGTCTTGACGTGAAGCCGTGCCGCGGCCCAGCCCGCGGAGAAGCCGTAGTTGATGGGGCGCCCCTCAAGTGCGGCCCGTTGGTAGGCGCGGTCGATCGGGTGCACACCGATCTCCAGTTCGAGTGCGGTGGTGATGCCGTCGAGCGCCTGCAGGCGCAGACCCGGGATGCCGAAGCAGTGACTGTGCATGTCGATGAACCCGGGGGCGACGACCCGGTTTGCGACGTCGAGCGCGCGGCGGCCCTCCAATGGGGTCGTGCTGACCGCGGCGATGGTGCTCCCGTTGATGCCGACGTCGCAGACCCCATCAGTTGCCGTTTCGGGGTCGATAACCCGTCCGCCGTGAAGCACGAGGTCATAGATGGACACCGGTATCTCCCTTGTTTGGCTTGTTCTGGCGGGAGGTTAACTAGGCGAGTTTACCGGCGCGCCAGGTGGTCCAGGATCAGGTCCTCAAAGAAGCCACCCAGTCTGGGTCCCCAATTACCTTGGGTGCCAGCGTGTACCAACCATGCGCAGTGCCGGCATCGGGACCATCGTGAACGTCACGTCCACCGCCAACGCGGTGCCGCTGGCGCTGATCGGCTACTACTTCGCGGCATATCCGATGTGGGACTCACCGGTCAGCAGTCGTCGGACGCACCGCGGCGTCGATAATGACTTCGGCCGCCGATCGTGCGTGAATCAAGGCCGCGGTGTCGTTGAGCGAGGTGGCCAGTGCCAGACCGCCCTCGAACAACACCGCAAGCTGGTGGCCCAATTGGTAGGGATCTGTCGCGCCGGCTTGGGCGGCTGCGTCGGTCAAGCGCGCGATGAACTGCAGCTTGTGTTCGTGGACGATGTCGTGGACGTCTGGCATCTCGTCAGCTGCCTCGACGGCCGCGTTGTGAAAGGGGCAGCCGCGGAAACGGTCCGTCGGTGGACTGTCGAAAATCGCCAACAGGCGGTTGCGCGGGCTAGCGCTGGGAGTGTCGAGGGCCTGCTCATTGGGTGGCCCTCCGGTGTCGTGGATCCGTCGCAGGTACGCCCCTACGAGCTCTTCCTTGCTGGAAATGTGCTGATAGAGGGTGCGCTTTGAGACCTGCGCTTCCTCGGCGATCCGCTCCACGCCGGTGGCGCGGATGCCGTCCCGACGAAACAGAGTTGTCGCGGCGATCAGGATCCGCTTGCGGGGCGGGCGGCCAACCGGAGTTGCGGCGATGCTTGCGTCGCTCATGGCAATCACAATAAACCGATCGGTTTATTTATTCCCAAAGCTCACAGATCATCAAGAATTTTTAGGAATACCGATCGGTTTACTTGGGTTGTGTAGGGGGTCAGCGTAGGTCAATGAGCGAGAAAGGCGACACCCATGACGCAAAGCAAGGAGTTGTTCCTGATCACAGGCGCCACCGGCAACACGGGCGCGCACACGGTGCGCTTGTTGCGCGAGCGCGGTCGGCGCGTCCGCGCGCTCGTGCACACCCTTGATGAGCGCGCGGCCCGGCTACGTGAACAGGGCGCCGAAGTCGTGCAGGGCGATCTGCTGGACTTTCCTACGGTGAGCGCTGCGACTGCCGGGGTGAGTGCGGCCTACTTCAACTACCCCGTTGCCCCAGGATTGGTCGAGGCCACCGCGAACTTCGTCCAGGCCGCGAGCGAGGCCGGCGTACACGCAGTGGTCAACATGTCACAAATTTCGGCACGACGCGAAGCCAAAAGCAATGCCGCGCGCCAGCATTGGATCGCCGAGCGCCTCCTGGACCGCAGCGCGATGGTCATCACCCATCTGCGGCCGACCTTCTTCACGTTCTTTATGAACATGTTCTGGACCCGCGAAAACGACGAAGGGATCTACCGGCTACCGTTCGCCGATGGCCGCCACGCCCCCATAGATGCAGCGGATCAAGCCCATGTCATCGCCGCCATCCTGGAAAACCCCGACCCGCACGACCGCCAGGTCTACCCGCTGTTCGGCGCCGAAGAACTCGACTGGCATGGTATCGCGGCGAAAGTCCAAGCCACCCTGGGTATCCCGGTGCGCTACGAGCCCATCGGCATCCCGACATTCGCCGCCGACCTGACCGCAGGCGGCGCCTCACCGCATTTCGTGCAGCACATCAGCAACGTGGCCCAGGACTACCGCGACGGCGTGTTCGCCGGAGTCAACAACCTTGTTGAGGTGATCGGCGGGGTCAAGCCCATCACGGTGGAGGACTACGTCGCGGCCACGCGCTCCCGGTTCGACACCAGCGGGCGCCCTCGTCGGTGAGCGCTGAGTCGCGGCCGCTGATTATCCTGCCGCTGAAGAACATTCGCGTTCAGATCACGGATGGTGGTCGACTTCTCTTGCGAGTCGGGTGCGGCGCTGCTCGAGCGTCGATGGCAGTACTCCACGAGCCAGCTTCGCGAGGTCTGCTTCGCCCGGCCGGTCTTCGCGCGTCGCGTCGATCAGCGCATCGAGTGTGGGCGAGCCGGTTGGCGGGACGCCTGTCCGCACGATCTCGTCCATGATGTCGATCGCTTCGCCGAGTTGCTCGGATGGCTCGGCGATCTGAAGCGCAGGCCGCCAGCGTGCGCCCGGGCGAGCGTCCGCCACCAGATCAAGCACTCGCTCCGGTGCGTAGGCGAGCGTTTCTGCGACCGCCTGCGCCCAGCCGGTGAGGACGGTCAGCTCCTCGACGTCGAGCGCAGGCGGTACTGGCGGGTCGATCTGCAGCGGTGGTGATCCCGAAGTCGCAGTGGCGGCGTGGATTTGATGCACGGCGACGTCGAAGTAACGAATCGAGTTGTCAATGGGCGGGCGACTGTCGGCGGTGCGTCGCAGTGCGCGGTCCCCGCAGATGGTCAGCAAGACGCCGTGGGCGCCATCCTCCAGCGGAACCTCCCGGATCCCCCGGACGGGGTCTTTCCACAAACCGACCACCGGCGAGGAAGGGTTGCCCGGGGGGTCGGCATCGCTGCACCATGCCGTAAGCGGACAGCGTCGCGACGGCCGAGCCAGGGTCGTCGGCCAGCACGCTGGCATACCTGGCCGCCGAGCGCGACGTCAACTGTGGTCCGTCGAGCAAGGGGGTGAAAACCAGCGTTGGGCCAACGGACCGAACGACTTCGGCGACGTCGTCGTGCTGGGCGAGATCCTCACACACGAGACATACGAGGGTCAGTTCTTCCCCGAGTTCAACGAATTGCACAGTCCGACGAGCGACGTCCATCGCTTCCCACCAGAGGATGTGTGGGTGGAGGGCACCGCCCAGGTGGTACTGGAAGATCTGTGATTCGTTGAGCGACCATCGGTGGTGCTTGTTCTGGCGGACGTGAAACCACCGTTGGCGGGTCGAACCGGTTGCCGGGGCGCGCTTTTCAAGTATCGGGCTCACGCCGATGTGCACCCAGTTGCCCGGCAGTCGTCCGGGTTGCGGTGCCGGCTGGCGCACGCCGGTCATGAGCATGGTCACACCGTGGTGATCCAACACGGCCTCGAGAGCGTCGCTATCACCTTCGTCGACGACGCTCTCCGGGGGACCACCACTTGGTCCGTGATCTGGCATCCGCCCAAGGCGAGCCACGTCGACGCCGGCGTGGGATCTCCCGAGCCGGGGTGGGACGACGAGACAGCAGATGCGGTACTGCTCATTGATGCTCCCTGGTTCGTGATCATCACCGAGGCGCGCTGCATCGAGAGTAGTGCCGTGACCGTGAGATGTGATCAGCACCACTAGGTCAGTGATTGTGTTACGTATGAAAAATATTCGTATGCAGTGGATTTGACGAGCAGATTAGAATTTGGTTTGCTCCTCCACGCCGCGCGAAGACCTCGTCATCGACGTACGGCTAACGCGGACCGCAGCCATCGACACGGCGCGGCTCCCGTGATGTGAGCGAAAACACCAGAGACTCTGGGCAATAAACGGAAACATCATCGGCGCTTGCGCGTTGCTGACATGCGAATCAGCCGATGTAATTGGAGGGAGTGCTGTGCAGTTGACCCGTGATCGCGCGGGCCAGCCGTGGGGGGCCCGTCAACGCGCGATCTTGAGCCGAATCGTTCGGGAAACCGAGCCACCGACGGATAGCCTGCCGCGGATAACGGATTCTGAGGGCAGTGGGCGCGATGACTCGTACGACGCGCGCGTCGGCGAGGTGCTCGATCTAGCTGGGAGTATCGGCGCCATCCTCATGGCGTCCGGCACTCCGGCGACCGCCACGATGGATCAGGTGACGGCCATCACCGCTGCCTACGGCATTGAGCATTGCGAGGTCGACGTCATCAACACGACGATCCACGTCGCGGCATACCGCGGGCCGACGTCACTCCCGGCCAGCACCCTGCACATCGTGCAATCCCGGTCGATGGACTTCAGCCGACTGGCGGCCGTTGACCGCTTGATCCGGCGTATCCGCGCGGGCCAGGTCTCTCCGTCGCAAGCTCGAGACGAGCTTGACGCCATCATCACCGCGCCGCACCCATACAAGCGCTGGATCGCCACCCTCGCCTGGGGGGCGCTGGCATTCGCCACGGCGGGAACCCTCGGCGCTGGCCTGTTGGTTTGTCTGGTCAGCGCTCTGAGTGCGATGACGATCGACCGCGTCAATCGCCGACTGAACAGGCTCGGACTCCCGTTCTTCTTCCAATATGCGGTTGGCGGTGCGATCGCGACCGCGCCCCCGATCGTGCTGTACGCGCTCAGCCCCAAGCTGGGGTTGCACTTCGATCCGACGGTGGCTATCGCCGCCGGCCTGGTCGTACTCCTCGCCGGCCTTTCCCTGGTGGGCTCCGTCGGCGACGTCATCACCGGTGCCCCTGTCACCGCCGCGGGCCGCTTCTTCGAGTTGGTGATGATGACGGGCGCGACGATCGCCGGTGTCGCACTCGCACTGCACCTCGCCAATCGGTTCGGCGCGCCGTTCGTCGCCATCAGCGCGGATGCGCCGCCCGCCTTGGCAGAGTTGCCCGCACGTGTCGCGTTCGGCGCGGCGAGCGCGGCGGCCTTCGCCCTCGCCTGCTATGCCGAACGGACCGCAGCGATGGCCGCGGCGTTCGGCGGTGCCGCCGGCACCGTCGTGTTCCTTCTCGCCCAGGGCGCGGGTCTGGGTGCCGTGGTGGCGTCGTTCGTCGCGGCCGTGCCGATCGGCTTGGTCGGTCGGCTGATGGAGCGCCGCAATCTCGCACCGCCGTTGGTTGTGTCGATCACGGGCATCGTGCCCCTGCTACCGGGCCTGGCACTGCTGCACGGCATCTACGCCATACTCAACGACCAGCACGCCGTCGGGTTCGCGTCCGTGTTGGGTGCATTCGCGATCGGTACCGCGCTCGCGGCCGGCGTCAATCTGGGCGAATGGAGCTCGTGGAAGGTTCGGATGCGCCGACTTCAGGTTCGCCGCCGCGTTCGACGGGCACCGCTCGCCGAGCAAGCACGCTGAACGGGCGGCGCTTCAACGCACCGTCAGTCGTCCGCCTGCGGCATGTGGTCAGGCAGGAGCGAGGCGAGCTCCTCGCGGCTGGCAGTATCGGTCTTGCCCATTGCCTTGTAGATGTGGCCTTCGACTGTGCGGATCGAAAGGGTCAGTCGCTCGGCTATGTCGCGGTTGGACAGCCCTCGGCCGACCAACACCACGATCTCGCGTTCCCGGTCGGTCAATGGCAGCGGCTCGCAGGCCTGACGAAGAGAGGGAGTATCGGCACCTCCGCATTGTCGGGCCAATGCTTCTGCTCGGGCGACGCATCCCAACGCCGATCCCCGCAGATCTTGATTGCGATATGCGATCGCTGCCTGCGCAGCCGCGTCGACCGCCGCCACCAGGTCGCCCATCCTCTCGAAATCCGTTGATACCGACACCAATTCAGCTGCATCGCTGTCTCGCAGGGCGGCGGCGAAGCGGGCCGCACAGCCGACACGCGGGCCTTCGACCATCGCCTCGAGTTCGCGCAACCGGGACGCGGCGGAACGATCTCCGAACTGGGTTGCGGTCTGCAGACAGATCACCTCAGCCGCGAATCGCCCACTTGCTGCCGCCGTTTCAGCGGCCGACCGCAGGATCGTGATCGCCTCACTAACGGCGCCCTGGCCGGCAGCCACCCACGCCCGGGCAAGGCCGCGCTCATAGTCCAGCGACCGAAAAGGACGTCGCAGCTTGCCGATCGTGGAAAGCGCGGCCGCGGCCTCGTCCGTTGAACCACGCATGGCAAGCGCGCTCGTGCGGGGAATGTGATAGCGGTACCCCCATCCGACGGCATGACCCGAGTCCGACAACGCTACTGCCGCCTGTTCGAGCAGCGAACACGCGGTATCGAGGCGGCCGGCCCCGAGCGCGGCCCGACCTGCCACGGCGGCGCCCAGTAGTTGAGCTGCACCGGGCAGATCGGTCGCCTGCCGGCGTTCTCGCTCGGCCACATCAATCGCGTCACCGACGCGGCCGGCCAGCATCAGTGCGCTGATGTGCGCGTCGGCGATGTTGAACCTCATGTGCGGAGCATCAAAAGAGCGAGTAGCGAGGCTGTACCCCACATCGGCGATCGCCAACGCCTCGGCGGTACGACCCGCGTCCGCAGCGATGGCAGCCAGCGCCCAAGCTGTCTCACTGCCAATGATCGCGGGCAGGTCGGCCAATGTGAAACTGGCTGAAGCCAGCCTCGCGGCATCCGGCCGGTCCATGGCGAACCAGTACACGGTCAAGAGCGCGTCGATCCAACTGCGCGCCCGCCCTGCGGTGGTGCGCGAAGCATCGTCGATGAGCCTTTTCGCCCGCACCGGGTTGGCCAGCGCCCACAGCATGTTGCTCGCCCGCAGGTACGTGAGTCTGGCGTGGTCGTCGTCGGTTAATCCCGGCACGGAAACACTCGCGAGCACCGCTTCGGCTTCTTCCCCTCGATTGAGCCACGACAACGCATGCCCACGGATGAACTGGGCCTCCGGTCCACTGCCTGCCTGCGCTGCGGCCTGCGCCAGCCGCTCGGCAAGGGCAAGATCGGCCAGCCAGATCGCGGCTTGGGCAGCGTTGATGGTCAGGTCGGCATCGGGTTTGAGGTCGGAGTCGAGGCTCAAGGTCGCGCGGCGAATCACGACCCGCATGTCGTCGCGGTCCTCGGCAGCGCCCAGTTCGGTGGCGACAAGTCCGCGGAGCCTCCGCAGCCTCGTGGGCGCCGCGCGCTTCCTTCGCACCTCGCCGTAGAGCGGATGTGCGAGACGTACTTCGACTCGGGTACCAACCTGGTCGAGGCTGATCAACCCCCGGATGTCGGCCTCCTCGACGGCGTCGGGATCGGTGATCCGCTGGAGAGCTGTCAGCTCGATCGGCTCTCCAATGGCCAGCGCGTCGATTACGGCCCCGACTGTGTTGGGCAGTGCTCCGATGCGGGATTCGACCAACTCCACCAGCCCGCACGGCATGCTCGGTTCACCGATCCACTGCCAGTGACCCTGCTGCTTCTCCAGTCGGCCGTCGGCGACCTCCTGCTCGACGATGTGGCGCAGATAGAGAACGTTGCCGCGGGTCAGGCCCCACAGGCGACGAGCGGTGTCGGACTCCAGCGATCCGCCCAAAGTGTCCGACAACAGCGTGGCGGTCTCGTCGGGCGACAAAGCGTCAAGATCGAGCCGGTCGAATTGGCCGACCTTCCACAGATCCTGTGTCCCAGCGGGAATCGGTTCATTGTCACGCACTGTGAGCAGCACTTTCGCGGCAGCCCGCTGCACGAGTTGATGCACAACGAACGTTGATAGGTCATCGAGCAGATGCACGTCATCAACACCCACCACTACCGTGGCGCCAGGGTCGGCGGCTGTCAGCGACTCGATCACTTCACGGAACAACTGCACGCTGTGCGTGCTCCCCGATTGCGCCCAGGCCGTGAACGCTCCCAGCGGAAGTGTGCGCGCGGAGGATGTGCCTACCACCCAATGGATTACGCAGCCCCGCGACGACGCAGCGGACAGCGCCTCGCGGGCGATACGACTCTTTCCCACCCCCGCTGCGCCGCAGATCACGATGCCGGACGAACCCGGGTCGGACAGTGCGGCTTCAATGCGTCGCATTTCCTTCGAGCGCCCGGTCAACGGCCACGCCAACCGCACAAACACAGAGTAAGAGGGTAGATAGCGCCGCCGCAGCGCAACGACAAACCAAAAGGGACGACGAGCTCTCCCTCAGTCACCCGGTGCCGGCACTGAGCTGGGTTCGCCCCAGGCCGTGTGTCGCCACCGTGGACGGCAAGGGTGTCGGCGACGTCGTCTGCTGCACGGGGGTGAGCGGATTCCACACCTGGTGGTCGTCGATAGGTATTCGAAGCCGTCAACCGGCCGCCGTCGAGTAGTGGGTCGGTCCAACGCGGCCCTCGCGACAAGTGGAGCGATACCCCTGGTGGTCGTCGAAGGTGGTCGGGACCGTCGGGGTGGTCGAAATCGCGTGGTGCGCTACGTACTTACTGGATCCAGCGCGGAAGGACGATCAAATGAGTCCACATTCGCATGACGCTTCGGGGGAGGATTCTCATGGCTAGAACAATTAGAAACGTCGCGGTCGGATTAGTACTCGCCGTCGGCATGGCCACGATGGGCCTCGCCAGCAGCGGCACTGCAGCCGCCTACGGAATGAACGTCTCTGCATCGCATCCGGCAATCATCGACGGGGACGGCACCCAAGGATATTGGCGCCCGGCTGTTCTGGCTGCGAGGCCGTAGCGTCGTTTTCACCGCAAGGACGTGGCGATGTCAACCTCGGAGGTGAGGGTCTGGTGAACAGGGCATCGTTCGGCGATCTGGAGTAACCGTTGCCGCTGAGTGTCGTCGAGGTCGCCGGCCAACTCGACATCGAGATCGAGATGATCGATCCAACCCTTGGTGGTTTCGCACTGGGCGCAGTCTTCCGCGTGAATGCGCGAGTGTCGCAACGTCACTCGAACCCGATCGAGCGGCCAGCCCTTGCGGTCGGCGTACATCCGCACCGTCATGGAGGTGCATGCCCCGAGGCCGGCCAATAGCAGATCGTAGGGTGTTGGCCCAGCGCCATCGCCGATCGGCGGGGGCTCGTCGGCGACAAGCCGGTGGTGCCCAAGGGTGATCTGCTGCGTATAAGTCCCCGAACCTGCCTCGGTCACGGTCACCGTGCCCTCGGAGGACGCCGCGTCATGGCCAGTCTCGCGTGTTGTCATTGCAACTCTCCTCGGCGGGTCAACGCCCGAAAAAGCGACGGCTTGGATCGTCCCATATCCGAGTGTTGACGACTGTCATCGTGCCCTGACCAGTCCGACCGTCCGTCACGCCCGTGCCCTTTGCATGCCGTCGGCCAAACGACGTCATGGCGTTGGGTTGAACTCGATGTGCAGTGCCTCGAGGCCGCGCAGGATATACAGGGGAACATAGTCGAACCGCCGTGCCCCTTCTGGTCCGTGACGGGCTTCGTCGAGCCGGATTTCGTTGACCCGGTCCAGAATTCGCTCAATCGTCACGCGACCCTCGATTCGGGCCAACGGACCGCCGTGGCAGCTGTGCGCGCCGCGCGCGAAGGCGACGTTCTGGCGGGCGTTCTTCCGATCGATTCGCAGTTCGGACGGGCACTCGAAGCGCTTGGGGTCCCGATTCGCGGCGCCGGGCAGCAGCATCACGGTGGCGCCTGTCGGCAGCTTGACCCCGCCGAGCGTGGTGGCGCGGGTGGTCAACCGAAAGTCACTCTTGATCGGGCTCGAGCCGCAGCATCTCTTCGACGAAGTTCGGAATGCGATCGCGGTTGCGGCGCAACGTGTCCTGGAGCTCGAGGTCCTCGGCGAGCACACTCAGCGCGCTGGCGAGCAGTCGGGCCGTGGTCTCGTGACCGGCGATGAACAGGAACGTGGCAAGCCGGACCAGGTCGACGACCTCGGGCAGCGTCCCGTAGGGGAAGCGCTGAGGCCGCCAGCTCGGTCAGGATGTCGAGCGTGGGCGTGTCGCGACGCTCACAGATGTAGGCGGTGAACCACTTGTCCAGATAGGCAAGTGGGTGCTGATCGATTGCGCCCGTGTCGTCGTTCGCGGCCCACGGCTGGTCAGCATTCGGGCCCTTGCCTGCCAACAGATCGCGGAACATCGAATGGTCGGCCTCGGGCACTCCGAGCAGGTCCGCGATGACCAGCAGCGGGAACGGCTGCCCATAGGCCGTGACGAACTCGCATTGCCCGTCTTCAACAAACTCGTCGATCAACTCATCGGCGAGGTGCCACATGAACTCCTCGTTCTCCTTCAGCCGTTTCGGCGTGAACAGCCCGTTGAGCAGCGCGCGGTGTGCGGTGTGCCGCGGCGGATCAAAGGAGACGAGGTGTTCGTGCATCGGGAACTGATCACGATGGGCCTCGATGAGCTCGGAGATGTCGTCAACATTCACCTCGAACGGCAGCGGAAAGGGGCCCTGACGACGAGTTGATCGCGGAGAACGTCGTGCCGTCACGGTAGACGTCGGTCAGTTCGTCATATCCGGTGACAGCGACGACCCCACTGCTTGGTACGTGTGCGACCGGACACTGCCCACGCAAATAGTCGTAGTAGGGGTACGGATCGGCGATCAGTCTCTGGTCGCTGAAGAAGTTGGCCGCGTCGTATTCCGATACGGTCCCGTCAGTCATGTCGAGACGCTAACATCGCTTACATATACTGTAAAGGTTGTAAATGATCGAACAAGCTGACGACGACGATCCGATGCGTGAGCGCATCCTACGGGCGACGTTCAAGGTGCTGTGCCGCCACGGCTACGGCAAGCTGAACCTCTCGGATGTCGCTGCGCAGACCGGGATCTCGCGCCCGACGTTGTACAAGTTCTTTTCATCTAAGGACGACCTGCTCTCGGCCTTCGGCGTCTTCGAATTGCGCGTGTTGCGTGAGGATTTGGATCGCGCGATCGGTGACCGCACCGGTCGCGATCGGGTTGGGGCGCTGCTGACGTTCCTTGTCGACTTCTACGGCTCATATCAAATGCGAGGCCTCATCGAGATCGAGCCGGGCCTGGTGCTCGACCAGATGGCTGGGGCGCTGCCAGAGTTGGTCGACTTGATCGCACCGTTGCTGGCTGGGCAGGTCCGCGACCCGGAGGTCGTAGCGATGGCGCTCGTACGCCTTTCGGTGTGCCACTACCTGGTGCCCGGCTACGACGACGAACGACTGCTCGATCAACTCCGGGCTGCGGCGGGGATGCGGTAGCCGGCGATGGCACGAGTCGACGGCAAGGTGGTCTTGATCAGCGGGGGTGCCCGCGGCATGGGAGCGAGCCATGCTGAGACGTTGGTGTCGGGGGCGCCCGCGTGGTGGTCGGCGACATCCTCGATGACAACGGGCTCGCCGTCGCGGAAACGCTTGGTCCGTCAGCTCATTTCACTCATCTGGATGTGACGGATCCGGATCAGTGGGACGGTGCGGTCGAGGCGGCGGTGCAGCGATTCGGGCGGCTCGATGCGCTGGTGAACAACGCCGGAATCGTCAAGATGGCTCCGTTGCGAGGATCGTCGTTGTCCGACTGGCAGCGCGTCCTTGACGCGTCAACTTGACCGGGGCCTATCTCGGCATGCGCGCGGTTATCGAGCCGATGATCGCAGGCGGCGGCGGATCGATCGTCAACATCTCGTCGGTGGAGGGATTGGCAGGCAGCGCTCATCTGCACAGCTATGTGGCGGCGAAGTTCGGCCTGCGGGGGATCACCAAGTCGGGCGCTGTCGAGTTGGCGCAATACGGTATCCGGGTCAACTCCATCCATCCCGGTCTCGTGCACACCCCGATGAGCGAAGGTGTTACGCAAGAGTTCATGGCGCCGATCCCGATGCGCCGTGGCGCGTTGCCCGCCGAGGTGTCGGCCTTCGTGTTGTTCTTGGTCAGTGACGAGTCGGCCTATGCCACCGGCGCGGAGTTCGTCGTGGACGGCGGGCTGACCAGCTACGTGCCCGTCAAGATCTGACTCCTCGCAGGCCGAGCAGACGGAAAAGCCCCCGACACGCCGAGCCTGCGGGGGGCTTTTGCGTCTGCTCGCGCTTAGGAGGCGCGTCGAATGCCTCGCTTGAGCAACAGCTCGCGCTCGGACTCGGACAGCCCGCCCCAGATGCCGTAGGGCTCGCCGACGGCCAGCGCGTGAGAGCGGCACTGCGCGACGACGGGGCACTGGCGGCACATCTCCTTGGCCCGCATCTCGCGCTGCGCGCGGGCGCGGCCACGCTCGCCGTCGGGGTGAAAGAACATAGAGGAATCGACGCCTCGGCACAAGCCTTGCATCTGCCAATCCCAGATATCGGCGTTGGGTCCGGGTAGCTGCTGCGGCTGTGGCATTGGAAAACCCCTCTCTACCCACCCTTTTCGTGACAGAACGGGTGCGTGAGTGTTGGAACCGATCCGAGCACAAGTCGCCGATGACTACTCGTGCACACAAAGTAGGGGGGCTCACGAAATTTCGTCAATAGCCCGAACATGTGCTCAGGTACATAACCGCAGGCCGAGAATTTACATCACGTTCATCGGTGCGACCCTCCGGCAACGACATCGGTGGTAACGAAACACCCGCGGCGCGATCACGGCTTGTGTTTTCGCAGTTCGCCTTCCGTCGTGTCGCAAATAATCTACGGCGCCTCCTGAAGGTAGTTGACATCGAATTAACATGGCCACCACGAACTGTTAACCAATGTCGATTTCGCCATACATCGAGTGTGTGCCCGCCGGTACCGGGTTTTGCGCGGCGCCTTGATAGCGTCGCGATCCGATGAGCATCGTGCTGGCGAACGCGGCCTTCGGTGACGACCCCAGTCTCTGGCCGCTGCCGCCGGCGTCCACGCCGCACGAACTGTGGCTGCGCGCCGTGGTCGCAGGCGGTCAGGGCCGCTACGGCAGCGCCATGGCCGACCTGGATGGCGTCTGCCGACTGCAGCGCGGCGGCCCGCTGGTGTCGCTTGCGCACAGCACCCGTGCATCGTTCTTGCGTCAGCTCGGCTGGCACGACCGGGCGCGCGGGTGGGACGGCCTGGCGATCGCGCTGGCCGGTTCGGACCCGGAGTCCGGTGCCGACGCCTTCATCGGGCTCGCGGCCGATGCGCTGGGCGTGGGCCGGTTCGCGGCGTCGGCCACCGCGTTGCGGCGGGCCGGTGAGCTGCTCAGGAGACCGGCATCGCCGCGGCTGCCGGTGCGGCTGGCGTGGGTGTCCGCGGAGCTGGCCATGGCCCGCGGTGAGGGTGCGACGGCGGTGGGGCATGCCGAGCGTGCCGTCGACTTGGCGGCAGCGCTGGGGTCGGCGCGCCACACCCTGAAATCGGCCGTCGTCCGAGCGGCGGCGCTGTGCAGCGCGGGGGAGATCGACGCATCGCGGCGGTTAGCCGACGCGGCCCTGCAGGACGCCGACCGACTGGGAATCATCCCGCTGCGCTGGGCGTTGGCCTGCCTGCTGGCCGATATCGGCAGCGCTACTCACACGGCAGCAGACGTGCTGAGGATTCGTAACGAATGCGCAGCTACGGTGCGTCGCAGGGGTGGCGACTTGGCCGACCGCTGACAATGGTCGCGCCATTCGGATCGTTATTGTTTAGCTGACGTCCACACTGCGGGGACGTGTCCCCCACGTAACGCTGGAGATACCACTCACGATGACATTTTCGGGAGAACGTCTCGATGCTGTCGTTGCTGAGGCGGTGGCGGGCAACCGGGACGCGCTCCGTGAGGTGCTGGAGATCATTCGTCCGATCGTGGTTCGGTACTGCCGGGCCAGGGTTGGGACGACCGAGCGTAGCGGTCTTTCAGCTGATGACGTCGCACAGGAGGTGTGCTTGGCCGCCATAACGGCGCTGCCGCGCTACAAGGATCAGGGACGACCGTTTCTGGCCTTTGTATACGGTATCGCCGCGCACAAGGTAGCTGACGCTCACCGCGCCGCCGCCAGGAATCGTGCCGATCCCACGGATGTCGTGCCCGAGCGGTATTCGCTGGAGGCAGGTCCCGAGCAGATGGCTCTGGACTCCGAATCGTCGGCCCGGATGTCCAAACTCCTGTCCCTGCTGCCCGAAAAACAGCGCGAAATCCTGATCCTGCGCGTCGTCGTCGGCATGAGCGCCGAAGAGACGGCCGAGGCCGTCGGCTCGACACCCGGAGCGGTCCGGGTCGCGCAGCACCGGGCGCTGGCGCGGCTGAAGGCCGAGATCAACGCGACGGAGCACGGCCATGCCTGACTTCGGACGCTGGAGCGCCAACGGGGGCGATCCGTCGCTCAACGAGATCAACCGCACGGACCGATTCCTCGACGCGCTGGCCAATCAGCAGCCGGTCTACTCCACCGATCCAAGTGAGGCTGAGCTGGCCCACCTGCTCGCGGGGTGGCGGGACGAGATTCGCACACCGCCGTTGATGTCTCCGGTGACACCCCGCGACGCGGTGGTCGCGCTGACGCACTCGGTCGAGTCGCGCAGGCGCACCCGCACGTCGATGGCGATTGTGGGTTCGGTCGCCGCGGCCGTGTTGTGCCTCGGTGGGTTCGGCGCCGTGGTCGCAGGCGCCGGGCCGGGCGATCCGCTTTACGGGTTGCACACGATGCTGTTCGGCGAGGAGACGCGCACCGATCAGGTGGCGCTCGCCTCGCAGCAGCTGGCAGAGGTGCAGCAGCTGATCAACGAGGGCCAGTGGCAGCAGGCGCAGGACAAGCTGCAGGCGGTCACGACGACCGTGGCGACGGTGAATGACGTTGAGCAGAAACAGCAACTGGTCACTCAATGGCAAGGCCTGACAGTGAAGGTCGACGCCAAGGACCCCAATGCCACGCTGCCGCCGGGCGTTCCGCCTCCAGTGATGCCCGAGCCGGTCGTGGTTGCGCCTGACTCGACCACGTCGACCACCACGTCGTCGGAGACGAGCGGACCGACATCGTCACCGTCGGAGACCACGACTCCGTCGTCCGAAACGACGTCGCCGACCACCACACCAAGCTCGCCGACGACCAGCTCGCCGACGACGACGACGAGTTCCCCCGCGCCTGAGCCGCCACCGCCGAGTGAGACGCCCACGACGACCACGACGCAGCCCGAGACGACGACGACCACGTCCCAGCCGGCAACGTCAACCCCGACTACGTCGACAACGACCACGCGCGTGGTCACGACGACCACCACCACCACGTCACAGGCTGGGGTGCCGCCCGTCGCCGGCCCGGCGGCGGGTGGCACCCCGTCACCCGTGGAAGGCGGGGCCCCTGGCGTCGTTGGCGATGCGCCGGCCGCAGGTGGAGATACGCCCCCGGCTGGCGGTGGCGATTCGCCCGTAGGCGGCAGCGCCCAGGTCGTCGCGCCCCCGACGACAGCCCCCGAGCAGGCGCCCCGGCACCGCGGTGCTGAAAGCCCGGCCACGCAAAGCCCGGTGACTCAGAATCCGGTCACCGAGAACCAGCCGGAGGTGACCATCCCGGTCACAACGACGACCCTGGAGATGCCGCCGCCCAAGAGGCAGCGCGGCAACGGCGAGTAGCTGGTTTCAGCCCTTAGCGATAACCGTCGGTGTCCGACGTGGCTTCGTTGAGCGAGGCGTCGGCGTAGCCGCGGCAATAATCCCAGGTCACGTAGGCGTCTGGTTCGGGGTCATACGCCGGCTCGTGCGGACGCACGGTGCCGTCGACCAGCAGCTGCAGCAGGTTGGCGCGCAGCATGTCCCAGTCGTGGTAGTGGTCCTGCTGGCATTCGTCGCAGCACACCACGAGACCGCGAATTCCCTTGTGCGCCAACAGCGCCTCATATACGGCTAAGTCGGCGAGATCGGCCTCGACAGCGGTCCGCTCTTGCGGGTCCAGCGGCTGGCCCGGCTCGAGTGCATCAAGCGCCGCCGAGGGGTCGCACGGGTCATCGGCGAACGGATCGGGCGGCAAACCCGGTGGCAGGTCATCACGCACGAGTCCACACTACGCAGCAGAACTGGCATCGCGCCAGCCGTTGGCAACCTCGTTACCTGCGTGTCTCCGCGGCAGTGTGGGACCAAGGCGGCGACTTCAATGCCGATAAGATAGGTATCGAGCTCGACGACTGTGTTTGTCACGGGAAGGCCCGCCCATGTCGATTGCTGAAAGCAGCATTCCCATCGCCGTTCCGGTGCCGACCGGCGGCGATGATCCGACCAAGGTCGCGATGCTCGGGCTCACGTTCGACGACGTCCTGCTGCTGCCCGCCGCCTCCGATGTGGTGCCCGCCACAGCCGACACGTCCAGCCAACTGACCAAGAGGATCCGCCTGAGGGTGCCGTTGGTCAGCTCGGCGATGGATACCGTCACCGAGTCCCGGATGGCGATCGCGATGGCGCGCGCGGGCGGCATGGGCGTGCTTCACCGCAACCTCCCCGTGGCCGAGCAGGCCGGCCAGGTCGAGACGGTCAAGCGCTCCGAAGCCGGCATGGTCACCGACCCGGTCACCTGCTCACCGGACAACACGCTGGCCGAGGTCGACGCTATGTGCGCGCGGTTCCGGATCTCCGGTCTGCCGGTGGTCGATGCCGACGGCGCGCTCGTCGGCATCATCACCAACCGCGATATGCGCTTCGAAGTCGACATGGGCAAGCCCGTCTCCGAGGTGATGACCAAAGCACCGTTGATCACCGCGCAAGCGGGTGTTTCCGCGGAGGCCGCGCTAGGCCTGTTGCGCCGCAACAAGATTGAGAAGCTTCCGATTGTCGACGGGCACGGCAAGCTGACCGGACTGATCACCGTCAAGGACTTCGTCAAGACAGAACAGTTCCCGCTGTCCACCAAGGACAGCGACGGCAGGCTGCTGGTCGGCGCGGCCGTCGGCGTCGGCGACGATTCGTGGACGCGGGCGATGACTCTCGTGGACGCGGGCGTCGACGTGCTGATCGTCGACACCGCGCATGCGCACAACCGGCTGGTGCTCGACATGGTGCACCGGCTCAAGGCCGTCGTGGGCGATCGGGTCGAGGTGATCGGCGGCAACGTCGCCACCCGGGCAGCGGCCGCCGCGCTCGTCGAGGCGGGGGCCGACGCGGTGAAGGTCGGTGTCGGGCCGGGCTCGATCTGCACCACGCGGGTGGTGGCCGGCGTCGGCGCGCCGCAGATCACCGCGATCCTGGAGGCCGTCGCCGCCTGCGCGCCTGCAGGCGTGCCGGTCATCGCCGACGGGGGACTGCAGTACTCCGGCGATATCGCCAAGGCGCTTGCCGCGGGTGCGTCGACCGCGATGTTGGGCTCGCTGTTGGCGGGCACCGCGGAGTCGCCGGGCGAGCTGATCTTCGTCAACGGCAAGCAATTCAAGAGCTACCGGGGCATGGGTTCACTGGGTGCGATGCAGGGCCGGGGCGGCGCCAAGTCCTATTCGAAGGACCGCTACTTCCAGGACGACGCGCTCTCCGAGGACAAGCTGGTGCCGGAGGGCATCGAGGGCCGGGTGCCGTTCCGCGGTCCGTTGTCGACGGTGATCCATCAGCTCACCGGCGGTCTGCGCGCCGCCATGGGCTACACCGGTTCGGCGACCATCGAGCAGTTGCAACAGGCGCAGTTCGTTCAGATCACGGCGGCGGGTCTGAAAGAGAGCCACCCGCACGACATCACGATGACCGTCGAAGCGCCCAACTACAACACCCGTTAGGGGCAAGCTGCGTAGCCATGCACGAGATGGTTGAGATTGGCATGGGCAGAACCGCCCGCCGCACCTACGAACTCGACGACATCAACATTGTGCCGTCGCGGCGCACCCGGTCATCGCAGGACGTCTCGACGGCCTGGCAGATGGATGCCTACCGGTTCGAGATCCCGGTGGTGTCGCATCCGACCGACGCCCTGGTGTCACCGGGGTTCGCGATCGAGTTGGGCCGCCTCGGCGGCCTCGGCGTGCTCAACGGAGAAGGTCTGATCGGCCGGCATGCCGATGTCGAGGGGAAGATCGCTCAGGTCCTCGAGGCCGCGGAGAAGGAGCCGGAACCGTCGGCGGCCATTCGGCTGCTGCAGCAATTGCATTCGGCCCCACTGGATCCCGAGCTGCTGGGCGCAGCGGTCGCCCGCATCCGCGAGGCGGGCGTAACGACGGCCGTGCGGGTGAGCCCGCAGAACGCGCAGTCACTCACGCCGTCGCTGATCGCCGCGGGCATCGACCTGCTGGTCATTCAGGGCACCATCATTTCGGCCGAACGCGTCGCGCAGGACGGCGAGCCGCTGAACCTGAAGACCTTTATTTCTGAGCTCGATGTGCCGGTGGTTGCGGGCGGCGTGCTCGACCATCGCACGGCACTTCATCTGATGCGGACCGGCGCGGCGGGTGTGATCGTCGGCTACGGGTCGACGTCCGGGGCGACGAGCACCGACGAGGTGCTGGGTATCAGTGTGCCGATGGCCACCGCGATCGCCGACGCCGCCGCCGCCCGTCGCGAGTATCTCGACGAAACCGGCGGCCGCTATGTGCACGTGCTCGCAGATGGCGACATCCACACCTCCGGCGACCTGGCCAAGGCCATCGCCTGCGGGGCCGACGCGGTGGTGCTCGGTACCCCGCTGGCGACGGCGGCCGAGGCGCTCGGCGGCGGCTGGTTCTGGCCGGCCGCGGCGGCCCACCCGTCGCTGCCGCGCGGCGCGCTACTGCAGGTGGCGATCGGTGAGCGACCGCCGCTGGAGCAGGTGCTCACCGGCCCGTCGGACGACCCGTTCGGCTCGCTGAACCTGGTCGGCGGCTTGCGACGGTCGATGGCCAAGGCAGGTTATTGCGACCTCAAGGAATTCCAGAAGGTCGGCCTGAACGTCGGAAGCTGAACTCAGCGATTTGCCCTGGTCACGGCGGCCTTACTTTACAAATTAGGCTCCCCTGTCTAGAAGTAGCTCAGCGGTCAGTCCATACTGGTTCGATGAAACCTGACTATGACGTTCTGATCATCGGTTCGGGATTCGGGGGAAGCGTCAGCGCGCTTCGGCTCACCGAGAAGGGCTACCGCGTCGGGGTGCTCGAGGCGGGCCGGCGGTTCAGCGACGAAGACTTCGCCAAGACCTCGTGGAACCTGCGCAAGTTCCTGTGGGCGCCGAAGTTCGGCATGTACGGCATCCAGAGGATCCACCTGCTGCGCAACGTCATGATCCTGGCCGGCGCCGGGGTTGGCGGCGGCTCCCTGAACTACGCCAACACGCTGTATGTGCCGCCGGAGCCGTTCTTCGCCGACGGGCAGTGGTCGCATATCACCGACTGGCGCGCCGAGCTGATGCCGCACTACGACCAGGCCCAGCGCATGCTCGGCGTCGTCAAGAACCCGACGTTCACCGACGCCGACCGCATCGTCAAAGAGGTCGCCGACGAGATGGGCGTCGGCGACACGTTCGTGGCGACCCCGGTCGGCGTGTTCTTCGGGCCGGACGGCGAGAAGGCGCCAGGCAAGACCGTGGCCGACCCCTACTTCGGCGGTGCCGGGCCCGCACGGACGGGCTGCATCGAATGCGGCTCCTGTATGACGGGCTGCCGCTACGGCGCCAAGAACACATTGGTCAAGAACTATCTCGGGTTGGCGGAAAGGGCTGGGGCAGAAGTCATTCCGATGACGACCGTCACCGGCTTCGAGCAGCGGCCCGACGGGTCGTGGAGGGTCCGCACCGTGCGGACCGGCCTGCTGCCGCGCAAGCGGCGCACGTACACCGCAGCGCACGTGGTGCTCGCAGCGGGCACCTTCGGAACCCAGAAGCTGCTGTTCAAGATGCGCGACAAGGGCAAGCTGCCGAGGCTCTCGGACAAGCTCGGTGTGTTGACACGCACCAACTCGGAGTCGATCGTCGGCGCGGGCCGTTTCGAGGTGACCCGCGACCTCGACCTCACGCACGGTGTCGCGATCACCTCGTCGATCCATCCGACCTCCGACACGCACATCGAGCCGGTGCGATATGGCAAGGGGTCCAACGCGATGGGGCTGTTGCAGACCCTGATGACCGACGGTGCGGGACCGCAGGGCACCGACGTTCCGCGGTGGAAGCAGTTCCTCGACCAGGCGCGTGAGGATCCGCGCAACCTGATCCGCCTCCTCAACCCTCAGGGGTGGAGCGAGCGCACGATGATCGCGCTGGTGATGCAGCATCTGGACAACTCGATCACGACGTTCACCGAACGCTCGAAGCTGGGCTTCCGGCGGATGACCAGCAAGCAGGGTCACGGCGAGCCCAACCCCACCTGGATTCCGGTCGGCAACGAGGTCACCCGTCGGATCGCGAAGAAGATCGACGGCGTGGCGGGCGGCACCTGGGGCGAGTTGTTCAACATTCCGCTCACCGCGCACTTCCTCGGCGGGGCGGCGATCGGCGACACCCCGGAGCACGGCGTGATCGACCCGTATCAGCGGGTGTACGGCTATCCGACCTTGTCGGTGATGGACGGTGCGGCGATTTCGGCGAATCTCGGTGTGAATCCGTCGCTTTCGATCACCGCGCAGGCCGAGCGGGCGGCGTCTCTGTGGCCCAACAAGGACGAGGTCGACCAGCGGCCGGCGCAGGGGCAGCCTTACAAGCGGCTCGCGCCGATACCGCCGGAGCATCCGGTCGTGCCAACCGATGCGCCCGCGGCGCTGCGACGGCTGCCGATCGAGCCGGTCAGTTCGGCCGGCTGACAGGACTCGGGTTCCACGAGTGATCCCGCTGTTGTCAGCGGTCGGCTTTAACGTCGGTCCTATGCAGATGCGTTACCGGTACCGCATCGAACCGACTCGTGCCCAGCAGCGGATGTTAGCGCAGGTCTTCGGGTGCTGCCGGGTGGTGTTCAACGACGCGCTGCGCTTGCGCGATGAGGCATTTCGGGCCGGGGTTAAGCTGTCGGACAGCGAGATTCAGCGCCGTGTCATCACCCAGGCCAAGAAGACGACCGAGCGGCGCTGGCTTTGTCAGGTGCCCAGCGTGGCGTTGGTGCAGTCGGTCAATGACTCACGTCAGGCCTGGCGCAACTTCTTCAACTCGGCTTCTGGTAAGCGCCGTGGTGGTCGGGTCGGCCGGTCCACGAATGAAATCGAAGAAGGATAACCGGCAGTCGTTTCGGCTCACCCGCAACGGGTTCAGCCTGCGAGCTAATGGCGGGCTGTTCGTCGCGAAGGTTGGCGAGGTGCGGGTGCGTTGGTCGCGTGAGCTGCCCAATGAGCCGTCGAGTGTCACAATCGTCCGCGAACCCGACGGGCACTTCTATGCGAGTTTTGTTGTCAGCATCGCAACCTGCCCATTAGCGATTGTTGATCGTGAGGCCGGAGTCGACGTGGGTATCGCGCGGCTGGCGACGGTGGCCGACAGCGACGGTCAGCGTACCGACATCGCTAATCCATGGCATTTGGGCCGCAAGCTACGCAAGCTGCGGCGACTCGAGCGGGAGAAGTCCCGCCGGCAGAAAGGATCAGCCAACAGAAATAAGTCGCGGCGCAAGGTTGCTATCACGCACAGTCGTGTAGCGCGGGCCCGGCGGGATTATCACCACAAGCAGGCTTTGGCGTTGGTTCGCGAGAACCAAGTGATCCACGTCGAGGACCTCAATATCGTGGGGATGGTCGCCGACCGCCGGCTCACACAGGCCATCAGCGACGCGGGCTGGGGGCAGTTCGTCCGAATCATCTTTGATAAAGCCAATCTCTACGGGCGCACACTGCATTCGGTGTCGCGCTGGCTGGCTTCCAGCACGATCTGCTCGGCCTGCGGTCACCGGCTCGACGAACTCCCGCTGGGAGTGCGTGAATGGACGTGCCCACAGTGCCGGGCAATCCATGACCGTGACCACAACGCCGCCAAAGTCATTCTCGCCGCCGGGCGGGCGGAGAGACTAAACGCCTCCCGCGAAAGTGGGCAGGACCACGTCAGTGGTGGTGCTGGTGAAGTCCGTGTAAGACCGCAACGAGTTGTGGCAGTGGATCTTGAAGCAGGAAGCGACCCAACAGCGGCGTAAGCCGAGGAGCACGTCAACGGACTCTCTACGCAATGACCCGCCCGCGGCTCTGTTAGGTGGCGCCTGCCTCCCGGTAGGTATTTATCTCGCTGTCACGTCGTCACTTTGCGAGGAAAGCGAGATTCCGTTGTCGTTTACCACTGCCCAACTCCGCAAACGAGCATCCTTGACCGTCGGCATCGCCGCCGTGGCGGTCGGCG
>Ga0105245_10001180_pt1 | contig 23681 bp, 17 predicted proteins | sample KBSM54metaG_FD_81523 | JGI IMG/M metagenome (GOLD analysis project Ga0105245, IMG submission 81523) | Miscanthus rhizosphere microbial communities from Kellogg Biological Station, Michigan, USA - KBS M5-4 metaG | ecosystem: Host-associated > Plants > Roots > Rhizosphere > Soil | place...
AACCATTCTGCGCGAAACCCCAGCGGCACCAGACATATGCGGCAGCAAGCACGATGAGCAAGACCCCCACACGCAACAACAGGAAATCAGGACTCGTATGCCAGTAGTCGTAAACCTCATAGAGCTGTCGTGGCTGAGAGTCAAGCCATCGAGACAAGTAGATCATTACCGTTCCCAGCACCCCGAATGCGAGGAAACTCGATGCTTCCCGCCTGTGCAAGGCGGGGCTCACCAGCAAAAATCCGATCGCTAGGCCGGCGAAGGCGAACGCCCCCCACGGGAAGATGGGAAAGAGCCACGACTGGGGCTCGCCGAGATTGTGAACGCCATTGATGTAGGACTGAATTGGCCACGGAATCCAATGCGGTCGCCATGTAGTCCACAACGGCGGCGTCAGCAGAGAAATAGCAACGGCCGTCCCCGTAGCGACTGCAAAGCGATGCCAATTGGATGATCCGAGGCAGTTTGCTGCCCAGCACACCACCGCCATCAGCATCATGCTGGCGCCGATCGTATTGAGAATGTCGACGCGGAACAGATCCGTCCACGGAGCCCATCCCAACGCGATCACGTATTCCTGCAGTCGAAACAAGAGGCCGAGTGCGAAGATCTCAGCGCCGCGTCGCAATGTTGTGCGAAACACATCACGCGACGGAATGCCTTTCTGCACTAGTTTGTCGGTGACCAGAGCAAACGAAATACCGGCCAGAAATAGAAAAAGAGGCGCAGGCAGTGTCCCGCCGATCTGCGAATACATGAAAAATGTGGACTTGCGCGCCTCCGGAGTCAGCCAGGAGTCGTAGCAATGTGTCTGAAACATGACGATGCATGCCAGACCGCGCATCCAGTCGATGTAAGCAAGCCGTGAAGTTGCAGGCATCCGGGAGAGAGTCTATCGGCTCAACGCTTGAATTGCTTACCGAAAAAGTCTTCGGTCGCAGTGTAAGCGCGAATCCAGTTCCGCCACAGCAGGAAATCATGGATCTCGTCAGGAAAAATCAATTCCTCGACTTGCACTTTCTGAGCGCGGAGTCGTTGCAGCAGATCGACTGTTTCTGAGAACGGAACATTACGGTCGTCGTCTCCATGAATCAGGAGCACCGGCGATCGCCATGTTGCAATGGCAGCATTGGGCGAGGCTCGGAATGCGGTTTTCAATGCAGCATCGAGATCGGGTGCGTCTTTCGGAAACTCTTCTTTGAAGTCGGACCAGTCGTGCACGCCATGCAGATCGACGCCCGCAGCAAAGATATCGGAATTGTGCGCCAGCGCCATCGCGGTCAGGTACCCGCCGTACGAACCACCCCACGAACCAATCTTCTTGGCATCGACGTTTGGCAGTGTCTGTAGAAAGCGCCCGGCGGCCGCCACATCCTTGTACTCCGACCCGCCTCTCCAGCCACCATCAGCCGGCTCGCGGAAGTGGCGGCCATACATGATGCCGGTGCGATAGTTGACAGCGAGAACAACGTATCCGCGGCTCGCCAGATACTGATTCATCGCATAGGCATTGTGGTAGTAGGCCATGTAATGAAAGCCAAGGATCATTTGTCGCATCGAACCGCCGTGAATGAACACGAGCGCCGGCCCACGCCCTGTGCGCTTCGGTTCAAACAGCTGCCCATGAATCTCCCAGCCATCTTCGGCCTTGAACACAATTTGTTTCGGGGTTACGAGTTCCGCGGACGGGAAATCAGACGGCAACGCACTTTTCGCGATCATTTCTCGGCCTGACGAATTCAGAACGTATGGCATCGCCGGCGAGATCGCGGTCGATCCCAAACAGACAACCTCACCGCTCTTGGTCTGTAATGGCGCCCAGTCGTTCGTCTCTCCGCGGGTGAGGGCTTCGGGTTTTCCACCTTCGACATTTACGCGCCACAGGTGACGGTGGTCGATGTCATCCTGGTTCGAGGAATAGATCACGGCGTTCTTGTCGGCGCTGAGCGCGACATCTTCGGTCTCGAAATTTCCCGGCGTGAGCAAAACAGCATCACCGCCTGCAGTTGAAACTGAGTACAAATGATTCCATCCGTCTTTTTCGGATGCAAACACCAATCGATTTTTTCCCGTGAATTGGAATGAAACGTCGGCGGTCAGACGAGGAAGGGAATCGTCGAGTGCGTTCCCGCTATGCCACACTTCGGTGCCTTTGTCAGAGGCCAAATCGTAAACCCAGATCGTCCAGGGTTCCGGTGTTTGTGGAAGGATCGGTTGTTTCTGTAACTTCCCCGCTACACGGACAAAGGCGAGCTGGTTTCCATCCGGTGACCAGCGCGGATGGATGTCACGATCGGGTGTAGGCAACACATACTGAAGGGTTTCGCGACCGAACTGATAGATCGCGACGAAACTATGATCTCCGCGATTGCTGACGAATGCGATTTTTTTTCCATCCGGCGACCACTTTGGCTGAGAGATGTTTCCCCGAGCATAAGTCAGAACGTGAGCCTTCTCGCTGCCAGAGATCGGCGCGATCCATAACTGTTTCTTCGCCGACCAGACTGCAAATTCGCCGTTCGGAGAAACCTGAATGTCTTCGCAGCCCTCCTCCTCGCAACCCATGTCTCCCAGCAGTTGAGGCTCGCCCTGATCCACCTTCACTGCCCACACCTGCTGTGTGCGCTTTTGGACATTGCTGGTAGGGTCGGCAATCTCGCCTGAACTGTTGGCTTCCGTGCCCCGTGCGAAGACAACCGTTTTCCCATCGGGCGTAAGACGTAGGGACGCGATCGGCAAGCCCTCGTCAGCGTTATAGTGCGTGATTTGCTTCGCGTCGAATTTTGGGGCGTCCGCGATCCATACGTTTGCAACGCCCTTTTGATTGAAGACCCAAGCAATGCGCGAGGAGTTCGACGCAGTCGTCAGTCCCGCGGGGAACGGAGAGCTCAGAACCTGCTCAAGGGTGAAGCTCTTTTGTGCGGGTGTTTGGGCGAAAACTAAACCAGCGGACAGAACGGTGACAATTGCGAACGCGAAACGGCGTGTCTCGATTTGCATCGGGGAAGGGTACGCTACCGGAACAGGAACTGACAATCGTTCTTGTCATTCCTTGCAAAGGAGTTTCTAGGAAGGAAGACAATACGCATAAAATATCTGCGAAACGCGCTGCCCGACGGTGGGCGTAGGATGGCACGCGTTGAGGAGAAAACTGAAAATGGATAACCTAACTCGGCGTGTCTTTTTGGCGCGCAGTGTAATCGCGAGCGTTTCGGGTGCGCACTTGCTCACCGCCCGTCTGAGCGCAACGGATCTTGTCCTCCAAGAGGGATCGGGTCGCAACCTTTTCGACCGCATGAAATGGTTCAATGATCCGGCTTCGGCGAAGGTCGGCGGAGAGCAGTTGATCGTCTTCACTCGCGCAAAGACCGATTACTGGCGTAAGACGTATTACGGTTACATCACCAACAATGGCCATTTCTACCACATGCCGTTCGATGGCGACTTCATACTGCAGGCGCGAGTGTCTGGTGATTACAAAGCTTTGTATGATCAGGCTGGTCTGATGGTACGAGTGGATGACATCAACTGGATGAAATGCGGGCTCGAACTGGTCGACGGCATTGGACACGCGAGCGTGGTTGTCACACGAGACTTTTCGGACTGGTCGACCGTGCGAGGCGTCTCCACGAAAGATCCAGTCTGGTGGAAAGTTGTGCGCAAATCCGATGCGCTGGAGATGTTCTATTCGATCGACGGCAAGAACTACATATCAATACGTCAAGGATATTTGCCGATGCCTGCTTCTGTGCAGGTCGGATTAATGTGTGCATCACCAGAAGGACAGGGTTTCGAATGCAAATTTGACGAATTCAGGGCTCAGAAGGCAACGCCTGCTTGAACCAAAGCGCGGTTTTTGACTGTGGTCGGCATGCCACGTAAGATTTCCCATCGAATTCCTCAGCACCCAATTATTGTGGCGGAGATTCAGTGGTCGGCAAGACAATTTCTCACTATCGCATCATCCGGGAACTCGGGCGAGGCGGTATGGGCGTCGTTTACGAAGCGGAAGACCTGAAACTCGGTCGTCACGTCGCGCTCAAATTTCTTCCCGCTGATATGGCAGACAATCATCAGGCGCTCGAACGTTTTCAGTTCGAGGCGCGTGCGGCGTCGGCGCTAAATCACGAGAATATTTGCACGTTGTACGAAATAGACGAAGTTGACGGACAGCCTTTCCTTGCGCTCGAGTTGCTCAAAGGGCAACCACTGTCGGAGCGCCTGACTCGCCCACTGCCTGTGGATGCACTTCTCGACATCGCGGTTCAAGTTGCGGATGGACTCGACGCCGCGCACCGCTCGGGATTTGTGCATCGCGACATCAAGCCGGCAAATATCTTTCTCACGGACCGAGGTCGCGCGAAGGTTTTGGATTTTGGTTTGGCAAAATTGGAGCGCGCTCGGCAGGAAGCCAACGCCGCCGCCGGAGCAACAGTTGATGAACCGCGGGCCGGGTTGCTGACGAGCCCAGGATCCACCGTTGGAACCGTCGCCTACATGTCACCCGAACAGGCCCGCGGCGAGGAGCTTGATCCGCGTACCGATCTTTTCAGTTTTGGTGCGGTGTTGTACCAGATGGCATCCGGGAAGCTTCCGTTTGATGGCGCCACCTCGGCCGTGATCTTCCACGCGATCCTTGATAAGACACCTGTGTCGCCTAGCCGCCTGAATTCAGAAATCCCGCCGAAGCTCGACGAAATCATCCTTAAGGCTCTAGAGAAAGATGTGGATCTTCGTTATCAGAGTGCGGCAGACATTCGAGGGGATTTAAAACGACTCAAGCGCGATGCAAGCTCGGGAAGAATCGGTGCCGGTTTCATGTCGTCGTACCCTTCGTCATCGCAGCCTTCATCGGGAAGCGCACCGCTAGCGAGCTCATCTGGAACCACCAGTTCGCAAGCGTCCAATGCACTAGGACTGTCGTCAGGTTCCGTGCTCGCGTCGGAGGCTCGGCGTCATAAGGGAATGGTTTTTGCGATTGCTGCACTGTTGGTTCTCCTTCTGGCCGCAGCCGCATTCGGGATTTACAAACTGGTGGCGCGTGGCGGGAATGTGATCGACCCACGCAATGCAACACTCCGCAAGCTCACAGATCACGGTCAAGTCGTGACTGGGACATCGACTGTTTCCGCTGACGGTCGGTGGATTGCTTATGCACGCCGCGAGAAGGAGCGCAGCCTGCGCGTGAAGCAAGTGCTTACGGGAAGTGAAGTAACGGTCGTTCCGCCGCAGCCCGGTTTCTTTGCCGCAGGCATCAACATTGCCCCCACGTTTACGCCGGATGGAAATTTTCTTTACTACGTACATACAGACTCCTCGAACACCAATACGTCGAATTTGTATGCAGTGCCGTCTCTCGGTGGAGAACCCCGCCAGATTGTGGCTGATGTGATTGGTGGCGCATCCTTTTCTGCAGATGGCAAGCGGATCGTCTACAAGCGCTCGGCGCAGGATAAAGGGGAAGACCAGATTGCGATTAACAGCGCCGGCGGAGGAGATGAAACGATCATCTATCGGCGGCCGACAGCCGGCGTCGGCCTGGTCAGCAACGTGTCGTGGTCTCCGGCCGCCGACTTGCTAGCTGTGTCATGCATTGACGCGACCGCGAAAAGCCTGAGCCGAATTCTTGTGCTGGATCTCACTGGCAGGGAAGTGAAGAGTTTCCCTTTACCGATATTCATTACAGAGCTCAATTGGAGTCCCGATGGTTCCGGGATCTTTTTTGTCGGGGTGGCCGACAACGAACCGAGCCGTTCGCAAATCTGGTTTTTACCTTATCCGAGCGGAACGATACAAAAGGTCACGAACGATCTGAGTCCATACGCCGGGGTGAGCCTTACAGCAGACGGTAAATCTCTGGTTTCAACGCAGGAACAACCCTCGGGGACGATTTACGTGGCCGAAGTTCCCGCTGTGCTGAACAACAAGACTGACTGGAAATTCAACGCGATTTCATCGGAACAGGCTCCTGCGAATTCGCTCTCGTGGACTGCGAGCGGGAGGCTATTGCAACACGATACGACGTTCAGAGCCTACATCATGAATGGAGATGGTTCGTCGCGCACGCCATTGCTGCAAAACGACAATTTCAACCTTAACCCGGTAGCGTGTGGGGAAGGTGACCTGGTTGTTGTGGCGCGCTCCGGCAAAGAGAATCACATCCAGCTCTGGAGACTTAACGCGATAACCGGCGAAACTAAACAGCTCTCCAACGGTCGAGATGATGAAGGGGCTGCCTGCACGCCTGATGGCAAGTGGGTATTTTTCCAGGGCACGCAAGAGTCTGATGGTTTCTATCACCTGTTCAAAGTGCCAATCGATGGAGGTCAACCCGTTGAGTTGGGTCGTGCGAGCGTTGGAACGCCCGCCATATCACACGACGGCAAGTTCGTTGCCTATTTCCGACTTGATGGTCAGGGTCCTAATGCGAAACAGAAGTTTATAGTCCAAAGCATCAATGGCGGAGGGCCTGTCAAAGAAATAGAGGCTCCATCGGGCGCTGCTAATATAGCGTGGACTCCCGACGATCGGGCACTTTCCTATTTTCGTCTGCTTGGGAATGCGTCGAACCTGTACATGCAGCTGCTAACTGGCGGCCCGCCTGTTCAGCTGACATATTTTGATTCGGAGCCCTCGTCGGTCACGGCCCACGCATGGTCGCGGGACGGAAAGAAGCTTGCAATTACGCGCTCACGACTAAACGACACTGACGTTGTGATGTTTCAAGGTCTACGCTAACTATCCTGCTGCTTCTCGCCACATTTGCCCGACGCAGCCGGGACTCTCGCGTTCCCGGATGAAACAACCCACGATTTAAGGGCACAAGGGAATAGTTTAAGCGTCGGGACAAGGCTAAGGTGTGGCAAAGGCACGCATCTGTCCGTTCTTTGCCGTACATACGTTCGGTCGCGTACATACAAGGAGTTGGAAGGAGCGTATGGTTGAAGAGTCTCTTCTAGCAACCTCCCGCTGACATATTCGCGCGCCCCGCGGCGAACGGTTCCTTGCGAAATCAGACCGGCGTAATCGCTGTGTTCGCAAGGAGCTGTTATGACAAAAAATGCAGGGGTCCGGGCAAAAATATCGAGTAAGTCGTCGGATGGGGTTGATGGCGATGGAAATCTGGTCGACAACAGTATTTTGCGGGCACTCTCGCGCGCGGAAAGCAACCAAGTGTTTACATCGATTGAATTTGTACGCCTGAGACTGCATCAGGTCCTTCATGAAGTGGGCGAAACAATACGTTCTATATATTTTTTGAACGACGGGCTGGCTTCCGTTCTAACGGTCCAGCCGGACGGCAAGAGCGTAGAAGTAGGACTAATTGGAAAAGAAGGATTTGTGGGCCTGCCCATTATCTTTGGATTCAGGACCAGCGGCCTGCGAGTTGTCACGCAAGGCGATGGTACCGCGTACCGGATCGACGCAGACACACTGCGCAAGTTGCTACCGCAGTGCCCCGGTCTTGCGCAACAACTTCAACGCTTCTCATTGATTCTTGGGATGCAGGCAACTCAGCTTGCTGCGTGCAACCGACTGCACAACGTTGAGGAACGGCTCGCTCGATGGCTACTGATGAGTCACGACAGAATTGGAAGCAAGACTCTTCCTTTGACCCAAGAGTTTCTCGGTCAAATGCTTGGTGTACGCAGGGCGAGTGTGAGCGTAGCAGCTGGCGTGCTCCAGCAAGCAGGATTGATCACTTACACGCGCGGCAGCGTAACTATCATGAATCGAACAAAGATGGAGCAAACGTCGTGCGATTGCTATGCCATGATTGAACAGCAAAGGAAAAAGTGGCAAACCGAAGCGGTACAAAAGCCACACCGGTAGCACCAAGGGAGATGGTGTAGCGGCTAGATTCGACTACTTCAAAGTTACCTTCATCTCGTTATTCTTTCCAAAGCTGACATTAAGCGTTCGCCGTGTTGCACTGTGGAATGTGCCTTTGACGCTGTGAGACTGGTCATAGTCTCCGTTTGCAGTTCTCACGTTCACGCGAAGGTCGTGCGTTCCTGCTGTGATATTCGCGGTGCGTGAGACCTTTGCCGCGGCGCGCCCAAATGCGCCAAATCGCTTCCTATTTCCGGCCTGAAGATCCTGTCGTAAAACTAAATGATCATCCACCCACACTCTAAGGTCAGCATGATCGAATTTATGTTCAACCGCCACCAGAAGCGGTACTGAACGCGCTGACGGCGTGCGCGAAGCGAAGTTCGAGGGCTCGTCGGCCTGAGCGGGTGGAACGGTATTCTCAGGAGGAGAGTCGCGGGTTTGCGGCTGAGATGGAGGCGGCATGATGGGTGTGAGGGCTGAAGGTTGGCGTGAAGTTTTCCAGACGATGAAGGCTGCACTCAGCGTAAGGCACAAGAGCAACCCGACGATTGCGGCCTTCCAGCGGTTCCGCTTCGAAGCAACATCCTGCACGTGCGAACCTTCTTCGAGCGGAGATTCCGTGGGCGCGTGGAGTTGCAGTGCGTCGAAAGACGCCGCGGGGGCCGGAACGCGTGCTTGCGCGGCAAACTCCGGCGGAGATTCTCTGCTTGCGAGAACTTTGCGAAGTTCGGCCGCCATGTCTCGTCCGCTCTGATATCGATCCGCAGGGTTTTTTTCGATGGCCCGAACCACGATCCGGCTCAACTCGGGCGGTATTTCGACATTCAAGGCTGTAGCGGGAACTGGTTGGTGGTTCACTACCTTGAATGAGACGGTGTAAACACTATTTCCCTGGAACGGCCGATGTCCGGTGATCAATGTGTAGAGAATTACGCCTAGCGAAAAAAGATCGGAGCGTCCGTCGATTGGCTCACCCCTCAATTGCTCGGGAGACATGAATGCGGGTGTGCCCAGTACTTGCCCTGCAGTTGTGATCTCGCTCAGATTCAACCTCGCAACGCCGAAGTCGGCGATCTTGGCTCGCCCGTCTTCGGTGAGCAAGATATTTGAGGGTTTCAAGTCACGGTGAACAATGCCCTGCCTGTGAGCGAGATCGAGCGCCTCCGCTATCTCTTGCACCACACGAACAGCCTCGAAGGCGCCCAGATGGGCCGACTCGAGGGATTGGCCTTTCACAAACTCCATCACGATGTACGGAGACCGGGTTTCCGAGTCCTCGCCGACATCGAAGATAGCCACGATACCCGGATGCGACAGGCGCCCAGCGGCCTCTGCTTCCTGCGCGAAACGCTCCCGGTACTCGTTCTGGACATCCGGAGGCAGCCCTACGAGTGGGACGCTTTTTATTGCGACAACACGATTGATGTGGGGATCGCGGGCGCGATAGACGACACCCATGCCACCTCGCCCGAGCTCGTCGAGGATTTCATAACGGCCGAAGGTCTTGGAGTTAGGATCGGTCACAAATCGAGAAACGGAGCTCGCCCGCCAGCCCACTCCGCGAGCACATTGCCGCACCGCTATCGTTAGCCTCGATGCAGGCGTCGGTCTATCCGGTTATTTCCGTAGCAGGGCACACGAAGGTGAGATAGTCGGTAACCTCCAGTGCTCCGATCGTCATGTTGCACTCTAAAAAGCAGCCGGGGCACAGTTTGTTGGGGTCCTTATGCCTGACGATGCAGGAGAACCACACCTCTTTCAACGCGGTAAAGATTGGTAAGATATGCGACGGTAATCACGATCGGTTTGGGCTTTTGAGCGAGCCAACCCCAGGAGTGTTCAAATGCGATTGTTCGTCCTTTTGGCATCTTCCGTTTCACTGCTGATCGCGCCCACTGTTTTCGCTCAAAAAGCGAAATCTCGCGGCGATTCCGCAGCACTGATTGCTCGCGGTAGGTATTTGGTAAGTGGTGTAGGAATGTGTGGGGACTGTCACAGCCCTAGAAATGAGAAGGGCGAGATTTCCGAAGCCCAATGGTTGCAAGGTGCGGTGCTGACATTTAAGCCCACAGTTCCAATGCCCGTTTGGGCGGAGAAGGCTCCGAAAATTGCTGGCCTGCCTGAATGGGAGAAGGATGCAGCCATCAGATTCCTAATGACCGGGATTGCTTACAACGAATTACCAGCGCGCCCACCGATGCCACAATACCGCTTCAACCAACAGGACGCGGAGGCGATTGTGGCGTATTTGAAATCACTAGCGCCGGCGAAATAGCGCCGCTTCCGCTCGTTCAAATATTTGCTCTCAATCGCGGCATCAGCCTGTCCCCTGGGACCATCAAAAAAGGAGGAGGTGCCGAGAATGCCTGCAGCGAATCCCGAACAGATTTGCCGTCTTTTCCAACAATATATGGCCGAAGGTGATATCGAATCCCTCCTCGGACTCTATGATGCTGACGCGGTATTTTTGACTCAGTCTCGAGAAGAAAAACGCGGCAAGGAGCAATTGCGAGAGCAACTCGCTCCCCTTGCCTCGGCGAGAGCTGCCTTCCGTTTTCAAATTAAGCAAATCGTTCAGTCCGGTGACATCGCGCTGATGCACACCGAGTGGAATGTGTCGTCACCTGACCCGATGTCCGTCTATGCGATCGAGGTAGCACGCCGGCAGCGCGATGGTACATGGCGTTGGCTCATAGGCGATCCCTTTACCGTGGGGAGAAACTGAGGTCTACCGGGGCGATCTAATCACACTTGAACCAGATTTCGTGTCCGCTCGGCCAGCGATAAAGCCCAAACATGTGGCTGTTCACTGGTTTGGTCTGCCCAGTGAAATTCATCGGCCTACGGTGGAGTGGGCACTCAGCATCGGTTGAGCAACTGGCTAGTGCGGGTGTTGCGGCTGCAAGAACTATTACAGCGACGATCAGTATTATCCTCATCGAGAAAACTCCTTTCTCGAAGAAGGCGCTTCTAAAGAGTACTTTCAGCAAACTGTTGTCACCACGGTACGAAAGTAGTTGCGCAGAAGTGCGGAAGAGCTTGCAGTCACCCGTTTCGTGATTGTTGATTTATTGCACGCCAGATAGCCGCAAATGATAAGCCGTTCCGGATAGATTCGACCTCTCCTCACGAGGATATTGATCAAGCTAGCGTCTTTATCTAGGATGTCACCCGGCAAATTTCTGGTGAAAGTTGAGCTCATAATGCGGCGCATTTCTAATGGCCAAGTATTGATTCTGACCTTGATCGCAGTCTCGGTTTTGATCGCGAAACCTTCTGGCACAAGAGCCGCTGAAGCGGACAAGCCAACCCCTATTCTGCTTGGCATACACGATGCACCTGTACCCTTTCATGGTTCGGACGGGCAAGTTCATCTAGGCTACGAACTCTGGATGACAAATTTTTCAAGCGCCGAAGCATCTGTTGAACGGGTTGATGTATTGGGTGATGGCTCCGTTCTACAGAGCATGAATGCTGCTGAGATCGCCCAGCGATTGCAGCCGGCAGGACAGCGGGAGGCCGTCGCAGTGCTCTCCAAGAGCACAGAGGCATTGCTGTTTGTCCACGTTACGCTTCCCCCCGGCGCCGCAATCCCTCGCCAGATCTCGCATCGCATCATGGCACGAGTGACAGCGGCTCCTCCCGGTCATCAGGAATTTACTGAAGAGGGTGGTACAACAACCGTGGACCGGCGATCAGTCGTCAGGATTGGTCCTCCCTTGCTTGGAGACAACTTCATCTCCGCGGACTCTTGCTGCGATGCGACCCGTCACACACGAGCGGCACTACCAGTCAATGGACGTGTGTGGATTTCTCAACGCTTCGCCGTCGATTGGGAGCAACTTGATAAAACGGGGCGGATCTATTCAGGGCTAAGAGAACGGTTGGAAAGCTACACGATTTTCGGTAAAGCTGCGATCGCGGACGCGGATGCTACCGTCGAGTCTGTCACCAACGGATTCAATGAGGAAACACCGGGCAAGTACCCGACTGATGTGTCCCTGGATGCGGCCGATGGCAATTCGGTAATCCTCGATCTCGGAGATCATCGGTATGCACTGTACGCTCACCTCCAGCCCGGAAGCATAAAAGTTCATGCTAAGGACCGAGTCAGACGCGGACAGCAGCTTGGACTCGTCGGGAACACGGGCAACTCGGTTGCACCGCACCTCCACTTTCAAGTGATGGATGGCCCGTCATCTTTTGTGTCAAACGGTTTGCCATATGAGATCGATGAGTTTGAGATCACGGGTAAAACAGATGGCACGGAAGCGTTCGATAAGGCGGAAGCCGATGGAACTCCGCTTAAGATGAATCCTGTTAGCGCAGACCAGTCGGTTCGAGGCGGCCTGCCTCTTGATCAAACAATTGTTTCGTTCAAGGTAGGCCATGATAGTCCAGCTAAGTGACTGCCCGTTCCAGGTTTGGTTGTATACGCCCGAATTCGGGCTATCGACTGTTGCGGAGCCGGGGTTTAACTTCAGATGACACCGCGAACAGCCCTCGACGGCACCGGTTATCGAGCGGTCTCGTGTAAACTGAATGTCGATCATCGCCGCAATCCACGCGGCTGTATGCACATTCAATGGGCCCGTAGCTCAAGCGGATAGAGCATCGGATTTCTAATCCCTTTTGATGTCTGCGCACCGAAGCGCACCGAATTGCAGGAGGTAGCAACCTCTTGTCTTTCTGCCCCTGCTGGCCCTTTGTCTAGCGCAGCACGATGCATGACTCCGCACCAAGTAACGGCTCCAACTGACACCAGAACTGACACCATAAATCTGAACTCTTACTCGCTCCCCTTATTTCACGTTGATCTCGGTTTTAATCGTTCGCCGGAGACACCACGAAAGGGCTCCTGGAGGGGCGAATGCCAGAGCTAGATTCTGAGTCGATTTGTCGACGCATGCATCCAAGAGGGCGTGGAACGAGTAAATATCACAGAAGTTATCAGCTCTGGTGCCTACGCAACGGCAGCTGACTTCGATCAGATCTTCACGCAGGAAATGAGTGCTCTCTATCTCCTGTCGTTTCTTTTGACCGGGGAGCGAGAAACGGCGGAGGAGTGCTTTGTCAGTGGCATTGGAGAATCCGCAAAAGCGAACCGTGTATTCAAGGAGTGGGCGCGGTTTTGGGCGCGACGCACGATTATTAAGAGTGCGATTCGGCTTGTTGCGCCGCTACAGTACTCCGATCGCGCTATGCGAAGCCCTTCCGTTGTGGGAACCATGGATAAACTGCCGATAGTGTCACTGGCAGAGGTCGCTGCGATTCTCGAGTTAAATCCGCTTGAGCGCTTCGTTTTTGTAATGTCGGCTCTGGAACGCTACTCCGATCACGAGTGTTCAATTCTTCTAGGTTGCGCACCGAGAGATGTGATCGGTGCACGAGCTCGCGCTTTGCAGCACTTGGGCCAGTTGATGGAATCTCAGAAGAGCGAGCGGGGTATCGGTTCGGGGGACTTGGCAGTCCGCAAAAATGCTATGCCGGTCACCGAATGGACAATTGCTCGATATTTCCCGGTGCCAAGTTGGAGTCGGGCGAATGCATCATCTCCGGCATGAGAACATTGCTGCATCATTGTTAGTTTAGAGCCCTTTGACTGCCACCGCCTTGGATAAGCGGGAGGTTGTCTCCGAATGAAGCCCTTTTCACCGAAGGGGGTTTTCTTTTATCGGTGCCGACTGCCAAGACCTAACTTGCGCATTGCATCGTTGAAGTCGTCATAAGCCCGGTCAACTGTCACCTGCGAATCGTCTTGCGCTCATACTGAAGAAGGGCCGCATCCAGTTTCCGAAGGGCGGAGCGGATCGCTTTGTAAACCGACTCTATAGGCACAACGCGCACCCGAAAGCCTTTATGCAGAGTCGTTAGCAAGTGAACCTCTCCCCTATTTCTTCTCATCCTGTGGCGCGGCGGGGGCGTGCTTGTTGCTGTAGTAGAAGGGTCAGGAAAGGGGCCAAATTCGGCTTCGTACTCCTTTGCGTTGTCTCTTCTTGAAACTCGCAACGTAGTCCACAACAAGTTCGCAATCATCTACACCTATTAGTTGATGAGAAAAAGACAGGTTTCAATAGACAGCCGAAATTCCGTTTAAGACCTGCCACGCACTGTCAAAAATCCCATCCAGATCAGCAACGGTAATTTCGCTTTGTTTTACCACTTCAATTGGATTGGAAACCATCTTCGGGTCCAAATGGGCTAGCGTTTTGCTTCTTCGGGTGTTCACCGCGTTCCGAAAAGGTTCCAGGCTGAGAAGTCGTGCGTTCCCCTCTGCGACAGAACATCATCCCCGCCAGAGCGCCTATGATCATTGCTTGAATGGCCCGTAGCGAAGTGTGGAAAATCGAGATCCTCCCTACCGCATAAGACACGAAACCCAATATGCCGTAGGATCCTCCTGTCGTACATCGCCGGTCGCAGGGTGAATACTGTATTGGGGAGACACAAATTAAGAGAGCGGCCCGCTACGGGGGAAGCCGAAAAGGGGCGCTCGGGCGCCTAATTAATGATACCGCCCTGGTCAAATAAAAACGGCAGCCCGCTCGAACGTGTCAGAACGCATATTTCACACACAACAACGCACCGTCGCAACGGCCGACAGACCTCGACCTGGGAGTTTTAGCGCTCCATCGGCCGCTTCATGTTCCCGTAGTCTTCCAGCATCTAAATGATCGGAGTGGCTTACAGGACCCAGCGACCTGCGTGCGATTATGAAATAGGCTGCCACTTGAGGCCAAGCGAGGCGGGGTTGAACCACTCTTGAAAAATCACCACAACACTCATTGCCCCGTAGTTTTCACATCAGCAGGAAAAGACGACGCTATAATTCAACGCCACTGAGATTCTGGATGAACAAAGCAACCCGGCGAGTGGCGTCTCCCCATGTTGTGAGCATCGAGGACCTCCGGCCGTTGGCCCAACGCAAGTTGCCTAGGGTGGTTTTCGACTACCTTGACGGCGGCGCTGAAGGTGAAGTGACCCTTCGGGAAAACTGTCGGGCATTTCAGGAAGTTACCTTCCGACCGCGCCACGCGGTGGCGTTACCTCATTGTGATCTGAGTACTCGTGTGCTGGGCTTCGACTTTGCACTGCCCGCGCAGCTTGCCCCGGTGGGCTACAGCCGCCTGATGGATCCGGGCGGCGAAGTCGCGGCTGCTCGGGCCGCCGGAATGGCGGGGACTGCCTACATTCTCTCCACCATCTCCGGGCACCGGCTGGAGGATGTCAAGGCAGCCTCCTCAGGCCATGTGTTCTACCAGCTTTATCTGTTGGGTGGCCGCGCAGCGGCAGAAGCCGCGATTGAACGTGCACGGCTCGCGGGTTTTTCTGCCCTCTTTGTCACGATCGATACCGCGGTTGCCGGAATGCGCGAGCGTGACTTCCGAAATGGCATGAAAGAGCTGATCAGTGGCGGACTGATGCAAAAGTTACCGTTTCTGCCACAAGTATTGTCGCGCCCGGGTTGGCTGCTCCGGTTCCTGCTTGACGGCGGAATGCCGCCGCTTCCGAACGTTGTCATCCCCGGCGAAGGACCGATGCCGCTGGTCGATGTCAATGCTGCGTTGGGAAGCTCAACAGTGACGTGGCAAGATCTGCGGTGGATCCGTGACCTTTGGCGGGGACCCATGGTTATCAAGGGAGTCCTTACTGGAGACGATGCTCGAAGAGCTATCGACGAAGGAGCCGCTGCCTTGGTCGTGTCGAATCACGGAGCGCGCCAGTTGGACTGCGTTCCTGCATCGCTGCGCGCCTTGCCGGAAGTGGTGGCGGCCGTGAACGGTCGGATTGAAGTGTTGATGGACGGCGGCATTCGTCGCGGTAGCGACATTGTGAAGGCTATCTGTCTGGGCGCGCGTGCTGTTCTGTGCGGCCGCGCTTACGCCTACGGCCTCGCGGCTGCGGGAGAAGCCGGCATCACTCGTGCGCTGGAGATCTTGCGAATTGATCTTGAGCGAACCCTCAGGCTTCTCGGATGCCCTTCAGTTGCTGCTCTCGATCGCTCGTATGTGAACGTTCCGGTGAGCTGGCAGGCTTGAATCGATTACGACTTCAGGAATTGGTGATAAGGAAATCGCATGCAATGGACCCAGGTCTATGACCCGATCGGCTATTGGTGGGCCTCCACGCTGATTGCCGCTCTTCCGATCATCGTGTTGCTCGGACTGCTGGCGGGATTCAAGGTTAAGCCGCACTGGTGCGCCATTGCAGGTGCTTTCACCGCAATCGCAGTGGCAATTCTCGTTTTCAAAATGCCGATCATTCTCGCTGTAATGAGCTTCGGCTATGGGGTCGCCTTCGGCATTCTAAAGATCGCCTGGATAGTTCTCGCCGCCGTTTTTCTGTACGACATCTCGGTAGAAACTGGCCAGTTTGAAATCATGAAGGAATCGGTGGCGGTTATCACGCCCGACCGTCGGCTTCAACTGCTGCTCGTAGCATTTTGCTTTGGAGCACTCATCGAAGGGGCAGCGGGATTCGGTGCGCCGGTAGCGATCGCGGGCGCTTTCATGATTGGACTTGGGTTCCGGCCCTTTCATGCAGCCGCCTTAAATCTGATCGCCAACACGGCGCCTGTTGCGTGGGGAGCCATCGGTACTCCGGTCCACACGCTGGCTGCGGTAAGCGCTCTCCCGGAATCCGATCTGAATGCGATGATCGGCCGCATCCTGCCTTTCACCGCCATCATCGTTCCGTTCTGGCTCGTGCGCACTATGGTGAGTTGGAAAGAAACCGTGGAAGTAATCCCAGCGATTCTGGTGGTGGGTGTTTCATTTGGACTGACTCAGTTCTTTTGGTCGAACTATGTGGATAGCAATCTGGTCGACATTGTGGCTGGCATGGTCTCGGTTATTGCCACATTGGCTTTTCTCCACTTCTGGAAACCCCGCAATATTTGGCGCTTCGACTACGACAGACCCCAGGCGCCTCTACCGCACCCCTCAACAGAGATCAAAGACCAGTTCGGCGGAGAATGGGCTGCTGACAGATTTGATGGATCTGTCACTGTGCGCAAATATTCCACCGGACAGGTCTTAAGAGCATGGTTGCCGTTCGCGATCCTGTCGATGTTCGTGCTGGTCTTCGGCCTTCCGCCAATCAAATTGGCCATCAATGGGGCCACGACGCCAGCATTTAAAGTCTATCTTGCAGATGGCACGATGCGTCCGGGTCCGCCAGGCTGGGATGTTCCTTTTCTGCACGATGCAGTCTATCGTTCAGAACCGGTGGTGGCTAAGCCAACTCCAGAACCCGCCCGATATGACTTCAATTGGTTATCAGCAACAGGGACTAGCTGCTTTCTTGCGGCCGTTGTCTCAGGATTATTGCTGGGACTTTCTCCAAATCGGCTTGCACGAATTTTCTGGCGCACGCTGGTACGTATGCGGCTGGCCATGATCGCGATCTCTTTTATGTTGGGCTTGGGTTACGTAACGCGGTACTCAGGTCTGGACGCCGTTCTGGGACTCGCCTTCACCCGCACCGGCTGGTTTTACCCATTCTTTGGCACGTTTCTCGGCTGGCTCGGCGTCGCGCTCACGGGCAGCGACACGTCGTCCAATGCGTTGTTCGGAAGCTTGCAGCGGATCACATCTCAGCAGCTCGGGATAGATCCCGTGCTCATGTGTGCCGCCAACAGCGCCGGTGGCGTCATGGGCAAAATGGTCGACGCGCAATCGATCACAATTGCTACAGCGGCTACCGCACAAGTTGGGAATGAAGGGATCATCTTCCGCTTCGTTGTCTGGCACTCGATTGCCCTAGGTGCCATCGTGGCGATCATCGTCCTGTTGTACGCCTATGTTTTCTCGAACGCGATTCCTCATGGACTGACGTTCGCCAAATGATCGTCGGGGGAAACCAAAATCTGCCCAAGCGACCGTCACTCTAGTCTGGCCTGTTACCGTCAATGCGGCTGCGGTTGTAGGTGTAGTTAGACCAGAGTCGCTGATTCGCGGGGAGTCGGGTGAGTTCTTGATCGCGTCACATGAGAGTTCAGACAGGCTACGTTAGAACCCTATCTAAGATTTGTCGCACGGCACGTTGAGCTTCCAAGATCGAATAACGATGGTCCATCGCACCTGCCAGATCGGTGTTCGCAAATGCAATTCTTCCGAACGGAGTATTACGGAGCACCTCACGAGGAGCAGAGTTTCCATTCTTGCCAAAGAAGAATCCGGGTTGCGGGCTTAGGTAGGCGTGTCCCCAGCGGTTCAAAATGATCCCGCCGATGTCACGTTGCGCATCAAATCCTCCGGCCGCAAACATCTCCGTGAATTGTTCGTGAATTTTCTTCTCGTATTGCGCGAACGATGTGCTCAACATCTCGCGGCGACCAAGATTGCCCTGCTCCTCCGTCGAACGTCCGGGATAGGAATAAAGGACCTTCAAGGTGAGCACCGTGGGCGAGTCCGGACCGATTGACGCACCCTCATCTGACATGATCGCAAATCTGCGGACGTCCATATAATTGCCGAAGCCTTCAAACCAGCGGCATCCGCTCATTCCCATTTTGTAGAGGAATCGCCAGTTTCGAACGGCGACATTTGCCATCAGGCATGGCGAGCGATAAAACTGCCCATATGCTTGACGATGGCTATCCGGAAGATCTCTAACGATGTGTTTGGTCGTCCAACTTCCTCCTGCCATCACCGCGGAACGCGCTCGTACCCGGTAAAGCTTGCCATCCTTCTGATAGATGACACTGATTGAATTAGCCTTGCCAGCTTCACCATCATGTTTCACTGATACGACGGTGGACGACAAACGCACCCTTGATTGACCCTCAGCATCAAGAGCCGCAAAGTTGACGGCACCTCGAGTGACTCCTTCCACAGTGGCGGTCCCGTTGATGGCTCTGGGAAGCAGGCTCTTCAACATCAAACGCGCGATGGTTGCATTGCCGCCAGGAAACATTTGATCCGAACCGCCCTCATCTTCTTTTAAAGGATAAAGCATTTCGAATGCGTACTCAGAGTAGGCCGACAAGGCGTCGGGACCTAGCCCTGAACCTCCGCCTTCCACTGGCGAGAGGAAAGTGCGAACCGTTTCGCGGCTGAGTCCAAATCGTTCCATGTAGTGTTGTTCGAGCGTAATGGAATCGAGGTAGCGAGAGATCGCATCACCCTCGACCTTCGGGTGCTCAAAAGGAGTTTTCTCGACCGGATGATTCTTCAGCCAGCGCAGCCACTCATCCCGAGTTGGCGCAGAAATAGGGGCTCCCGCCAGATTTTTGGAGAGCGGATCAATCAACCACATGCCTGGCCGTTGACCGAATCTTGTCCCAAACCAGAAGCCGTAACGGCCTGACTTCAAACCTGCAGCTTCATAAGGAGTCTTGGAAAGAGGAAATTCTGGGTCGACTCCGCCCCACCTCTGATAGCTGAGCTTGGGTTCCTTTAAGCCAATCGAATCATAAAAGCGCGCAATAAAACTATATGGATAAGGAACCTGATAAATGGCAGAGCCTTGGTGTGCGATCAGCCGCCGCCCGTCCACGAGAAATTCATTTTGCTTTGCCTCGCCGCCGAAAATCGGGTGATTCTCGAGGATCAGGCACTTCATTTTTGCTTCCGCTTGTCGTTGGAAAAACAGGGCAGCCGCGAGTCCACTGATTCCACCACCAACGATTACACAGGCATAATTCTCGCCGGTTTCGATGACATTCTTCGGAACTGGCTCATATATGTGATCGCGAATCGTGTGCCCGGCCTGCAGAACTTCCAAAGTATTCCCATTTGAAGAGCTGTATTCGCCCACACCGCCATAGCCAGTAAGTTCGTCCCTGTTCTTGATCAGTTCTACAGGGCTTGCGTTCCCGAGGAGAACAGATCCAGACGCCAAGAGTGTTGAGCCAATGAAATCGCGCCGAGTAATCCGTGCATTCGTGCCGAGAGAGCGCTTTCTCGCGTTGGTGAACTTTGAATTGGGCATTTGGAAAAGACTAGCGTGTGGTCGATTATAACGATGTGAAATATGACATATGGAATTTGTTAGAGTGCTTTGGTTTGTCGCGTTTTGGAGGTTTTATGGCGACATCACCACCGAACGCCCACGAGGACCACTTCGGTTCTGCGCAGCAACGAGAAGTGAAGCGGCCCAGGCCTACCTGCGGTCGACAATTTCTAGACAGGGCCGAGGGAGATCCGTTCGTAGCCGCCGCCGGTCGTTACACGATGCTGGTGGATATGCCACTGAACTGCATGCCACCCACACGGATGTGGCAGCGCTCCAAGCCAAGCGTCGCGCGTCGCACGGGCTGCCGAGTTGATTGGGGCAGCATGGGACTAAATTCAGATCGGCGAGCTATCATACGCGTCGAATACTTCGGGCTCATGCTCTTCACGAAAACCGGGATGGTTTTGCAACAGGCGCGCACAACGGTTCCATCGAAGAATCGCATCGTCGTTGCCCGGAGGACGAATGCTTTCGGCCTCCGCGAAGCACCGCATTGCCTCCTCGAAGAGCGGACTGAGTGCAAGTGGAGGGCGTCCCGCATGCATTTGTGCCTTAGCTCGCCTTTCATGCAGTAGACCTGTGTAATAGAGGCGCTCGTAGCGCTCGGTGAGTCTTAGGAAAAGGCGTTCCACTTCCCCATAATGATCTGATGCATCACCGCAGAACTGATCGGTAATGGTGAGACCAAGCAGACGGAGCGCCAGCTGGTGCTCGGGCTCGACTGCGAGGACGTCCCGGCAGATCGATTCCGCTTCTTCCGGTTCGTTCAGTGAACGGTAGAGCTCCGCTTTGGAGATGGCTTCCGGGATGCCGGCGTTTGAGATGGTCTTCAACTTGAGTTCCATCGGACCTCCTTTACCACGTGCTTAATCTTGTTTGGCGCCACGAATCTTGCGAACCAGCATGAGGACAGGGTCATAAAATTGATCTACGACGCGTTCCTTCAGCGGAATGATCGCATTGTCTGTAATGTGGATCTCCTCAGGGCACACTTCGGTGCAGCACTTGGTAATGTTGCACAGACCAATCCCGAGCTCATCCTTCAACATTCGGGCGCGAGACTTCGTGTCGATAGGATGCATTTCGAGTGCCGCCACCCGCACGAAAAACCTTGGCCCCCCGAACTGCTCCATCTTGTCATGTTCACGGAGAACGTGGCACACATTCTGGCACAAGAAACATTCAATGCACTTGCGAAACTCCTGTACCCGGTCCACGTCCTCCTGGTACATCTTCCACTTCGAACCCTGGCGGCCCTCAAACGGTGGGATTTTCTTGTTCACCTGGTAGTTCCAGGAAACATCAGTAACCAGGTCCTTGATCACAGGAAACGCCTTCATCGGCTGAACCGTGATGGGCTTGGTCGTGGGCAGGGAATCTATGCGGGTTTTGCAAGTGAGACGAGGGCGGCCGTTCACCTCTGCAGAGCACGAGCCGCACTTTCCGGCTTTGCAATTCCAGCGTACAGCTAGATCGGGTGCCTGGTGCGCCTGAATGTGATGTAGAGCATCCAACACCACCATTCCCGGGGCAATCGGGACACGATACAAGGCCGGTTGCCCACCTTCGCGGTTTCCCCGGAACACCTGAAAGATTGCATCCGCCATTGGCGACCCTCCCGCTATTTTCGCTTCGATCCGGAACTGCGCAGACCGTGGGATGCCGACGCACTAAACTTACTTCTCATCCGCAAGAAGTTGACTCAAGTCGCCCGGCATCTCCGGCACCAAAGTTTGGTAAAGCGCCATTGCCTCTCCTTCGCGGACGATCACATTATTTTTCGTTCCCCAGTCTGCATCGAGGTGAGGATGATCAATACGGCTGTGAGCCCCTCGGCTTTCCTGACGAGCAAGTGCGCTCCTAGTGACTGCCTCGGAAACGGTCAGCATCGCTTTAAGATCATGGGCCAGGTGCCAGCCGGGGTTGAATAAGCGGGAGCCTTCGACGCTCAGATCTCCAACGCGCTCCTTCAGTTTCTCGAGCTCTTCCAACGCACCAATAAGATCCTCCTTGGTACGAAAGATTCCCACCAGGTTCTGCATGATTTCCTGCAAATCACGGTGAATCGTATAGGGATTCTCACCACCCGCACGCTCGAACGGAGCCAGCAGCTCCCGCGTTGCGTCTTCAACCTGGCCGGAATTAGTGGGCATAACTTGAATGGCCTTCGCATGCTCGGCGGCCGCCAAACCTGCGCGACGCCCGAAAACTAGCAAGTCTGAAAGAGAATTCCCGCCCAACCGGTTGGCGCCATGGAGTCCGGCAGCGGCCTCTCCTGCTGCAAAAAGTCCGGGAACGGACGATTTTGCAGTTTCCGCATCGACTCGAATCCCTCCCATCATGTAGTGGCACGTCGGTCCAACCTCCATTGGCCCGCTTGTAATGTCCACATCTGCGAGCTCCTTGAACTGGTGATACATGCTGGGCAGCTTTTTCTTCACATAGTCGGCAGGTTTCTGCGAGATGTCGAGATATGCGCCGCCGTGTTCAGTGCCACGGCCTTCCCGCACTTCCGTGTAGATCGCGCGTGCGACCACGTCGCGGGTAGAAAGCTCCATCTTTTTGGGATCGTATTTCTCCATGAAACGCTGGCCCAAATTGTTGCGGAGAACACCTCCCTCGCCGCGGACTGCCTCAGTGACCAGAATCCCCTGCACTCCAGGAGGCCAAACCATGCCGGTGGGATGAAACTGCACAAACTCCATATCCATCAGTTCGGCTCCGGCGTCGTAGGCAAGTGCCATTCCGTCGCCGGTGTACTCCCACGAATTCGAGGTGATTTTCCATGCCTTGCCGATACCACCTGTGGCCAGAACAATCGCCTTGGCTCGAAAGACCACAAATCGGCCCTGTTCGCGCCAGTAACCGAATGCCCCGGCGACTCGGTCGCCATCTTTCAGCAAGCGAGTGATAGTGCATTCCATGTAGACGTCTATCCCCAATTGCACGCCGCGGTCTTGCAGGGTGCGGATCATTTCCAAGCCAGTCCGGTCGCCCACATGACACAGGCGGCGAAAGGTGTGACCGCCGAAAGCTCTCTGCAGGATCTCTCCGCCCTGAGTGCGGTCAAAAAGCGCGCCCCATTGTTCAAGCTCTCGTACGCGATCGGGGGCTTCCTGAGCATGAATTTGAGCCATGCGCCAGTTGTTAAGCAACTTGCCGCCGCGCATGGTGTCGCGAAAATGTGTGCGCCAGTTGTCGGCCGCGTCCACATTAGCCATCGCGGCAGCGATTCCACCCTCCGCCATGACGGTATGGGCTTTTCCGAGGAGCGATTTGCATACCACTCCCACCTTCGCACCTTGCGCCAGAGCGCCCAGGGCCGCTCGCAGCCCCGCGCCACCGGCGCCGATTATCAACACATCGTGGTCGTGGGTTTCGTAATCTGTAGTCACAATAGTCTCAGGTCTGTCACCGCGCCGCTGGCCACCAACCGAATGTAAAGGTCCGTAAGGCCCACCACAATCAGACTGATCCAGGCATACAGCATATGACGCTCGTTCAAAATGCTTAACCAGCGCCAGGTCGTGTATCGCGGACCGGCGAAGCTTACGCATGAAAAGCAGTCGAGCTTCCCTCCCAAAAGATGCCGGAGCGAGTGGCACGACAACGCATAAACCGTAAGCAGAATCACATTTAAGAGCAGAACCACTGTGCCAATTCCTACTCCCATGTGTCCGTCAAAAAAGAAAGCGTGAAACGCGTCGCACCAAAGGAAAACGAGGAAGATGAAGCCCACATAAAGGAAGAAGCGATGCAAATTTTGAAGAACAAAGGGAAACGCAGTCTCTCCTCTGTAGCTGCGTTTTCGGCCTTCACTTACGGCACAGGCAGGCGGATCGAGAAAGAAAGCACGGTAGTAAGCTTTCCGGTAGTAGTAGCACGTG